>OBLU010000169.1_pt1 | contig 62312 bp, 48 predicted proteins | sample 1518681 | NCBI WGS metagenome assembly OBLU01 (sample SAMEA3539304, study PRJEB22396) | soil metagenome | biome: tundra; feature: field; material: soil | place: USA | collected 2010-05 | depth 0.15 m | reverse complement strand
CTTCATCTCCGGTCGAAAGTATTCCCACTCGTGGACGCGCCCAAACTTCCGGCTCCACGCATCCCACCTGCGCCGCAAGTGAAAGTTCCACATATCCCAGGCGCGCTCCGGCGTTTAGCAAAGTTTGTCCCGCTCGCGCTTCACTTCCGCGCGGCACAATGTTTTGTCCGGTCTTCGCCGCCCGATCGAAATGCACGAGCGCTGCGCTGCCACTAGCTACCACGCGCGAGTACTCGATCATCTCCACAGCGTCCGCGCCATCAGGCGGCGCAGCACCAGTCATTATCTGCACGCATTCCCCTGCCTGGATTGTTCGGGAAAATTCCTGCCCCGCGCGAATCTCGCCGGCAAGTCGCAGTACAGCTCCAGCCTCACGCAAATCCGAAGAGCGCACAGCGTAGCCATCTCGAGTTGCTCGATTGAAAGGGGGATAATCGCGATCCGCTGCAATCGGCGCGGCAAGCACACGTCCAAGCGCGGCGTCCAGCGCGACGCTTTGGCTGATTCTCCCATCACGCACCAGTGTCGTTACAACTTCAATTACTTTTCGCCGTGCGTCGGGGAATGACAACATGTGAGTGTAAAAGGAGTTTTCTAATCGTGCAGCCAGTTTTGCAATTTCGATCGGCTGCGGACCGTTGTAGCGTCGCGCTCCGGGCCCGTTGAAATCATGCCCACTTCCACACCAATTTCATCCGAGATAAATTTCAGATAATCCCTCGCCAGTTGCGGCAGCTTCGCTTCTTCACGCAAGCCAAATGTCGGACTCTGCCATCCGCGAATCGCGCGATACTCCGGTTCTAGCACCGCAAATTTTTCAACTTCAGCGGGCATTTCCTTCACCGGCGTGCCTTTATATTTGTAACCTACGCAAACTTGAATTTCGCGTTGCGTGTCAAACACATCCAGTTTCGTGACCACCATCGATCCAATTCCGTTCAGCATCACCGCGTAGCGCAACATCACCAAATCCAGCCATCCGCAGCGCCGCGGACGCCCGGTCACTGCGCCATATTCATTTCCGCGATCGCGCACTTCTTTCGCTTCAAGGTCCAGCATCTCCGTTGGAAAAGGTCCGCCGCCAACTCGCGTCGTATACGCCTTCGTGACGCCAACAACTCCAGTCATCCGCGTAGGAGGCACGCCCGTTCCCGTGCAAGCTCCGCCTGCCGTCGCGCTTGATGACGTCACAAACGGATACGTTCCGTGATCGATATCCAGCATTGTGCCCTGCGCGCCTTCAAAAAGCACCGAGTGCTGCGTATCCAGGGCGTGATTCAAATATGCGGACGTATCCGTCACAAAGGGCCGCAGCCGATCCGCGTGGCGCAACGATTCTTCCAACAGTCCTGCAGTTTCCAATTCCACTCCATACGCGGCGCGAGAAATCGCATTTTTTTCGGCAATCACGCGAACAAGTTTTGCACGAAAAACATCCGCGTCCATCAACTCGCACATCCGTAGGCCTTGCCGCGTCATTTTATCTTCGTAAGCGGGTCCGATTCCGCGCGCCGTCGTGCCGATTTTGCCCGGTCCGCGTGCGGCTTCAGAAGCTTTATCCATTTGGCGGTGATAAGGAAATATCAGATGGGCGCGATCGCTGACGTGCAATCTGCCCGTAACGTCTGTACCAGCCGCTTGGAGCATATCTATTTCTGAAATCAGCGCGGTTGGATCCACAACAGTTCCCGAACCAATTACCGCTTGTTTTCCTGCGCGCAGAATTCCGCAAGGAATAAGTTGCAGTACAAATTTATGATTGCCAAAAATAACGGTGTGGCCCGCATTGTGGCCGCCCGCAAAACGCGCGGTAATATCAAACGAGCTGGCAAGAAAGTCCACTACCTTACCCTTGCCTTCGTCTCCCCACTGCGCTCCGACAATTATGATTGCTCTGGCCATTTGTTTTTGAATCGCTAATCCAGTGTCCATTCGCGCGTTCAGGCCGCACACTTCCCACTCTCCATCACGGAGAAGCGGAAGCCTTAGGAAATCGCGGAAACATAATCCTACGCGCCGTTAATATCGAACGCAAGCAGATGGAAGCTCATTATAGAAACTTGTTAATTGGAAACGCTGCGTGCGGATCTCTTCGACAGTGCCGCGTGGCGGAAACATTCAACCGCGTGATCGTTGACCATTCCAACTGCCTGCATCATCGCGTAGCAAATTGTTGAGCCCACGAATCGGAATCCGCGTTTCTTCAACGCGATGCTCAGCGCATCCGATTCGCGCGTCCGCGCAGGAATTCCGCGGCCCGCGCGTCGATGATTCACGCGTGGATTTCCGCCGACGAATTGCCACAGGAATTTATCGAATGAGCCGAACTCGCGCTGCAAGTCAAGAAAAGGCCGCGCATTTTCGACGGCCGCGCGCATTTTCAGTTTATTGCGAACTAATCCGGCGTTACGCAGCAGTGCGCGAATCTTCTTCGCGTCATATTTCGCCACGCGCGCCGGATCGAAACCGTCGAACGCGGCGCGATACGCTTCTCGTTTGCGAAGAATTATTCCCCAGCTAAGACCGGCTTGATGCCCTTCGAGAATTAGAAACTCGAAGAGCGCTCGATCGTCGTGCAGCGGCACGCCCCATTCGGCGTCGTGATACGCGATCATCAGATCGCTTTTGGCCCACTGACAACGCCGGCGAACGGACTTGGAATCAGCCACTAACGTGGGACTAGCCACAAACGCGGTCTTAGCTCAGGTGACGCGCGAGCGCCTTCGTGATGTTATCTTTCGGGACGTTTCCGACAATTTGCTCGGCGAGTTGCCCGCCCTTGAAGAGCAACAGCGCCGGAATTCCGCGGACGTTAAACTGTCCGGGCGTGTTCACGTTCTCGTCGACATTCATTTTCACTACTTTCAGCTTACCGGCATTTTCAGACGCAATTTCGGCAACGGTCGGCCCCAGCATCAGGCACGGCCGGCACCACGACGCCCAGAAATCCACCATCACGGGACGAGTCTTGCTCGCCTCAATCACTTCACTTTGAAATGTAGCGTCGGTCACATCGCTAATATTTTCAGCCATGGGTTCCCTTCTCTTTGATAGCGGGCGCAGCGGCCCCTTCACGTTTTAACACCGAATTAGATGATCGCGCTACCGGAACGATTCGAGCCTTCCGCGCGCCTTCGTACACTTGAGCGTACTCTATTGCCGAGGCGCGCCACGAATAATCTCGCGACATGCCCGTAACTTGTAACTTCTGCCACGCTTGAGGAGTGCGATACACCGCCAGCGCTTGCCGCACGGATTTCAGGAGCGCCTGTGAATTGTATTCCGCGAATTTGAATCCGGTTCCCTTGCCGGTTGTGGCGTCGTACTGCTCAATTGTATCGTCAAGGCCGCCCGTTGCACGCACAATTGGCACTGTGCCGTAGTGCAAACTGTACATCTGATTCAATCCGCACGGCTCGTAGTGCGATGGCATCAGGAACATATCTGCGCCTGCTTCAATTTTATGCGCAAGCGCATTGTCATACGCAATCTTCACACCAACTTGGCGCGGATATTTCCCGGCCAGTTCACGGAACAGCGATTCGTACCGCGGCTCGCCTGCGCCGAGAGCCACAATCGCCGCGCCATCGCTCAGTAAATCGTCGGCAATTTCTTCAATTAAATCAAAACCCTTTTGTGCCGCAAATCGCGAAACGATTCCAATCAATGGACGCTGCAAATCCGTCGCATCCAATTTGAATTGCTCCAGCAAATCCCTCTTGCACGCTTTCTTACCGGTGAGATCTTTGGCGGAATATCGCGCCGCAATCAGCGTATCTTTTTCAGGACTCCAAATAGAATAATCCGCGCCGTTCAGAATTCCGCGAAGCTGCGCGGCACGATCGCGTACAACACCGTCCAGTCCGTGACCGAATTCCGGAGTTTGAATTTCCTGCGCGTAACGCTTGCTCACCGTCGTCAGAAAATCAGAATAAATCAGCCCTCCTTTCAAGAAATTCACCTTGCCGAAAAATTCCAATGCATCCATGCGGAATAAATTCTCCGGCAATCCCAGTTCCGCCAGAACCGCGCGCGGAAACTGTCCGTGATAACCCATATTGTGAATCGTGAACACGACTGGAATCGCACGCACCAGCGGATCCGCCGCGTATAGCGTCCGGAGAAGCACCGGAACCGGCGCGGTTTGCCAGTCGTGACAATGGATTACGTCCGGCGGCCAAATGTGCTTGGCAATTTCGATGGCCGCGCGGCTGAATTCGCCAAAACGCTCGGCGTTATCGGGATAATCCTTCCCTTGCTCGCCGTAAAGCTGCTCGCGATTAAAATATTCAGGGTCATCCACAAAGAAATATCTGACGCCGGCGATTACGGTTCCGTCGGCCACCGCCGGGAATCGCAGTCCCGCGCCGGTTGGAATCGTCATGCTTGGCATCACGACGGTTGCCGCGCGGGTGCCGCGATATCGCGGCAAAACGATGGCAACTTCATTTCCAATTTCTACGAGCGCCTTCGGCAACGCTTCTACGACGTCGGCCAGGCCGCCTGTTTTGGAAAATGGCAATCCCTCGGAAGCAACAAAAAGAATTCGCATGTTTGTACGCGGACTTAAACGTTACTGGACGGGGCAATCCTCGTCAAGGCCGCCTGTATCCCGACGTCTTTCGACGCGTGCCGCAAAAAATTGTTAGACTGCCGCCATGTGTCCTGCTCCGCTCGGCCAAAATTTTCTCGGCGATCTGGCGTGGCGAAAACGAATCGCTGACGTTCTGCCAATCCGCGCTGGCGACACCTGGCTCGAAATCGGCGCGGGCCACGGAGAAATGACCGAATTCCTCGCGCAGCTCGCTACTCGGGTGATCGCGATTGAACTTGACGCGCAACTTGCTGCTGGACTTCGCAAACGCGCCGAAGAATGGCCGAACGTTGCCGTCGTTGAATCCGACGTTCTTATCGCCGACCTCGCGCAGCTCGCGGGCTCGAATCGGTTCCGCATTTACGGGAATATTCCGTACTACATCACGTCGCCAATTCTGCACCGCATCTTCGCGCTACCGAGACATCCGGAATCCGCGCATCTTGTGATGCAGCTTGAAGTGGCGGAACGCCTCATCTCTCCGCCCGGTCATCGGGAATACGGATATCTTTCCGTCGCTACGCAGTTTTATTCGGCGCCGGAAATCGCTTTAAGAATTCCGCCTGGGGCATTTCGTCCGCCGCCGAAAGTGGATTCCGCTCTCGTGACGCTAAACTTTCCGGGCGCTGGCGCCAAGTTACAGGTGCGTGATGACGCCGCGTTTATGGAGTTCGTGCAGCTTTGCTTTGCTCAGAAACGCAAGACGCTTGTGAACAATCTGCGCGCGAAGTTCTCGAAGAAAAGGTCGGCGCGGAAGATCTCTTCGAAAAGCGCATCAGAGTTCGATCTGATGGAAGTCTTGCGCGCTGCCAATATTTCTGCTACCGCGAGAGCTGAACAACTTACCATCGCCCAATTCGCCGCTTTGTTCCACGCGCTCTTGAAGTAGTTCGCGATCTAACTCGATTAAGCGCCGGTTCCACTGCGCTCTGTCAGGGACGCTCCCGGCCGCACAAACTCCGGAACCATAGAGCTCATTTTTGTGGCCTGAGATCCGGAATGAGCGCACATCAAATGAAAGCGGCGTCACTGACCTGAACAGGGATCTCAAGCCGTTGTTACGATTCACGGTACCGCAGAGTAAGAATGTTTCGTAAGTATCAGGTTGAGCAACAGGCCGAAGTATATTTGGGGAGAGAATGCGCAGGAGCATTCGAATAGAAAAGTTGGAATTACATTTTTCTGGCGAGGCGGCGCAGTTTGTGGCGCGGCCGTCTATTTTTCCAGGAGCTCGTTTAGACGATCTGGATAATCTGTGATTATGCCATCGACGCCGGCGGCGATCATTGTCCGCATTTCGTCGAGTTCATTTACGGTCCATACGACGACGCGCAAATTAGCGCTGTGCGCTGATGCGATTTGTTCGGGAGTTATTCTGTCCGCGCGCGGAAGGAATTGTTCCACGCCCAATGTCTTCGCTTTCTCAATCAATTGAGTTGTGGGTTTTTCGGCGAGGAATCCGGTGGTCCCTGCCGGCTCAATGCGCTTGACGGTCGCCAAAACATCTGGATCGAATGAGATTACAATGGCGCGATTCATTTCTCCGGAGCGGCGCAGCGCGCCAATCAGCGATTGCTCAAATCCCCACGACTGGCTTTCTTTCAGTTCCAAGTAAAACGACACGCCGGCCGTTCGTGCGAATTCTAAAATCTCGTCGAGAGTTGGCACGCGTTCGCCTTTGTGCGATTTCCCGTCCACGCTCAGAAACTTTGCTCCGGCATCGAGACCTCGCAATTCAACGAGCGACATTTTTGAAACGCGCCCGCGTCCGTTTGTCGTGCGGTCCACAGTCGCATCGTGCATCGCAACAATTTTAGCGTCGCGCGTCAGTTGCAGGTCTGTCTCAATGAACCTTGCGCCCATCTCTACGGCCACGCGAAAGGCGGCGAGCGTGTTTTCCGGTGCGTGTCCCGAGGCGCCGCGATGCGCGATTTTCCACATTGTCGGATGATACCAGCGACACCGACCAGTTGGCGGATTTCCGTCATTTCAGCGGATTCGCGCCAATTTGGCGCTGACCGATTTTGGGACGCCCAAACCCAAAAACGGCCACTTGGAACTATATCGAAATGCGTACTATGTCGTATCACACTGATAATAAGCAACTTACGGCTATGGAGGCTTGGCACTAGGACTGCCCTTTACACATGGGGGATTTATGGCTACAGCCTCGATGGCAGTCGCACATTACGATGTGTCCCTTTTCACCCGCGCGCGCAGCGGCGATGCCGACGCATTTGCATCGCTGGCAGGAACCTGTGAAGCGGCGGTTTTTCGGATCGCTTTGCGAATTACGGGCAACATGGCCGACGCGGAAGACGTCCGCCAGCAAACATTGCTCAAGGCGTTCGCGCACTTCGATCAGTTCCGTGACGGTTTCCGGTTCGCAGCGTGGATCACCCAAATCGCCGCGAACGAATCGATAAGTTTGCTGCGGCGGCGCCGGGACAGTCGCTGGACGAGCCTGGACGAAATGATGGGCGACAACGCGACGGGCAGGACGACGCTTGAGCCGCGCTCGGCTCGCGAAAATCCCGAGCAGTTTTACGCGCGCAGCGAACTGCGAAATAAGCTGATTGAAGCGCTGGGGCAGTTGGATCCTTCGTTGCGTTGCGTGTGCTTGTTGAGGGACGTGGGAAATCTTTCCACGGAAGAAACCGCAGCACAGTTGGGGCTTACTCCGCAGGCGGTGCGGACGCGGTTGTTCCGCGGCCGCATGAAATTACGCGAACGCCTGCGAGGATTTTTCATCCAGCGCCCTCGAACGTCTGTGCGCGGCGCGATGCCTGAGGCAGCCTACGGCGATTGATTTTTTTCACCGACACTTCGTTTTTTAGAGAGCGACTTTGCCTTGGGTTTTGCCAGCGCCGTTGTTGCGGCCGCTACCGTGCACTCGCCTTAGACCTTTACGCTGATTGAAACATCGTCCTGAAATTTCCCGACGTAGGCTCCTTTCCCTTTGAGCCCTTAAGCTTGCCCGTAGCTCCAGTGAACCAGCGCGCAGCTGGGCGGTTGAAAAGTGTGGATGAGAAGAATTAGCTTGATATTCGCCTTTTATTCGCCTATGCTATCTTCGATGAGACAATACGGGAACGCGGGCGCGGCGCTGGATTGATTGTCGTGAGGACTCCCGAAGTCCAGCGCTTCGCCTGCCGAACCTCCAACCGCTTAATTCCCTTCAGAGCCCAACTGCCAGTTGCATAAACTGTGGTCGCGTGTTACTTGGTATCGCGCCGGCGACGCCGAAACAATCACAAATGGAGATCACGTTTATTCCGCCATGGATTCTTTCCTGCCTTTCTATGGACGAGGAACGCCAACTCCATTTTAATTGCGCACTTTCCGCGCTGCTTATCGTGGTCACGCTTCCCTTGTTGTCCGTTATTCCGCACATTTGCCTGGCGCAGACGCTGCTGGGCATTCCTTGTCCTGGTTGCGGAATTACGCACGCGCTTACGGCGATGGCGAGGCTCGATTTGCGACTATCGTGGAATTCAAATCCTGCGGGAATGGCTTTAGCTTTGCTTTTTATATTTCAGTTGGTCGTAAGACCGTTGGCACTCTTTATTCCTGAAACATCGAGAACTGTTGGTAGAGCGGGGCGGTGGTTATCAACGGCAACAGGTATCGCGCTGATGGCCGTGTGGATTGAACGAGTGCTCTAACTATTGAACTAACGATTGATTTGGGGAGAAGACCATGAATGTTTCTTGTCCAAAATGCGCGACGATGACCATACGGAACGGGTTTCCGGTGTGGGCGATCATCGTGGCAATTTGCTTTTTTCCGCCGGGGCTTCTGGCGCTGCTGGCCGGCCGCAAACCGACGACGTGCCAACATTGCGGATTTACATGGCAGGCGTGACGCATGCACGCGCTTGCGAATTCAGTTGAACTTTCTTAGAACTTTGTGACTTCGCTGAAGTGGAAGTTGCGGACTTTCATCGCGGGAACGACCATTTCAAATGATTCCTCGCCGGCGGCGCGGACTGAGGGGCTCATCGCTTCAACTTTGGAGAGCATTTCGAGAACGCTCTGATTGAAGCGGAAATTTCGGATTCCGCCGGCCAGTTTTCCATTTTCCACGAGGAACGTTCCATCGCGCGTCATGCCTGTTAAAACCTTTTCGTAGGGATCTACTTCGCGGATGTACCAGAGACGTGTGACAAGAATTCCGCGATCGGTGGAGGCGATCATTTTATCGAGAGAAGTTTCGCCACCCGCGAAAACCAAATTCATTGGGGCTTCACCGTATTCATTTGGCAGCGGAAAACCGTGGCCCGTGGGTTTTGCTTTCATGTTGGCGGGCATGCGCTTCGCAATGGCGCGAGAGTACACGAGATTTTTCGGAGTGCCGTGATCTACGAGCAAAACTTTTTGGCGCGGAATTCCTTCGCCGTCGTATGGAGCGCCGGTTTGCAGCGGATGGTAGACATCATCCCAAATTGTGATGTTGTCGCCCATCACTTTTTTGTCGATGCGATTGTTGAAGCAGGAGCGCTGATCGAGGATTGCTGTGGCCGCAAAGTCGTAAAATAGGAAGCCGACTAAATCGAGGACCGCGGCCGGTTCGAGGATTACTGTGTATCGGCCCGGGGGAACTTCTTTCGGTTTGCTTGAAGCTGCCGACTTTTCTCCTGCGCGATCCGCGAGCGCATCGGGGAATATATTCGTTATGTCCGGAGAATTTGCTTTTTGCCAGCCGGAGGAATCCGGTTCGAGCACTGTTACCGAGAATTCCGCGCGGGTTTGTTGGTGCGTTAGGAATAATCCCCGGTTGTTGGCTAGCGCGGTTTGCATCGCGCCGCTGGAGAAAATTCCGGCCACGGTTTGCTTGCGCTTTGTTGCGGCGGCGCAGACGCGGGCGACTGCTTTGGCGCGATCTTGCGGCGTGAATTCCGCGGTGGAGTCGAAGAATCTGGATACGCGTGGCGGTTTTTGCTGGCCGGGCATCGGCAGCATGTGCGGAATTCGGGCCTGGCTTTTCGCGATTGTGGATGATGCGGCTACCACTTGCGCGAGAGACACGTCGTCGGTGCGATTTGTGGTGGCACGCGCGGTGCGGCCGCCAAAAACTGTGCGGACGGAAATTGTCAGGCCGAGTTCCGCGACGTTCTGGTGGATTGTGTTATTCGCAAAACGAGTTAGGGCGTCGGATGTGACGTCGATCATTACTTCGGTTTCGTCGGCGCCGCTTAGTTTGAAGACGCGCTCCGCTATGCGGCGGAGTTCCGATTGAGAAAGCATGGCGTCGCGTGCGGTTGCTGCGCGAAGTGTTTGCTTCTTGCTGGGTGCGCGCCGTGTTTTCGTTGCGGGACTCATCAATATTTTCTTCGCGTCGTCATTTTGCGAACGCCACTCCTACGCGCATATTTTTGAAGCGCGCTGGAGAGGCTCCGTGTCCCGTACCCATTGTTTGCATCGGCTGGCCCTTGCCGCAATTCGGCGTACCCCACAGAGTCCAGTGTTCTCGTGAGCAAATCGCGTCACAACTATTCCAGAATTCCGTGGTGATGCCGCTATAGCTCGGGTGCTTGATCATCCTTCCCTTTTTTCCGCCCTTAATTTCCCAGCCGATTTCGGTGGAAAATTGGAAATGGTAGCGGCGGTCGTCGATGGACCACGAACGATTCGTTTCCATGTAAATCGCGTCGTCGGTGTCGGCGATGAGGTCGTCGTATTTCCATTCGCCGGGATGAATGCTGATGTTGGTCATACGGATGATCGGCAGGCGATTCCAGCCTTCGGTGCGCATGGTGCCGCCGCTGCGATTCAGTCCGACGGATGCTGCGGTTTCGCGATTGGAAAGATATCCGCGGAACATTCCGTCTTTGATGATGTCGGTACACTGCGCGGGGACGCCTTCATCGTCATATCCAAATGTGCCGAGGCCGGAGCCGTGGGCGAGACGTGCGTCGGCGACAACGTTTACGATGTCCGACCCATATTTCAGCGTGTTCAATTTTTCGAGCGTTAGAAAACTCATGCCCGCGAAGTTGGCTTCCATTCCGAGGACGCGATCGAGTTCGATGGGATGGCCGATGGACTCGTGAATCTGCAATCCGAGTTGCGAACTATCCAGAATAATTGTCTTCGTTCCTTCGGGACATTGAATGGCGCTGTGCAACGCGACAGCTTCTTCGCCGACGCGCTGCGCGTTTTCTACGAGGTCGAGCGATTCGACCAGTTCGTATCCGGCGAGCATGTGTTGGCCGCCGAAACTATTTGGATACGAGCGCTTCTGGATTTCCGTGCCGGCGAAAGTTGTGGCTACAATTCCGGCGCCGGATTGGACCCTGGTCTGATGAATGCGCGAGCCGATTGTGGAAGCGAAGAGCTGATCGATTCGGCGGAACGCCATGGAAGTTTCTGCGAGCGTGACGCCTTTCACTTTGCGCATTTCGGCGTCGGCCGCGAGCAGAAGATCAAGTTGCTTTTCCATTGGCACGCGGAACGGATCTTTTACGAAGGGATTTTGCCAGGTGTCCACGTACGCTTGTTCGGGGACCATGGAGACGTCATGAAGTTTTGCAAGCGCTGATGCGCGCGCGATGGAAACCGCCTCTGCAGCGCACGCGGAAATTCCTTCGCGCGTTAGACGATCCGTGGCGGCGAATCCCCACGAGCCGCCCGCAAGCGCGCGGATCCCCAGTCCGAGCGACTGGCTTTCGGAAAGATTTCCTACCTGCCCATTTTTTGTGGAAAGATCGCGATGGCGGATATCCATCACGCGAACATCGGCGTAAGTGGCGCCGCGCGATTTAGCTGTATCGAGTGCCCAGTCAGCCCAGTCTTGCATCATTCCGCGAGAACCATTTTCTCCAGGAAGTAAGAGTAACACTTTCCCAGAAATTCGCATGGCGCGTCAATCATTGAAGAGTGTCGATGTGTCGCGTACTACTTCAACTCCAAATTTGATCGCCCTAAAACAAACGCGGCAGCCTTGTCGCGCTGCCGCGGAAAATTCTCACCGAAATGACTGCGTACTGACTACGTGCCTTCGTTCCATGACGCGAGGTAATGTTCCTGCTCGGGCGTCAACTTATCAATCTGCACGCCCATGGATTCCAGTTTCAGTTTCGCGATGTGCTTATCGATATTTTCGGGCACTCCGTAAACTTTGTGGCCCAGCTCCGTGTGATTCTTAATCATGTATTCGGCGGAGAGAGCCTGATTGGCAAAGCTCATGTCCATCACGGAAGCCGGGTGGCCTTCCGCGGCGGCGAGATTGATCAAGCGGCCTTCGCCGAGGAGATAAAGTTTGCGGCCGTCGCGCAGGCCGTATTCGTCAACGAACGGACGCGCTTGTTTCTTGGCGCTGGAAACTTTTTCGAGCGCGGGGATATCAATTTCCACGTTGAAGTGGCCGGAGTTGCAGAGGACCGCGCCGTCCTTCATTTTTTCAAAATGTTCGGCGGCGAGGACGCTCTTATTTCCGGTGACGGTGATGAAAATATCACCGATCTTCGCGGCTTCGTTCATGGTCATTACGCGGAAACCATCCATGACAGCTTCGATCGCGCGGGTGGGATCAATTTCGGTGACGATTACATCGGCGCCTAATCCCTTCGCGCGCATCGCGACGCCGCGTCCGCACCACCCGTAGCCCGCGATTACCAGCTTCAGTCCGGCCAGAAGCAAATTCGTGGCGCGGATAATTCCGTCCAGCGTGGATTGGCCGGTGCCGTAGCGATTGTCAAAGAAGTGTTTTGTCTGCGCGTCATTCACCGCGATCACGGGGAACTTCAGCGTGCCATCCTTCGCCATCGCGCGAAGACGAATCACTCCGGTGGTGGTTTCTTCCGTGCCGCCGATTACGTTCGGAATTAAATCGGTGCGCTTGGTCAGGAGCTGCGTGACCAGATCCGCGCCATCGTCCATCGTGATTTGCGGCTTGTGATCCAGCGCGGCGCTGATGTGCGCGTAGTACGTGGCATTGTCTTCGCCCTTGATGGCGTAGGTCGGAATGCCGTAGTCCTTCACGAGTGAAGCGGCGACATCGTCCTGCGTCGAGAGCGGATTTGAGCCGCAGAGCACGACATCGGCGCCGCCATCGCGCAACGTGATTGCAAGATTCGCCGTTTCGCTTGTGACGTGCAGGCACGCCGACATCCGAATACCTTTCAGCGGCTGCTCCTTAATGAATCGCTTGCGGATGAGTTGCAGCACGGGCATCTGCTGATTCGCCCATTCAATTCTGCGCTTGCCTGTTTCGGCCTGCGAAATGTCTTTCACGTCACCAGCAAGTTTTTGCGTCGAAGTTGACAAGCGTATGCTCCTGAATTCGTATTTTAATTTCTGAAAATTGGTTCTGATTGGGCCGCGCCTACCTTGGTTCGCTCGACCGCGGCAAATGGTGAATGCCTTAACGCCGCGCGCCAATTTCCGCGCCCGCGGGCGCTGCGATACCGGCGTCACGCCTCAGCATGTCCGCGCGATCCGTAACTTCCCAGGAGAATCCAGCCTCGTTGCGGCCAAAATGTCCGTATGCTGCCGTCGCACGGTAGATAGGACGACGCAGATTCAGCGCTTCGATGATGCCGCGTGGAGTAAGCTTGAAATGCGCGCGAATTAAATCCTTAATCTGGCTATCGGGAATCACACCGGTGCCAAACGTGTCGGCCATAACGGAAACCGGCTCGGCAACTCCAATGGCGTACGCGAGTTGAACTTCGACGTGTTGCGCGATGCCAGCGGCTACAATGTTCTTGGCGACGTAACGCGCCATGTAGCAGGCCGAGCGGTCAACCTTGGTTGGATCCTTGCCTGAGAATGCGCCTCCACCGTGACGGCTGTATCCGCCGTAGGTGTCCACGATAATTTTGCGGCCAGTCAATCCCGCATCGCCCATCGGGCCGCCAACTACGAATCGTCCCGTCGGATTGATGTGGATTTTCGTGTTCTTATCCATCAGCGACTTCGGCACAACGTGATCGATCACTTCTTTCCGAATTTCCTCGCGCAACTTTTCGGTCGTGACGCTGTCGCTGTGTTGCGTGGAAACGACGACGCAATCCACGCGAATGGGTTTCACACCCTCATATTCCACAGTGACCTGGGATTTTCCATCAGGACGAAGGAAATCTACTTTGCCGCTCTTGCGAACTTCTGAAAGGCGGCGCGCCAGCTTGTGCGCCAGCATAATTGGGAGCGGCATCAATTCGTCGGTTTCATCGCAGGCATAGCCGAACATCAGCCCCTGATCGCCCGCGCCGCCGGTGTCAACGCCCATGGCAATATCCGGTGACTGGCGCTTGATGGACGACATTACTGCGCAGGTGTCCGCGTCAAATCCATACTTGGCGCGATCGTAACCGACGTCACGAATGACCTGCCGCGCGAGATCCGAATAATCCAGAATCGCGGAGGTGGTGATTTCTCCGGCGACCATAACCAGCCCGGTGGTCACGAGCGTTTCACACGCGACGCGCCCCATGGGGTCCTGCGTCAGCACCGCGTCCAGAACGGCGTCTGAAACCTGGTCGGCAATCTTGTCGGGATGGCCTTCGGTGACAGACTCCGAGGTAAACAAATAGCGTCGATTATCTTGAATCAAGACAGTCTCCTTCGGGAGTGTAGGAAGCAATCTACGTGCCGACGAACCCAAGTTGGCATGTCTTCAGCCTAGAAACCGTAGCATGCACCCTAAACCGTGTCAACGCATTGAGGCTAAAAGTGTTACGGGCGCACTGGACGGTCGAAAACGGGGCGTGAGCGGCGAGCGGGAGGGCTTAGAGAAGCTGCGAAAGGAAAGGTATTTCCCTGAGATGTCGACTACTCTTCCTCGTCGTCTCCCCTGTCGTCCGAGGCCAATTTACCCGTTTTACGGTAGAGCAGGTACGACATGATGAAGGGGTCCAAATCGCCGTCGAGCACTTTTTCGGGATCGCCGACGGAAAATTTCGTGCGGTGGTCCTTCACCATTTGATAGGGCTGCATCACGTACGAACGGATCTGGCTGCCGAAGCTAATCTGCATTTTGGACTCGTCCAGCTTGCGCGTTGCTTCTTGCCGTTTCTGAACTTCCAAATCGTAAAGGCGCGAGCGCAGAAATTTCATGGCGATTTCGCGATTCTTGTGCTGGCTGCGTTCGTTTTGGCACTGCACCACAATTCCGGATGGAATGTGAGTGATGCGAATCGCGGTTTCGACTTTGTTGACGTTCTGTCCGCCGGCGCCGCCCGCGCGAAATGTGTCGATGCGGATTTCCTCGGGCTTCACGTCAATTTCGATGCGGTCATCAATTTCGGGAATTACAAATACGGATGCGAATGATGTGTGACGGCGCGCGGCTTGATCGAACGGCGAGATTCGGACCAGGCGGTGGACTCCACTTTCCGTATTTAGAAGGCCGTAGGCGTTTTCGCCTTCGACACGAACCGTTGCGGATTTAATTCCCGCTTCTTCCCCCGGCATGGAGTCCATTACTGTGGCGACGAAGCCGTGGCGCTCGGCCCAGCGCAGATACATGCGCAGAAGCATCGCCGTCCAGTCCTGCGATTCGGTGCCGCCCGCGCCGGATTTCACGGTGAGAATCGCGTTGAGCGCGTCGTTTTCTCCTGAAAGTAGAGTTGTAGTTTCGATTTCGGCTACGAATTTCTGCCCGGCATCGAGTTCTTTTGCGGTTTCCGCCAGGAGCTTGTCACGCTCAGTTGCGTTTGATTCTTCTTCGGCGAGATGCAGATAGGTTTCGAGGTCGTCGCCGAGGCGGCGCAGCTTCGCTTCGGCCTGCACGCGTGCTTCGACGGTCTTGCGTTCCTTCATTACGCGTTGCGCGCGTTCTTGATCGTTCCAGAATTCCGGTTCTGCGGCGAGTGCATCCAGTTCAATCAGGCAGGCTCGATCTTTGGCAACCTCAAAGATAACTCCGCACGAGCGCGATGCGGGACTTCAGCTCGGAGTAACGCTGCTTTAGATCTTCGATTTGTTCGGCAGACATTTTCCTATTATCCCCGGAGAATAATTGCAGCTGTTCACGCTAATCGCAGACTAACTTTCGTGCTTCCGCGCGGTGTATCCCATGATTACAAATCCGAGGCCCGCTAGCAAACTTAGCCAGGGCAGCCAATCGCCCCAGCGGGTGTAGAGAGTCATATCATCGCGATACGCATAGGGGGCTTCGAGCGCTGCGCGAACATCCGTCGGGATGCTTGCAACTTCGCGCCCAAATGGATCCACCGAAACTGTATGGCCGTTATTCGTGCACCGGATCATCCAGCGCCGATTTTCGACGGCGCGGACTCGGGCCATGTCCAAATGTTGTTCGGGAGCGGCGGAACGTCCGAACCATCCGTCATTCGAGATATTAATCAGCAATTCCGCGCCGTTCGTCACGAATCGCCGCACTTCGCCCGGAAAGGCCGCTTCGTAGCAGATGTAGACTCCGAAGCGCCGGCCGTCGGGAAGCGTCCCTACCTTCCATTCGGTGCCTTGAGCGAAGTTCCCAACTTCCGGGGTGATTTTCCGCACGAAGGCGAACCAGTGGCCGTACGGCAAGTATTCTGAAAACGGAACCAGGTGGATTTTATCATACAGAAAAGTTTCGCGGCCCGGCGGGTCAATCAGCGCAGCGCTGTTATAGACGCGCCAGCCCGATCCGGGCGTCACTTTCCAGTCCACTACTCCCACTAGAAATCCGTCGCGAGTGCCGCGAGCGATGGTTGTCGCGCGAATGGCAAACTTTGGATCCTGCATCGAAAATGGCGCGGGCACTTCGGACCACACCACGAGACCCGGCGGATTGCCGTTCTTATCTGGCGCGGTGCTCAACTTTTGCAGTTCGTTGAGCTCCCATTTGTGAGTTGTCATCCAGTCGACAGGAAAACTATCGGGCTCAGGAAAATTTGATTGCACGAGCCGCGCAACGTGATCCGGCGTTGCAGGCGGCACCCAGCGATCTCCGTAGATCATCACCAGGATCAGCGTGGCGATTACGAAAACGGCCATCAAGATTGGAATGCGGCGGCCTCGGCGGCGTTCGCCAACTCCCCAAACAACGAACGCGCAGAATGCCGTCGCGAGAAAACTCAGTGCCCAAATTCCGCCAAGCGTTGAAAGCTGCGCGATGGCTAAGTTATGCGACCACGCATAACCTAACAAATTCCAGGGAAAACCAATTCCCGGCACATTCGTTCTGCCAAATTCCTGTGCAACCCATAAAAACGGTGCGGCGAAGCACGCCAGCGCAAACCTTCTTTGCGCAATGCGCGCGAAGGCCCATCCAAATATCATCGGAAACACCGAGGCCATAGCCACAATTGCTCCCAGCGCCACGCAGGAAACAAATGGTCCTACGCCGCCGTGAATCCGGAATGTGACGTACAGCCATGTCAATGACGGCGTGAAAAACGCGACGCCATGGATGTAAGCGCACAACGCCGCGAAGCCCGGACGTGCGCCCGCGAGAGCGACCATTAAGATGATTAAGGAAATCCACGCGCATTGGTAGAAATGGAATGATGGGTATGCGGTGACCAGGATCAATCCCGAAGCAGCCGACAGAGCAAGCCGCCACGCATTGCTCATGGGAAACGGTGAACCGCCTGGATTTGCTTCGGAAGATTGACGAGCCGTCTGCGACTTCGCCATCAGCGCTTTACAATCGTTTTGAATCCTGCCTTTTCAAGCGCCGCGCGTGCCGCATCGGCGGCTTTCGGATCTTTGTAAGGTCCAACTTGTACGTGATAGAACTTGTCGGCGCCCGGCGGAATTACAATTGTCGGAAAGTTCTTTTGTTGCAATTGCTGCGCCAGCGCAAGCGCATCGCTTTCTTTGGACATCGCCGACACTTGCAACAAGATCGATCCACGCGGAATCAGCGGGCCATTCATTTCTGCCGGTTGCGCCTTCGCGCTACTGGCAGGCTTGATCGGTGCGGGTTGCGTTTTCACGGGGGACGGTGTTGTCTTGCCGGGCACACTGATCGTCGGTGTCGCGCCAGTCGTTACCGGCTTGGCGACGGCCGTTTTCGACGGAGGCGCCAAATGCGCGGGCGGCTGATTCGGCTGTCCCAGCTTGTAGAAATCGTAGTCTGCCGGTGGACTCGCCCCGGCTTCCGGCTTCACGTTCGCCGCGTTATCTTTGGGGCTAGCGGTCGGCGAAGTTTTTCTGCTCGCAGGCTGTGACGCCGGTTGTGAGGCGCCCACTTTTGTGCTCGGGTTCACGGCCGCGCTGGAATTATCATCGGGCGTCGCGCTCGACGCACGCACTTGATCTCCATATTGGTTGCGTCCCAACTCGTAGCCGAGTAGGAACACCACGCCGAAAATCGCCACCATCAGGACGAAAAGTCCGACGAGGTGACGGCTTTCGAGAACTACATCTCCGCCGCTGCTTTTCTTCGATCCGTTTGCCATTTTTTATTTGCTCAACTTTTGCGCTGCGCGCCGTTATTTGTTCTGCCCGGCCAGCGATTTCATCCACGCGCCCAGCACGTCAATCGGTAGCGGAAAAATAATCGTCGTATTTTTCTCCACGCCGATTTCCGTCAACGTCTGCAAATAGCGCAACTGAATCGCAGCCGGTTCTTTCTGCAAGATCGCCGCGGCTTCCGCCAATTTTGCCGATGCCTCAAATTCTCCACTCGCGTGAATTACTTTTGCGCGGCGTTCGCGCTCTGCTTCCGCCTGCCGCGCGATTGCCCGCTGCATATTCTCCGGAATATCCACCTGCTTCACTTCAACCTTAGCTACCTTGATACCCCAAGCCTCCGTATCCTGGTCAAGGATCACTTGCAATCTGCTGTTTACCTTTTCGCGCTCACTTAATATCTCGTCCAACTCAAACTGTCCGACTAAACTACGCAGCGTCGTCTGTGCAAGCTGCGAAGTTGCGTACAAATAATTTTGCACCTGAGAAAGCGCGAGATTCGCGTCCACTACACGGAAGTAACACACGGCGTTCACTTTCACGGACACGTTATCGCGCGTAATAATATCCTGCGGCGGCACATCCAGCGTTTCCAATCGCAGCGGAATCCGGTAGAGCGTTTCAATCGGCCAGAATACAAGGCGCAATCCGGCAGGCTTCGCTTCCGGCATCATCCGGCCCAGACGCAGAACCACTCCGCGCTCCCATTCTTTAATTACGTAGAGTGAGTTCCAAATCCAAATCAAAAATACGAGCCCGACAATTCCCCAGAAAATTAGAAATGTTTCTTCCATCGTCGCCTCCGGTTACCGATCGCCATTCTCGATGCCAATTCCTAAGATGGTCCCGCCAGTTCTACATGAAGCGTTAGTCCATCTATGCTCAACACGCGCACGCGCGCGCCCTTCGCAATCGTTTGGCGCGAGACCGCGCTCCACAATTCTCCGTGCACGCGAACCTGGCCCTTCTTGGATTCGCCGCCGCCAAATTCCTGAATGGCCGCGCCTTCTTCACCGATTAATTGCTCGCGCCCGGTGGCCTGCTTCCATCCACGTGACTTTAACACCAGTCGCATCAGAAAGATCGTCAGCAATGCGAACGGCAACGTGACTGCGAGCGCGACGCTCAAACTTACTCCTCCGGAAGTAAGCGGAGAGCGGATCAGCATCAGCGCGCCGAGCAGCATGGACACAATTCCACCGGCCGCCAGAACTCCGTGACTGGTAAACTTCGCTTCCATGATAAATAGCGCCATCGCGAGCACGACCAGCAAAAGCCCCGCGATATTTACCGGCAAAATGTGCATCGCGTACAGCGCCAATAATATACAAATTCCGCCAACGACTCCGGGAGCGATCACGCCCGGATGCGTAAATTCCGTGTAAAGCCCTAGAACGCCGACGATCAACAATATAAAGAAAATATCCGGCTGTACGATGCGTGAAAGAAACTGCTGACGCATGGATCTCCCGAGCGTCTCGATTTCCGCGCCGGCTAAATGCAATGTTGTAGTGCTTCCGTCGAATCGACGGATCGTTTTTCCGTCAAGCTGGCGCAGTAAATCGCTTTCGGAATTCGCGAGCATGTCAACGAGCTTCCCTTGCAGCGCTTCCGATTCCGTGAACGCCTTTCCGTCAGTGACCGCGGTTTCCGCCAACGCCACATTTCGTCCTCGCGTTCCCGCATAGCTGCGCAAGAATGCCGTCGCGTCGTTCAGAATTTTCTTTTTTAGCGTGTCATCGATATTCAGCGGCACGTTGCCAATTTCCAGCAACGGTGAAGCCGCGCCGGTGTGTGTTCCCGGAGCCATCGCCGCTACATCCGCCGAAAGAAAAATAAAAAATCCGGCTGAAGCCGCTCGCGAGCCGGCAGGCTCCACGTAAATCACAACAGGAACCGGTGAGCGCAATATGTGTTGAATGATTTTTTCCATGGAATCGCTCAGCCCGCCGGGCGTGTCCATAGTAATCAGCACCAGATTCGCGCGTTCTTCTTCCGCGCGATTCAGACCGGCGTCGAGATATTCCGCGAGAATCGGCTCAACCTCTCCATCAACGGCCAATTTCACGACGTGAGGATTCGCGCCATTGCCAACTGCGGCGTTTTGTCCGGCCGCTGAGGCGCCAAACCACAACACCAACAGCCCCAGAAAACCGAGCGCACCCGCCATGCGCCACATCGCCCGCGTACCGTGAATTCCTTCCCATCGAGACGTCTTCATCGCCCCGCCTCCGTGCTCAATCCCATTCTCACTCGCGCCAATTTTGCCAGCGAGGTCACACTCATTTTCGTCACGTCCTGTTGCTGTGGATGCGCAGGGTCGTGCGGTAGGTTGTCGTGCGGCGCATCCTTCGCATCGTCGGGTGATGCGCTTTGCCGCAGCGCATTCGCTTCCTCCGTATTGCCGCTGCGATCCAGCGCCGCAAGTAGCAACGCGCGCGCATCTTTGGCATCGGGCTGCAGCCGCACCACTTCGCGCAAAGCGCGCGCCGATTCCGCCCAGTCAGAAATTAAATATTGCGCCAACCCCAGGTTAAACCAATAATCCGGCTCACCGGGATCAATCCGTTCCGCGTGATCGAAATCCCCGGCCGCTTCCTTATATCGAGTCTGCCGCAGCCGCGCCGTCCCAAGATTACTCACGATTGCCGGAAAAACCAGACCGGTTCCCGCACGGGCCACCAGTCCGGCGAATGTCGCTTCCGCGTGTACGGGGTCGCTACGGAGCAACTGGCACACACCCGTATAGAATCCAGCATCCGCGCTGTGCGCGTTGCTTACCGAGACTTTCGCAAACCATCCGACGGCTGATTCGCAATCGCGCCGCTCATAAAACGTCTTGCCGATTGCAAATAGTGGCTCATCCCATGCAGGGTCCAACCGCGAAGATTCGCGCAAATCCCGTAGACGCGTCTCATCTTCGCCGGCCAGCAAGCCATGCACGAAATATTCTAACGAGTCCGCGCGCACATGAGCAACGGCCATTGTCGCTTGCACTGCTGCGGGTGAAGAAATATTGCAAGGCGCATCCGCCGCCAAAGAACTCTGTATCGCGCACAAGATGCGCCACGAAACTCTCGCCTCTATTTCCGCGATGGAATCCATTCCACCCGAATCGGAAACTGGTTCGGAAAGTTTTGGCGGACTGACGCGAAGTACGCGCGCCGTAAGATGAAGGGTGCCGCCGTCCGGAATGAATTCGCCGAACACCACATAGTCCGCGTCAATTTCGCCGGCAATTTTGATCATCGTCGCGCGGCTGAATCGCGAATACGCGGGCAATCCCAGCTTTTCCAGCGTCGCCAGCCGCTCCTCGCGCGAAAACACCAGCGGCCCGTGCCCGGCCATCGAATCCGTAGTCAGCTCGGAAAGTCCTTCGCCCAGCCAGTCCTTTTGCGCATCATTCGTAACATTTTCAAACGGGAAAACAACGACAGTTTCGGCGTGACCAGCCGTGCTATTTGGCGCGGAACTGCCGGATGTGCCAGTTTGTGCGTAGCCGGGCGCGGCAATGCAGGCAAGAATCGCCAGTGCGATCCCAAACTCCCGCATTCGTCGCAGGATCCTGAATTTCATTGTACAGATATTCTAGTTCTCTTCCGGCGATTTGTAACTACGCTTTTGAGGCGCCACGCAAGGAGTGTATCTCGGCGCCCACTTCGACTAAACCGCCGCCCTCTCGACCCGCCCATTTTCTCCCGTCTAGGTGGTAGTATTAATGATCCGCCAAACTCCGTGCCCGACGAATCGACCAAGCCGCTCGACTTTTACTCCCGCCGCTCCCGCGAACTAATCTCAGACTTCGCCGAAGCAAAGGAGAAATTGAATATTTCCCGGGCAAGCCTGTTAGTGCTCGCGCTGATCGCCGGAGCGCTCGGCTATAAATCATTTGTCGTCAAATCTTTTCCGCTCTGGTTACCCGTGGTCGTCATCCCGTTCGGAGCCCTGATCAATCGACAAGTTAAGCGTACCAAAGGGCGTTCTCTCGAACTCGCCAGCTTAGTCGAGTATTACGACAATGGGATCGCGCGTCTTCATCTCCACTGGGAGCCTCTCGACGAAGGACAGGAATTCAAAGATCAGGAACATTCTACGCAACCGATCTCGATCTGTTCGGGCGCGGCTCTCTGTTCCAGCTCTTGTGTTCAGCCCGGACTCAGGTTGGACGGAAGACGCTAGTCGCGTGGATGAGGTCGCCCGCTATCCGTGAAGAAGTTCTCGCGCGACATGCGGCAATCTCTGAAATTCGCGGGCGTCAGGACTTGCGCGAGTCCCTCGCCGCCGCCGGAAGCAAAACTGTTTCCGACTGCAAGCCGGAAACAGTTCGGTTATAGCTTGACGAATCGAAGCCTGCCTACCCAGTTTGGGCGCCCGCCACGGCAATTCTTTTGATGCTCGTCACGGCCTCGCTTCCCCTTCTATATTGGATCGGGATTCTAGGTCTGCACAATCTCTGGATCGGCGTCCGAATCATGCTGCCGTTGGAAGGGGTGTTCGCAGCAATCTTTTTGAAGAAGACCCGGTCCATCGTGGAGTCAATCGCGCCGCCTTTCACGGAACTGCCAATCATTTGTGATCTTCTCCGGATTTTGGAAACCGAACCATTTTCTAAGCAAAGACTTCGTAGTCTCAAGGATCGGGTGACAGGAACCGATGCACTGCACAATATCCGGCGCCTCCAGCGCCTGATGGCGCTTACGAAGGAACGCGATTACTCGTGGTTTACGGCGTTGTCTTGGTGTTTGCTCTGGACGACACAATTTTCGATGGCGATTGACCGTTGGCGCCGCCGCCATGGAACGCAGATGCTGGAATGGCTCGCAATCCTCGGCGAATTTGAAGCGCTGATTTCGCTCGCCATCTATTCGTTCGAGCATCCCGCCGATGTATGGCCGGAATTGATCGAACACGGTCCCGTCTTGCACGCCGAGGCGCTCGCGCATCCACTCTTGGATGAATCATCGTGCGTCAGAAATGATTTGCGTCTCGACGGTGACGTGCGGTTCCTCATCGTCAGCGGATCAAATATGTCCGGCAAGAGCACTTTTCTGCGCGCCGTCGGCCTGAATGCTGTGCTCGCATGGATGGGCGCTCCTGTCCGCTGCGCAAGGCTCCAGATCTCGCCGCTCGCGATCGGCGCGGCGATTCGCGTGGAAGATTCTTTGGTGGACGGCCGCTCGCACTTTTTCGCCGAAATGCAGCGGCTGCGCCGGATGATCGAAACGGCTGGCGAAAAGCGGCTCCTATTTCTCGCCGACGAAATCATGATTGGCACAAATTCTCACGACCGCAGAATCGCGGCGGAGTGGATCGTCCGCGCGCTGATCTTGCGGGGAGCCATCGGACTAATTGTTCCCGACCACGTTATGCCTTCAGACCAGTTTTCGGCGGAGAAGGCCTGCCAAACCGAGCAGTCCCGAACTGAGCAGAGCAAGACTACCGGGCTCGGGAACAGTCGAGGCCGTCGTGAACGATTCGATAAGGACATTGCCGCTATCAGAGTTTTTGGAGGTGATGAAAAAGACATCATTGGTCGAGCCCGTCCAACTCAGCGCGATCGACTGCAAACCTGTGCTACCCGACTCAGTGCCCGTCACACCGCAACTCGGCCCGTCCGGTGCTCCGGTGCCGGCTGAGCTGCCCTGGCAGACCCTGAACCGCTCGCCGGCCTGTAAGCTCCCCAGGACTAGCGTCCCACTGGTAATGCCATGCGCAAACAGGTTCGAAAAATCCAAGTTGATGTAGTAGGCCGAGCTGATTTCGTGTTCCCCTTCGTTCGTGATGCCTAGGCCCCGCTCAGTCGGATCGCTATCGTTCTTGACGTAGAGATCAGTCGCAAGGTTCGTAGTAGAGTTGAATCCCTTCGCGACGATGCTGTTGCTCCCCACTGTGTAGGTCAGCGACTTGTCGTCCGTATCGCCGGGGCACGTAGTGAGGGGGAACGTGGGCGTCCCCGCCGTAATGTGGCTGCAAGAGTTGAAGTTAAACGTATCCGCCTTGGCGGACGGGATGAGCACAAAGGCCGCCCCAATTACCAAAACTGCTGCAATCTTTAGACGCACTGGTATATCCTCCTTGGGAGTTCTTCGCCGGAATTTCCATTTTGACTTCCCGGCCGACCGACACTGCAAGTTTAAGTCGCACGCATTCCTACGGTTGGGCATCGGCGGGACGGCCCTTGCTCTACCTTAGCTTCAGAACGCGCTTCAGTGTCCTGTTTACGTGCAATTCGGTTGCCAATTCTCACCCGACTGAAAACAAAGAACTTGCAGCGCGGACCCCCTCCAGATTACTTAAATACTTGCGCATATCCGCCATAATCTTAGTTTTAATCGCAATTTCCGGCGTCTTTGTTTCTTGCGCCTCTTTCTGCCACACGCCTCATAGAATCCAGGTGACGCTCAATATTGAAAATCGATCAACCAGTCCCGGTAGGATATTGCCGACAGTGTGTCGCCGAACATGCAGGTGGCGGCGCCTCCCTTGCTGGCAGCGCGAGTCCTAGAGCCAGGCTGCTTGCTTGGATTTGATGAACTTGCTCCAACACTGTAGAGCTACTGGTGCCCGGGTCGTGGTGGAGGAGTACTTAAACCGGACTTCCCATTCCCGGCAGCCCGGCAGCACCACAGCCAGCGAAAAAATAGGCCCCCTTACGTCGAGAACCTTTATTTTGATTACAGCTTCCGATTACAGCCGAATCTTGCGGCGACCGGCAGTCCCAGTGGAGGATCTGGAATCCTGGGTCCCAAACTCCTGTGCGGCCGCCCCTGATTATAGTGAATTGCCCATTCTCGGGCTAACGTTCGCACCTGTCGCTCATTCAAGGGAATGAACCAGTCCAAGCACTCCCGGCGCAGACTACCGATCAGCCTCTCGCAATAGGCGTTGGCCTTAGGTGCGCGAACTGGAGTCTTAAGGACGGCGATCCCGAATGTGTTCACATCGCGGTCTAACTCTTCCGAGAAAATGCCCGAGCGGTCGTGAATCAGCCACAGGTGTTCATGATCGCTGGGAATTGCTTCTCGGAGTTGCTGCAACGTCCACGAGGATGTCGGGTGAGGTGTCACATTCACATGGAGGAGTTTGCGACTCTCGACCTCCATCACGACAAAGATATAGAGGATGCGGAATCGAAGCGTTACCGCGACGACGAAATCGCAGGCCACGATGGCCTTGGCATGGTTCCGAACAAAGGTCATCCACCGTTGGGAGGAAGGACGTCGACTGGGACAGAGATCTTGCAACCAATAGGCCCGCACGGTTCGTGGGGATACGCGAATGCCAAGCTTGAGAGCTAATCACCACGCATGATCTCGCACTGACGGAGCTGGCATCCAACGGTTTGCCCGGAGGAAACGCGCACTTCGAGGATTCAGGTGAGGCTGGCGAGTTGTGTTTCGATTACAAACTTCAGCCCGGGCTGCTGACGCGTTCCAACGCATTGAACATCGCCCGAATGTTGGGAATTGACGCCGCCGCTACAAATCTTTAAAAACTTCTTTGGTACCGCAAAACGCCCACGAGTTCTAAATTCCCTTGGAAGGCGTCATCGGCGGAGGCGGCAGCGCCGGCAATCCCAGCAATTCCCGCACACTCGGATTCGTCAGTACCCCGGAAAATCCTGGGTCCGTCGTTGCCTTGCCGAAATCCGCATAACCTTCGTCGCGCGATTTCCTCAGATAATACGCGCAACGCTCGGCGTTACCGGCGCCGGCGAACGATTTCGCCATCATAAAGAAAAACATTCCGCGGTTGCTGACGGTCCGATCCTGAAGCACGGTTCCGAAACTTGAAGTTTCGGTGAAGATGTTCGGATCCAGGCGGACCGCCTGGCGGAATGAATCGAGCGCTTCGGGAACTTTTTTACTGTTCAAATATGCGATGCCCATATTTCCATAAAACGTCGCGCGCTTTGGGTCCAGCGAGATTGCCCGCTTGTACGCGCGAATCGCCTTCGCAAATTTCTTCTCCTGAAAATACACCGTGCCAACGTTGTTCCAGCCGTCGCCGTTTGCTTTATCCACTTTCGTCGCGCGCTCGTAGCACTTCAATGCGTCACCCAGTAAGAACTGCTGGTGATACGCGATGCCCAGCCGGTTCCAGGTAATTGCATCGTTGGGAGTTTCGCGCAATAGCTCGCGATAAATATCCGCCGCGCTCGCGTAGTCTTTGTGAATCATGTCCAGCGCGGCACGTTGCAGCGCGGTGTCCCGCGCGGAACTATCGGGAGCGATTCCGACTGCCTGACTTATATTCGATGGGGAATAGCTGGGAATTTGCTTGGCGGAAGTAATTGCGGTTACGCTCAGAATTACGAACGCCATCAATACTTTTTTCATGGCGACCTCCAGAAAACGCTCTTTACCTGGGCTTGACGTTCCTATTCGCCTTCGTTGCGCTCAACGATAGCAAAAAACTCGGGCGATGAACTCCTTTTTTTGTCCGGATTCTGGCTAAGGAACCCACTCGCCCCGCTTGCCCCTGTTGGACACCAGCCACGGGAATTCGGTTCCCTGCAGTAATCACGACTTGCTCTTTTTCTTGCCAAACAACCGCGAAAACCACGAACCGACTGTGTTAGCGACCCCTCCTTGTTTCTGACAATATTGCGTCGGTTGCGTGCCCTCAATGAATACCTCCTGCCGCGTCACAGGACAGTCCGGCGTAGCCAGTTGCAGTGTTTCCGAATCAATTGCCACGCTCACAATGCCGCGCGGCGCAATAAAAGTATCCGTGTCACTGTAGGCAGGCAGCGTCACCGCGCGCTTCATGAATTCCGTCCAAATCGGCGCGGCAGACGAACCTCCTGCCAATCCCAAATCGCGGTTGTCGTCAAATCCGACCCATACCACGCACAATAAATTTGAAGTATATCCGGCAAACCAACCGTCTTTCGATGTGCCTGTCTTCCCCGCCGCGGGCGCTTTGAATCCCATGGCACGCACGGACACGCCCGTACCGCGATTAATCACGTCCTCCATCACATTCGTCACCAGATACGCCACGCGCGGATCCAGCACCTTTCGCGTGTGCGGAGCATCTTGCTCCTGCATTGTGCCATCCGCGCTCACCACGCTCCGGATAAACATGGGCTCGGCGCGCTGGCCTCCATTCGCGAATGCCGTATATCCGCCGGCCACCTGCAGCGGAGTCATTTCATACGCGCCCAGCGCGAGCGCCGGCGTCGGCTGAATTGCCGGATCGAGTCCCATGCGCCGCGCAATTTCCACTACGCGTCCGAATCCCACCAGCTCCGCAACTTTCACCGTGGCAACGTTCAGCGAATGCGTCAGCGCATCACGCAACGTCACCGTGCCCATAAACTCTTCGCCGAAATTATCCGGCGTGTAATCCTTTCCATCGAATTGAAACGTCGTGGGTTCGTCCACCACCGTCGTTATCGTGGTCAAAATGGGGCCTGTAGTTTCTGCAGCGTCATCGAAGGCTGCTGCGTAAACAAATGGCTTGAACACCGACCCCGGCTGGCTCTTCGCCTCTGCGCGATTCAGCTGGCTCTGTCCGTAATTTCGTCCGCCCACCAATGCTTTGATCTCGCCGGTTTTTGGATCCAGCACCACGATCGCCACTTGAGCCTGCGGAACTGTTTCCGTGGAATGCTTCTTTGCCAATTCGCGTTTCCATTTCGCGATTCTATTCGTCAGCAACTTATCCACATTCGCCATGCCGATATCAACCGCCGCGGAAGCAGCGCGCTGCAGCGCCGGATCCAGAGTCGAATACACGCGGAAATTTCCCGAAAGCAATTCCGCTTCGGAATAATGATCCAGCAAATCTTCTTTCACCATGTCCACAAAATAAGGAGCGCCGCCGACGTCAAGTCCGCTACGCACCAGATGCAACAGCTTGCGCTTCGCTTCCTGCGCCTGCTCGGGCGTAATCAGCTTGTCCTCGACCATCGAAGTTAAAACGTGATCCCGGGCCTCGACTACGCGGTCGGGGTGCTGCTCTGCCGTGGAATAGTGATTCGGCCGCCGGATAATTCCCGTCAGAAACGCGGACTCCTCGAGATTCAGCTCGCGCACATCCTTACCGAAATACGCTTGCGCCGCTTCGCCGAATCCGTGGATCGCAAAACTTCCGCGGTTCCCCAAGTAAATTTCGTTAGAATATAGCTCGAAGATTTGCTGCTTGGTGTAGCGATGCTCCAGTTCCATCGCCACCATCGTCTCGGCAACTTTGCGATGCCAGGTGCGCTCCGTCGTAAAGAAAAAACTGCGCGCAAGCTGCATGTCCAGCGTGCTTGCGCCCTGCGCTTTCGCGCCATGCCGCATGTCCGCCCAGGCCGCGCCTATTACGCGAATCGCGTCGAATCCCGGATGCTCAAAAAAACGCTTATCCTCCGCGGCCAGCAGCGCGTTCATCAGCACCTTCGGCAAATCCGCGAACTTTACAGGCCGCCGCTTCTCGCGTGATTCGTTAAAAAGATTCGTCAGCAGCTCCGGCTCAATTTCCGCGCTATCCAGCGTCGCCGCCGTGGCGATCGAACGAATAGAGCGAATCTGCTTGCCCGCAAATTCCACTCGAATGGCATTGCCGCCGTGAAAGAATGAAGTTTTCCCCGGATAAATTTCCAGCGTATTCCCTCGCGGCACAAAATACCCGGCGCCATCCGCTTCCTTCTTCGCCGAATATCCGCTGTGCCCAAGATATTCTTCAAGATTCGCCGCGTTGATCGCCTGCCCGTTAAAAATTCGTCCGGGCTGTGTGTAAATTCCTGTCGTGTGTTGGAATACGTTTCCAGAAAGGCGTTCGTCAATCATCCGCGCGTAAACAACGTAGTAGTACGTGAATACGCCGATGAAGGTGAGCAGCAACGCCAGCGCCGTGCCGAGTATGGCCAGACCCCACCGCGACGTCCAGAATCCCTTGCCCAACCGGATTCGCAAAAGCCAGTCTCCTATCCTGTGAAACCAGGATCTCTTGGGAATGCCCACAGATAAATTGTACAGGAAACTCGTTGGATGTGCTGCGAGCCGGCGGAAACTTTTGCTAACAATGCGAGGACAAGTACTCCTGCACAATCATTTGTGAATGCGCAAATATTCTCACTGCACCAGCGCCTGACTGTTCATCTCCGGAGTGAAATGCAAATTCGTTTGGTACACCAGCAGGTCTAGTTTCACCGTGTAATCAATCTGTACGTTGATCCCGCGCGAATTATTCTGAATAATCTTGATGTTGTCGTTGGTGACCTCAATCCCCTCATTGTGCATCTCTCTGATGATCGACGCGTACAGCGCATCGTCGGTGGTGTGATTCACCATCAAAAACGGTATCTGCGTTTTCAGCCAGTCTTCCAATTGATAATTCGCAAAGTAGGGAGGAATCACTTTGTAACTGAAGAAAATAAACGACAGCAGCAGCACCATCCAGATGAGCGTCCGAATTCTTGCGCCGCCGCGCTGGCCGCGAGTCACGAGCGGCTGCCGTGCTCCATTCTGACTTTCGATTTTCAGGGAATGACCTGCTGAATTCATTGCACATTCAGGCTAGCACCGTGACCTAAGAGTGTCGAGGAGCCCGAATTTCCGCATGGCGCGTGAGTAACCTGTCCGCGCGGGCAGCAATCGCAAGCGAGTATTCGGCCTTTAGTACGCCTTAGCGAAAATACCTTTTTCCTTCGCCGACTCGCCGCAGAAAATGCACTTCCCTTCGCCGCCGGCCTGATCCAGAGGAATACATCGCATCGTCGCCTTCGTCTCTTCCTTAATCTTCGCTTCGCAATTCGCGCTGCCGCACCAGTACGAACGCGCGAATCCTGTCTCCACCACCGTTTTAAATTCGGCGTAGTCCTTCGGTTCTGACGTGCGCGATTCTCGAAATGCCAGCGCTTTCGCCAGCATCCCATCCTGAATTTCGCGCAGAAGACTTCCGGCTGCCCCGGCTATGTCGTCCATGCTCGCCGGTGACTTCCCTTCGCGTCCCGGACGATCGCGCCGCGCCAGCATCACGCTATTCTTTGCCAAATCCTTCGGCCCAATTTCGATTCGTAGCGGCACTCCGCGCATTTCCCAGTCATTAAATTTAAATCCCGGACTTACGCCGTCGCGCTCGTCAATCTTTACGCGAAATTCCGCCGTATCCAGCGTGGACTTCAATTTCCGCGCCGCTTGAATCGTCTGCGCGCGCTCCTCATCGCTTTTGGAAATCGGCACAATCACAATTTGATACGGCGCAAGTTTCGGCGGCAGCACCAGCCCCTGATCGTCTCCGTGCACCATGATGATCGCACCGACCACGCGCGTCGAAAGTCCCCACGACGTCGTCCAGCAATATTGCTGCACACCGGTCTTATCCAAATATTTAATTTCAAACGCCTTCGCGAAATTTTGTCCCAGGTTGTGCGACGTGCCAGACTGCAACGCCTTGCCATCGCCCATCATCGCTTCAATGCTGTACGTCTCGTCCGCGCCCGCAAATCGTTCCGAAGCCGACTTGCGCCCCGGAATCACCGGAATTGCCGCGTCATTCACCGCGAAATCCGTATAGATGTCCAGCATCTGCCGCGTCTCGAATTCCGCTTCGTCAAATGTAGCGTGCGCGGTGTGACCTTCCTGCCAGAAAAATTCCAGCGTGCGCAAAAATAATTTCGTCCGCAGCTCCCAGCGCACCACGCTGTTCCACTGATTAATCAGCACCGGCAAATCGCGATACGACTGAATCCATTTCGCATACGCGTGCCCGATAATTGTTTCCGAAGTCGGACGAATCACCAGCGGCTCTTCCAGTTTTTCGCCGCCACCGATCGTCACCACCGCCAGCTCCGGCGAAAATCCTTCCACGTGCGATTTTTCTTTCTCAATAAAGCTTTTCGGAATCAGCAAAGGAAACGCCGCGTTCATGTGACCGGTCGCCTTGAAGCGCCGGTCCAGCGACTGTTGAATGTTTTCCCAAATCGCCCAGCCGTAAGGACGCACGATCATGCAGCCGCGCACCGGCGCATAATCCGCAAGCTCCGCGCGCAGCACAAGCTGGTTGTACCACTCGTTATAATCTTCCGCGCGCGTGGGCAGCTTCTGATCCGACATGCGGCAACACCATTCCTCTCAGAAATTTATCCGTAGAAATGCGAATGATCGAGCGTAATGGACGCGCCTCCGAGTGTCAAATTCGCCGATGTACTCGTCACGCGTTCTCACAATGTGGCTGGCGCAGACCGTTCTTCACAGGTCTGCGCGGCGCAAGCCGCCTCGACCAAATTTCTTGCCCCTCGCCGCCCAACCAGAGGATCGTCAGCCAATTCAAATGTTCAGTCGTACGAGGTGCCCACATCCATGAGCGCGCCAATCAAACGAAACTCCGAACGCGGAATGTCACGAATTGTCGTCATCATCCTGATTGCCACGGCCCTCATACTTCTCTTCATTGCGATTCTGGTGGTCGCGCCCAATCTTACGCACTCGCGCAAGGCAGCAACCGAATCCGCCGCGTACGCCAGGGTTCGCAGCTTGGATGCCGATCAAGTCACCTACTATTCATCCTTCGCAAACATCGGCTACGCGCCCGACCTGGCGTCCCTCGGCCCCGGACCTGACGGCAAATGCGCCGCGAGCGGTACTCCCGCACACGCGTGCATAATTGACGCCGTACTTGGCAACTCCGCATGCACCGGGACAAGCTGGTGCACACAAGCCGGCTACAAATTTAATATCGAAGGAATTTGCGCGAACGGAAAATGTACGGACTTCGTCATCACCGCAACGCCAGTAGATCTATTGAATGGTTCCCGAAATTACTGCGCGACCAGCGATTCCGTTCTTCGAGATGAAGTGGCGGCGCCAAAGTCTGATCCGTTTACGCTGGTCGGATGCAAGGTACTCGTTGGTATGCAGTAGCCCTAACGCCCAACAGCCTGCGCCGCTCGATTTCGCCCTTCATCCACCACAGCCTCAAAATCCGCCGCCATTTTCTGTGCTTCATTCATCTTCGCCTGTAACCTTGCGGTAAACGATTTCACGCGCGGATCATCTTCCGGCAAATTCGGCTGCGTGTCATGCAGCGTTTTCGCGTCAAGCATTAACGCCTTGGTGCTCTGAATTAATTCTTTTCCATGCACGACGTAGTTTTGCCGCGCGGCCACCAGCCGATCCTCCCACGCCTTCCGTCCGGGAAAATCCGCCGAGATTCCTTGCGTCGCCACATTGAACAGCGCGGCGTGATCTAGAGATCCCAGCTGATCCAGTTTCTGGATCGCGTCATCCATTTTCGCCATAGCGTCCGTGAACGCGGATCCTGCTCCCTGATTTCCCGCGATGCTCGGCACTCCCGCGTCCAGAAGTCCGCCGCCTTTTCCGGACATCAAACCGTCATTCGTAAAAGTGTTTTTTGGCGTGGCCTGATTCCTATCCTGTGCCGCTTTTTCCTCGCGATATTTCCGCGCCACATCGCCCAACGAACGCGGCGCTGTTGTTTGCTGAGGCGGTGTTGTCTGCGGTGGAGGAGTCTGCGACGGCGGCGGATCCTGACTCCACGCCGCAGGACAAATCTGCAACGCAAGTACAAATGTTACTGCAATGCACACTGCAAAACGCGCCGAAATACGAATATTACGAATCACGAATCCCTCCAGAGTAGCAAGAACACACACCGCCATTCACAATCCTGCTATTCAATTCCGCTCAGAAGAAATAGACAGGAAGTACCACCATATCCAAATGGTTACACGAGGTTCGTGCGCGTTCCCCAGAACGCCAGTCTCCCGATTGGCGTATGCGGTTTCTAAATCTTTCGTAGTGTTTTGGGGCTGTTTTTATCGGGCTGGTTCAAATCCATCCATGCATCGAAACCGTTCGTCTCAACTCACGGCCAACGCGGATGTATCAATCGCCGAAACTTCCCAAATACCGCGGCTCGCAAATCGCCATATCCAACGCGAAAAAACCAGTGGTCAAAGCGAATGTGATCAAGAGTCGTACGAAATCGCTCGCAGGTTTTGCAGGCAACCGACGCCACTAAGCCCACACACATCCAATAATCACGAACAAATTAGAAAACCAGGCTGGAACCGCAATCAGCAGATCCGGCCGCGCCAGATGCCTGGTATGAATCCACAGCGACAGTTGCTGCAGTCCATTAAAAAAGAAAGTAGTCGCGAACATATTCGTATAATCGCACAAGCCGGCTGCGGAAATCCCAATAACATATCCTCAACGATTTCTGTGCAACCCCAACCAAATCGTAGCGACGTACATCCAAGCTTGCAAAAAGTGCAGCCAGCGAATGCCAGCCTGCCAAATGGCCGACACCGTCAGCACCAAAATAAAAAAACTCCCGCCAATGACAATCAGCCACTCCGGCGCCCCAAATTGCCGCTCCGCGTTTTTCATGAACTACATTACGAGAACGCGCTCGGAATAGTTCCCGAAGGGAGCGTGGGTAACGCACCGTTAGATTTGCGTTCGATGAGCCGCCGCACTGGCATCATGCGTCCACTCCCATCATGTCAAGAGAACAACACGCGGCCAAAGCCGTACCGCCCGCCCTCGTCCGATACCAAATGAAAACCCCAGGTTCGCCCGACGAGGGGCGAACCTGGGGTTTATCGCTCCGCTTCAAGAACGCGACCGCAGGTCTTCAGGAGATCCTTTGAAGCCTGACTACTTGGGATTATGTTTTTTCGGCGGAGGCGCGGGCCTGAAACTCGCTCCGATCTCAATTTCCGGATGGAAGCCAGTCCAACATCCCTGATCAATTGCGAACACTCCCGTCGTGGTGTTACCCGGACACGCGAACTCCATTCGAATTGCTTTCCACAGTTTCCCGCCAACTATTCCGTATCAGTACTCACATTTCATTTAACTAACATATACTAGGCGCGCTACCCGACCCTGCAGACTTGGACGATCCATTTAATTTTCATTCCCAAAATGGAACTCGTCCTCCCTGCCGGACTCAAAAATCCCTTGATTTAGAGCCTTTCTCTACGCATATGAAAATGCGGGACTTTAAGTCCTGTATTTGCAGTACATGCATGAAAATAGGGGGGCGGGCGGGTACGGTTAACATAATTCCCTTCTCGCACCCGAAACTAGCGAACGGCTCCGCCTAATTCTGTTACATCAGTCGGCTTCATAGATTAATGAGGAGCCGAGACGCAACAAGCACCGGAATCTGATAGTGTTTCCCTCCGCGAGGCTACTACGGAGGAAACGCAATGTTTCAGGCAACACGGAAATATCGACTGACGGAATTGAGTGGACGCAAGAACGCACTTCGATCTGCCGCACTGATTGCTCTAAGCGCAGCGGCCGCAATCGCCACTCCTTTCGCACTGCGCGCCGCAGGCCAAGGCGAAGCATATAAGGATCAGCGCGAAGCGGCGGCGAAGCTCTTGGCGCGCACGATGAACAACCCGGAATTTCGAGTGAGAGGTTTTCGCGGAGGCGCCTGGCTGGGCAACGGAGATTTTTATCTGGCGATTGAAAATTCAATCGACACGCCCGGCGGCACGGACATTGTTCGCTATGCCACGGCCACCGGCGCGCGGGATATTTTTATTCCGGCGGCAAAAATGATTCCGGCGGGTGCGAAGGCTCCGCTGCAAGTGGAAAGTTACAAGTTTTCGCCGGACGGCAAGCGTGTTCTGATTTTCACCAACTCGAAAACGGTTTGGCGGCAGAACACGCGCGGCGATTATTGGATCTTGAGTTTGGCTAGCGGGGATTTGGCGGGTGGGAATTCGCCGGACGGAAAATTTGCGGGCAGAGGGCAAGCGAGCGGGACTTCGTTGAACGGAAGACTGCGGAAGCTTGGAGGGGATGCGCCGGAATCGAGTTTGATGTTTGCGAAGTTTTCGCCGGACAACACGAAAGTTGGCTACGTCCACGGAAATAATGTTTACGCGGAGGATTTGGCGACGGGACAAATCACGCAGCTGACGCACGACGGCGCGGAAAACATTATCAACGGAACTTCGGATTGGGTGAACGAGGAGGAATTTAATATCCGCGATGGATTTGAGTGGAGTCCGGACAGCAAAAAAATTGCTTTCTGGCAATTTAATACGACGGGCATGAAGAATTACACGCTGATTTACGACCTGAGCGCGCCCAGAGGAGAAATCGTCACCGGAATTCCCTACCCCGAACTTGGGCCATATCCGCAGACGATGCTGTACCAATATCCGCTGGCGGGAACGCAAAATTCGGCGGTGCGAGTGGGGGTGGCAAACGCGGTGGGCGGAAACGTAGCGTGGATGCAGACGGCGGGCGATCTGCACAATTTCTATATTCCGCAGATGCAATGGGCGGATGCAAACCACGTTCTGCTGCAGCACATGAATCGTTTGCAGAATAAAAATGAATTTCTACTGGCCGATGCTGCGACTGGAGTTTCGAGCAGCATTTTTGTGGACGAAGATCGCGCCTGGGTTGACGTGAACGGAGATGTTTCGTGGATCAATCAGGACCGTGAATTCCTGGTGCTGAGCGAGCGCGACGGCTGGCGGCATTTGTATCGCGTGACGCGCGAAACCGGCGCAATAAAGTTGGTTACGCGCGGCGATTTCGATGTGGTGAGTTTGGATGCGGTGACGGCCGACGAGCAGTGGGTTTATTTCATCGCGTCACCGGAAAATGCGACGCAGCGATATTTATATCGCGCGAAACTGGATGGAACTGCGGCGCCGGAACGGGTGACTCCGAATGTGCCGGGCACGCATTCCTACAATATTTCGCCAAATGGCGAGTGGGCGTTTCACACTTTTTCGTCGTTCGATGTGCCGCCAACTTCTGAAGTGGTGCATTTACCCGATCATAAAGTGGCGCGAAACACCGCGGATAATTCGGCGATCGCGGAGACGGTGAAAGCGTTTTCCGGCGGGCCCGTGAAATTTATAAAGGTGGATGCGGGCGATGGAGTGATGGTGGACGCGTGGCTGATCAAGCCGCCGAATTTTGATCCGTCGAAAACGTATCCGCTGATTGTGAATGTGTATTCCGAGCCGGCCTCACAAACGGTCGTCGATCGCTGGACCGCGGGATTTGACCGCGCGATGACCAGCGCCGGATATTTGGTGGCGAGCTTTGATAATTCCGGCACGCCGGCGCCGCGCGGTCGCGATTGGCGCAAGGTTGTATATGGAAATGTTGGCCCGCTGTCGTCGAAGCAGCAAGCGACGGCGCTGCAATCGCTGGAGAAAATACTCCCATATATTGATGCGAAGCGCGTCGGCGTGTGGGGATGGAGCGGCGGCGGCACCGAAACTTTGAATTTAATGTTCCGCTACCCGGATGTTTACAGTGTGGGAGTTTCCGTGGCTTCAGTTCCCGACCAACGTTTGTACGACACAATTTATCAGGAACGTTATTTGGGATTGCCGCAGGATAGTCCGAAGGCGTACGAAGAAAGTTCGGCGATTAATTTCGCGAGCGGCCTGCGCGGAAGTTTGCTGGTGATTCACGGGTCCGGCGACGACAACGTACATTTCCAGGGATTCGAGTTGCTGGTGAATAAATTAATTTCGCTCGGAAAACAATTTGATATGCGCGTTTATCCCGGCCGCACGCACAGTATTTCCGAAGGCCGCGGCACAAATTTCGACGCGTATACAAATATTCTGGGATTTTTCGAGGAGCATCTTCCACCCGTAGCGCAACCTGGCGCGTCGCACTAAGGGCGCGCAGATTCCGAGCGGACCTTGGTTGCTGCGTGCAAAGTCGTTGTTTCGTGAGGAATTGCGGCGTATGATGCGCGCGAAGATTAGTTTTTTCGGGGAATAATTCGTGGCAGACTTCCGCTCGGAGGTGTGTTCGTGGTCCGACGTTTCCTTATCGCTGTCCTGATTGCCGTGGGATTCACTTCGCCCGCTATCGCCGACCAACTGAAGCCCGACGAGAAGCGCGCGCTGGAAGCAAAACCCGCGGTTGTGCTGGTGGTCGTTGAGTTCAAAGCCAAGTGGACGCTGGGCGACAGCTCGGTCACGTTGACACATCGCGAAATCGGCACGGGATTCTTTTTCCATCCCGACGGATATTTGATCACCAACGGCCACGTGGTGCAGTACGCGAACATGAAGGATTTACAGGCGGAAAAATCCCGTCAGGAGGAATTGAAGGCCGATAACGTGAACAAGTTGCGCGAGGTAATTGCGGCGTACGAAAAACAGACGGGCAAAAAAGTAAGTGACGATCAAATGCGCCAACTGTGGAACAACGCTACCATCGTGCAAGTCGGAACGCCGACAATCACCGTGGTGCTGGAAAACCGGAAGACGGTGAACGCGGACATTCTGCAATACAGCGCGCCCATCGACGAGAACGGGAAGGATGTTGCGATACTGAAAGTTCCCGGCGGGAATTATCCGACGGTTCCGCTGGGAAATTCCGATCAAGTGCGCTTGCAGGACGCGATCATGGTGATGGGCTATCCGGGAGTTGCGTCGCAGTGGGGCGATAATCCGCTGATTAGCGCGGATTCAAACTACGAAGCTTCCGCGACGAACGGACATATTTCCGCGGTGAAGACCGGGCCATTGGGAATGCCCGTCCTGCAGACCGATACGGCGATCACGCATGGAAATAGCGGCGGCCCGGCGTTCAACGAACAGGGACAGGTGATCGGAATTGCGACATTCGGAAACGACAGCGTGCAAGGATTTAATTTTCTTGTGGCGATTAACACCGCGATGGAATTTGTGAGGCAGACAGGCGTAGCGCCGGCGCAAAGCACTTTCGACGAACATTGGGATCGCGCGCTGGACATGTACGACGCCGGACAGTTTAAGGCTGCCATCGCGGAATTCGACAATGTATTGCAGTTTATGCCCGACCTGCCAGACGCGAGAAAATTCCGCGCGGCGGCTGTTGACGGCGAAGATCATCTAAACGTGGTACAAAAGGCAGTTGAAACCGTTGGCTTTACGGGACTTTACGCCATCGTGGGGGCGCTACTGCTGGGCGCAGTGATGGTGATTGCGCTTCGCAAATCGCCGACGAAACCGCGGCCGCCCGCAGTGGCGAAGACCGTGATGGTCGCACCGGGCGCGGGTCCTCAGTTTGGCGATCCCGGCGCGCGGATGCGCACGATTGCGGAATCAAATTACGGCAGCATTCAATTTATTTCCGGCGCGCTTTCCGGGCGCCGGTTCACGATTGGCAAGGACGGATTGTGGATTGGACGCGATCCGCGCTGCGGCGCAGTGTTAACGGACGATACGGTTTCGGGAGAGCACGCCTGGGTGGTTCCGGAAGATGGCTCGGTCGTGGTGATTGACAAAGGATCGAGCAACGGAACGTATGTGAATTCCGTTGACTCCACGCGCATCAGCAAAATCGGATTGAAAGACGGAGATCGCATTTACATCGGAAGAAGAGGACCAATCGCCACTTATTCGGCGAATTAATTCCGCCGCGCTGATGGAACTTGCAAAACCACGCGGCGGATTCGACAGAGTTACTTTGCAAATTGTGAAGATTGGCGGCTTATGAACATCGAAGGGAGAAACGCGATGATTGGGAAGCAAATTGCGAATTATCGCATCACTGAAAAATTGGGCGAAGGCGGAATGGGAGTAGTTTACAAAGGCATTGATACGAATCTGGCTCGTCCTGTCGCGGTGAAAATGCTGACCGCGGAACTTGCGCACAACCCTGAAATTGTTGAGCGGTTCCGGGCGGAAGCGCGCGCGCAGGCGAATTTGAATCATGTGAATCTTGCGACTCTTTACGCGTTTCTGGTCGATGAAGGCACGGCGTTCATGGTGATGGAATTTGTGGAAGGCCAAACATTCGAGCAGATGATTCGCGCTCGCGGGCCGATTCCTCCCGATACTGCCCTGCCGCTGTTCAAGCAGGCGCTGCTTGGAATTGGCGCGGCGCATCGGATGGGCATCGTGCATCGTGACATTAAACCCAGCAATATAATGTTGAACAGCCAGGGAACCGTGAAGGTGATGGATTTCGGAATTGCGAAAGTGGTGGGCACGCGTGGAATGACGCGCACCGGAATGCAGCTGGGCACTCCTGCTTATATGGCGCCGGAACAAATTCAGAACAAGGCGATCGATATGCGCACGGATATTTATGCGCTGGGAATTACGCTGTACCAAATGCTGAGCGGACAGCTTCCGTTTCAAAGCGATAGCGATTTTGAAACGATGAACTCACAAGTTGCCGCGGTTCCTCCGCCTTTGGCGCAGATGTTTCCTTACGCTCCGGTTCAATATCAAAACGTGGTGATGAAAGCGATGGAGAAGGATCCGAACAACCGTTTTCAGACGGTGGAAGAATTCGGGGCGGCGCTGGAAAATCCGGAAAGCGTGCCGGCGCCGGGAGTTGCGGCGGCTGTAGCGCCGGAAGTCAAACGCACGGTGATGGAGATGGGCGGAGCTACCAGAGTTGAAGCAGCCGCAACGTCGGCCGCGATGCGGCCGGCGACTGTTTCCGGACCGGGTGCGGCCGCAGTGGCGCCGAGGCGTATTGCTGCGGAGATGCCGGCTCCAGTTGTGACGAAAAAGGGCGGCTGGAATTTGGGATACACCTTCGCCACGATAGCGGTGGCCGCAGTGGCGATTATTTTGGCCGTCGTAATGTATGGAAGGAAGACGTCGGTCGTGGCGGTGTCGCAGGTAAATTCGCCCGCGCCTATTTCGCAGAGTTCGCCGCTGGGAGCTCCTCAAACTTCCGCGCCTGCTGCGAGCATTCCTGACGATTTGATGAAGACGAGCACATTGCCGGCTCCATCAGGAGGAAGCCCATTGCCGGCCGGTTCTTCAACGGCGAGCCAGCCAGAGAAACCATTATCTGCTGCGGGGAAAGCAGGTGCAGCTGTTCCATCAGCGACTGCGAAGGCTACCAATGCCAATAGGTCCAAAGCAGTTGCGCAGCCAGCAGCAAAGCAAACTGGCGCTTCCGGTGGTTCGACGGTAGGCCAGTCACAGGATGCTCCCCCGACAATGTCTGGAATGAGCGCGTCGGAAGTTGAGGAGCTTGAGCACCGGATCGATCAACTTTCCAGCCGGGCCGCTGCGATCGACAACAGTCTCAACCGCATGCAAAAACAACAAGCGGCTGCCGGCTACGGATTGCGCGGAGACATGCTGGCGGCGCAGGCCAGTATGCAAACGAATTTGCAAAAAGCGCAAAGCTCAATGGAACACGGCGATCCGGTGAAGGCGAAAAAATATGCGGACGCGGCGGCGGCGAATGCGGAAACGCTGGAACAATTTTTGGGGCGGTGAATTGTAATGAATAACTAGCGAGACGCGCGAGAGACTTTTTTCAAGTTGATCGTTGCGCTACTGCTTTGAGACGTTGACGAAATATAAGTCGGTGGCGACGTCGAAGTCGTCTTTGCTGAGAGAAGTAGACATCGTTTTCCAATCGGTTGTTGGCTGAATGGTTTGCCAGTTGTCTTTTTGGCCAACGCGAATCGGCATGGCAAACGCGGGCTCGTCAACTTTCCAACGATAGGAAACGGTTGATTCCGCGGGCTGGAATTTCAGTTCGAGCGTTGGAATTGCTGTGTGGCGTAAATACTGGTCGAACACTGGAGTTAAATTCATTCCCGTCTGCTGATTGAAATACGCGATGACATCTTCCGTCATGATGTTCTGATATTTGAAGTGCTGGTAGAAATCGTGAATGAGTTTCCACCAGCGATCGTCATCATTCACAATACCGCGAAGCGTGTTGATGAAAAGGGCGCCCTTGAAATATTCGTCTTGAGGCGGCGTGCCGTTGATTCCGCGCCGAGTAATTATGGGTTCGCGATTCTGGACTTTTCTTTTGTACGCGTTGGTATATTTCAGGCCGTCTTCCTTGCCGTACATATATTCCACGTAAAGACATTCGAGATACGTCGCCCAGCCCTCGTGAATCCACATGTCGGAACGGTCCTGAGCGGTGATGCTGTTGCCGAACCATTCGTGCGCGCTTTCGTGGATGATGATGAAGTCAAATCGCGGGCTGATGCCAACGCCGGTCCAATCGCGTTCGAGGTAGCCATTCGCAAAGTGATTGCCATATGTGACGGCGCTCTGGTGTTCCATGCCGGAGTAGGGCACTTCGATTAATTTGTAGCCGTCTTTGATGAAGGGATATTCACCGAAATAATGTTGATAGGCTTCGAGCATTCCTTTTGCCTGGGCGAATTGTTTTTTCGCTTTGTCAAGATCTTCGGGCAGAGCGTAAAAATCGAGCGGCAGCTCGCCGAGATGGTCGGAGAAATGCTGATAGTTGCCGATGTTCATCGAAACGTCGTAACTGTTGATGGGATATTGAACGAGCCAATCCCAGCGCGTGTATCCATCTCCTAAATCAGTTTTGCCGATAAACTTTCCGTTGGAAACGTCCACGAGATCGTTGGGAATTGAAACGCTGATTTGCATATTCTCGACTTCGTCGCGCCACTGGTCTTTATTGGGCCACCAGACGCTGGCGCCGATGTCTTCGCACGCGGTGTTTATCCAGGGATGGCCTGAGGAATCTTTTTTGAAGGTGATGCCGCCGAATCTGGCGGTCTCGACAGGATTTCCCGAGTAGTAGAAATCGATTGTGTATTCGCGGCCGGATTTTAATGTATCCGGAAAATCAATGAAAATAGCGCCGGAATCGCGTTCGTATTTTAGTGGCGTTGTGCCTAGCAGAATCTTGTCCACGTTGAGAGCGGAGTGCAGGTCGAGTTGGATGCGCGTGTCGTCCTTCAGCATTTTGAAGCGGATGGAGTTCTTTCCGCGTAGGTATTTCCTTTCGGGATCGACGCGCACGTCGAGATGGTAGGAGAGCAGGTCGTTATTGGCGCGATAGGGGCCGTATTCGCCTCGGAGGATATCGGCGTGCGTTGGTGCTGGTGGAGTTTGCGCGGCTTGTGGCGCCGCGGATTGTAGAGATGTGGAGGAAGAAGTTTGCGCGAATGCAGCGCTCGAAACGCAAGACGCGATCAAAAGAAAGCCGAAAATGAACTTCCGGAGAATCCGTTGCGACATTGCGGTACCTCACGAATCGAGCCGCGGTTGAGTTGCCGACGGCAAGGTAGCACGTTGCGGGATTCAGAGGCCAGTGGAACTGTTTCATGAAACGGAGTTGAAGGCAGGCGGCGAACTGTGCCGAAACCAGAGAATTGTGAAGCGCGGAAGCTCCAGACCGGCAGTATATTGCAACCGACGAATCAACTGATGCATCTAAGATATTGAGAGATCTCTAGGAATGAGCTGGAGGGTTACCGTGAAAATGAAATTTTCCAAGAAAATTATAACTGGCGTTCTTACGTGCGCGGTGGCATTGGCAGTGGCCGCAGGCGGATTGCAAGCCGGCCAATCGCAGGATGCTCCGCCCTCGATGCAGGGACAAGCACCGACACAGGGTCAGCCGCAGGCGGCGCGGTTGTCGCCTCAACAATTGCAGGAGTTGGTGGCACCAATCGCGTTGTACCCCGATGCGCTGGTTGCTCAGATTCTCGCTGCGTCGGCGTATCCCACGCAGATTGTGGAGGCGCAGCGGTTCCTTCAACAGAATCCAAATCTGAAGGGCGCGGACCTCGGAGCGGAAGTGGATAAGCAGGATTGGGATCCGAGCGTGAAAGCGTTGACGCAATTCCCTTCCGTGCTTGCTGACATGGACAAAAATCTTTCGTGGACTTCGACGCTGGGCGACGCGAATGTGAATCAGCAGGGCGAAGTGATGGATGCGGTACAGTACATGCGCCAGAAGGCGGAACAAGCCGGGAATTTGAAAACTACGCCGCAACAGACTGTGAACAATCAAGGATCTACAGTCGTGATTCAACCGGCGGATCCGCAAGTCGTTTACGTGCCGGATTATGATCCCAACCTTATATACGGATATCCGGTTGGATACTGGCCGGGGTTCTATCCCTGGTGGGGCGGTGGCCCTTATCTTTCATTCGGAGTTGGATTCGGAATCGGCCCGTTCTTTGGATTTGGCTGGGGCTGGGGCGGATGGGGATTTGATTGGGGCCGCCGGGGACTGTTGTATGGCGGCAGGCCCTATGCGTTTCGGAGCCACACGTTTTATGACCGTAACGCCTTCTCGCACGGGAATTATCGCGGATTCGCAGCGCCCGGCGCTCGCGGCAACACGACCTCGCGCGGTTACGCCGCGCCGGCGAATAGGGGAAATAGCAGAGGCACAAGTTCCGGCGCCATTGGCGGAGTCACGCACGGTGGGGATGCGCGAGGTCAATCTTCGCGCGGCCGGGCCAGCATGGGTGGGGGGGCGCACGGTGGCGGAGGCGGAGGCCATGCCGGTGGCGGCGGGCACGGACGCGGACACTAACTGACAAACTGAATCGGCAACACTTCGATACGGATTGGTACATGCCGGAATGGAGATAGAAACTATGGCGTCGCGAATGCGGAGTTCCAAGCGAGATTATCTGGGTGGTTTTGGCGGCGTGGCTGCCTGCGCCGCTCTGGCGATTTGTATGGGGCTTTTTCTAGGCGTGGTCCAGGGACAATCCTCAGGACAACAGCAATCGCCTGCTTCGGGAAATTCGATGGTCAGGAGAGCGGCGAGAGAGCCGGTCGGACGCCAAACATTTACTTCCGCGATGGATGCAAGTCAGGCGCTGGTCACCGCGCTTCAGAATGATGATCAGCAAGCGCTATTGAAAGTGCTGGGGCCGGATGCGAAAGACATTATTTCCTCGGGCGACCAAACTCAAGACAAGAATAACAGAGCGGAATTCGTCCAGAAATATCAGCAGATGCATCGCCTGGTAACGGAGCCAGACGGCACTACGACGCTTTATATCGGCGCGGAAAACTGGCCCTCGCCGATTCCGCTGATGCACAACGCCGGCGGATGGTATTTCGATACCGCGGCTGGGAAGAAAGAGATTCTGTATCGCCGAATTGGGAAAAACGAGCTGAATGCAATCCAGGTGTGCCACGAGCTGGTTGACGCGCAAAAGGAATACAACGGCCAGGTACGCGACGGCGACTCGGTGAATCAATACGCGCAGAAATTCTTAAGCGATCCTGATAAACACAACGGACTCTACTGGACAGCAACTTCCGGAGAAACGCAAAGTCCGATCGGTCCGCTGGTGGCTTCCGCAGAAGCCGAAGGGTATACGAGAAATGAAAATCACCAACCGCAACCGTTCCAGGGCTACTACTTTCGCGTGTTAAAGGCACAAGGCCCGAACGCGCCCGGCGGCACCCGGAGCTACATCGTGGATGGAAAAATGACGCGCGGGTTTGCGTTCATAGTTTATCCGGCGGAGTACCGCTCGGCGGGAGTGATGACGTTTATCGTGAATCAAGACGGAATTGTTTATGAGAAGGATCTCGGCGTGAAGACAGCCGAAATCGCGAAAGCGCTGACGCGATATGACCGGGACGCAACCTGGCGGAAAGCCGACTGAGCGCTTACCTAAGAAGGAAACCAGTCCGATCCGCGGCGAGTTTTCCTGTGTAGATTGCCATGCCGACGGCGGAGTGCATTCCGGAGCGTTCGAGAGCATTGACTTCGCGCATCGTGGTGATGCCGCCTGCGGCGGTTACGGGAAGTTTGGTAACACGTCGTAAGTCGCGGAACCACTTGAGATCGGTACCCTTCATCGTGCCTTCGTTATCAACCAGAGTAGAAAGGAATCCAGAGCAGAAGAGTTCGAGTTCCGGAATTACTTCGGCGGGACGGAGTTTCAAGCGTTCACGCCAGCCAGCAATGACGATGTGGCCACGCTCGGTATCGAGCGCGATGATGATGCGGTTTCGACCGACGCGCTTCTTTAATTGGGCGAGGAAACTGCGATTTACCTTTCCATTTTTGAATGCCGCACTGCCAATAATGATTTTCTCCGCGCCCCAGGAAAGAATTCTTTCGGCTCGGGCGACGGTGCGGATGCCTCCGCCCACGCGAACTTTGATTTTCGCGCGGCCGCAGAGTTGTTTGATCCAGTGCGCGTTGGAGCCTTTACGCATGGCGGCATCGAGATCAATTACATGGAGAATTGGATAGGCGCGGAAACGATCGAGGAGGCCGAGAACATCGTCGACCGCGAGGGCGCGCTTGCGGCCGCGCACCAATTGCACGGCCTTGCCATCTTGAAGATCAATGCAAGGGATGATCATCGGGTCACCGGCTCATGCGGATCGGCACGCCGCGTTCGGACAGGAATGTTTTCAGCGCTGCGATGGAATGCGTTTCCTGGTGAAAAATGGAAGCGGCGAGCGCTGCGTCTGCGCGGCCTTCCGTGAATACCGCGAAGAAATCATCGAATGTGCTGGCGCCGCCTGAGGCTATGACGGGCACTGAAACGATTGCGGCGATTCTCGCGGTTAGTTCGCAATCGAAGCCGCTCTTCGTGCCGTCCTTATCAATCGAGGTCACGAGAATTTCTCCTGCTCCGCGCGAGACTGCTTCGGCGGCCCATTCAGCGGCGTTGCGGCCTGTCGCCTCGCGTCCGCCGCGTGTGTAGGCTTCCCATGAATTGCCTTTACGTTTGACGTCGAGTGAAAGTACGACGGCTTGCGCGCCGAATTGTTGAGACAATTCGGAAATTAATTCGGGGCGCTCGATCGCGGCGGTGTTCACCGTTACTTTGTCTGCTCCAGCGCGGAGAACTGCGTGGCCGTCTTCCATTTTTCTGATTCCGCCTCCGGCCGTCAAAGGAATGTTTAGCTGTTCGGCGACACGGCGAATTGTTTCGAGGAAAGTTGCGCGGCCTTCGACACTTGCGCTGATATCGAGGGCGACGATTTCGTCGGCGCCTTCGCGATTGTATCGCGCGGCGAGCGCGGCGGGATCGCCCATGTCACGCAGACCTGCAAACTCAATTCCCTTCACGACGCGTCCGGCGTCCACGTCGAGGCACGGAATGATTCTGCGCGCGAGCGTCATTCGATGGACTCCAGAAAATTGCGGAGAACTTGCGCGCCGGTTTCGCCGGATTTTTCCGGATGGAATTGAACGGCGCGCAGATTGTTGCTTTCGATTACGGCTGCGAATGGGAAGCCGTGATCACACGCTGCTACTGTCGATTCAGCAGTGACTGGCGCGGCGTAGGAATGAGCGAAATAAAAGTACGCGTCCGTGGGAATGCCGCGGAGTAGCGAGCTTTCTTGCGTGCGGCGCAATTGATTCCAGCCGATGTGAGGGGATTTTACGTTGGAGGGCAGCGCGCGAACTTGTTGCGGAAAAAATCCCAGGCCGGATTCGGCGGGGGCTTCTTCGCTGGAGGCGAACATGGCTTGTAGTCCGAGGCAGATTCCGAGAATCGGGACACCGCCGGCGTACGCGTCGCGCAGTGACTCGGTGAGATTCCGTTCGCGCAAGCCGGAAACGAAGGCGGCGAAGTGGCCGACACCGGGAAGAACAATTGCTTTCGCTTCGGCGATTTGATTTGGCTCAACGATGCGTTCGGTTTCGGCGCCGAGCCCGCGCAGGGCGTGTTCAACCGAAGGAAGATTTCCGGCGCCGTAATCCACGACGTAGATTTTCACAGAAGTCCCTTGGTGGAAGGCAGAACGCGCCGGAGCTGCTTATCGCGCGTGACGGCAAAGCGCAGCGCTTTCGCGAATGCTTTGAAGATCGATTCGACCTGGTGATGCGACGAACGGCCGTAGATGAGGCGCAAATGGACGTTGGCCGCGGCGGCGTGGGCGAATGCGCGGAAGAAATCCTCCATTAATTCGGTTTGGAAATCGCCGACGCGTGCGGCAGATATTTTGAATTTGCAGACGCAGAATGCGCGGCCGGAAAAATCGAGCGCGGCGGCGGCGAGGCAGTCGTCCATGGGCATCAGGAAATATCCGGCGCGCAGGATGCCGCGTTTTGAGCCGAGCGCTTGCTTGACGGCTTCACCGAGCGCGATGCCGACGTCTTCGACGGTGTGATGCTGATCAACGTCGAGATCGCCACGCGCGGTGAGCCGCAGATCGAGGCCGCCGTGGCGGGCGATTTGTTCGAGCATGTGATCGAAGAAGCGAATGCCGGTGGTGATTTGCGATTTGCCGCAGCCGTCGAGATTTAATTTCAGGCGGATGTCGGTTTCTTTGGTGGTTCGTTGCAGAGATGCTTTTCTCATAGGATTTCCGCCAATTCCCGCAGCAGTCGCCGCGTTTGAGCGAGAGTTCCGAGCGTGATGCGGACGTAGCCTTCGCCTCCGAAATCGCTGGAGCGATCGCGCACCAAGATTCCCTTTCGTGTTAACGCTGCGACAATTTCTTTGGCGCGCGTACCGAAATTTGCGAGTATGAAATTGCCTGCGCTTGGAAAATATTGGACGTCGAGGCGAGTTAGACCGCACTGCAGGTCTTTGTGACTGCGGCGAACTTCGCTCACTGTGCGGGCGATGAATTTGCGATCGCGCATGGCGGCTTCGGCGGCTACGAGGGCGGCAGCGTTCACCGGATAGGGAGATTGCGCCTTCCGCATCGTTGCTGCCAATTCTTGATGGGTGAAGATGCAGCCGAGGCGGAGACCGGCGAGTCCGGCGGTTTTGGAGAATGTGCGCGTGACGATGAGATTTTTATGGCGCGCGATCCAGGGGATTACGGTGACGCCGGAAAACTCGAAGTAGGCTTCGTCGATTACAACGACGGTTTGTTTCGCGGCGTTGAGGATTCGGCGCAGACGATGCTGGCTTAACAGATTTCCTGTCGGGCTATTCGGATTGGGAAGGAAAAACACGCGCGGTTGCGCTTTCAGCGCGGCCAAAACATTTTTCCACGGGAAAGACATTCCGGCGTCATAGCGCGGGGCTACAATGCGCGCTCCTGCGAGTTCGGAATAAAAGCGGTACATCGCGTAGGTTGGCTCGACCAAAAGGACGGTGTCTCGCGTGTCGACGAATGTGTTTACGACAAGGCGTAGCGCTTCGTCGGTGCCGTTTGTGAGAAGCAATTCCGATGGATGGACGCCGAAGTGTTTTGCGGCTTTGCGGCGTACGGTTTCCTGCTCTGGATAGGCTGAAATTGATGCGAAGCTGAGTTTCGCCAGGGCGCGGCGCACGGCGGGCGAGCAGCCGATGGGATTCTCGTTGAAGTCGAGGCGCAGCTTGCTGGTGCGGCCTTCTAGCGGCGGATTGTATGGGCGCATGCGTTGGACGGCGCGGCGCACGGGGAGCGCGGCGCTCATTTGCGCACCTCGACGGAGCGCGCGTGGGCGATGAGCGATTCGGCGCGCGCGAATTCATCGACCACTGGGGCGAGGCGTTTGACTCCGGCGCGCGAAACTTTTTGGACGCTGATACATTTCACGAAATCGGAAACACTGAGGCCGCCGCGCGCACGGGCTAGTCCGCCGGTGGGCAGCACGTGATTGGTGCCGGTGGCGTAGTCGCCGAAAGATTGAGCGCTCCAGTCGCCCAGGAAAATACTTCCGGCGGAATTGATTTGGGCGAGCGCATTTTCCGCACCGCCTGGCAAGCTGAGATGCTCCGGCGCGAACGTGTTGATGAATCGCGCTGCGGCTGCGAGATTCCGCGCTACTAGCACGGCGCCATTTGTTGCGAGTGAGCGGTGAGCGAGATTCGTTCGCGGGAGTTCGGATAGCTGGCGATCGATTTGGCTGGCGACGGCGCGAGCCATTCGGCGCGAAGTTGTGACGAAGAGCGAGATGGCGTCGGGATCGTGTTCTGCCTGGGCGATTAGATCGGCCGCGATGAATTTGGCGTTGCCGTCCGTGGCGAAGATGAGGGCTTCGGTGGGACCGGCCAGCATGTCAATGGCGCATTCGCTACTGACAATTTGTTTTGCGGTGGTGACGAAGCGGTTGCCGGGACCGAAGATTTTATTCACGCGCGGAATTGAGTGTGTGCCGTAGGCGAGGGCGGCTATGGCTTGCGCTCCGCCAATTCTTGCGACACGGTGCACGCCAAGTTTTTCAGCGGCAGCGAGTAACGCTGGGCCCGGCTGCGGACTCGCGACGATAATTTCGCGCACTCCGGCTTCCTGCGCGAGGATTACGGTCATCAGTAGCGTGGAAACCAGAGAGAAACGCCCGCCGGGTAGATAGCAGCCGACGGATTCGATTGGGCGGACGATTTGGCCGGCTCGCACTCCTGGTTCAATTTCGATGGACCATGCTTGAGGTTTTTGGCGGCGCGCGACGGCGCGAATGTTGCGGGCGGCGTGGTCGATTGCGGCGAGAAATTCGCGTGAAACAGCTTTGCGAGCGTTTGATAATTCCGCGCGAGAGACCCAAACCGTGCGCGGATTGAGTGCGACGTGGTCGAGGCGCTTCGTCCATGAGAAGAGGGCGGCGTCTCCTCGGCGGCGCACGTCCTGAACGATGCGAACGGCGATTCGCGTGGCTTCGCGGCTGCTCGCGCGGCGAGCGCCTAGGAATTTCTTTTCGGTGACATTGGTGAGCTGAAGAATGCGCATCAGTAGACGACCTTGTTGAGTGGGTATTCGACAATTCCCTCGGCGCGGGCGGCTTTCAACCTGGGGATTAGGTGGCGCACTGTGGTTTCTTCGACGATGGTGTTGATGGCGACCCATCCGGAATCGCTCAACTGCGCGATGGTGGGATTTCTGAGGGACGGCAGCGCGGCCAATACTTTTTCGAGGTCGTCGCGGCGGACGTTGAGCATCAAGCCGACGCGGCTGTAGGCGTTGATGGCACCCTGGAGAAGCATGGCCATGTGCTGAATTTTTTCGTGCTTCCAATTTTCTTTGCAGGCTGCGCGATTGGCGATGAGCCAGGTCGCCGATTCGAGAAGAGTGTCCACAACGCGCAGATGGTTCGCGCGCAATGACGATCCGGTTTCCGTTACTTCCACGATGGCGTCCGCAAGCTGCGGGACTTTGACTTCTGTTGCGCCCCAGGAAAATTCTACGCGAGCATTCACGGCGTGCTTCGCGAGATATCTCTCCGTCATTTTCACGGCTTCGGTGGCGATTACCTTTCCTTCGAGGTCACAGACCGACTTTACCGGCGAATCTTCGGCTACGGCGAGCACCCAGCGCACGCGGCCGAGACCCGTTTTCGAGTAAACGAGTTCGGCTATTTCTTCGACGTCCGCGCCGGTTTCGAGGATCCAATCCTTGCCGGTGAGGCCGGCATCGAGCGCGCCGCTTTCGACGTAGCGCGCCATTTCCTGCGCGCGGACCATCATGCATTCGATTTCGGGATCGTCAATGGCCGGATAGTAGCTGCGCGAGCTGACCGAGATGCGCCATCCTGCTTTTGCAAAAAGTTCGATGGTGGATTCTTGCAAACTTCCCTTGGGGATACCGAGTTTCAAGCGGCTCATTTTTTCTCTCCGTTGGATGGGGCCACGCGCGCTGGTTTCCCGTAGAGATCATCGGGCGAAAGAATTCTTTCGGCGATGACGCGCATGCTGCCATCACGCGCGATTTGGCGGAAGAAGCAGCTTCGATAGCCTTCGTGGCAGACGGCGCCGCCCGTTAATTCAGCGCGGACCAACAGCGCATCGCCGTCGCAATCGACGCGCAACCCGCGCAGAAGCAGTTTCTGGCCGCTGCTTTCGCCTTTCATCCAGAGCTTCTTGCGCGAGCGGCTATAGAAGGTTACGAAGCCGGTTTCCTGCGTTTTCGTGAGTGCTTCGCGATTCATGAAGCCGAGCATCAGCACATCGCCATTCAGGTGATCCTGCACGATCGCGGGGATCAGTCCCTTTTCCTTTTCAAAATCGAGTTCCATTTTGTCTCCCAGAAAACAAAAAACCCGCTCGCGCATTTCGCGCCAGCGGGCTTTGATGAGTGCAGCTATCAATCTTGGGCTAGCCACACCGCCGCAGGCACGTTTTCACGTTATGGTGATGGCTATGATGCTTGCGGAGCGGTGTCATGACCTCTTCAAAGTTATGATATGCGGCTGTTTGTGTCAAGCAGGGCACGGGCTGGAACGCTGTGGCTCGCCAAAACTCTGTCCGGCTTTGAAATCAATAGCTTAGAGTCTTGCCATCCACAGGTAACTCGCGATAAGGCCAGTTATGTTACACGCTATCGGACTTTGTCTGGCCTCGATTGTTCGCCTTTTCCGCACGCGTCGGAGCCTGTGGCTTGAAAACTTGGCTCTTCGGCAACAGTTCGCCGTCTCGAAGCGAAAGCACACCCGACCGCGGCTGACCGCGTTCGACAAGCTCGTTTGTGTCCTTGCGCGTAAGTTGTCCCTACCAATAACGCCATCCCACGCGAAGAAAGATGTCGGGGACAGCCCCTTCAGGTCTTTTCCTCACTGCTCGCAGAGGGCTTTTGACTTCCAATGGAGTTATTGGTAGTCACAGGTGCCCCGATTGGGGTTTCGGGCTCTGCTCAAAATTGACGTACATATTCTTCGAATTCTTTTCCGCCAATCCTTGCAGGACAAGAGCCATGGCATGGGTGAAACATCCGGCTTTCCGGAGTGAGAGAGCTAGCAAGTAAGGGGATGCGTCGCCCCAAGTATACCGAACGGGCGATGTGTATGTTTTCGATTTCAATTCCGCTTTCTTAAGTTTTGTGTGTTGGAGAAGGAAGTCAACAAATTCATTCGAGGTAGCATCTTGCGCCAAACGCCAATTCGTTTTCTGCTGAGAAAATATGATGCTCAGGTCCCTGCGCGAGAATACTTGCTTTGAAGCAAGATCGAGAAAGCTTCTAATTTCTCGCGTTTCTAGTTTTAATCTTGTCGGCGGCATGATGGTTCGCCTTTTCTTGTTCGAGGGAAGGCTATGACGCTGGGTATATATACCGAGCGTCATAGCCTTCCTATGTTCATCATTCTAGCGCCGTGGTGAAGACAGGTATATAAACCTGTCTTCACCACGGCTCAATATAATTATATAATAAGTGCTATAATTCTAGCACTTATTACAATTACAATATTCAAGTGCTAGATTTCTATCACTTATACTAAAATTAATAGATTCGTATAAGTGCCAGATTTATAGCCTTTATTGAATTATATCAATATAAGTGCTAGAATTCTACTATATGAGTGACCTTGGATTTAAGACTGCTCGAGAACTACAGATCGAGCTCGGAAGGAGAGTCCGGCAATTACGTCTTTTCCGCAATCTTGATCAGCGTACAACTGCAGAGAAGGCCGGTATATCCAAAGCGACCTACCGGAATCTTGAAGCAGGCCTCGGCTCTTCGGTTGGAACGCTCTTGCGGGCGCTTAAAGCGCTCGACTACTTGCAGGGGATAGAAATATTGGTACCGCAGGCTACGGTGAACCCGATCGCATTGTTGCGTCAGTCGAAACCTCCCCAACGTGTCCGACGTCCGCGAGGACCGAGAAAGTTAAAGTCGTGAGCACTCCCGTCATTGCAGTCTGGATATGGGGACAGAACGTAGGTGCATTAGCACCAGACCCGAAGCTGGGCTTCTATGCTTTTGCTTACCAGCCGTCGTGGCATCGTACCGGAATTGAACTAGCTCCGCTAACTATGCCGCTGGAGAATCGGCGTGAGGTTTTTGTCTTTCCGAACCTTCCAGAAGCGACCTTTCATCATCTGCCAGGATTGCTGGCGGATTCACTTCCGGACGATTTCGGAAACGCACTAATTGACGCATGGATGGCAGAGCATGGAATGATGAAGAGCGAAATAACCACTCTTGACCGCTTAGCTTACATGGGTAAACGAGGAATGGGAGCTCTTGAATTTAAGCCAGCACGCGGGTCCCAGAAAGAAAGCGCCGCTCCCCTTGCGATGCAGTCTCTCGTGGAAGAAGCGCGAAAACTTGTCGAGGGAGATCTTTCTGTCGACGCCCATTCTAAAGCGGCCCTGGCCAACATGATCAGAGTTGGCACATCAGCAGGCGGTGCGCGCGCGAAAGCCGTAATCGCATGGAATTCCAAGACTGGCCAAATCCGAAGCGGTCAGTTCGATGTCGCAGAAGGGTTCGCCCATTGGCTATTGAAATTTGATGGCGTAGGTAAGTACGCTGAGTTGGGAACCAGCGCTGACTACGGCCGCATTGAATATGCATACTACAAAATGGCAACTGAAGCTGGAATTGACATGTATCAGTGCCGCTTACTAGAAGAAAACGGGCGAGCACACTTCATGACGCGACGCTTTGACCGTGACGCGGTGGAAGGCCACACCATCAAGCACCACATGCAAAGCCTCTGTGGTTTGAACCATTTGGATTTCAAGCAGCGCGGAACTCACGCATATGCCCAGCTCTTCATCGCGGTAGCCCAATTAGGGCTTGGCGATGACGCGACGGGCCAGGTCTTTCGCAGAATGAGTTTCAACGTGATGGCGCGCAACTGTGACGATCACACGAAAAACTTCGGCTTCATCCTTAAAAAGGGTAAGGATTGGCAGCTAGCTCCCGCGTACGACGTGACACATGCTTACAACCCCAAGGGAGAATGGACATTTCAACACCTAATGAGCGTGAATGGAAAATTCAAGGATATAACGCACTCAGATTTACTGGCAGAAGCAGACCGCTTCGGCGTCCGACGAGCGACTGACTTACTAGCAGACGTGCGTGCGGCACTAGAAAATTGGACCAGCCATGCTAAAGAGGCGGAACTCAGTAATGTGACCTCTAGCAAGGTAGCGGCAGACTTTAATCTTCAATGAATTAGCGCACTTTCTGTTTTGGACAGCGAATCGAAGCCAGCAAAACAAGCTCCGGCAATCAACAGTGTCAGAGTGACTCTCTTGACTGGACATCTCCTGGACATTTTGGTGACCCGAATTGCGACGCTCGTTATCTTCGCCTCACCTTTTTCATGCAAGACATCGGCGATTGCCTCCGATCCGGTTGTTACTCATGCCGCTAGGATTTAGCGTTAAGAACCGGACCACAGCCGTTAATGCCGCCTTTTGCCGCCTCAGCTTTCCGTAACTTCAGTCACATCAAATAGATATGGCGGAGGCGTGTGGGAGTCGAACCGAGGAGTCAAATTCTAAGTCCCGTGTTTAAGCGGCGTTGCACCGACACGCGGGGGCCAATCGGTACAAACAGTACAAAATGTGGATAAGTGGACAGCACACACTTTCGTGCGGCCAGGTCCGTTTACTTCTTCCATGTGTGGTCATCCGCATCGGGCGCGTGGAACCTAATATTAGTTTCGATTCAGCGCGCCGCCCCTCAACCTAAAAAGGGAGTTTTGGTCTCAAGCTTTCAGCAACTGTTCGCGTCGTTGACCAGCCCGAGTTTTTGTACCACGGCGAATAAGAGAGTCTACAACACACACTGACTACGAAACTGGATTTGGCGGAACCAACACAGAACCCAGGGGCTGCAGGCCGCCGGCTCAGAGCTTGAGCAGCAGGGCTGTGCGGCCAAGCGGGTTCTGCGGAAAACCCAGCGTCAGGGTGTCTTGAGATAAATGTTGCCGATTTTTTGCTCGCGCAGCATCGCGTTGAATGCTGCCAAGTCTTCCGCCAGCAACTGCTGGAAATCCATCTCCGCTTTGTGGCCGCGCTGGTTCAACTCTTCTTGCACCGCCGTCTGCTGGGTGGTGGGTGGAAAATCAGCACTCCTATCGAGCTGGTTGAACAGATAGCCGACCTTCTGTAGCAACATGGGCGCCCAGCGGCAGTCATCTTGCCCGCGGCCCGTGAGCTTGAGCTGTAGCAAGGTTCCCTCGATACCGGTAAGCTTCTTTTCGAGGTCGTCCATCGCTTTATGGACCGGTTTGGATGCCTCCTCAGTACCGAGTTCTTTCCTTAGAGTAACGAGCTGCGCGCGGAGCGACTCGATCTGGTTCACGGTGGCTGCCGTTGCGTTCATCTCATCGTACAGTGCGGTCTGCACGCGCGTCTGCGCCTGAATGTCGCTCTCCGAGCCGGCGGTATGCGGATCCTTCAGGACAGTCAGCTTCTGCGCGAATTTTTCTTCGCCCACACTGAGCGTGACGGTGTAGGTTCCCGGAAGAACCAGCGCAGACAATCGCTCTACAGCGGGAGGCTTGCGCCAGCCTTCCGGTCCGAATGTAACATCCGGCGCGTACAGCGGAGTGGTTCGCAGGCGAATCTCGGTGCTGCGCTCTGACCGCAGGTCCCACCACACGCGATTGATACCCTGCTTGACTTCGCACGGGGGCGGCTCGCCATCTGAAGAGGAATCATCCTCGTTAGGCTTCTGGGCCTCAGCGGCTCCGGGTTTGTGGGCGCGGCATTCGATCTCGCGCACTTTTCTTCCGCCCGCTTCCGTGATGGTCAGCTTGGCCACGTCCTTCTCTCCCAGGTTGGACTTGAGATAAAAATTAATGGATGCACCGTACGGGGGATTCTTCCCCGTCGTCGGGTCGTACGAGACAGCAGCCGGCTGCGCCGTCTCTCGAAATCGATACGCAGCGCGCGGCACAAAAAGGAAGGAATTGGCCGCGCCGACCTCCGGTGTGAACTGTTCGAGCGCGGTAATATCGTCAAGGATCCAGAAGCCGCGGCCGTAAGTGGCCACAACCAGATCGTGAAACCTGTCCTGCACGGTCAACCAGTAGACCGGCGCGTGAGGCAGACCAGACTGCAGTGGCTGCCAGTCCCTCCCATCGTTGAAGGAAACGTACAGTCCACCCTCCGTGCCCAGATAAAGGAGTCCCTTGCGTACGGGATCTTCGCGCACACAGTGAGCATAGCTCAGCATGTTGTGCGGAATTCCACCGGTGATCAATGTCCAGGTTTTTCCGTAATCCGCGGTCTTGTAAACAAACGGGTCGCGAAAGTTGACCTGATGGCCGTCAACGGTCAGATATGCCGTGCCCGCGTCGTAGCGCGAGGCCTCGATGTTGTTCACCGTGCCCCACTCGGGCAAGTTGGGAAGATTCTTTGTGACGTTGGTCCAGTTTTTTCCACCGTCGCGCGTCACCTGCACCTGCCCGTCGTTGGTGCCCGCCCAGATCAGACCTGCCTCTTTCGGCGACTCGGTAAGCGCAAAAACCACGCCGGCATATTCCACGCCGATGTTGTCGGGAGTGAGCCCTCCAGAAATCTGCTGGCGGCTCTTGTCATTGCGAGTCAGGTCGGGACTAATGATCTGCCAGCTGTTGCCGCCATCGGTTGTGACGTGCACAAACTGGCTGCCCACATACACCTTGTTGTGGTCGTGGGGAGAAATGGCGATGGGAAATTCCCAGTTGAAGCGGTACTTCACTTCGGCCGCCGGCGCTCCAGCCACATAATCGGGCCATACCTCGACCTCACGGTCCTGATGCGTGCGCTCATCGAAACGCGTCACCGTGCCGCCGATGCTGCCCGATCCGGTGCCCGTGGACCAGATGATGTTGTTGTCCACCGGATCCGGTATGGCAAAGCCACTCTCGCCTCCGGCTACGGCGTGCCAGGCGCCCCGCGGGATTGTGCTGCCGAACTGCAGGCTGTTGCTCGGGCCACGCCACGAAGGACCGTCCTGCCGATTGCCGTAAACGAAATAGGGAATCTGGTCGTCCACGGTGACATGATAGATTTGCGCGATGGGCAGGTTCACATGGTTCCAGGAGTGCCCGCGATTTACGGAAATATTCACGCCGCCATCGTTGACCACGGCCATGCGATCCCCATCAGTGGAATCAATCCACATCTCGTGATTGTCGCCGCCGGGATCGGAGGGCATTTTGGAGAGTGTGCGTCCGCCATCGAGGCTTCGCGAAAATGATGCAGAGAAGAAAAATACTTCGTTCTCGTTGTCCGGTGCAATCTCCGTGCGCGTGTAGTAGTGCGTACGGCCGCGGAGTTGCCGGTCGGAATTGACCATCTCCCAGTTCTCGCCGCCATCGTCGGAACGCCAGAGTTGTCCGAGTTGCCCGGGGCTATTCAGCTGCGGCACGCCATCGCCGGTTTCAATCTCGGCGTACACGCGGTTGGAATCTTTTTTGGCTACGCGCACAGCAATTCTGCCCACCGGAGAATGCGGCAACCCATGACCCTCCAAGCGCTTCCAGGTGAAGCCGCCGTCCGTCGACTTGAACAACCCACTGCCGGGCCCGCCGCTGGTGCGGCCCCAAGTGTGAATCTCTATCTGCCACATCCCTGCAAAAAGGATTCGCGAATTGTTGGGATCCATACTCAAGTCGGAGCAGCCCGTGTTCTCGTCAACGAAGAGGACTTTGTCCCACGTCTTTCCGCCATCAGCGGTGCGGAAGACCCCGCGCTCCGGCTGCGGCCCATAGGCGTGGCCCAGTGCGCAGACCAGGACGACGTCTGGATTGCGCGGGTCGATCTCCACTCGGCCGATGCGGCCTGCCTTCTCCAATCCCATCAATGACCAGGTCTTGCCCGCGTCCAAAGATTTGTAAATACCTTGTCCCACGGAGATGTGACTGCGGATAAACGATTCGCCGGTCCCCGCCCAGACGATATTCGGATCACTAGCTGCCACTGCCAGCGATCCGATGGATGCTACAGGCTCCGAGTCGAACATGGGATCCCAATGGATTCCGCCATCCGTGCTCTTGAAGATGCCGCCGGAGGCCGCACCCACGTACCAAATGTTCGGCTTTCCCGGCACTCCCGCGACAGACGTGGCGCGGTTGCCTTCCGGGCCGATGTACCGATACTTGAGCTGACCGTAAACGTCAGGACTGATTGGCGGCTGCTGCGCCCGCAACAAGGAAGGAGCGGCCAAGAACAAGGCCACTGCGATCGTTGCAACGTATTTTGCAATTTCGAATCTGGCACACTTCGGCATGGTAAACCTCTCCGAAAAAAATGGACTTGGGATGCGTGGATAATACAAGCGGGGTGTTAGCCGGTCAATAGGGGCGTGGCAATCTCATCAAAACTCAAATTGGATCTCGATTCAGCACACTCAATCTCGTGCGTCGGTCGGTCCTGTCCTTCGCCAAAACTCAAAACGACCCTGATATCGCACTTCCATTGGCTCTTCTTCTATATTGAACGATTAAGAACGCGAGGCGCGTACTGGGAAACGTCTCAGTTTGTGTGAATCAAGGCAAGGAACTCCCCGCGGAACATCAGATTTAATAATGTTTCCTATGCGGCCCGGTCGTAACGGTGATGCAGATCTCCGAGCCGTCGCCTTGAGGTCACGCTCCCCGTATTGGTCGACCGGATTCTCACGCTTGGAGTGCCCTTGCTTAGGCCGAGATGAGTTCGGTCTTGGTGGTAGTAAGCGACATACTCCTTGAGCAGACGTTTCAAGTGAGATTCATTGAGGGCAATGACGTGATCCAATATATCGGCGCGACAGCTTTGAATCCAACGTTCGGCAACTCCGTTTTGCCAAGGACTTTCTAGTGAGGTCCGAACCGGGCGCACATTTAGTGAGCGGACCGCGGCAGCAACTTCAAGACTGAATTTCGAATCACGGTCAAAGATCAAGAATCTTGGCCCAGCCTCATAAGGAAAGGCTTCGCGCAGCTGTTGAATAACCCAAGTGCTCGTGGGATGCCGCGTGACATTGAAATGCATAATCCGTCGACGGTCGTGGCTGATAACGAAGAAACAGTAGAGCGTGCTGAAACTTACCGTCGGGACAGTAAAAAAGTCCATCGCCGCGATAGCTTCACGATGGTTTCTCAGAAACGCGAGCCATCGTTTAGCCGGTTCCGGATCCCTCGACGCATGTCGCATCCAGCGCGAAATAGTTCTCTCGGAAACATCAAAACCAAGCATCAAGAGCTCCCCATGAATTCGGGGCGCGCCCCAGGTCGGATTCTCGGCAACCATCGGGAAGATCAGATCGCGAACTTCCTTCGAGATTCGCTTTCTTCCAAATACGTGGCGTGCTCTGGAGATAGCGCGGCAATAGAGGGCAAATCCCGCTTGATGCCAACGGACCACGGTTTCCGGGGTGACGATGATCAGGGCTTGCTTCCATCCAGACCAAAACCTGCGCGCAAGAACCCAGAAGACCTTATCGAACGTGCGAAGTCTAGGTCTCGGATGCTTTCGTTTCAGCACGGCGAGTTGCTGCCGAAGAACCAAGTTTTCCAAGAGAAGCGTGCGGCGAGTACAGAAACAACGGAAAGTGGTTGTCACAAGGAGCCAAATTGTGCGAAACATTGTGCTGTGCTACCGCAATGTCGGTGTGGATTTCAATGAGCTAATCTATTGATTCCAAAGCCCGATGGAGTTTTGGCGAGGGACAGGAAGGTCAAACTGTTAAACAGCAGGCTGTCTCTTAAGTTTCCGAGTTCGCCGTAATCCAGGCACAATCACCCATGTAATGAGAGTGCCCATATACAAAGTTTGCTCCTGCCGAATTCCGTTTCGCTATACTGGTTTCTCCGGAGGAAATACATACCTTGCTTAATCGCCGCAATTTTTGCATGAGCCTCCTGGCTCTTCCGGCAATCACGCAGAATTTCAGCATCACTTTTCCGTCAGCAGCCATGAACGGTGTAACCGAGAGCAACTTTCCAAAAGGGGACTACACTCCGTACGGTTATCTCGACAATCCATTCCATTGTTGGAACCTACATCGCAGCGGTGTTCTGAGGTCCTCTCCTGGAATTGGCTTCGGCTTCTATTTCCCGGCGGGCCCTGGCGGCTACTTCGATTTCGCGAAGAATGGAGTGTATGAAGCTCATCTCCGGTTGGGATTTCTCATCGGACGACGTCGGTTTTGGATGCCTGAGGATTTTCGCCCGGGCCAACTGAGTTCCTCTTACCACAGCAAGAACCTCCTTACCTACGCGTTTGCCGAGGAAGGCGCGCGCGTGGAATGCACATTTCTTCAAGTGGGAGAGCACGCGCTCGCAGCCAAGATCTCGGCGGAATGCGCGAAGCGGCAATCGATCTCGTTGTTGGCGGTGCTGGAGACTAGGTTGGGGGAATCTACGTGGTGGGGTCGCGATGGCTTGGCCGGTGAGTATGATCTACCGAGCGATTCGCTACAGATCCGGTCCTTCGCCGCTGGAGAGGTCTTCACGATTTTAAGTGACTCTTCGAGCGAACGGCATTCCCTTGGGGACAACGAGGCAAACTTGCGCGCGTGGTTCGAGTCGGGCCCCAGTATTGGCACAGGACTCAGTTATCACCCGCAACCGCTCTGGGGCGGGCTGCAATTCAATCTCGATATTGTTCCGGGGACAAAAACCGAGCGGACCATCGTTCTCGCGCGCGCGGAAAATGCCGCGCTCTCCCTTCAGCAAGCTCGCGAATCCTTGCGCGGAACTCGTGCCGAACTTTCTGCAAAGTACGCTGATGACTTGGCATTCTGGAAGATTGCTCCAACCCTTGAAGGTGACTGGCCAAGTCACTGGAAGAACGGTTGGGTGTACGATCTGGAGACCTTGCGCATGATCGTCCGCCGCCCGATTGGGATTTATAAGCATCCCTGGGACGCCATGCAGATCCAGGCGCCCCGCACGGTTCTTGCGGAAACGTCGATCGATATGTGGGCTCTGAGCTATGCCGACCCGGACACGGCTCGGCAGGTGCTATTGGGAATTTTCCTGAACGCGCCCGCCGACAACGTCCCTTGCTCTCGGGAAAACGGTGAAATGAACATGGTCGCCGTCGATGGCGCCGAATGCGGCACGTCCATCTCCTGGTGCTATCCGTTCTTTTGCGCCCATTCCATCTGGGCGCGCACTCTCGACAACCACTGGCTAGCGGAAATCTATCCGCACCTCGCCCGCCTCCTTCGCTGGACACTGAAGCACCGAACGGATCGCGATGGATTCGTTGTCGGCAAATGCAGCTGGGAAACGGGAATGGATGCGGCGTCACGGTTTCTCATCCAGCAACCGACCGGAGGCGAGCTGACCGAATTCCTTCGCATTGTCGAATTGCAAGCCGCGACGGCCCACGCGGCCGAAGTCCTCGGACAGTTCGCGGATACATTGGGACAGGAAGACGCCGCCCAGGAGTGGGCGAATCTTCGTGAGGTCTACTCGGCGAAGACCCAGACGCTGTGGAAGGACGACTGGTTCTACGATTTCGATACGCGCAACGGCGAACTCGTCACGGCGGTCGGCAAAGATGTCGGCCAAGTCGCCCCGATTTTTTGCCACGTCGCGACCAGCGAGCAGATCGATCGCATGCGCCCCAACCTCCACAAATTCTTTGTGGACTCCAGCGCGAGGCATTTGCCGCCCGCGGACGCCTGGCAGGATGAATTGCATTGGTCATCGCTCGTGTTGCCCTATCTCGAATCCGTTTCTGCCGCCGGCGAGTTGGAGCTTCTCTCACAAGTGATTCACACCATTGCGGACCGCGTTTACGCCGGCACGGATCGGCGTTCCGTCGCAAACGTTCCCGTCGGGGGCGGCGCGGGACAGAAATTAGGCTGGCCCGGAGTCAGTTGTGAAGTCTGGGGCCGCGAAGGCGCCTATGGCGGAGAAGGCTACGGCTGGGGAGCAGTGCTGCCGGCTCATATCATTCGCAATTTGATCGGCTTCCGCGACCCCGAAAGGCCTGACGAGCTACGGCTCACGCCCAATCTTCCCGAATCCTTTATGGTCGCCGGCAAACTCTATCGAGTGTGCAACCTGCAATGCGCAGGGACAACGTTGGAGCTGGGAATCCGTGTTCTCGATTCTCGACGTGTAAAAGTTGAAGGTGAATGGTCGGGCTCAGCGCGGACGATCTCGGTCAAAGATGTCTCCGGAGGGAACCTTGAAATATCGGGAAGAGATTCTGCGTGGCAGTTTGAAGGTTTCAACCGGCAGCACTATCTTGTTCGCATAACGGGCCTCTCTACCCTTCCTTGAGCGGTGTGCCGCGATCTGGACAGGCAGGGATGGCTTCCCCCTACCGAATGCAAACGAACCGATCTTTTGTTGCAGTTCAGTGGTTGGCCGCAGCCTGCCCAATAACCCTACTTTGACACGATCTGCAAGTGTTTGATTATGCTCAACCGGATATTGCAAGTCCGCGTTGCCCACAAACACATGATTCTGGGCAGCCTAATAGTCGCAAGCCTTCGAAGGCACATTCTCCGACATCCTAATCCCGAACCAGATGCCAAGCCTTGTTGAAGTCTATGGATTGTTGTTGATTCGAAGCGATCGCCGTTGAATCGTTTGCGGCTCGCCTGTCGAACTCTGTTGAAACTTGTTGAGGTTGATTGCTCTCGCAGCCACAAATTCATTTACACCAGAAGATCGCAAATTCGTAGCCGTTTTGCGTTTGGGCGAATTACAGCCCGATCAAAAGCTACTTCGTTATTACGGCGGAGCCGCAGTCACCCGCGCGCGGAAAACATTCTTACAAATTCAAGAGTGTGCCGCGCGCCCGGTATGCTCAAACACCGTCGCCGGAGTCGCAGGTGAATGTGCTATAAACTGCCTCTTAATGAGCGCTTTTTCAGCAATGCAGGGTAACCTGCCGGCTTGAACTTTTTCATTCTTGGAGGCTAACGGCGATGGGAACGAACGATACGCCAAATCATCCCGACCATCCATCGGCGCAGGAGAGTACCGAGCGCACGCTGACCAGTGGAGCTTCTGGCATTGCGGGTGCCTGTGACTACCAATAACTACCAATAACTCATCCCACGCGAAGGAAGATGTCGGGGACAGCCCGTTCAGGTCTTTTCC
>OBLU010000167.1_pt1 | contig 62655 bp, 64 predicted proteins | sample 1518681 | NCBI WGS metagenome assembly OBLU01 (sample SAMEA3539304, study PRJEB22396) | soil metagenome | biome: tundra; feature: field; material: soil | place: USA | collected 2010-05 | depth 0.15 m | reverse complement strand
ATCTCTCGTTCATCTCATACTCATCTCTCGTTCAAATGATATGGCGATTTGGGGGTGTTTTCGCATTATTTGGTGCATTTAGGGGAGGAGATGGTGCATGTCATTTTGGCAGATGATGTAGGGTGAGGTCTTAATTTGGGACTATAAAGGTTATGCGGGTTTAATAAAAAACCTTCGAGGTTCATGAAAACCTCGAAGGTTAACTAATGGAAAACCTCGAATGATTCGAAGGTTAAGAGTGGAGGTGGCGGGAGTCGAACCCGCGTCCGAAGTTAAGACTCAAAGAACGTCTACACACATAGTCTGTTTTTGTTTTTGACTTAAAGGTACCAGACAGACAAGGATCGCTTTAAGCCTGCTCATTGAAAATTTGCTTTCCCTTTATGAGCGTCAGGTTCGGCTATCATACCTAAACGACGTTCATCCTGACACCGGTATGCGAACACCAAGTGAACGGCTACTTATTTTATTAAGCGGCTAAGGCGTAGTTATATTCGCCAGTTATTTTTTGTTCCCAAGTTTTTTACGTGCATTCGGGGAACACGATGTGCAGTTCAATGTCTCTTTAACCCCGTCGAAACCAAATTCACCCCCTCAAAGGCAGGAATTCAGGGGATCCATTTTATATCATGGACTCCTGAAATTTTATTTTGATAGCGTGCCAGTACGAAAAACAGGTCGCTTAACCTGTTAAGAAATATAATGATATTATTACCGATTTTCTCTTCTTTGTTTAGCGTGACCACTTTCCTTTCCCCCCGACGGCAGACTGTTCTGCAAACATGGAGCAAGGAAGCACCTTTATCTCCACCGGGAAGTATGAAGTGCCTTAATTCCTCATTAAGGGAATCGTAATGGTCAATCTCTTTTTCCAGATCAGTGCAATGTTCTTCAGTGATGCGTGGAATATTTTTCTTTTTATTTTCATCAATTTCAGGTGAAGAGAGATCGGCACCAAGTACAAAGAGATAATTCTGAATCTTATCAAGAAGAGATTTTAATTTCTGATCTATTATCTCTGTAGCTGCCAACCCTATAAACGAATTAAGCTCATCAATTGTTCCATAAGCTTCAATTCTAATAATATCTTTGGAGACGCGTTTACCTCCGTGGAGTGCCGTTTCGCCTTTATCGCCACCTTTGGTATAGATTTTCATTTTTTGAATGGAATATTATGAAGAGAAACGGTCATGGATTTTGAAGCATTCTGTGCTTTTAATTGAAGTCCATCCTGCAGATATATTTTTCTAATGATCCCCAGACCTAAATATCGTTTATACTTGTAGGAATAAGCAGCGGATGTAACTGTTCCGGCTTCATTGCCTTCTTCATCATAAAGCTGGAATTGTTCATTCTCACCTACAGGTTCAGGGAATTCTATCCCGAATAGCTGTTTCTGAACTTTATCATACGTGTCCAATCGTGCAATGACTTCCTGTCCTATATAACAGCCTTTGGTAAAACTAACCATGTCAAGAAGATTAACTTCATGAGGATTATATTGATCATTTAACTCGTATGGAACAACCGGTATACCCTGTTCAATCCTGTAAGAATTCCATGCTTCCTCACCTATAAAATTAAAATCAAATGGACCTATGTTAGAATTCAAATACAATATTAATTTTTGTCCGTTTTGGTTATCAGCAAGTACCCAGTATAACGGGTTTCCCTTCTCATCAATAAACTTTGCAGTAAAAAACATCATCCCCTCACCGTTTATTACTTTAAACTTATTAGTCTGAATATTATTTACATAATTTCCACAAATAAGTGTGATAAAAGAATCGGCTTGCGGACCAATGAGCTGAAAAAGGACATATTTACCCGGTGTGTCAGTTACCTTAACATCATCTGCAATAATATACTTTTCAATCCAGTTCTTAATTTTCATTTTATTTAAACCACTGCAAATAAGAATCTGATAATCATCGAAATTCAGAATAGTTGTTGTATCAATAATCCTTCCTTTCTCTGTGGTGAAAATAGTTTTTCCTATCCCTTCCTTTGGTAAATCTTTTATAGAATTAGTTGTAATCCTGTTGAGAAAATCGAGCACATCCTTGCCCCGTAATTCTAAAATTCCATTTGCAGACAGATCAACGAGACCGACACCTTCATTAAGCGATTTTATCTCTGATTCCGGAGAAGAGAAATATTTAATAACTTTCTTTCCGTTGACCCGATCAACATTAAATCCAAGTGAAACAAAATAATCCTGCAGGGGGGATATAACTAAATCATTCGACACTATTGAATCTCCATCTAAACATCAATATAAAATATAATATTATAAATTAATAGAATAAAAATTAAGGTAAAATAATAATTAGTATAACAAGAAACCTTCGAGGTGAAGGAAAACCTCGAAGGTTTAATGAATATATGTAAAGATAGGGATTTTTTTAATAAGGACGAGTCTGTTTTTTATTCCTTGTGTTTACGTAAAGGCTATCTTTAATGCTCCAGACAAAGGGTATTGAGTCCCGTGCTATTACTTTTTCCCCTGTATCAATATAAAGATATTCCATGTAATCGGGATATTTATCATTATTAACATTGGCTATGGTTCGCTTGAAATTAATGCCCTTATATGTCATCATCAGATGAGGAGGGGAAGTTAATCCATCAACTAAAAAATAATTGTAATCAATATTCCCAACACCCTGGGCATAATGGAAATTTATATCGATATAAGGGGTTCCATTATAATCCCATTTCTGCATCGATATTTTGTTAAATCCTCCATGCGACGGAATTGGAGCTTCCCACACTGTTGTAATTTGATCATTAACGTATTGAAAGAGACAAAGATAGAAAAAGGCTGTTCCAAGTTTGGTACTGTCAAGATCAATATTACTTTGATCGTAACCAATTATATTTTTCGGTTCAATTAATCGTTCAGTTGGTTTTGAACGTGCAATAACGCCAAAAACATAATTATTACCTCCCTGGATATTATATATAAGAGCCGGCTGAGGAATGTTATACGTTAAGGTTTTATCAAAATTTATTAAATAAGTTCCTTCCGGATAATTATCAAGTACATATTGTATTATTGATATTGTATCCCCCGGTGTTCTTGAGGTTGAGTTTTTCTTTCTTACTTCAAGATTATAACGCTGTATCTCAGCATCTTTTTGTGGCGAATTTTCAACTTGAGAAGTTTCGTTTTGCTTATTCCCCTCCTCCTTTTTACCTCCACAGGAAAACAATCCCATTGACAGCAAAACAATTGTGATGACGTATAAATAATCTTTCATTCTATTAACTTTAATAAATAATAGTTGATTTAAATAAGGCACATTATGCGGAATACTCTTGCATAAACCATGCTGAACTGATTATTCCCAGAATAAAGTGATTAAGATTAAAATGTTCATTCGGTGAATGAAGGTTTTCAGAGTTCAATCCCATGCCCATTAAAACAGTCGGTACTTTTAATTTTTTAGTAAATACGGTCACAATTGGTATTGAGCCACCATCCCGGACATAAACTGTCTTTTTACCAAAAGCTTTTTCCATAGCTTTGGAAGCAGCAATTGCGGCTTTATCATCGAGAAGCGTAAGAACAGGATAAGCACAGTGGAGATCGCGAACAATAACTTTGACTGAATTAGGAGCTAATTTTTTAATATACTTAGTAAATTCTTTCGATATCAGTTTAGGATCCTGATTTGGAACCAGACGCATACTAATCTTGGCAGTAGCCATGGAGGGGATAATTGTTTTTGCACCTTTGCCTGTAAATCCACCGAAAATTCCGTTGCAATCGAGGGCAGGTCTTGACCATAACCGTTCTAATGTAGTAAATCCCTTTTCACCATATAATTCATTTACTCCTAATTCTTTTGCTAATTTTTTTTCTGAAAACTTTAATCGCTTATAATTGTTTCTTTCTCTTTTAGTAATTTTAGAAACTGTGTTATAAAAATGAGGTATTGTAATTCTTCCATTTTTATTATGGAGTTTTGAAATCATTTCGGCAAGTACATTGATGGGATTAGCTACACCCCCCCCGAAACTCCCCGAATGAAGATCCTGTGATGGTCCGGTTAATTCAACTTCCATATATGACAAACCACGCAGACCATAAGTTAGTGTAGGCACCCCTTCTTCATATAACTCCGTATCCGATATTAAGACTGAATTGCATTTAAGAAGTTCTGTATTATCATTAATAAACTTTTCCAGGTTTTCACTCCCGATTTCTTCCTCTCCTTCGATTAAGAATTTAACATTTAACGGAAGGCTACCTGCTGTCTTAAAATATGCTTCGACACTTTTAATATGCATATACAACTGTCCCTTGTCATCCGTAGCGCCGCGCGCAAATATCTTCCCGTCTTTTACTACCGGATCGAAAGGAGGATGGTCCCATAATTCAATAGGGTCGACAGGCTGGACATCATAATGGCCATAAATTAATACTGTGGGCTTACCGGGAGCACCGAGCCATTCGCCATATACAATAGGATGCCCTTCGGTCTTAAAAATATTTACTCTGCTTATTCCGGCAGCTTTTAATTTTCTGGCAACAAATTCAGCAGCAGCATTGATTGCCTCTTTATGTTCGGGCAGAGTGCTAATACTCTGAATCCTCAGAAAATCTTTTAACTCCTCTATAAACTTTTCTTTATTATTCTGAATATAAGTAGTAACTTCCTGCAAATTCATCTCCTTTCAATTTTTCATTTAAAAGTTAATAATCGAAATAATTCTTTTACTTGTTATTTTTATGATAGCAGTAGAATTTAATTCCCCCGGATAAGTTATCTTAAGCATTGTAAAAAAGAATATATTATTTAATATGTTTAATTTAATTATTAATATAATAAACATATTATTAAGATTTGCTTGCTTGTTAAATTTTTTCTCTTTTCATATTTTGAATTTATGATTTTATATAAATATATACTAAAAAACCATTTTCTACCTTTCATTTTTTCCATCATTTCTTTGATGTTCATTTTCCTTCTCCAGTTTATGATGAGATTTGCAGACAGACTTATAGGGAAAGGACTTGATACCTGGATTATTTTAAAATTAATAGCATTTAATCTGGCATGGATGTTAGTATTGGTTGTACCTATGGCTACCCTGGTTGCAACTCTAATGGCATTTGGAAACATGTCACAGAATAATGAAGTAACTATCCTGAAAGCTTCCGGCATAAGTCTATATAAAATGATTATTGCTCCATTATTAGGGGGAGTTGTTGTAGGATATTTGCTTTTACTATTTAACAATGATGTGCTCCCTGACGCTAATCACCAGGCAAAAGTCCTTATGCAGGATATTTCGAGACAAAAGCCTACACTTTCTCTGGAACCAGGTGTATTTTCACAGGAGGTTTCCAACTATGCGATCCTAGTGCGGGAGATCAATAAGAAAACAAATGAACTGACAAATGTTACTATTTATGATTACACGAATCCAAATAAAATTAATGTTGTTACTGCACTTAAGGGAAGGATATTTTTTTCGAAAGATCAGACTAAACTAATAATGGATCTTCAGAACGGTGAGATACATGAGTCGGGGGTTGGCCAAACAAACCTTTATAGAAAACTTGTTTTTGAAAAACATAGAATTGCAATGGATGCTGATCAGTTCTCTTTTCAACAATCAGCTCCGGGAGGTTCCAGGGGGGATCGTGAGCTAAGCACACATGATATGCAAATTATAGTAGACAGCTTAAAAAAAGACCGCGCAGTTTTTGAAAAATCACTTGTTAATGAATCGAATAAATATTTTTTAATGGATTCAAACTATTCAAAAAGCATTCCTTTTATTGCAAATATTTATTCAAAGGACCTGACCCTTTCAAGAGCATTAAATACAATAAAAACAGCTAAAAATGATATTCTATCCAATTATAATAAAATCGAGGGGGTTCAGAAGCAAATTGACAGATACAGGGTGGAAATTAATAAAAAATATGCATTACCTGCCGCCTGCATTATATTTATTCTGCTTGGAGCTCCTTTAGGTGTAATGGTAAGAAAAGGTGGGTTTGGAATGGCGGCTAGTATCAGTCTTTTCTTTTTCGTTATATACTGGGCATTCCTTATAGGAGGTGAAAAACTTGCGGACCGGGATATGCTATCGCCATTCTGGGGAATGTGGGCTGCAAATGTTCTTCTGGGAATAATCGGACTTCTATTATTGATAAGAGCAGCCAAAGAAGCCGTCATTATAAAATTCGATTTTATAAAAAAGCTAATTCCAAAACAATGGGTGGAATCAGAACAAAATACAGATGATGAAAGTCAATGAAAATATTAGATAAATATTTAGCAAAACAGTTCCTTCTGACAATCTTTTTTGGATTAATTGCATTTACAGTGATTTTTGTTATTCTTAATTTGATGGAAAATCTTGATGATTTTATAGATCAAAGTGTCCCGGCTACTATTATCTTTCATTATTATCTTGTCTTCTCACCTGAAATAATCCGCCTTATTACGCCGGTATCAGTACTTTTCGCTGCTCTTTTTGTTGCCGGAAAATGTTCAAGCTCAAGTGAGTTGACAGCAATAAAAGCAAGCGGAATAAGCATGTACCGTTTTATGCTTCCTTTTCTTGTAGCCTCTTTCTTAATTAGTATGCTTTCAATTTATTTTTCCGGGTATGTAGTTCCGTTGGCTAATAAAATAAAGGCAAATCTAGAAGTAACTTACCTGAAAAGAGGTACAAACTATGCCGGAGCTAATTTATTCTTTCAGGATTCGAAATCGAGGATAGTAAATATTTCCTTCTTTGATAATTCATCAAACCAGGCAGTTCGAGTAAGTTTACAGGAATTCCAACCGGATAATCCGACTAAAATGGTTTCAAGAATTGATGCTTCAAAAATGACATATGATACCTTAAGCAAGAACTGGTTAGCCAGAAATGGGGTAAAAAGAATTTTTCTTGAAAATGGAGAGCAAACTTCTTACTTCGATACACTTAGAATTCGCTATTTGGGGTTTACACCGAAGGAACTGGACTCAAAACAGCAGAAAATTGAAGAAATGAATTTTGATGAGCTTAAAAGATATATCAAGACTCAACAACAAGCAGGAAATGATCCTACTGAAACTTTGATTGAGTACTATTCAAGGTATTCATTTTCAATGGCAAGTTTTATAATTGTTTTCTTTGGGCTTCCCATTTCCGCAAATAAAAGAAAGGGGGGGGTTGCAGTACATGTAGGTATTAATATATTGGTAACTTTTATTTATCTGGTATTCATGAAAATTAGCGAAGCATTTGGCAAGAATGATGCAATGAATCCAATCCTTACTGCCTGGCTTGCAAATTTAATTTTTCTGGCTGCAGCTATTTATAATCTGCCGAAAATCCGTCAATAATACTTTAGTTGATTTTCCATCTTGAACCGAAGGCAACAGTATACATCTTAGCATCGTTACCTAAAACAACCTGGTTCATATCAGATGTAGCGATGTTAAATTCAACCAAACCGGCGTCAAGTCCAATACCTAAAGCCCAACCGAACCCGTCCATACCACCGACTGAAAAACCTGTCCTTAAGTTAAACCATCCAAGGAGAGTCCATTCAGCTCCCAGGGAAAATCTTGGGTTTTTACTATTGCCGGGAAAATCGTTTAATCCCTGATTATAATCAAAAGCAAGAAGCAAAGATCCAGGAATACCACTATTAAGGTTATAGGAAACGCCAGCTCTTAAAGCAGTAGGTAAACTAGTCGAAAAGCCGCTGATGAATTCTCCTTTACCAATCATTTTATTTTTAATGGTATCAAGCTGACTCTTATCAGTTAAATCAGTTACGGAAAAATTACCAGAGGCAGAATACTGTGCTGTATTATTGTCCCATTTAATGCTTCCTATGTCAGTAATTGAAAGTGAAAATCTCCATGCTTTCTCCATTGAAGCAGCGACGCCTAAATCGAAGCCTACTCCGGAGCCTGCGGGTTTTGGAAAGAACCCCATACTTGCCGCAGAATTTGATGAATCAAAACTATAAACCGAACCAAAACTTGGCGAAAAAGCTGCATATCCGACCATGTCTGCATTTCCATTAATTTGGTTTGATGCACCTGTGCCTAAAGTTGTATTTATATGATCCATTCCGGCATAAGAAAATCCATTAACCATTTTAATCGAAATACCAACCGCAATTTTATTAAAAATTTTCTGGTCAATTTCTGGAAGTTCTCTGGCATAAGATAAAGCATATGTTCTTATCCACCAGCTTTTTGTTGCAGCATCGTTAAAAGAATACACCTGATTTGCCTGATTCCCGTTTAATCCAATTTCCACTATGGACTTTGGGACTGTAAAACTGACGCCGATATAATCCACCATCGAAAGTGCAAATGCCCCGATATTTGACCTGGCTTTGTACATAGCAGAAAATTCATTTACAGACAAATCTGCAAAAAGCCGCCCTCCATTATTGAAAAGATCAGATAATCTCTGTTTATCAGCTGAAGTTAATATCCGTGCGTTTCCATCAACACCCCCGAAGAAATAATTAAAATCATTAAATGACATAAAATTATCCCCCGCTTTCATACTTATTGCAGGTAAAGGGAGTACTGTTGCAAATTCAAAATGACTGTCTGGTGAAAACATCATATTCGCAGGATTTATTCCAATTGAATAAATTCCCGATGTATTCGCATTATATGTCTTACCTAAACTCATACTTCTTGCATCTATTGAGCCAGCTGATCCATACTGCGCAAATGTATGTAAGGATAAACCAAGCAAAATTATTATCGATAATATTATTTTCATTGTTATCCTTCTAATTATTCTTTTTAACTCTATAAGTGACTCTTCCGAAGACATTTAGTTTAATCCAATCATTTGCATGAACAATTACCGGTACATTATTACTGTGTGATGTTTCAACTGTGATTGAAACAATTGCATGCTGAGCATTCTGTGCAAATTGTCTGATCTGGACTGAATCGAGTGTAATCGTTGTGTTAGAAGCCGAATAGTTCAAGTAATTTCCGTTACCATCTGTTTGGGCTCCGGCAATGCTAACCGAATCGGTTCCATTATTATTTTTTGTAACAGCAAATGCGGCACCATTTATAAGTAGAGGATGGTAAGCGTTGTCAGTTAATATAACTTTGACCCAAGAATTCAATGGAATAGCATTCTGAATATCAACAGTTAGTTGGGCACCTTTTCCGTTTATAATTTGATTTCTTTTATCCTGATCTATATTAATATTAACCGTATCAGTAAATGTAGTTTGCTTTATGCTCAAAACACTTTTGGAGGTGAATTTCGCTACAAAAGAGATTGTATCATCAATTCTTACAGTCTTATAAGCCGTATTATTATCAGGATTCATGATATATTCAGCGCTTACAAAAATGGAATCCGGAAGAAAAGTAATAAAACTCGTTATGTTGCTATTACTCTCGTTATAAACAGTAGAATAATTGCCTGATGCATCGAATGTAAATGAATTTGATAATGGATTGGAGAATTCGAGTGTGTCTGTAAGCTGACTATCATTTCTTTTACCAACTAAATGTAAATTATTAACTCCGACAATAAATGGATTTATTGTTAGAGAATTATATTTGCCTTTAAGAGATAAAGAGCCTGTTTTCAAAACAACTTTATCCCTGTATTTGGAAACATCCCCAAGGCTTAAAGCAAAACTACTGCTATGTGTACCAAGAGATTTTGTTGGAAGATAACCGGTCATAGATGTGAAATTGAAGTCCGATATATGTGCTTCAAATGTTATTATAGGATGCCCAGTTGCTGATGTAGCACTTGCATTTATCCATAATTGACCATCATAAGAAGGATCTTGATTTACAGGTTGCATATATATGCAACCTGTAAAATTAAAAATTTGGGTTATACTATCTGTGCTGGCAGGAACTTTTAATGTCATAGGAAAGGGATTCCCGCCCTTTGTTATTCCAGGAAAATTGATTGTTAATTGAACATCTGTTGGAGAATTATTATGAGCTACAATTTTAAATATGCCATTAGAAATTACAGCCTGGCTTAATTTAGCTCCATCAGGAAATTGTATAAAAGCATCTATAGGTGTTGTGCCTCCCGCAAGGACAGGAATGGATGGAGTAGAGCTTTCAGTATTTACCTGCAAGAATTGTGATATTGCTATATTCTGACCTAAAGAATCACTTGAAATCAAATAAGTACTATCTTGAGAATTAATACTAATATAATTCTGAGATTTTATAATATCATTTAGGTTATAACTTTTGGTAGTTATAGGCAGATTCAGATCGGTATCCCATTGTGGCATAATAACATCAGATGGCAGAGAGACACATCCTTGAATTAAAACCGCCAAAAAAGAAATACTTCCAATTATGTATAACAATAACTTTTGCATGGGACCTCTTTAGCTTTTTAGATACAGATAGGAATGGCAATTATTATACCATTATTCTTTATAAAAAAACAGCAATTAATTGAAAATAAATTCTACAAGGCGTAGAATTTACCTTCAAATAAAATAAGCCGATATTTTTTACCGAATAATAAGTAATTTCTTCAATAAATTAATTTGGTTTTTCGTCTTTATTGGTAACAGGTACAAACCCAAAATGCTGGTTGGGCGGGGCATCTATTCTGATTTCACCAAATCTGGCTTCAAATTTATCGATATTCTCTTTTAATGCTTTCATAAGCATTTTAGCGTGTTGCGGAGTAGTAATTATACGTGATAATACTTTGGCTTTGGGAACGCCAGGAACAATTCGCGTAAAATCTATTATAAATTCTGCAGGAGAATGGGTGATAATAGCAAGGTTGGAATATATCCCTTCTGCTTCCTTCTCACCCAATTCTATATTTATTTGCTGGCCTTGCGGCGGATTTTGATTCATTTTATTCGACTATCCTTATTATTTTCCTTTTCTTAGCTTATCAACCTTATCATATGCATCTTTTGCTTTGTCCGGCATACTTAATATAGCATATACCTTTCCTAATAAATCCCAAATTTTACTATCATTACTGTCAATCTGGGTAAATTTTTCAAGATATGGTATAGCCTGACGATACTTATCTTTATACGCATCTCCTTTTTCCCCCTTTTCCTCATCTTTTTTATTAATTTCCGTTCCCCATTTTACATAAGATACGGCTATATTATAAATTGCATTTTGATAATTCGGATCCAGATCGAGGGCCTTTTTAAATTGCACGATTGATTCTTCAAATTTTTCAGCACCTAACAGAACAACACCATAATTATAATAATTTTCCTTTTTAGGGTTGCTCTCTGCTAAGGATTTGAAAGCATCAATAGCAACAGATAATTTATTAGCAGCAACATAGACTGATGACAGAGTACCGAGCAGTTTAGCATCGTTAGGATATTTTGTTCTTCCCTCTTCAAGAAGAGAAATTGCTTTATTAAAATTTTCCATATAGCTAATACTATCCTGAACATTTTTCTTTTGCGAGTATAAATCCTTCAGTCGGTTTCCTTTATCATAATATATGCTTCCAAGATATACATAGCCATCAGATGTATTACCTCTAGCAATATATTGTTCAAGGGGCTTTATGGCTTTATCATATTGCTGTAAAGACATATAAACTAATGAAAGCAAATAATAAGTATATGCTGAATCAGGGAGCACCAGAACAGCATTTTCAAATGAATTGGCTGCTTTATCTAAATTAATCTTGATACTATCCTGGCTTTTATTACCGGAAACTCTTTTAAAAGAGGCCGCACCGGATTGTGTAAGAGTATACCAATAGTGAACTTTCTGGTTGGTGATATCCTTCTCAAATTTATTACTTATACCTAAAGATTTATTGTAGGCATCAACCATTTGATCATACTGCCCCTTTTCTCCATAAATACCACCCATAAGATAATATCCTTCATCGCTTTGGGGATTTTTCTCAACGTCTTTTTTGAGAACCTCTAGGGCTTTATCATAATTTTTTTGCTGGATATATAATTTTGCGCTTGTAAGCTCAGTAGATGCGCATTGAAAACCGGTAAAAACAATACCGAGAAATAGTGCAGTTATTACTAAAATTCTTGAACTTTGCATTCTTACTCCATTTGACTAAAATTAACATTTAAAGTTAAAACTTTAAGGGAGTATAGTCAAGAAATTTTCAGGCAATACTTTAAATGTTAATTGCACTTTAGAAATGAAAAATAATTTTTATCATTATATTAATCTTAATTATTAATAAAGAGAGTAGTTTAATTGATTTTACTAGTTTAATACAATATTTTTACACCTAAAAAGAGGTGAATTTGACTACTGAACAAATCATTAGATCAACCCCAAAAGTTCTTCTTCACGATCATCTTGATGGAGGCTTAAGACCCAGCACAGTTATTGAATTAGCAAATGAACTTAAGTATAATAAGCTTCCGACAAAGGACCCCGGGGAACTGGGTGAATGGTTTCATGAAGGAGCAAATAAAGGAAACCTAGTAGAATACCTTCAGGGATTTGAACATACTTGCGCTGTAATGCAAACCAAGGAAGCATTGTCACGAGTAGCATACGAAATGATGGAAGATATGAAGAACGATGGTGTATGTTATGTTGAAACCAGGTTCGCACCCGTTTTTTCTACTTCCAAAGGTTTGTACCATGAGGATATTGTTAATGCAGTTCTAGAAGGTTTGGAAAAAGGAAAGCGAGATTTTGGCGTAGGATATGGTCTAATCCTTTGCGGTATGCGTAATATGAAGAACACTCTGGAAATTGCCGAGCTGGCAATTGATTTCCGGAATCAGGGAGTAGTTGGTTTTGATTTAGCCGGTGAGGAAGGTGGTTATCCGCCGAAAAAACATATTGAAGCTTTTCAGTTTATTCAAAGAGCAAATTTCAATATAACTATTCATGCCGGTGAAGCATTTGGGATAGAATCGATTTGGCAGGCAATTCAATGGTGTGGAGCTCATCGAATCGGACATGCTACACATCTTAAAGAGGACTTTACTTTTGATAAAGAAGGAAATGTTGTTGCATTCGGCGACCTCGCTCAATATGTGCTTGATAAAAGGATTCCGTTGGAAATCTGTCTTCTCAGCAATGTTCATACAGGTGCTGTAGATAAAATTGAAAATCATCCTTTTGGAATTCTGTTTAAAGAAAAATTCCGGGTTACCATTAATACAGATGATCGGTTAATGAGTGATACTACAATGACAAAGGAGTTTCTTACTGCAATAGAATATTTTAATCTAAACCTTGAAGATATTGAAAAGATAACTATCAATTCGATGAAATCTGCCTTTATTCCATACAAAGAAAGACTGCATTATATATATGACATTATTAAACCTGGTTTCCAGGCAATAAAAGACAAATTATTCTCATTCAAATCATATACAGAAAACTATGAAGAAATTATTCACAAATTATAACTTTGAATTCGATAAGAATGAAAGAAGACTGCTTTCGACTTTCTTAAAACAAACGCTAAAACAAATTCAGGGTGATAATAAATTCTTTGCTGAAAATAAAGCTTTTAACTCAATTCTTGAAAAAGTTAATAGTAATGAAGATCCACTTAAATTAACTAAAGATGAAAGGACAAGACTTAAATTCCAGCTTGAGAATAATCTAAAATTTATCCAGAAACAAATGAGCAAAGCCTGGTTTATAAAGAAATGGATTTATAAATCAATGTTATTACAATACGATAAATTGTTGGAGAATCATTTTAAGGGATAAAAATTGATTTCTGCAGAAGAAAAGACTAAAATAAGAGCGGCAAGAGGAAATAAACTTTCTTGTAAAGGATGGGTTCAGGAAGCGGCATTAAGAATGCTGATGAATAATCTTGATCCTGATGTTGCCGAAAATCCTGCAGAATTAATTGTTTATGGCGGAGAAGGAAAGGCTGCAAGGAACTGGGAGTGTTATTATTCTATAGTTAGGTCCCTCCGTGACCTTGAGAACGATGAAACTTTATTGGTTCAGTCCGGCAAGCCTGTCGGAATTTTCAGAACTCACCTAAATGCACCCAGAGTTTTAATTTCTAATTCAATGCTTGTTCCCGATTGGGCTAACTGGACTGAATTCAGAAAACTTGAGGCAATGGGATTAACTATGTATGGACAAATGACTGCAGGCAGTTGGATTTATATTGGAACTCAGGGAATACTTCAGGGAACTTATGAGACTTTTTCAGAGTGCGGTAAAAAATATTTTAATGGTTCATTAAAAGGTAAATTCATTCTGACCGCAGGACTCGGAGGTATGGGGGGTGCCCAACCATTAGCAGCCACAATGAACGGCGCTGCATTTTTAGGAATAGAAGTAAACAGAGAAAGATTACAGAAAAGAATAGACACTGGTTATCTGGATCAATTTACCACTAACCTTGATGAAGCTCTTGAACTTGTTCTCCACGCAAAAAATAATAAAAAGGCTCTGTCTGTTGGGCTATTGGGAAATGCAGGGGATATTTTACCTCAAATATTAAAGAGAAATATAGTCCCGGATATATTGACTGATCAAACCTCAGCGCATGATACTCTTAATGGTTATGTTCCCATGGGCATGAGCTATGACGAAGCCTTAATTTTAAGGAAGAATAATCCTGATAGTTATATTAGCAAAGCAAAGCAAACAATCGTTCAGCATGTTAAATCGATGCTGGAGTTCAGAAAAAAAGGTGCAGTTACATTTGATTATGGAAACAATATAAGGGGTGAGGCAAAAGAAAACCGAGTAGATAATGCATTTGAAATTCCAGGATTTGTTCCCGAATTTATCCGTCCGTTGTTCTGTGATGGGAAGGGTCCGTTCCGCTGGGTTGCATTATCAGGAAATCCCGAAGATATTTTTGTAACTGATGCTGCTGTGAAGGAAGCTTTTCCTGAAAATAAACCTCTGTGTAACTGGATTGATATGGCACAAAAAAAAGTGCACTTCCAGGGACTGCCGGCCCGGATCTGCTGGCTGGGTTATGGTGAAAGAGCAAAAATGGGAAAAATATTTAATGATTTAGTTGCTGAAAGAAAAGTGAGTGCACCGATAGTTATTGGAAGAGATCACCTGGATTGCGGTTCTGTTGCTTCACCGAATAGGGAAACTGAAGGGATGATGGATGGAAGCGATGCAATTGCCGACTGGCCTATTTTAAACGCTTTACTGAATGCATCCGGAGGCGCCAGTTGGGTTTCAGTACATCATGGTGGTGGAGTTGGAATTGGAAAATCTATTCATGCTGGTATGGTTGTAGTTGCAGATGGCACCAGGGAAGCTGAAGAAAGACTGATTCGGGTTCTGACTTATGACCCCGGAATGGGTATAATGCGGCATGCTGATGCCGGATACAGACAGGCAATTGATAATGCGAAATTAATGGGTGTTAAAATCCCTATGATTAAATAGTAAATAAAATTCAATAATATTTTATCCGATTAACATATACAAGGTTATAACATGAAAGTCAAAGTATTAATAGCAGATAAATTTCCAGAAGAATATATTCAGCAGTTGAAAGATTCTGACCTGGAAGTTATTTATTCTCCCAAACTTGGTGAAAATGATTTACCTGAAGCGGCAAAAGATGTTGACATACTTATTGTTCGCTCAACAATTGTAAATGCAGATACTATAAATAAAAGTACCCACCTCAATTTAATAATTAGAGCCGGGGCTGGTGTTAATAATATTAATATTAGTGCCGCAAATCAGAAGGGGATTTATGTCGCTAACTGTCCCGGTATGAACTCAATAGCTGTAGCAGAATTAGCGATGGGGTTAATCATTTCCCTGGATAGAAGAATTCCGGATAACGTAGCTGACTTTAGAAGCGGGAAATGGAATAAGGGAGAGTATTCCAAGGCTGAAGGACTTTTCGGAAAAAACCTTGCTTTGGTTGGTTTTGGTAATATAGGAAAGGAAGTAGCAAAAAGAGCAGTGGCTTTCGGTATGAATGTCTATGCAAAAGATATCACCCGGATTGAAGGTGAAATGGTTAAAGACTTTTCTGAAATGGATCAGGTATTGCCAATCTGTGACATCATCTCAATTCATCTGCCATCAACTCCGCAGACAAAAGGTTTATTCAATAAGCAGATGTTCAGTTACTTGAAACCGGGGGCATTACTTATTAACACTTCCAGGCAGGATATAATTGATGAAGATGCACTCCTGGAAGCAATAAAGGAAAAGAATATTAGAGTTGCGGTTGATGTATTTAAGGGCGAACCTGAGGGAAAAACCGGTGAAGTAAAATCAAAGCTGCAATCCTCTCCCAATGTTTATGTAACCCATCATATAGGCGCATCAACGGAGCAGGCTCAGATTGCTGTTGCAGCAGAAACAGTTCGAATTATCAAGAGTTATTTACATAGCGGTGTAATTGCACACTGGGTTAATAAAGCTAAACTAACTGATGCTAAATATCAGCTAGTAGTTAAACATTTCGATAAACCGGGTGTTCTTGCTTCTATTATGGATATAATACGCAAAAGAGGTATTAACATCGAAGAAATTGAAAATGTTATTTTTGATGGCGGAGTAGCAGCATGTTGTACTATGAAATTAAAATCGGCGGTTACAACTGAAATGCTTTCAGAAATGAGAGCTAATCATGATATCTTAAGTATCTCACATACTTCTATTTAAAAATAAAAGTGCCTGAATCTGATTTTTAGGTTCAGGCACTTTAAAATTAATAATTTTCCTAAACTAAATTCAGAACTAAAATATCTGTTATTATACCATGAAAATAAGGGAGTCTTAAAACCTGTTCAATCCCCTCTAAGTCCTGTTCATTATAATTAAAAATCAAACTGGGTAATTTCGCAGCAAAATATTCCTGTATGTTCGGAGGAATAATTTCTTTAATTGCATCATCTGAATTCTCCAGGAATTTATTTACAGAAACCGCAGCTAAAGAGTTGAACTCCTTTAAAAGTTCAGGGTCTTTAGAGGCAAATACATAATTAACATAAGGCAGATTTATAAGTTCAACAACTTCCTCGGCAAAACCAAATCCTCTTATAAATAAATCTTCCTTAAAGTTCATATTACCGGTAATAATATAATTCTTATCACCTTCAAATCCTGAACCGGTTTTAAGAATGATCTCAATTTCAGTATCATATAATTCCTTGAATAATATTTTGGAAAGAATTACTTCACAGGATGACACATCTCCGGAAAGATTTAATTCAGTAACGTTTTTACTGTCTTTGCCGTAATAAATAAATGAATTAGATAAACCACCCTCGAACGAGAGACCGAAAGATCGTGATATGTGGAAATCCTTATTTCGGATTAAATCGGTTACTGGAATGAGAGCAATTGAGTTTTCCGATTTTAATAATTCAGCCGCAATAAGAGAAGAAGATGTAAAAAGGATATTATCCTTTATTTCCATCCCAAAATTATGGAAGAACAGCTTTGCGAAATAGTTATTAGGGCTTATAATTTTCAAATTAAAGCCCTTGTTTTACGGAATGCAAATACCTGATTAAATTATTTAGTTTTAATGCGGGCAGCTTTTCCGGAAAGATTTCTCAGGTAGAAAAGTTTTGCTCTTCTTACATCTCCCTGTTTGAGTAATTCAATCTTAGCAATTTTGGGAGAATTTACAGGAAATATTCTTTCTACCCCAACACCGCTGGAAATTTTTCTAACAGTAAAGGTTTTATTAATCCCATTTCCCCTAATGCTGATAACATCACCTTCAAAAGGCTGAATTCTTTCTTTGTCCCCTTCAATTACTCTCACATGTACTTTAATGTGATCACCTGAATTTATTTTTGGTAAATCAGTTTTTATTTGCTCAGGAAGTATGTTATTTATATCAATCATTTCTAACTCCGATAATTATTATAATTTCTCCATTTATCAGTCAATTTATTTGACTGCTCTTCTTTCCATTTTTTTATCTCCTTAGCGTTCCCAGAAAGAAGAACTTCGGGAACCTTCATACCCTTATATTCTGCAGGTCTTGTATAAAAAGGAGCAGAAATAGATTCTTCATCCTGGAAAGAATCATCAAGTGCAGATTCACTATCATTCAGAACACCCGGAATTAACCGGATTATTGCATCAACAATTAATAACGCTGGTAATTCCCCACCTGTTAGAACAAAATTACCAATTGAAATTTCATCTGTTGCAAACCTTTCTCTGACCCGGTCATCTATCTCTTTATAATGACCTGTAATAAACATTAGGTTTCCGGAAAGAGAGAGCTTATTTGCATAACTCTGATCAAAAATTTTCCCTTTGGGAGTAGTAAAAATAATATGATTATAATCTCTTTGCTCCAAAAGGTTTTCAATACATAAAAAGAACGGTTCCGGTTTAAGTACCATGCCTGGTCCACCGCCAAAAGGTTTATCATCTATCTGCTTATGCTTATCATAAGCATAATCTCTCAGGTTGTGGATGATTATACTTGCTTTACCTTTATCCTGTGCTCGTTTTATTATACTGGTATTAAGGGGACTTACCATCATATCTGGAACAGCTGTTATGATATCAACTCTCATCATCTTCGTATAAATCCTCTCCTGGTTTCAGCTTTAATATTTTCTTCACATTATCAAATGAGTCAATAAATCCAAGAATGGCCGGAAGAAGAGTTTCTTTACCCTCGCCATCCTCTATAACATAAACATCATTTGCTGGATACTGCAAAACATCCTTAATGACGCCTAATTCCTTATCATTTTTAATTACTCTGCTTCCTATAAGATCATGAATAAAAAAATGATTATCCGGAAGTCTAACAAGGTTTTCTTCATCCACAAAAATTTCCTTGCCAACAAGGATTTCAGAATCGTGGTCGGAATTGAAATTCTTGAATTTAAGAATGAACATATTTTTATGCTGCTTTACTTTTTCTACAAAGAACAATTTTTTTTCGCCAAAAAAATCAATAAAGACTTTGGAAAGATAGAAAAACCTTTCCGGGTAATCAGAATGTGAAATTATTTTTACAGAGCCTTTTTTACCTAAAACAGACGTGACTGTTGCAATAAGATAAAAATCGCTCACTATACTCTACTGTAAAACAATATCAAGAACAGACTTCTTACCTTCTTTGGCTGATACCGCTGTTAGCAAGGTCCGCATGGCCTTGGCAGTTTTGCCTTTTTTACCAATCACCTTGCCGATATCATTGTGCTCTACTTTTAACAATATTACTATTTTGCTTTCTTCGGGGGTTTTTTCCTCGACAATAATTCCATCCGGATTATCAACCAGATGTTTGGCGATGAATTCAACAAATTCTTTCATAGAAAGAAGCCTCCATATTAAGCAGGGTACTTTAATAATAATATACAGACGAACAACTCTGTACCTAAATTATTGCGGAGCGTTCTGTTCAGAAGCAGCACCCGTTACTTCTGCTGTATTTTCTTTAGTTTCTTCAGCTGGTTTCTCTTTCGAAACGGCTCCACCCTTTTTACGCTTTGGTTTATTCTTAGTTTTAGCTTCTTTTAATTTCGACCAATTTTCAAATTCTTCATTTATCTTTTCTTCGGATAATCCTTTTTTCTTCAATTCCCTCTTAAGAGTAATGCCTTTTTGTCTTAAAAGACTCATTACCGTATCTGTGGGTTGAGCACCGACTCCCAGCCAATATAAAACTCTATCTTCCTTTATTTCCAACGTGTGAGGGTTTGTCAAAGGATTATACAACCCAATGGACTCAAGGAATTTTCCATCACGGGGAGCTCTGGAATCAGCGGCTACAACCTTATACATAGGTTGCTTCTTCTTACCAATTCTCCTTAATCTTAACTTTACTGCCAAATTATTTGAACCTCCAAATATTATTCTCTGTTTTCAATTAAATTTTAAGTTGTTAAATAATGAGTTACCAACGCCTTTCTGGTTCATCCTGCTCATCATTTTCTGCATTTCACCGAACTGTTTAATTAGACGGTTTACATCCTGAATAGATGTACCGCTTCCTTTAGCAATCCTTTTACGGCGGTTTCCATTCAATATTTTGGGTGCTATCCGCTCGTCGATTGTCATCGAGTTGATAATCGCTTCAACCTTAACTAACGCTTTATCGTCAATTTGAGCATTTTTTACCTGGGAACCGAGCCCCGGTATCATCCCCAAAAGTGAAGATAAAGAACCCATTTTCTTTATTGCTTTAATTTGCTTAAGAAAATCTTCAAAATCAAATTTATTTTTCCTAAACTTTTCCTCTAATTTCCGGTTTTCCACCTCATCAAAGTTTTCCTGTGCCTTTTCAACAAGTGATATTATGTCCCCTTTACCCAGAATTCTTGATGCAAGTCTGTCAGGATGGAAAATCTCCAGTGCATCCAGTTTTTCACCATTACTAATGAACTTAATCGGTTTACCCACAACAGAACGTATAGATAATGCTGCACCGCCTCTTGAATCACCATCCAGTTTGGTAAGAACAATACCGTCATAATTAACTTTTTCATTAAATAACTTCGCAGAATTTACAGCATCCTGCCCAGTCATTGAATCAACAACAAATAATGATTCGGTCGGATTAACTATTTCCTTTATCCTGACAACCTCTTCCATCATTTTTTCATCTATATGAAGACGACCGGCAGTATCTATAATTACTGTGTTAAATCCGCCTTCTTTCGCATAATCCATTCCTAATCGGACTGTTTTCACTGCATCCTGTTCAGAAATTGAAAAAACCGGCACATTAACCTGTGTTCCCAGTATTTTTAACTGCTCAATCGCAGCTGGGCGGTATACATCCGCTGCAATCAAAAGAATTTTCAGATTACTTGCCTTTAATCTTTTTGAAAGCTTACCACAGAATGTCGTTTTACCTGAGCCTTGCAGACCGACAACTAAAATTGTTGTTATTCCGGAACCATTTAACTTTATCTCACTCCTGTCACCCCCAAGCAGGATAGTCAATTCATCGTAAATTATTTTTGTAATTAACTGACCGGGCGAAATAGAACTTAAAACTTCTTTACCAAGTGCCTTTTGAGAAACTTGTTCAATAAAATCCTTGGCTACCTTATAATTTACGTCTGCATCTAATAAAGCCCTGCGGATTTCCCTTAATGTATCTGAGATATTCTTTTCAGTAAGTTTACCTTGACCGCGGACCTTCTTTAGGGTATTTTCTAATTTTAGTGAAAGATCTTCAAACATAACAACTAAACCTGTTTATACTGTTCAATATTCTGTTAACCTGTTTTCTGAGCATTAGCACCTGAAACAATCTCAAGAATTTCTTTTGTTATAGCTGATTGTCTTTCTTTATTATAGGTTAATTGCAAAGTCCTTATCAATTCCTTGGCATTCGTAGTCGCATTATCCATAGCTGTCATTTTTGCGCCAAGTTCAGCGGCATTGGATTCCAACAATATCCGCCACATTTGAGCTTTCAAATGTTTCGGCAATAAATAATTGAAAATTTCTTTCTCTCCAGGTTCAAAAATAAAATCAACAGGCTTATTTTCGTCGGCATTATTAAGCTTTGCCGGAATCGGAAGGAATTGTTCTGTAACAATTCTCTGCTGTATAATTGACTTAAATTCATTATAAATAATGATGATCTTATCGAAAGTTCCATCTAAATATTTAGCAATTAATTCGTTGGAAATATTTAATGCAGCTTCATATTTAAGTGATGAGAATATTCCGGAAGCATTGCCTGCCAGTGGGTACTCTCTTTTTTTATAGAAGTCAAAACTTTTTTTTCCTATGCAATAAACATGAGATATTATACCCGGTGCAGATGCTTCATTACTATTCAGTTGCCGGATGGCTTCTTTTAAAATATTATTATTAAACGCACCGCATAATCCCCTATCTGCAGTAACAATAACATAGGCAACATTTTTAATTTTCCGCACTACTATATATGGATTATTGGCCTTATCCTCATCCGTCATAAGGTGGCTTATAAGCTCAGAAATTTTTCTTGCATAAGGGCGCGCATTAATTACAGATTCCTGTGCTCTTCTTAATTTAGCAGCTGCAACCATCTTCATTGCTTTAGTAATCTGCTGAGTGCTTTTTACACCTTTAATCCTGTTTTTTATGTCCCGTAAAGTAGCCATTTAATAATTTATCTATGCGCTTTTCTTGAAAATGACCAGGAATTCATCGGCCGCTTTTTTAATTAATGAAACGGTTTCATCACTAAGCTGTTTTTCCTTTTTTATTGTTTCAAAAATATTATTATACTTTACTTCAACATATTCCAAAACTTCTTTTTCAAATCTTTTTACATCCGCAACTGAAATGCTGTCAAGATATCCGGTTGTTCCAAGAAAAATACTAACAACCTGTCTTTCAATTGGAGAAGGAGCAAACTGACCTTGTTTTAATAATTCAACAAGCCTCGCTCCCTTTGCAAGAGTGTTCTGTGTAGATTTATCAAGATCAGAACCAAACTTTGCAAATGATTCAAGTTCTCTATATTGAGCAAGGTCAAGTTTCAATGTACCTGCTACTTTTCTCATCGCCTTAATCTGGGCATTACCCCCGACACGCGATACGGAGATACCAACATCGATAGCAGGTCTAATACCTGCGTTAAATAAATTACCTAAAAGATAGATCTGTCCGTCTGTAATAGAAATTACATTTGTAGGAATATAAGCTGAAACATCCCCCTGCTGTGTTTCGATTATAGGTAAAGCAGTAAGACTTCCTCCGCCAAGCTCATCATTAAGTTTTGAAGCTCTTTCCAGAAGCCTTGAATGGAGATAAAATACATCACCGGGATAAGCTTCTCTTCCCGGAGGTCTTCTTAATAACAAAGATAACTCGCGGTAAGCTGCTGCCTGTTTTGAAAGATCATCATAAATCACAAGAGCATGTCTTCCGCTGTCCCTGAAAAATTCTCCTAAAGTAGCCCCTGAATAAGGGGCAATAAATTGCAAAGGAGCCGGGTCAGAAGCTGTGGCAGCAATGATAGTTGTATATTCCATTGCTCCGGATTCCTGAAGTTTGGCAACTACCTGTGCAACTGTGGAACTTTTTTGTCCTATTGCAACATAAATACAAAAAACCGGTTTAATACCTAAGGTCTTAGCTTCTTCCGTATGGGTATATTTCTGGTTAATAATTGTATCAATAGCAATTGCAGTTTTACCTGTCTGTCGGTCACCAATAATTAATTCTCTTTGTCCCCTACCTATCGGAATCATTGCATCAATGGCCGTAATACCGGTCTGAAGAGCTTCCTTTACTGGTTGTCTTTGAACAACTCCTAAGGCCTTTCTTTCAATAGGAGAATATTTCTCAATCTTAATTTCTCCCTTTCCGTCAATTGCAACCCCGAGAGGAGTAATAACTCTTCCAAGCAGTAATTCTCCAACCGGCATGGATGCAACTCTTTTTGTTCTTTTTACAATATCACCTTCCTTAACCAGAGTTGATTCGCCAAAAAGAACGCAGCCTACGCTATCCTCATCGAGATTTAATACCATTCCATATACATCGTTAGGAAATTCAACAAGCTCACTTGCCATTACCTTGCTTAAACCATAAACTCTGGCAATGCCATCACCTACTGAAAGGACAGTGCCGACATCATAAATATCCATTTCATTTTCAAACCCCGACAGCTGCTTTTTTAATATTGCTGATATTTCATCTGGTCTAACTTCAGCCATTTTTAATCCTTATAAATACGTTTAGTTTAATGAAACATTTCCTGATAAGAACTGTTTCCTTAATATTTCCAACTGATGCTTTATCGATGCATCATACATTGTATCGGCAGCTCTTGCAATAAACCCGCCGATTAATTCCTTATTTACTATATACTTTAACTTTATAATTTTATTCAGCTTAGATTCAAATTCCTTTTTTATCTGTTCCTGCTGATCAGCAGTAAAATCATATGCAGTAGTAATCTCAACATTCAAGATGCCAAGATATTCATCCTTCAATTCAAGAAATTTCTTCGCAATACTGGCAAGCAGGTCTTCCCTTTTTTTGTCTACTACAAATTGTAAAAAGCTAAGGGAATCACCGGTTATTTTAGTTTTAAATATTTCATTGAGTATTGATGATTTAACCTGGGGTTTTATAACAGGGCTCCTTAACATTACATTGAGTTGATTTTTTCCCTCAAGTGTATTAAAAACCAATTCCATATCGTTTGATACAGAGTCTAAATTTTTCTTTTCGATTGCTGAATCAAGAAGAGAAGAGGCATACCGTAATGAAACTTTATGATCTTGCATAATTAGTTCTTTGCAATTTCCCCAATATATTTATCAACTATTTTTTTCTGTGTTTCTTTATTAAGATTTTCATTTAATATTTTTTCTGCAGCATTAATCGCTATTTCAGCAATCTGGTTTTTTAAATCATTAAATGCTTCATCTTTTTTCCTCTCAATTTCAGCAGAGGCATCTTCAAGTAATTTTCTCGACTGCTGCTTTGTATCCAAAAGCATCTGCTCTTTTAATTTTTCCGCAAATGAACGGCTTTGTTCAATTATTTTTCTTGATTCTTCTTCTGCTTTATTGAGATTTGATTGATTTTGTTCAAGAATTTTCTGGGCTTCTTCTTTTGCTTTTTCTGCTTTCTCAAGAGATTCCCTGATAGCACCCTCCCTTTGGTCAAGAGCAGCAAGAATAGGTTTCCAGGCAAACTTTTTCAAAATAAAAATCAAAGCAATAAAAGTTACTGCAGTCCAAATAATTAAACCGGGATTAATATCTAAAAGACTGCCGCCTGCTTCAGGTTCAGCAGCCAGTATACTGTAAAACATACCAGCAAACATCCTAAAATCCTTTTAGTTTAGAATAAAAAAGGAGCATCACCACTCCTGATAAAATTAAGCCTTTAAAGCTAATAAGATGCAGATAACCAAACCGAAAAACGACATCCCTTCTATAAGTGCGGCTGCGATAATCATTGAAGTTCTGATAGCTCCGGCAGCTTCTGGTTGTCTACCGCTCGCTTCCATAGCTGAACTTGCAAGTTTTCCAATTCCAAGTCCGCCCCCGATTACTGTCAAACCGGCACCTATACCAGCTGCTAAATGTGCAAGATCCATTTATGTCTCCTTAATTAATTTTATTATTACTAATGTTAAATATTTTTATTAATGATCCTGATGAACTGCCATCCCGATAAATAAGGATGACAACATTGTAAATATATATGCTTGAATTAATGCTACTAAAATCTCCAATAGGTAAATAAAAAGAGCAAATCCTATTGAAACCGGAGCTACTAATATTGTTTTCATGAAGAAAATCAGACCGATTAAAGCGAGGATAACTGTATGTCCTGCAACCATATTTGCAAAAAGACGAATTGCCAATGCAAAAGGTTTTGTAAGCAGTCCGAGGAATTCAACCGGTATCATTAAAGGCAACAGCCAAATAGGAATTCCATGTGGAACCAATCCTTTCCAATATCCGAAGAAACCATTTTGCCTCATTCCACCAAACTGCGTCATTATAAAAGTGAATACCGCAAGTGTGGCTGTAATCCCAATGTTGCTCGTAAAAGTAGATGAATAAGGTAATAAACCAAGAAAATTTCCAAAAAGGATAAAGAAAAAAGCTGTAAGCAGATATGGAGTAAATTTTTCATAACCAACCCCTATCGTTGGTTTAGCTATTTCATCCCTTACAAAAACTATCATGATCTCAAAAAAGTTTGTAAATTTTTTAGGGATTAGGGATTTTTTGTAATTTCTCGCTACTAATGTCATTATTACTATCAATAAAATCGCAGAAAGCCACATAAAAAAGACATGCTTTGTGGGAGTTATATCTATACCAAATATTGTAGGTAGCTGGGGAATATGGAATTCACCAAATGGAGCAAAATCAATAGTTTTCCCATCCATAACGTGGTTCAATATCCATCCACTGTCACTTTGCTTAGCTGCAGTATGGCTTAATGTATCAGTCGCTACTTTTAATGTATCCAGAACAGCATTTCCCGTCATGTCTTAATAATTTAAAATTATCTTTTCTCTCGATATATGTACAAAATCTCTATTAATAGATAAAAAACGTAAAAAAAGAAGACTATAAATATAAAGACACCTGTTTTAATATCCAAGAATTTAAGGGAAATAAAAACCAACAGAAGTATCATAAAAAGCCTTAACAGCATGCCCCCCAAGATCAGAATAAGGAATATATTGTCTGATTTATTGTGTGAAAATTTTAAGAAAAGATATCCGAAAACAAAATTTAGATATGTAATAACTCCTGCTATTATGAATGACTTAAGAAAATCAAAGGAAATGATACTAATTTGATTTAATAACAAAATACCTGTAAAAATGAATCCTATGAAAAGAGTCACTTTTATAAGGAAATTGTTTCTGAGATTCATTTATCAGGTTTTTTACTTAAATCAAGAACAGTTTTAATGAAATTATATAATCCTATCCCTACGCCTAAAAATGCAAAAATCAATGTAAATAATGGATCTTTTCCTGTCTTCTTATCAAGCCAAATCCCTATAAAAACCAGCAATGTTACTGTGGCAGCTAATTGAAAACCCATTCCCATATAAGGTCCTACTTCCTTAATAATCCCAGAAGTATTTTTCAAATCCTTATCTTCAGGTTTATCCATTTTTAGATTCAAATGGCAATTGAGGAGGCATTGGCTCTCCTGAATTCATCGAGCTTTTTCCATCAAAAATAGCGCCGGCATCAATAACTAATATTTTTGTTAAAAGATCCCCTTTCAAATATGATTTAGCTTCGAGTGTTAGTTTTTCCTTGGCTGTAACGGATCCAATAACTTTTCCCCCCAGAGTAACTACTTCCCCGTTTATTTCTCCGTTTATTTCACCATTTTCACCAACTGAAATATTACCGTCAGCCATTACATTCCCATTTACAGTTCCGTCGATACGGATATTTCCATTACTGCTCATTTTGCCTTCAATTAAAACTCCGGCACTGATTATTGTTACTTCATCTTTCCCAATATTTGAATTTTTCACTTTCAATTTTTACTCCTAATTTTTTATTAAAATAGTTATCGGATTTATTGGTTTTCCTTCTTTCCATATTTCAAAATGAAGATGTGGACCCGAAGTTATTACTCCGGTATTACCGCTTAATGCGATCAATTCACCCTGCACAACAGTATCTCTTTCTTTTTTCAACAATGAGGAACAATGCTTATAAATAGAAATATAATTTCCGGGATGAGATACAATGATCATATTCCCATCCTTTACCGTATAATTTGCAAAGATAATAAATCCATTAGCAGAAACATAGACCGGTGTTCCGGTTTTTACCACAAAATCTATTCCCATATGCCCTCTATCCGGATCAAAATAGCGGCTTATAAATCCTGTCACCGGTCTTATAAAACTTATACTCTCTTTTTGTACAATTTTAAATTTAATAAGAAGTTCCCTAAAAACAGAAAGTATAGTGCCTCCGGCCTTGATTTTTGTATTACCTGCGGCATTTTCTTTATTAAATATGGACGAATCCCCTAATTTAATTGCCTTCTTTAATTTTTCATCGCTATTCCTGATTTCATTAAGCTCATTGCTTAATTTAATCATCCTTTCGTTTAGCTCGTTTATTGATTTTAATTCATTATTGCTGAAGTCAGAATTTTTTGAAAAAAGACCTTTTAATGGAGTCATACTTAATACTATAAAACCTAATAATGCCATTATTAATGAATACGTAAAAACGAGAGCCATTGTTTTGCTATTACTAAACCTGAGAGTTTTGGCATTTTGATTAGTATTATCAGGAATAATTAGAACTGAAAAACTCTTAAATGCAAATATCTTTTTAAGATCTATATTTTTAAGGTTCATATTTCGCCAAAAGTTCTTCAAATTTAATTTTCCCCTCCCTTACTATTTTAAGTTCTGCATCGCAAAGATCAATTATTGTTGATGCATCGAAAAAAGATTTTTTATCTGAGTAAAAAACAGCTTCAACCTCTGATGCAAACTTATCCTTAATTAAACTGGGTTCCGTCAACGGTGCCTGAGTATTCTTGTTAACGCTTGTCGAAATAAGCGGCATCTTTATCTCAGACAATAATTTCTGGCAGAACCTGTTATTTGGTACTCTGAAAGCTGCGGTATCCCTTTTCAAAATACTCCTGGTTTTATTATTCAGATTTAATATTACGGAAACAGGATTGGGCCAAATAGAAATAAGGAAATCCATGTCTTTTTCAGATTTCAGTTCAACATATTTTAATAAGTCATTAATGCCATTTATTAAAAGTATGTACCATTTTCCTGCTTCCCTTCCCTTAATTTCATTTACTCTGTTTACAGCTTCTTCATTAAATGGATTGGCACCAAAACCATATATTGTATCTGTCGGGTAAATAAACACTCCTCCTTCAAAATATATTTTACTTGCCTGTTTCACTGCAATATTAATGTCTGCGTCAATATTAATCAATTTGCCGAACTTAATCATTTAGAATTTCCTTTATTGCTGAAATTACTAATTCCGACTTAAGCTTATATCCGCATTGAAAATGTTTTAACGGGCATGCATAATAGCCGTGAATTCCGCATGGTTTACATTCCAGTTCTGTATAACTTAACCAGCGGCTTTTGTTATTATACGGATAAAATCCAAAATCAGGAACAGTTGAGCAATAAAGTGTTAAAACCGGAATATCAGCGCAAATGCCCAAATGTGTCGGGGCACTGTCATTGCTTATTAGGATTTTTGAATATTTTAACAAAGCAATAGATTCTGTAATTGTTAGATTACCGGCTGAGGAAATCAGGCTTCCATTAAACTTTGTTTCGAGCTGTTTTCCGATATTCTCTTCCTCCCTGCCTCCGATTATTATCACTTTAAAGTCCTGTTCAATTAAATATTGTATAACCTGCTCATAATATTCCAATGGATATTTTTTTGTATTCCAGATACTACCCGGAGCTATTGCGGCAAAATTTGAGTTAATATTATTATTTTTCAAATAATCTTTAATAGCTCTGTCTGAACTTTCAGGAATCATTATTTCAGGTAAAACCTTCCAGCCCTTTTCGGAATAATCATAACCAATAAGATCCAGGTTCCTCTGAACTTCATGATGACTGGAGATATATTCAATTAAATGTTTGTAAACATGAAACAGCGATGAATTTGAAAACCCATACGTTTCATTCACTCCACTCTGCAAAACTAATAAGGAAGATCTGAATGATCTGTGGGGAGAATAAATCCGGTCATATCCGTTTGCTCTTATCATCCTGGTAAATTTAAGAAAGCTAAAAAAAGATTTATGTTCACCTTTTTTATCAATAATTATTATTTCATTTATATATGGAGAATGCAGGAAAATTTCTTTTGATGCCGGGATGCAAAGTACATCTATGGATGCGTTAATATTCATTTCCTTTAATTTTCCGATCATTGGAAGAGTTAATACAGCATCCCCCAGAAAGGCTGTCTGAATTACGAGTATTTTCTCCCCTTCCCTTTTCAGTATTTCCATCTTTTATGCATCCAGAGCCATTGTTCAGGAAATTGATTTATATATTTTTCTAAAGCAGAAACATGTCTTTGACTGAGTTCTGCAATTTTCAGTTCTTCTTCCTCCGGAAGATCATCAGTATTAATAATTTCAATGGCTGTTTTATAACTGTAATCCGGTTGTCTTATTGTTACTCCAAACACGATAGGTGCGCCGGTTTTAAGAGCAAGTAATGCGGGTCCAGCAAAAACCGATGCCTTTCTTCCCATAAAACTAATTCTTATTCCTTCCGCAGGTCCCCGCTGATCTGCTACCATGGCAACTATTTTTTTTTCTTTAAGTTCTTTATAAACCTGTCTTATTGAGATACCCAGTGGAACTATTTTGTTCCCCCATTTAACTCTCATATTATCAAGCCATTTAGTTACTAAGGTGTTTCGCTGGGATTTCACAATTACGGTTATAGGTATATCCAATTGAACAGCAACAGATAAAGCAATATATTCCCAATTTCCAAAATGTGCACCTAGAAAAATCACCCCTTTCCCTTCATTATATTTTTTCCTCATCAAAGGTATATCAGTATATATGACAGAAGATTCCAATTCAGGTTTAGACAAAGCAGGAAGGTATAAAATTTCAACAAGAGTAATACAAAAACTCAAATAACTTCCAAAAGCAATTTTGTTTATTTTAGATTTACTATATCCGGGAAATGCCTTTTGTAAATTTTCTTTCACTGTTTTTTTTCTTATCGGAACAATAAAGTAAAAAAAGACGGCAAGCAGGTATGAAAGTCGGCGTGAAAGACTTAAACCTAAAAGTCTTACAAAGAAGCTTAATGAAATAAAAAGGATATATTCTATTCTATCTTGCATTAATAAAAGGGTTTAGTTAGGAAAGTAAAATTACGCATAGAAGTGATAAAATAATATAGAAAAATGTTTATCCCTTTATACTACTACAATAAGTTTTCTGAAAAGTTTTTGAATGTTATTAGGTAATCCCATATAGAATAAAGTCATATGGGAAATTGAGATTTGCCGGCGAGATTATATTTGCTGAACCCTGTCCTGCCAATTATCATCCTTTAATTCTCCCTGCATTGTTGAATGAATCAGCATATAGTCTGAAAATCCGGAAAGATCTGCGAAAACAAAAATTACTCCCCCCTTAAGATCATTATAATGCCAAATCTCATAAGGTTTTTGATCCATTTGATTAGGGAACCTCTCTATTTCACTTGGTTCACCATACAAAGCGTAAACTCTGCCCCTGTCGGTTTTCCATCCCATTTTTCCTAATGAACCGAAACGTTTATTACTTTCATCAATTCTTGATAAATATTCTCTAAAAGTTTCATTTTCCGGAGTTGATATATCTTTATCTCTCTTCTTCCAGAATTCATACACAAATTGTCTTTTACTGTCAACACCCTTAATTTTAGCATAACTTTTAATTTCTGAGGGAATCGCTTTATATTTAGACTTTTCCCATATATCATCCAGCTCTTCTTCAGACATTGCTCCAAATTCACTGCTTATAGAAGAGGAATTGCCTCTTGCTGTTGTATCCCTGACAGGTATTACATCCGGATTATAAATAAAAAATTTCTTTGAAGATGATACTCCATAATTGCCTATACTATCTACAACCGATAGAACAAGTGTATAAGTATCGGTAGGATATTTATTTATTACAACAGAACCCATCTCAACTTTAGAATGCAATCCGGACGGAAATGCTTTTATTTTTCTGGATTGCAGTTGCCCTTTGCTGTTATAAAGTATTTGGAAAAATTTCAGATTATGGTTTTGGGCAACCTTATTCAAATTATATATTTCTGAATAATAAAATACAACCGGTTTGTTAACTCCAAAAACTATAGTTGGTGCCGGTAATACTTCCACGCTGTTTTTATAAAACATGGAATTCTGATTTGGAGAGTCCGGAAAAATGTTAGTGGCTAATTGAATATCACTCAAAGACAGTGTAGAATCATAAAAATGATGAACTTTTAGATATTCTGTTGAAAATTTTTCTGTTTCCTTCTGGTTATTCCCTCCACCGACGATAAATTTGTATTTCCCATCCGGTATTTTTAATCCTATAACACCTACAAGATCCTTATTAACCTGACCTCCCGAATCCTGAAAAGGATGCTCAATCTTCCATTCTTTGTTAATAAAAACTTTCCCTGTTATCGAATCACTGATGTTTATTTCTAATAACCCTTCAAGAAATTTCTTATTATCCTTTAATACAGGCGTTAACCTATTCTGGTTAAACGAATAATATATTTCCAAATAATTGGAAACTGAATCATAACCAAATTGGGCATAATCAAATTCGAATATCGATTGATTGGACTGCGGTATAGCTTGATAAAAAGAAAAAGAAAGAAAAAGAACTATGAGCAAACGATTCATAATACAATATATTTAAATATTAAAAAAAGGACTAATACTCAGTAAAAAATTAAGAAATCTATATATATAAAATAACAAACTTTCTTAATAACTTACTATTGTATTGGCTTTTTTTCAAGTTAAATCTAATTGAATATAATTGTTTTTTTTGCTTTCTAATTTTATTGTTAATATAGGGCATGGGATATAGACATATAATATTTGCCTGTTGGACTTGACAATTAGTTTGATTTTTATTATAATGTTTAATGTTGATTTATTTAATTTTATAGATCAACTATCCAATCTGAATTATTCCCCCCCACTGATTTTTACTGATATTCACGGATTTCTACGGATTTTTCTCGTTACTACAATAGGGATGAGCGGGGGATGTTATAGGGAAAATAGCATTGAATCCAAATAGATACCACATATTGAATATGCGTTTTAGGTTAAAATTTCCTGGTGGATGTACAAAATTAGCTTAATTAATAGAGACAGAGGGCGTTTCTCAATGTGAGAAATGCATACTAAATTTTACTTTGGTTATTGGATAGGATAGCGATTATAAGGCGCCATTCAATTTTGTTACAATCTGGGACTTAGGAACGGCTCCAATTATTGTGTCCTTTAATATCCCATCTTTAAAAATAAGAAGTGTGGGGATACTTCTTACTCCAAATTTTATTGCAATCTGTTGATTCTCATCCACATCAACTTTACCAATTTTTGCTTTTCCTTCATATTCTACAGCGAGTTCTTCAACGATCGGGGCGATCATGCGACATGGACCGCACCAGGTTGCCCAGAAATCAATGAGTACAGGTTTATCGGATTTTGTAACTTCAACTTCAAAGTTGTCATCTGTTATTGTAATAGGTTTCATTTTTATTCCTTGAATAACTTAATATTAAACTAAATTAAATCTCCCCCCTGACCGACATAACTAACTATATCCTCACCGCCGTCAGCATGAATTATACTGCCGGAAATCCAATCTCCCCCGTCCATACAAAGGAGCGATATTATTTTAGCAACATCATGGGGAGTAGTATGCCTGTTTCGTGGGTTTTTTCTTTTTGCGACTTCGAGCATAGGAATACTGCCGGGTATTTTTCTTAACGCGGGAGTATCTGTAACACCAGCCATAATTGCGTTAACTGAAATATCCAAATGCCCTAATTCTAATGAAAGCTGTCTCACATGGGATTCGAGAGAAGCTTTGGCTGCTGACACTGCTCCATAATAAGGAATTGAGACATGACCGCCTGAACTGGTCATTGCGAATATTCTTGCCTTTGGAGTAATAAGATTGTTGATGACAAGGTCCTGAGTCCAATAAACAAGAGAATGTGCCATAACATCAAGAGTCATTTCTAACTGCGCCTTGGTCATTGCGACTTCTCCATTTCCAGGTATGAACCTTTTTAATGTTCCGAAAGCAAGAGAGTGCATAAGAATTTTTATAAAGGGTTTCCCATTCGATTTGGTTTTAAGTTCTTCAATTATTTCTTCTCTTTTTAATGCATCTGCCGCGTTAATATTGTAAAATAAAACATCTGATCCTGCGGCTTTAATCTGATTTACAATTCTATTAACATTTCCCATAGTGGCCTGGCGATCAAGATGAACGCCTAATATGTTATAACCATCTTCTGCTAATTTTAATGCCGCAGCTTCTCCAAATCCAGAAGAAGCACCTAATATCAGAGCCCAGTAATTTGCATTATCAGGATTTCTCATCTTCAGCTCAATTCCTATTAATTAAATTTGAACATAAATAATACAAAAATGATGGAAGTAATACAAACCCAGGCTATTGCTTTATTTACTGCCCAAAATGATTGAATCTTCCCCAAGAACAGCCAGAACTTCCTTCACAAATTCATCGGAGATTTTAACTCTAAAATTTTTAAGAAGGAAGAACCGTGGTTTTGATCCATTGTTGAAGAAATGGAGGTAGACAGGGATTTTACCTTTATGTTTAGTAAGGATTTCCTTTATTGCAGAAATTGTTTCAGGCGCGTTCCTAGTTTTTTCAAAGAATAGTTTAACGCTCTCAGTAAATTTATCCTTGGCTTCTTTCAGAGGAATAACCTCATTTATATGCAGTTTTATTGCGTCCCCGCTGCTCTCTGTGTCGCCAACAATAAAGACGCAATCTTCTTCCTTAATATATTTTCCATATTTTTCATACGTTTTTGAAAACATAAGGCATTCACAGGAACCGGAAAAATCATCCAGGGTAAAAAATGCCATCGCACGACCAGATTTATCTATTTTAGTTTTCAGGTCAGTTATAACACCGCAAGCACGTGCATTTTCTATTTCTTTCTGTTCTTCAGTTTCGCCAAGATGTATAGTGGCGAATGATTTGTATTCAATATCATATTTCCTAAGCGGGTGACCTGTAACATAAAATCCTGTCACTTCCCTTTCTTTGGCAAGTGTATCTTTGGATGACCACCTCTCCACACTTTTAAGAACCGGTTCCTGAATTTTAACCTCTTCAGAATTATTGCCGAACAAGCTATGTTCATTTGATTTATTTGAATTTTGCAATCTACTTCCAAAAGCAAGCGCTTCTTCGACAGCAGCAAAGAGATCTGCTCTTTTTTTATTTATTGAATCAAAAGCGCCGGCATAGACCAGACCTTCAAGTCCCCTTTTGTTTACAACCCGGGTATCAACATTAGCGCAAAATTCAAATATACTTTTATAATTTCTACCAAGAGCCTTTCGGCTTCTGATTATTTCCTCGACTGCAGAAATGCCAACATTTTTAATTGCAGACATGCCAAACCTGATTTTTCCATTATCTACATCGAAATAAACGGAAGGATTATTAACATCAGGGGGGAGCACTTCAATTTTAAGCTTACGGCAGTCTTCAAGAAAGTTAGATACTTTGTTCTTATTCCCAAATTCATTAGTAAGGTTGGCGGCAAGAAATTCAGGAGTATAATACGCTTTAAGGTAAGCTGTCTGATATGCCACATAACTATATGCAACGGCATGGCTTTTATTAAATCCATAATTTGCAAACTTGTCAATTGACTCAAAAATCTCTTCTGCTATTTTTGGAGATATTTTATTTGCGCCTGCACCTGCAACAAATTTAGCCTTCTGATCTTTCATAGCACGGAGATCTTTTTTACCCATTGCACGTCTGAGCAAGTCTGCTTCAGCAAGACTCATTCTACCGACTTTATTAGCAATCTGAATTACCTGTTCCTGATAAACAATTATCCCATGCGTCTCTTTTAGAATTGGTTCTAATTCAGGATGCAGATATACAGTTTCCTTAGCACCGAATTTCCTATCAATAAAGTCATCGATAAATTCCATAGGACCGGGGCGGTAAAGAGCATTCATTGCAGCAAGATCAATCAAGGAAGTAGGTTTCAGTTTTTTAAGATACTCTCTCATAGGGGCAGATTCAAACTGGAAGATGCCGGTAGTTTGTCCTTTTGAAAATAGCTGTAAAGTTTTTTCATCATCGAGTGGAATATCATCAATATCTATTTCTACGCCGTGGTTCTTTTTAATCAGAGCTACAGTATCCCGAATAATTGTTAAAGTACGGAGACCAAGAAAGTCCATCTTAAGCAATCCGGCGTTCTCAATCTCCTTCATATTGAATTGAGTCACAATATCAGTCTGCGAAACAGCATTTGCAAGGGGAACATAATTGCTAACATCATCGGGGGTAATGACAACTCCGGCAGCATGTTTGGATGCATTCCTGTTCATTCCCTCAAGCACTTTAGCATACTTGATTAAACTTTTAATATCATCTTCCTTAGAATCCTTAACCCATTTTAATTCGGGTACTTCAGCTAATGCCTGGTCAATAGTATAAACCTTACCAAATTTAGAAGGAATATATTTGGTTATTTTGTTAACAGTAGGAATCGGAATATTCAATACTCTTGCAACATCTCTGATAACGGCTTTTGAAGATAACCTATTAAAGGTAATAATTTGGCTTACACAGTTACTGCCATATTTTTTCCGGACATAATCAATGACATCTCCTCTTTGATCATCAGCAAAATCTATATCAATATCGGGCATTGTTTTCCTTGCCGGATTTAAGAATCTTTCAAACAGCAGATTATAATTGAGCGGATTAATATTGGTGATACCTAAAGCAAAGGCAACAAGACTACCAGCAGCACTTCCTCTGCCCGGGCCCACAGGTATTTTCATTTTCTTAGCAGCGTTAATAAAATCCTGCACAATCAGGAAATATCCTGCAAACTCCATATCTTTTATTGTTGCTATCTCAAATTCAAAACGTTCTTTAATTTCATCGGTTATAATTAGATTTTTTTTTCTTAGGCCTTCTTTCGCAAGAAGCAACAAATAATCATCCAATGTCCGGGCTGGGGAATCCTCCGGAATCGGGAATTTGGGAAATTGATAACCCTCGTGGTCTAGCTTAAAATCTATTTTGGAATCTATTTCAAGTGTGTTTTCTATAGCACCATAATAGTTTTTAAACAGCTTTTTCATTTCGTCAGCTGATTTAAAATAAATCTGGTCTGTGCCGTATCTTAATTGCCTGTAATCTGTTCCATTTTTATCTGATAACAAAAGAAGAATATTATGAGCTAAGGCATGATCCTTTTCTATATAATGACAATCATTAGTAGCTACTAATTTAATGCCCAGTTCTTTAGCTAATTTAGGCATTCCCTCAAGAACAGGTTTTTCGATTTCCATATTATGATCCTGTATCTCAAGATAGAAATCATCGCCAAAGATTTCTTTATAGATCTTTGCCGTATTTTTTGCTTGTTCATAATTATTGTTAACCAGATGAGAAGCAACAACGCCTCCAGCACAAGCTGATGTACAAATGAGCCCTTCCCTGTATTTTCTTAAAAGTTCAAGATCAACCCGCGGTCTATAATAAAATCCTTCTGTATGCCCAAGGGTTGATAACTTTGAAAGATTATTATATCCGATTTTATTTTTAGCTAAAAGGATAAGGTGATTATAATGCTTGGTTCGTTTTTTCCCCTTAAGATCATCTTTACCTCTATCAAACCGACTACCTTCAGAAACAACATATGCCTCCATCCCCAGAATCGGTTTTATTCCTGCCTTGGTTGCAGTTTTATAAAACTCTGCAATTCCATACATAACACCATGATCGGTCAAAGCGACGGACTGCATACCATGTCTAACAGCGGCATTTACAAGTCCTTCAACAGTGCAAGCGCCATCCTGCAAACTATAATGAGTATGATTATGTAAATGAATAAAATCCGACATGAGAAAATAAACGTGTGTTATGAGCGTTGAATAAACTTAAAGAGTATTTAATTAAAAATACATATTGACACTAATGATATTTTTACTCTGGACAATTATTCTTTCCCGGTATGTCCAAAACCGCCTGCTCCTCTTTTGCTCACATTAAGAGAATTTTCTTCATTAAAATTAGCCCGGAATACTCTGGAGATGATTAACTGTGCAATCCGTTCACCTTTTTTTATGGTAAAGTCCTCTTTACCAAAGTTAATCAATATTATTTTTATTTCTCCACGGTAATCAGAATCAACAGTGCCCGGAGAGTTTAATATACCGATTCCGTGTTTAGCTGCAAGTCCGCTCCTTGGTCTCACCTGAATCTCATAACCCTGAGGTATTTCGACTGATAAATTAGTCGGGACAATCACAACTTCCCCCATCTTAATAATAAGAGATTCATTAATTGCAGCTCTTATATCCATTCCAGCACTTCCTTCGGTAGCATATTCCGGAAGCGGGATATCGTTATATTCTTTGCTTATTCTTTTGATTTTAATGTTTATGTTTTCCATTAACCTGCTAATCCAATCTTTTTCTTAATAAATCCTAATTCTTTTTTATCAAAAACGAATAGAAACAAAGAACATATAAAACCTACCAGAATCAATATTTTGAAAGTAAAAAATAAATGATGAACAAACATAAGATAATAATAAACTGACCCGGCAATCAGAACAAAACTCAAGGTTTTAATCACTTTCACTTTTTCGTAATTTATTTCATAGAATCTTTGAGTGATTTTATAGACCATCACAGCCATAACAAAATAACTTGCAAATGTTGCGAGTGCAGCCCCAATTATACCCCAGACAGGAATGAGTAAGAAATTAACACCAACATTTATTGCTGCACCTAGGCCAGTTATTATCGGGACATATGAACTTTTTTCTTCTATAAACATTCCTGCTGATAAGATATAATATATGCCATTAAAAAGATAACCGAACAGAATTATCGGAACTATTATCAGTCCGCTCCAAAACGCAGGGCCAATAATAGTTCTACCAAGTATATGGAACTTGACAATATCATCAATGAACAGTGAAAGGAATATAAGTATCAGACTGCCAGCTATAGTAAAGTATGTAAGTATTTTAGAAAATACCAGTTTTATATTTTTCTCCTGAGCATTCTGAAAAAAGAAAGGCTGCCAGGCATATTGAAACATGCTGACAAACAGCATCATAAAAATTCCCAGTTTATAATTAGCCGAATATATTCCGGAAGTTTCTATGTTGGTCAGTTGAGTTAAAATAGGCCTGTCTATTCCCTGAATCATAATTGAACTTAACCCTGCTGGGAGAAAAGGAAGTCCAAATTTGAGGAGTTTCCTAAGAATAGGAAGATCAATAATCAATTTAAATGACTTTAATATTGATGGAGATAGCAAAATAATGATTAAGCCAGAAGAAGCAAGGTTACTAATGAAGATAGCTTCAACACCCAATCTCAGTTTAACAATAAGTATAAAATTAAGTGTAATATTTAATAGTATTCCGAGAAATTTAAATAAAGCAAACTTTTTAGCTTTTCTTTCAATTCTTAATTTTACAAAAGGGATAATAGTTAACGAATCAAGAAACAGTATCAGTGAAGTATAAAATATTAAATAATAATATTCCTGGGGAATCACAAGTAAACTGAATATAGGTTTTTTTAGTAAGATAACCAGCAGGCAGATGAAAAAAGAAACAATCATCACAGTAAGGTAGGGGGTAGAAAAATTATTTTTATCTTCATCACTATTCGTCACATTTACAGCATATTTCATGTAGGCAGTATCCATCCCGAATAACAGGATAATATTCAGGATTGATATGAAGACATAAACCTGGCTCTGTATTCCGTATTCCTCTGGTAGGAATATATTAGTATACAAAGGAACGAGTAGGAAATTAAGAAACCTGCCGACTATAGTGCTGATTCCATATACAGCGGTATCCTTTGTAAGCTGTTTTATTTTATCGAGCATGTGTCCTGCTTAATTGAACTTCAAGCGAAATATCAAGCGCTTTAACGCTATGAGTTAAAGCCCCCACTGAAATAAAATCCACACCAGTCTCAGCAATATCCTTTACTGTGTAAAAATTAACACCGCCGGATGCCTCTACTTTACATCTACCATTAATCAAGCTGACTGCTTTTGCCATTTCACCTAATTCGAAATTATCCAACATAATAATTTCTGCGCCAGACTGTAAAGCTTCAGCGACCTCCAAAAGATTTGTAGTTTCCACTTCAATAAGAAAATTTGTTGATTTAAGATTCCGATAATCCAAACATTCTTCAACAGCTTTCGTAATAGAACCAGCAACTGCAATATGATTATCTTTAATAAGAAACATATCATAAAGACCGATCCTATGGTTCTCGCACCCGCCTATTCTAACTGCAAGCTTGTCAAGAAACCTTAAACCGGGCACAGTTTTTCTAGTATCAATTATTTTTGCTTTAGTATGTTGAACTTTATCCCTGAACTGAAACGCCATAGTAGCAATTCCACTCATCCTCTGCATAAAGTTAAGAACTGTCCTCTCGGCAGTTAAAATGGATGCCGCACTTCCTTCAACTATTGCAACAATATCTCTATTTTTAACCATTTCCCCATCATTCCGAGATCTAAGAAAAACAAGGTTCTTGTCGACAGTTTTAAATACTTGTTCAGCAATATCAAGGCCTGCAATAATCCCATCATCTTTTATAAGAAAAATTCCCTTCCCTAAAATATTTTCTGGAATAGTAGCTTTTGTTGTAATGTCCCCTGAACCTATATCTTCATTAAGGGCAGTAACAATAGTTGATATGATATCTTCAATCATTTTTCAAAATATTTCTTTAAAGTATTAACATAAAACTCCGGGGGTCGGCACGCTTTTTTAGTAGCGGTTTTCATAAAAGCAAGAACTGAAAAACCTTCAGCAGCAATAAGTCCATTCTCTTTATAAACTTTATAATCAATATGTATCTTGGGAGAATTTATTTCGCTTACGGAAGCTTCTACAGTAAGCAGCTCATCATAAAATGCTGCATTTTTATATTTTATAGAAATTTCCATAACCGGCATTTCAATCCCATAGTCTTCAATAGTTCTATAAGGAAGACCATAATACCTGAGCATCTCTGTCCTGGCAACTTCAAAATATTCAATATACTGAGCATGATGAAGGAACTGCATTTTATCAGTTTCGCAAAAGCGCACACGGATTTCAGTTTTGTAGGATATCATAATTTCTTTCGGGAAATTGAACATTAACGAAACAAATTTATTAAAAAGGAAAGAGAAATTCTCAATAGTTTTCTATGAAGAAAAATATTAGAAGAATTTTGCTACACTTAAAATAAAGAAAGGGATTTATTCAATGAATTGTCCCATCCTACCGAATTTTTCGAGTCTGTTTTCCACTAGTTTTTCAGGTTTTATCTTAATCAGGTAGGATAATTCTTCAACGATGACTTTTTTGAGGAGAATTGCTGCTTCTTCATGGTTTGTGTGTGCCCCTCCAATAGGTTCAGGAACAATTCGGTCAATTAATTTTTGCTCAAGCAGATCAGGTGCAGTAAGTTTTAAAGCTTCGGCTGCTTGTTCTTTAAATTCCCAGCTTCTCCATAAAATACTAGAACAAGATTCAGGGCTAATTACAGAATACCAACAATTTTCAAGCATAAGAATCCTATTGCCAACTCCAATTCCCAAGGCTCCGCCACTTGCACCTTCTCCGATAATAATCACAAGAATCGGAACTCTTAGCTTACTCATTTCAAACAGGTTTCGGGCTATTGCCTCAGCCTGACCTCTTTCTTCGGCCTCCAACCCTGGGAAGGCTCCCGGAGTATCAATCATTGTGATTACCGGTTTATTAAACTTTTCAGCCAATTTCATAAGGCGTAAAGCTTTCCGGTATCCTTCAGGATTGGGCATACCAAAATTTCTGAACACATTGGATTTTGTATCGCGTCCTTTTTGATGCCCAATAATCATTACATTGAAATTATCAATCTTGGCAAATCCCCCAACGATGGCTTTGTCGTCTTTAAAGCTCCTGTCGCCATGCAACTCAACAAAATTTTCGGTCATCTGGTAAACATAGTCCAGCGTATAAGGCCTGTCGGGATGACGCGCAAGTTGCACTCTTTGCCATCTTGTCAAATCATTAAATAAGGTTTCCTTCAATTTTTTTACCTTTTCCTCAATCCTAACTATTTCCTTTTCAATATTCAAACTTCCAGAAAACTTCCGCATCTCATCTATTTTTGCTTCAAGTTCAAAGATGGGCTTTTCAAAATCCAACACTGTTTTAGCCATAATTATTTCCGCGGTCCCCACATTTTAATAAGTGTCTTTCCCAATATTTCAATATCCAGCCAGATATTCTGATTCTTTGCATAATAAATATTCAATTTTTCAGAATCTTTTCCTTCGCTGCCTTCAATATACCAAAGACCAGTTAATCCTTTTTTTCCCAAATATAATTCATTAAAATTTATGTTTTCTCTGGGACCGACAAAACTGAGCACACCAGTAAATACTTTTGGAATTTTAAGAATAAACTCCTGAAACTCGTTCTGCTTTTTAATGATGTGAACTTTTAAATATATAAAAGGATATATAAAAAACAAAACCAGAAGGGAGAGAAAGAAATCAAAGACCCGTTTTATGAGTTTAATTACAGGACTTGAAATATTATAATTTAGGTCAATTATGGGTGTATCATCAAGAATTGAAACAGATGTTTTACCGACCAGAAAGTCAAGATTGTTCCCTATCAGCTTAAAATCAATGCTATCATTCTGGTTTTTAGATACAATTGTCATAATCTCATTGTAAGAAAGCTCTAAGGAAGATAATATTACTTCATTTATTTTGTTGTCCTTTATCACCTTATTTAGATTTTCGGTGCTGCCTAAAACTTTCAATCCAGCTATTTCCTCCCCCACTTCTTTATTTGTATGACTAATTAGACCAATTACATTGTGAAGGTCTGTGTGTTTATGTTTTAATTTATTTGCAATTGCGGCAGTATGTTTATCTACACCGACAACTAATGTTCTGCGTTGCAGCCCTTCGTTTTTATTGGAACCTAAATTAAAAAACAGTTTTGCACCGATACGCCAGAGCGTGAGAGAAAAGAAAAGAGTAAAATAAGTTAAAACAATAACCCCTCTGCTATATGCAAAATCCTTAAAGAAAAAAGAGAGAGAAGCTACGAAAAAGAAACTTATAATTATGGCACCGAAATTTTTTAGGATTGTGAATTCATATTTTTTATAATTTCCGGTAAGACCAGTTATAATTATATGCATGACAGCGGGAATTGAGAAAACAACGGGAAGACTAAAATGAGGAAAGCCTGCCCATCTACTTTTAAAAAGTATATATACTTTTTCAGATCCCATTAGTGTTAAATCATAAAACACAAAGTCCAGAATAATTGCTAGCAAAGCAAGTTTCCGTTTACCAAGAAAAGCAAATAATTTTCTGAAGATAATAGCCGACTGAAGGATTATACCAACAAAGAAGGAACCCGAAAGGTGTTTTTTAACAAACAGATGCATAGCAATGTAAAATATTTTAGTTTCATCCAAACCACTTCTTTTTGTGCTTTCGCCTTTATAATGAATTATCTGGGTTGAATGGACATAAAATACTTTATATCCCGATTTCTGAGCCCTATAACAAAAATCAAGATCCTCTCCGTACATGAAGAACTTCTCATCAAGACCCCCAATTTTTTCATATACATCTTTCCTGAACATCATAAATGAGCCTGAGATGGCATCGACTTCGTAAGTTTGATCCGGATCAAGATAGGTAAGATTATACCGGGCAAAAATCCTGCTTTCGGGGAATAAATTACTCAAACCGGTAACTTTGCAGAAGGAGGTCCATGGCCCAGGGAAACTTCTTCGGCAAGCAAGTTGAAGGGTTCCATCAGGATTTAGAATCTTACATCCGGCCAAACCTACCTGGTTATTTTCTTCAAAGAATCGAATCATTTTTTCAAAAGTATCTTCACTTACCAGGGTATCAGGATTTAGTAAAAGGGTATATTTCCCTGTTGCCTGCTTCATCCCAATATTGTTAGCTTTGCTAAATCCCAGATTCTTATTGTTAACAATAAGGTTAACTTCAGGAAATTTTTCTCTTATAAACTCAACACTTCCATCATTAGAAGCATTATCTACAATAATAATTTCACGGTTTAATTTGTTAGAGGATTTACTTATTGAATGAAGAAGGTTCTGGAGGAATTCTTTTACATTATAATTGACAATAATTATAGAAAGGTCCAAGACATCACCTACAAGCTCCCGAATAAACTTTTTAATCTTAATTTCCAGACCATTGTAATGGCTTCACGGACTATCTTTTTAGACATTTTCGATTTCCCTTTTACTCTGTCAAAAAACACTATTGGAATCTCGCCGATAATAAAACCTTTTTTCCAGGCTTTATAAGTCATTTCAATTTGAAACGCATAACCATTTGATTTTATTTTATCAAGGTTTATTGCCTGAAGAACTTCTTTCCGAAAACATTTAAATCCACCGGTAGCATCCTTAACGGGAAGCCCGGTAATGAATCTTGTATACCAATTAGCAAAATAACTTAACAACAACCTTCCCATGGGCCAGTTGACAACATTTACACCTGAGATATACCTACTGCCCAGGACAATATCATATTTTTTTATTGCTTTCAGGAAATTTTTAATTTCTTTAGGATCATGCGAATAATCACCGTCCATTTCAAAAACATAACCATAATCGTTTTCCAGAGCAAATCTAAAGCCGTCGATATAAGCAGTCCCCAATCCCATTTTTTGAGGACGTTTAATAAGCTTTAACCCCTGCATGGTTTTACTCAGGTCTTCAACATAATTACCAGTGCCATCGGGAGAATTATCATCGACTATAAGAATATCTACATTCTTATTTCTGCTTAGGACATCCGGAATTAATTTCTGAATGTTATCCAGTTCGTTATATGTCGGTATAATTATGAGCGAGTGTTCGTTCATGCCGGACTAAATCCTATTCTTTTAAATAATTGGTCTGAAACAAATATATTTAATTATAATGTCCTTTTGCAAACAAAACGACAAAAATTGTTCGAAACAATATTTTAAAATCCATTCTTAGGGACATATTTTCAATATAAAAAAGGTCATACCTAAGTTTTATTTTAACATCTTCGATGGATTCATCATATTTATGTTTCACCTGAGCCCAGCCGGTAATTCCGGGTCTTACTTTTAATCTTCGTTTATAATAGGGTATTTCTTTTGCTAGCATTTCAACAAAATAGGGCCTTTCAGGTCGGGGTCCAACAAGGCTCATTTCTCCTTTCAATACATTTACCATCTGTGGAATTTCATCAATCCTCACTTTCCGAATAAATTTGCCTATACGTGTTATCCGTGGATCATTCTTGGTGCTCCATATTGGACCTGAATTTTTTTCTGCATCATGATGCATTGATCGAAACTTCATCATTTTAAAAGTTATGCCTTCTATCCCACATCTTTCCTGCCTGAAAAATGCTGAACCTGGACTATCAATCTTTATAGCTAAAGCTGTTATTATTGATACTGGAAATGTAATTATTAAAATGAAGAGGGAAACGAGAATATCGATAATTCTTTTAAGTCTTTTCTCCCATTCAGGCATTAACTGAGGCATGATATCAATTAGCGGCACGCCGTATATTTGGGAAGTTCTTGCCTGTCCACTTAATATTTCATACAGATCAGGAACGATTTTCAGACCGACATTTTTTGATTCACATTCAGAGATTACGTCAACAAGGAGGTCACGATTATCCTTATCCAATGCAATAATTACTTCTTTAGCATTGTAAATGTCAATCAGAGAACTTAAATCTTTGATAATGCCTCGTACTTCTATTCCTTTATATGATTTATTAAGATTATTGTTGTCAACAGCAGCATAAGCGACAGCATCAAGACCGAGGGCTCTGTGTTCAAGAATCTGATCGTGGACTTCATTTGCTTTGGGATTAAAACCCACAATAATAACATTTCTCCTTCCTATCCCTTTAATAATAAGACTGCGCTGGAAGCTCCGGATAAGAATTCTGCCTCCTCCGACAAAAAATAGGAAAAGTCCCCAGTAAATAAAAATCAAGATTCTTGATTTCGAGTCAACTTCATGTATATAATCATCAAGAAAAATTAGAAAGAAAAGTATGAATATACCTACAAATGTAGATTTAAATAAAGTGGTAAGTTCATCTAACCTAGATGACGCAAACCATGTTCTGTACATGCCTACAAAAGTAAAAATTATAAACCAATAGGCATACAAAGCAAGCATCGTAATAAAGAATTCGGGAAGAATAATCAGGGTGAAAAGGCCGGTTTTTGTTCGTAAAAAGAAGAAAAGAATGAATGAGATATTAATAGTTAAAAAATCGACAATTAATATAAAAAGCTTTTCGTTTTTTTTACTCACAATTACTTAATCCGAATATATTATTCATACAATAAACCTTAAAAGTAATTCCTTTTAATAAAAAACAGAAAGTTCTGAACTCTTTTTTTAATAAAATCAGGAAGAAAAGAAAAAAGATATTGAAAAAAGTTAAGAAGAAATGCTTTTCTATAATTGGGATATATATTCCGATATTCTTTTATCAGTTTCAGAATTGTTTTTGCAGCTAGAGTCTGATTATTTACAGAAAGATTCTGTCCTGCGTTCATATAAAGCGAAAAAAAACGAGGGAAATTATAAAATTTTCCATAGCCACCAAGGCGCAACCATAGGTCCCAATCTTCTACAAACCTGATAGCTCTGTAACCACCAATATCTATTACCTGTTTTTTCCTGAAAAGAACCGTATTATGTGAAAACGGATTAGCATAAAGAGCATTTTTTCTAATCCTGAAATCAGTTTCCCTTTTTAGCCATTTATAAATTTCTTTTCTGTTTTCATCTACCATAATTGCACCTCCACCCACCAGTAAATAGTCTTTATTTTTATTCAAAAAATCGACTTGTTGAAACAGTTTATTAGGCTCAAACCATTCATCATCATCATCTAACCTTGCTATGAGTTCGCCACGAGCAATACTCATTCCATAATTCAGGTATTCGGAAATGCCAGGAAGACTACTTTTCCTGACGTTATAATATTTGATGCGTTCATCTTTGTGAATAAAGCAATTAACTACTTCTGATGTATTATCGGATGATTCATTGTCCACTATAATTAATTCCCAGTTTTGGTAATTCTGATTAATTATACTCTGAATTGCTCTTCCAATCCATGCTTCCCTGTTATAAGTAGGCATAATAATACTTACAAGGGGAGAAATGTTGACTTCAGACATTTTCATTCTGATTTATAGAATTATTTAATTTACCAGTTAAATATAGAGAAATGTAATTTGCTACCATCTTTTTTTTGTTGTATTTTTTTAGAGCGTTAGCCCTTGCAGATTTACCTATATAATTCAGATCCCTATAGGATTTAATAAGATATTCAAGTTTTAATGTAAGATCTTCAACATCTTTGCTTTTAAATAAAAATCCGTTCACACCTTCATCCACCATTTCACTAAAAGAAGGAATATCTGACAACAGGCAAATCCTTTCCATATACATGGCTTCAATAACACATAAACTCTGACCTTCTGTAATAGAAGGCATAACATAAATATCAATAATATTATAAATCCGGTTAATATCTCTTCTTGGATTGATAATTTTTACCTTATCATTTAAGCGGTAATTTTCAATCATTTTATTAAGTTCTCTTTCAATAGCTACTTCATGTTCACGTCTACTACCGAAAATAAGAAGAACAATATTATCGTATTTCTGAGAAAGTATCCTGAAGGATTCTACCAAGTATTTTTGCCCTTTTCTGACCGACAATACACCAATGTTTGCTATAATTAATTTTTCTCCGGAAATTCCAAACTCCCGCCTGAATTCATCAATGCAATTTTTATCAGGAATGAATAAATTCTCCTCAATCCCATTAAAGATAACCACATACTTATTTCGGTTTATCTTATCATGCTTAAGAGAATATTCGAGGACAGACCCGGAAACACAAATAATTTTAGCAGTGAATAAGGCCAATATACGGTTAACAAAATGATGGTATTTATTTAACCATATAAAACTATTATGAAGTGTAACAAATATTTTTCTCACTTTGTAAAAATAGAAAATACCCGATGCAACAGCAGCTAACCTGGCACAGAATGCCGGAAAGAAATCGTGGGAATGAATAATCTTTATTCTATTCTTCCAGATATAACCAGCAAGTTTAAAGATCTGGATTAGATTTTTTTTTATCGATAACAAGTTAGAAAGCCGGTTATCAAAATCAAACTCGGTAATTTTGCATCCCAAATTACAGAAGTCAGTTTCAAGAAAAGAATTATTACCCTTAACAAGAACTACAATAAAATGTTCAAATTTCCCAGACTGACTCCCGGAAATGATCGTATAAACAACTTTTTCAAGACCACCGTCTGCAATACCAGAAACGACATGAAGAATATTTATTTTTTCAGATTCCATTTAAATATAGTTTTAATGATTTTTTATATCCCTCAGTCCTAGTGTAAGATTCCATCCCGGAATAAAAAATTCCTGTGATTAAGATTCTGATTAATAATCCTGCTATATGTATATAACGTATCACCTTTCTTTTAACATATTTATAATGGTGTTTTGAATACACTAATCTACTCTGGTATCTGCTAAAAATAAATTTTGCCAGATCTTTGGTTTGACTTTTTTGATCAAGGTGAATACATTTAAGATTAGGAAAACATACATTTTTATACCCTGAAGCCAGCACCCTTTGACAAAAATCAATGTCTTCATAATTTAGAAAAAATTCGGAGTTAAATTTTCCTGATTCACAAAATACTTTTTTGGAAACAACCATACATGCAGCACTTAACCACTTTATTTCGAATGGATCATGCTGATTCATTTTATACCGAAACCATATATTATAGATTCTTCGCAAAACACCTATTAACATAAAAGCTTCACAAATTTCATAGATAAACCCGAGTTCGATTCCAGTTGAATTCTGAAATGATTTATCCATATTTAGCAGAACCGGTCCACAGGCTCCTGCCAGGGGGTGTTTTTCCATATATGATTTTATTGGTGTAATGAAATCCTCAATCAATATAGTGTCGGGATTCAAAAAGACCAAAATTTCGCCTAGAGAATAATTAACAGCATAATTATTAGCTTTTGCAAATCCCAGATTTTCACTAAGAAAATGAAATTTTACATCCGGGAATAAATTTTTGAGAGATTCAATGTTCCGATCAGGTGAATTATTGTCAACGACGATAACTTCAAAATCATTTTTTATAGATGCAAAGATGGAATGCAATGAATTCCGGATTTCATCAGTAACATTATAATTTACAATAATAATAGTCGTTTTTATGTAACTCATAATCAATTTAAAAGGATTTGTTCAAATTTTTTAACCGATAAAGGCCAATTCAATATAGTTTTTACATAAATAGATGAATTGGAACCGATCCTTTCAATTTCGCTCCTATTATTTATCAAGTATTCAACCCATTTTACCATTGAATCGGGAGAATAATCATCCACATGAATCGCAGACTCAAGATGTACCGAATAATCGCAAACGGCACCAACCGGAGTTGTAACTACAGCACAACCGGATATCATAGCTTCAGCAGGAGGTAAACCGAACCCTTCGGAAAAACTAGTAAAAAGAAAAATATCTGTATTGTCATATATATCTGCAATGGATTTTTGATCAGGCGAATGGTAATAATTTATATATGGGGGCAGTTTAACTTTATCATAACTAAAACTAATGAACTTAATACCGGGATATTTTTGATGAATTTTATCAAAGACATATAATGCAGCCGGCGAATTCTTAAACTCAAGAGATGAATAGACAAAGGTTAATGTAATGTTCTCTTTTGATGTCATATAATATGAACACCTGAACTCATTTTCATCTATGCCATTTAAAACAACCCGGGAATCTGAATTAAATCTTTCCTTTATAAAATTTTTAAGGTATCCAGAAACTACAATACGGTTAAGAGGAAGAATATAGCTTTTATCCACGAGGGCTTTGTTGCTTCTCCAGTTCTCATAACATTGAATAAAATAATATTTCTTCCCCCTATTTATAGGAAGATGTAAAACAGAAAAAGCTGTAACCCATTCTGTTGCTATTACTACATCAGCTTTTCTGACAAATAATGAGTTAATCAAGGGAACTGATTTTATCGGAAAGGAGTGATGATAAAAATCATCAGGTGTTTTATTTCTTTTAATGAAATTTTTAATCTTCCTAATATATAACCGGAATACATAAAGAATTGAGGACTCACCCCTCATAAAGTTATATGGTAGTAATCTGCGGTAAAAAAAAACGTCATGTCCTGAATTTTTAAGTTCCTCCCCATATTTAAAGATAACCTTCATGCCCCCGGATTTATATAAGCCAGTTAAAATAAAATTAATTTTCATCAGAATTTACCAGGGAAAAAAAGTTTCCTCAAGACACTTTTAACAATAATCGCATCTGTAAACCTTGCACCATTTTTCCTTGATACTCGAAATATTTCAAAAGCCTGGGTGCTAAGATTCCTTTTTGTTAATGTTTCTTTATACATTCTCTGAAAAGCTATATTGTTATTTATGTTCATTTTAACACCTATTTTGAGCATTTTAATAATGAGGTCATAATCAAATACAAGTTTAAGGCTTTCGTCCAGACCTCCGACCGCATTAAATATCTCCCTGGTAAAGAAGACACCTGGTTGCCTAATAGAGTCTGCAGAATTATGAATCAGATTATTCAGGTGAATTTCCTCCATTATCTGTGGTATTTTTTCACCGGTTTCCGGATAAATAAAAGTAACCATACCGAATAACAGGTCAATAGGATTACCAGAAAATATACCGGCTATTTTTCTAAAGATATTATTTTCATATAAATCATCTGCATTTATCCATGCAAGAATTTCCCCGTCAGCCATATTAAAACCTTTATTCAGAGCATTAGCCGGTCCCAAGTCTTTTTCAGAAATCCATTTAATATGTGAATATTCTTTTAAAATATCTATTGTTTCATCTTTGGACCCACCATCAATAATAATATGTTCCCAATTATCATAATCCTGATTAAGCACTGATTCGATTGTATCCTTAATGTATAATCCCTGGTTAAATGAGGGAGTTACTATTGATATTTTAGGATTAATAATCATTCTAATAAGTTTTTTTATGAGATTTTATTAATTCAGCTATACTATTTGCCCGGTTTCTCCAATGATGATTCAAAAGGACTTCATTATAATTACGTTCCAGGAGAGGCTTGTAATCATCATAATTTTTAAGAATATCCGTAATTTGTTCACCCGGATATTTTAAATCGGCTTTTATAACAGGATCGTAAGAAAAGAGCTCTTTCATTTCGTCTGGTGACCCTCCGACTATGATACATTTTGAAATCATTGACTGAAAATATCTCTGAGTGATAGTGGAAACTGTTCCGCTTCTTTCCGGATGTGTTACAGAAGAAGGAAAACAAACGGATATTTTTGTTTTAGCTAAAGCCTCATAGAATGAATCCTGAGATTTGAATATCAGGTCACCCGGCATCTTTTCATAAAGATAATTCAGGTTATACTTTTCACAATACCCCACTAAGTTATCGTGGTATAACTGATATTTTCTTCCCATCTGCAAGATTTCAATTGACTTATTTTCATAATCTTCAAAATAGTAGTGTTCAGTAGTAATACCTTCAGGGATCCAGAATATTTTTTTATCATTCAGAACTGAAGAAAAATGTTCCGCTGTTTTTTTTGCCGATATAAGGATTAAATCAAAATTATATTTTACAAACAATTCCTGAATTTTGGGATATAATGGTTCCCACGCATCAAACAAATAGACAGCTTTTTCAAACGAATTAATAATCAGATATGGAAATACTCTTCTATGAAAGACAGCGGTATCCATAATTACAGCAAAAAATGAGTTCCTTACTTTTATTATTTTTAACAGGCTGCTTATTTTTTTCAACAATACTTCAGGGACCCACGAAAACAGAGCATTCTTCTTTTCCCACCCCGGAAGCTTGAGAAGTTCATTTTCAAAATCATTTATTGTCATTACAGAAACATGATTATTTAGCCCTGATGTTACCAAATACATGTATTAAAATCCAAATTTCAATTTATTCTTAAATAACAATTTGATATCACTGAAAAAGAAAATTCCCGACAGAATGCTGAGAGAAAATACAGCGGGGAAAGCCGGAATAAGCTTTAGATACTGTGAAAGAATGGTAATCATTATTAAAGAAATTAATAGTATTAATTTATTAATTTTTACATAAGATAAATAGTTTTTAATTGAAATACCACTTAACCTTTGAACATACCATAGCAATAGTATATTTATTATGGCAACTGCAACAAAACTGCCCAGAAGACCCATAATACTTTTGAATAATATTAATCCTGCTGCTACGCCTGCTGATAATATAATTAAATAAAATAATTGTAGAATCATGAGAAAGTCTGCCTTCCCTATCCCAATAAGAAATACGTAAAGTACGTAGCCAAAATTGTTTATGACCTCACTTACAGATAATAATAAGAATATAAAGATTACCTCATCATATCCGAACCACAATTTAATTACAACCGCCACTGCTCCCTGTAGAAGGCCGAAAGCAAGTCCACTATAGGTAATACTCAGACGGGACAAACCTGCTCCGCTTTCAAAAAGAAATTGAACATATTCTTCCTTTCTTTTCAGAATGCTTGTTTTGGGAAGATAATATCTGAAAGTTGTAGTAAATAACCCGCTTAGTGCAGTACTAAATCTTCTTGCAATTTCATAATAAGGCACATAATTGATCGACGCATAATTTCCGATAAGAAATTTAACAACCGGATCGATTGCCGCTCCGGAGAGTGATGCAAACTGAACAGATATACTAAACCTTAAAACTCTTTTGAATAATCTGAATGAAAACAATGAAATTTTAAACAAAGTAACCTGGTATTTAACTTTAATATAAATGATTGTGATAATCATAGTACTAGCCGAGCTTAGGACATAACAACCTGCTAAAACAATAAGATTACTATGAGTAACAACAGTAAGAATGACAGAAATAAGAGTCAGAATATTATATAGAATGACAATCCGGCTTGAAATCCAGAATACATTTAATCCTTCAACTATTGACCTGAAAAAAACTCCCAGATATTGTGTGAAGAAAAATATACCCATCAAAAGGAAAACGGGATGGGCTATTACGGCAAACTTAGCGGGGATTATTTTTACATTATGAAAAAATACAAGATCAGACAGGAGATTTCCTCCAATAAATATTATTATTCCAGCTATTAAAAAAATGATAAATCCAGTAGAAACCAGAGAATTAAATTCAGAATCATTTTCATGTTTTGACTGCGCTATGAATTTAATCATTGCAGTACCAAAACCTAAATCAATGAGTGTACCGAATCCCCAGAAGGAGCTGATCAAGATAAAGACACCAAACAAATCTAAACCAAAGTGAGAAATATTTAGTTTTAATGTTATAAATGAGGTGAGAATAACAGTAATATACTGGAAAGCCAGCCAGAATGAATTTTTTTTATTATCTACCATTATAACCCGATAGAAACAGATTTAGCTGAATTATTTATAATAATTTTTCCAAAAGCAATTGTGATGCCGACAAATACAGCCCATAACATTAATCCATGACCCTCCAGCCAGATATCAGTCATAACCATTGAAATCAAAATAAAGATACTGCACCAAAAAATCATTCGGGCAAAGAATATTTCACGTTCTGTTTTGCAGATTTTTAGATTATTCCAAGCAGTCCTTAACCAGACGAAAAGGAAAAAGGAAAATCCTATGAAACCAATAATCCCGGTTTCTGAGAGAATAGCTAAAAAAGTTTCATGAGGAGACACTTTTTCAACGAACAATTTATATAGAACCGGGTCAATAGTATTATAGCGTTTTGAAACATGCGAAAAATTATAAAGTCCAACTCCAATAATAGGATTGTCCTTGAAAGCATTCCAAGCCGTGAGCCAGATAAAACCACGGGTAACAAAAGTATTAATTTTTAGTTCACTCTCCGATTTTGGTTTTCCAGAAGATAAACGTTCATAAGTAGAGGGATTTAGATTTCCAGCCTGATAAGAAATAAGAACAATAATAATAAGGATAGCAAAGGAAAATAGACCTTTTTTTATAATAGTAAATTTTTTGTTCTTATTGGAAAAAATAAATTGAAATAGTATAAGAGAGAGAATAATCCCTGAAGATATCCATGCATTCCTGGTCTGTGTAAATATTAATGCGAAAAGCTGAATACAAAATGCAATAATCCATATTAACCTATTACGGTTCGAATACAGAATTTTTAATAGACAAAGAGTTAGAGCAATTCCGACGTAATCTACATACATTATTCCAGCGAAACCAAACGTACGTTTTCCATTCAGCAAAGCATAATATATTACACTCAGACCATTCAGAACTGACATCACAATAAAAAGATTAAAAATCTTTTCGATTTTTTCAAAATTCGTACTAGAGATGGAGATTACCAAGAAGACCAGGAAAAACACGATCAATCTGACAACAGATAAATATGAAATAGCTCTTTCATAATTGACAAAAGAAGGAATGCAGCAGAGAGCAAAGAGCAAGAAATAATAATTTAGTTTGTTATTTATTTCCTTAGAACTGAATTTATAAGTAAAAAGAAATGATATAATCAAAAAAAAGGCAAATATTTCTGAAGGTCTGGCATCCTGCAGCCAGATGTCCATAAAAAGTGATATTATGAAAATAGCCGAGGTAATTTCAAAATTAACGATTGATGTAAGACATACCACCAATAATGGAATGAGTAAAAGTTTAACAGGGTCAAGTGAGCCTCCCGCTAAAACAATAAAGAAAGGAACTAAAACTATGCTTAAAATCCAAAAGACTCCGTAATTCCTTTCATTCCATTTTGCAAAGGGAAGTCTGATTACTAAATTAAAATTCCTATTCACTTTGATTTAAATAATTTAAATTCCTTTTTTAAATCATTCATCTTAGGATTAGTTGAACTGCCAAAAATACCTTTAATCAGAATAAAAAGAATAGCAAGAAATGAGAAGCCTAAACCTATTACAAGAGATGCAATTGTCCTGTGAGGATATGCTCTTTTTTCGGGAGGATTAGCATAATCGATAACCTGGAAGATCGGCATTTCTTTTTGTTCATCAAATTTAGCCTGTTCATGAAGAGGGACTAAAAACTCAAGCAGTTTTGAGTTGATTTCGACATTTCGGAGGAGCCTATACAAAGCAGTAGTCTGTAATGGGATATTTTGCAGAGTTAATAACAGTGAGCTACCATCTTTTCCAGTTTTCATTTTATTCAATTTATCCTGGAATACCTCAGCTTCAACTTTAATATTTCTAGCATTGGGAGCATCTGTTCCATATAATTTCTGCATGATAGAAGATTCGACCTGTTTTTCTGCTAATTCAGATTCCATCTTGGCATAAGTTTCTATAGTAGCCTTGGTTTGACTTCCAAGTTCAAGGATTTTGTTTTTATCTTCAAATTTCCGCAAAGAATCTTCTGATAACTTTAGATCTGATTTGATTTGAGAGAGCCGATCCCCAAGAAAAATTCTATTATTCCTAGATTTCTCAACATTCAGATTTATGAGGGTTTTATTCAATTCATCGACAATAAAATTTGTCATATCAGCGGACTTTTTAGGTGAATTAGCTCTGACAGTAATAGTATAGGCACTATTATCATTTTCTATAGCAAATATATTTTTTGATAAAATTTTTCTTGCATCATCCCAGCTTTTTTCTTTATAATCAGCAAGGAGGTTAAATTTATTAATAATATTATTCAGATTGTTTCTGCTGTAAATTATGGTATTATAGATATCGGTTGAAGATTTTTTGTTGATATTTGAAAGACTGAGCGGTGTACCGGAAAGACCCTTTACGAAAGAGGATAGACCAGTCAACTGGTCCCCTTCCGGAGCTAATATAACCGCGGTAGAATCGAATTGTTCCTCTACAAAAAAATATATTGCTGCATAGGATACTATCACAATAGAAAAGAAATAAATTAGTAGAAATTTTTTCTTTTTTAGTATCAGAATTATATAATCAAGAAAATCAACTTTTCTTTCTTCTGCCATTTTTTTACTCTGATTATTAACTAATAAATTTACTAAAATCCTTCAGGATATCACAATACCATATAATTAGTTGCATTCCTTAATCAACAGGATTTATTTTGATTTGACGTTAACACGCTGATAAATACCATCGACCTGGAGTATATCGCCGGTGATGAAGTTTATAAAAGCAGGCTGAATTGAAATCCGGCTAAATCCTTTATTGCTTAAATAATTATGCATTTCTTCAAAAAGCATTTGGTTATCATAGAGAGGTACAAAACTCATTTCTAACTGCAGAAAATCAACAAACTGCAACACATTACCAGCTCCCTCAAGTACATTAATTTCATAACCCTGTGTATCAATTTTCAACCAAACCTTATCTTTCCCAGTACATAGCTCATGAAACAAAGAGTCCAATTTTTTAACACTAACCTTTTCTTTACCGATATATTTTGATTCAGGGGCAATTTCAAGATGCAGAGGCAGCATTCCCCTGAGTGAACTACTATCAGAATTTGCAGCTATATTTATTTCACTAATTGTATCTGTATCGCCTACAGCCAGATTAAATGTTTTCCATCCATATTCATCCTTACCAGCCAGGGCAGCAAGTTCATTATATGCAGTTGATAATGGTTCAAATGAATAAATCTTTCCTTTAAATCCGAATTTCCGCAAATCAAGTCCGAAATGTCCGACGTTTGCACCAATGTCTAAAACTACATTTATGTCACCGGATAAAAGAAATTTTTCTACGCCACCGAATCGTTTTGGTATACGATAGATCAGATACCCCGCTTTCCTGAGGATGGCGGCAATAATTTTTTTTAATAAAATCATTTAAAAAAGCCTGTAAGTGTCTTATTTAGGTTAAAAGAACGTGAAAAATTACCTAATAATCTCTCTAATGGCAATTAATTAGGAGTAGTATTTAATGAATCAGAATGTAAACAGACAGAGTTGGCTGGTTTTCAGAAGAGTGATACCCATTGAAGCAGGGAAGTGGAATAATTCTAATTATTCTACTGATTGATTAATGTTTTTTGTTACATATGGAGATAAGGAAGGAGTAGTTCATAGGATATTTTGAGATAAGAAAAATTCTTCTTGACTTTTCCCCAATATTTTCTATTTTTGTAAGAAAAAAGGGTATAATTTATCGAGTTGATTTGCTACAAGGCATAGGATTTTAGATTTTCTTAGTACGTTGTAGCATTTTTGTGCCGATTTAGGGATATTTTCCTAATCGGTTTTTTCATTAATTGAAACTTTTTTATAAGGAGTTTGTATATAGGGTAGAGTTTGATACGATTATTAAAGTTGTGATTCAACAGTATAAAGGAGTGCCACGATGAAAGAAATAAAGGCTAAGATGGATAATCCCTTGTCTGAATTGATTAGCGATGATATCTATGAATTGTTAAATTCGCATGGACTCATTGATGAGAAATCTGTAAGAGATTTTCAAATAAGAAAGAAATTCAAACAATTAAGAGCAAGTAAAGTTAGTGCCGGAGATGCTATTGACACTATTAGGGAACATTATCCTTATCTGCAGTTTGATACCATCAGAAAAATAGTATATCAGATAAACATCCCGACCGCAAAAGAAAATAATAAATCTTGACAAATTTACGCCAGGATTATATCTTTAATATGACTCTTTCAAACGGGTACTCCCCTGCCCTTTGATGATAACGAGTCGGCCCAGTAATTTCAATTACTGGGCCTTAATTTTTTTTAATTTGGAGTTATTGATGGCGAAAACTGTAAAGAGAAAACCCCTTCGTACAACAAAGAAAATATTGGCTTCCCCCTTTTCTATTTATTGGAAAAAAGAAAATTACATAATATTGATAACAGGGGTGGTATTGCTTATAATCGGATACTTTGTAATGAGTATTGATCCCTGGAACAGCACACCAGCAATTGTTGTTTCTCCGATTATTCTTCTGATTGTTTATATTCTTATTGTACCAGCGGCTATTCTTTTCAGAAAGAAAAACAAGGAAGTTAAGACCGAGGGGGAAGAAATTGCTTCTGGCAAAAGTTAAAGGAAATATAGTTTCGACACAGAAAAACGAAAACCTTAAAGGACATAAACTTTTATTAGTTCATCCAATTGATCTTAAAGGAAATTACTTAGGGGAAAAGGATATCATTGCAATAGATCTTATTGATTCTGGGATTGGGGATACTGTAATTGTAACGCAGGAAGGGGCTGCAGTGGTTCAGATTTTGGGACATAGAAGGGCACCGGTTCATTCAATAATTGTAGCAAATGTAGATGAGATTAATTTAGCTTAACTAAATTTTTAATTTGACTAAATTGTCTTTTAATGACCTAGTAAACCTGCGGCTTTTACTTTCGGTTGATGGTATAGGTCCAGGTAAAATACGAAACCTGCTTAAGCAATTCAGGTCTCTCCATAATATATTGTCTTCCGATTATAAAGCTATTACTTCAGTTGAGGGGATAAGTACAAATCTTGCAAAAAGAATAATCCGATCAAAAGCTGCGAAGGAAGATATCCGGAACAAGGTTGACGAAGAGATAGGTAAACTATCAAAATTGAAAGCAAGAATAGTTACTGCGTGGGATAGCACATATCCATCCATTCTTAAAAAAATTTACGACCCTCCCCTATTGCTATATGTAATTGGCGAATTTGCCGAGCAGGATAATTATGCGATATCGGTTGTGGGCACAAGAGTACCCACAAATTATGGAACAATTCAATGTGAAAGGATTGTAGAAGATCTTGCGCATCAGAATATAACAATAATAAGCGGACTTGCCAGAGGAATTGATTCGATAGCACACAAAACGGCCTTAAAGAACGGAAGCAGGACAATTGCTGTAATCGGATCGGGATTAGACGTAATATATCCACCTGAAAACAAAAAGCTGTTCAATGAAATTGCTGAGAAGGGTGTAATTATATCGGAATATCCACTGGGAACCAAACCGGATGCGCAGAATTTTCCAAAGAGGAACAGAATTATATCAGGTCTTTCACTTGGATGCGTAGTGGTTGAAACGGCTTTATCAGGTGGGGCAATGCAGACAGCTGCTTTCGCATTAGATCAGAACCGGGAGGTATTTGCAATTCCCGGAAACCTAGGAGTAAGGCAATCCGAAGGGACCAATATGCTTATTCAGAGAGGAGAGGCAAAACTTGTCCATAACGCTGAAGATATTCTTGTGGAGCTTGAACTTAAATTAAAACCAGTAATTGGGAAGAATATACCCAAGCCAACAGTTGAACTTAATTTGTTCGAGGAAAAGATATTGAATTCATTAGATGGGGAAGCGTTACAAATAGATAATATCTCATCATTAACACAACTTTCTACTTCGGAGTGTCTAGTACACCTTTTATCTTTGGAGTTCAAGGGTTTGGTAAAGCAGCTGCCAGGAAAAATGTTTTCCAGGATTTGAAATAATGAGATTGACTCTTATCGGAAAAAAATCGGAATGATAATGTTGATCTTCTGATTGGTAATTAAATTGTTCTAGCATTCAAGTAATACTCTATGAGGAACAATTATTAGTTACATTCAATACGCTGAGGTAACCTTCAGTCTAATACTTACCGATAAGCTCTATATTTCCCGTTACCAAATCTTCAACATTCCGGTCTTGATATTTTTTATCTAACATGAAAGCATCATTTAACAGGTTTTTAGCATTTTCATCAAGTTTATTATTTTGAAGGACGATATTTAACCCGGCCTTTAAAAATATTTCCGAATAATCATATACACGTAATCTGTTATGAAATGCGAAAGAATTATCAGCGTATTTTTTCCATTCCTTTTCACTGAATTTCAAAAAATTAATAGTGGTAATACTACTATCAGTATGTGAAAAATGATCAGTTAGATCGATATTATGATACATATACCCATTTAGATTTAATACCCTTTTAGATTCAATAAAAATTTCTTGAATTATTTCCCGCTTAATATGTTCAAGTACAGATAACGACAGATATAAATCAACAGATCCTGGCGGGATTGGTAATTTTGCTGCATCAGCAGGTGCAATATATTGGATATTACATAACTGAAATAAACTTTCGAAATTTCTCTTTATTTCAAATAGTTGTAAAAGCCTGCTTTGAAACTTATCTGAACTTGAATCCTCAAGAAAGTCAGTCAATTTTTCTTTATTGCTATATAGGAAATCAATATAATTAAATGTTATATCCTTTTGGAGAAGTTTATTTTTATCCACACTTATTATTTTATCTGCACCATAAAGCCACAACAATATCGGAATATTCAAACTTCTACCGGTGCCTATTTCTAGTACTACCTTTCCTGATAAATCGAAATTTACTTTTTTAAGATTATTTCTAATATTTTTAATATTCAGATGATGCCATGAACTGATTGAATTAATGTTGCCGAATTGTTTCTGAATTTGAAAATATATGATATTCGAAACCACATTAGGGAATTTTGATACGACATTCTGTATTAAAGCTTTTTTCTCCCAATTCATTTTATCACCTGCATTTAGTTACCATAAGTAATTATGTATTTAGCCTTAATAATTTTTTTTACCTTTCCAGAGTTGTTTGAGCCGATCTTTGAGGGATTTTTCCTGACCAAGTTCTGTGGGATGGTAGTATTGTTTTTCTTTCATTTCGTCGGGGAAATAATTTTCGAGCAGGAAATGATTATCATATTCGTGTGGATATTTATAATTCTGACCGTAGCCAATTTCTTTCATAAGTTTAGTTGGTGCATTCCTAAGGTGAATAGGGACACCATATAGCGGGAAATTCCTTACATCTTCATATGCTTTTTCTAATCCCATGTATGAGGCATTACTTTTAGGCGATGAAGCAAGATAGGTTGTGCATTGCGCAAGAATAATTCTTGCTTCAGGCATTCCTATTTTATCGATGGCACTGAATGCAGCTTCTGCAAGTACCAAGCCATTCGGTGAGGCATTACCGATATCTTCCGACGCCAGAATTATAAGTCTTCTTGCAATGAATAAAGGATCCTCTCCCCCCTCGAGCATTCTTACCAGCCAATAAAGTGCTGCATCGGGATCGCTGCCCCTTACACTTTTAATAAAAGCGGAAATTACATTGTAATGCTCTTCACCAGCCTTGTCATATAATATGTTTTTCTTCTGGACAATATTTTCAAGAACTTCTTTAGAAATGTTTATTTCTTCAGAATTTATTTCCTGAATTACTGCAGCTTCGAATATACTTAATAATGATCTTGCATCTCCACCTGACAGATAGATCAGAAATTCAAGATCAATATTTTTTATAGTCAAAGAGGAAAGGAATTCATCTTTGTGTATGGCTGAATATAAAATATCCTCGAGTTCTTTTTTCGATAAGCCTTCCAAGATATAAATGCGTGCACGAGACCTTAAAGCAGGAATTACTTCGAAGGACGGGTTTTCGGTGGTAGCACCAATAAGAATAAGTAAACCTGATTCAACAGAATTAAGGAGTGCGTCCTGCTGTGCTTTGTTGAACCGATGGATTTCATCTATAAAGAGAATAGTTCTTTTATTTACTGCTTTGTTCTGAACAGCGATATCGATTATGTTTCTTATATCTTTAACGCCGGAAGATACTGCATTGAGCTGATGGAACTCTGAGCCTGTTTGTGCGGCAATAATTCGCGCGATTGTGGTTTTGCCTGTGCCTGGAGGTCCCCACATAATGAAAGGACTAACCGTATCCTTTTCAATCATGTTCCTTAGTGGTTTGCCTTTTCCGAGTAAGGTATCCTGTCCCTTAAAATCATCAAGGGAAAGCGGTCTGACTCTTTCTGCCAAAGGAATTTGTGGAATAGGAAGATTTCTCATATTCTAAATTAAATAAAATTGAATAGAATTTGAGTATAGTGAAATAGTTACTAAAATTTTGATAAATAATGTGTTTGAGTCTTGACATTTAATTAAATTTTTATTATTATAATTACTCTTGATTTATTAGAGATAATAGATCAATCGACCTATCTTAAATAACAATTCCACGGATTTTTACTGATATTTACGGATTTCTACGGATTTTTCTATATTCTCCGATAGGGATGAGCCGGGGATGACCATAGGACAAAGGCAATGGAGCTACAGTAAAGCCACAATAAAAGGAGACAAAAATGACCTTCTTAATAGAAGGGGTATAGTGCTTTGGGGAATACAAAGCACAGAAAATTGAAATTCTTAATGAACCGGGTATATGCTTTGAGGGATACAGTATAGATGGACGGGTTAGAAGAATATCATTTTGTAATAATTTCGATGGCTTTTTCCCCTTTTCTAATCATGCCGTATTTTTCCCTGGCTGTTTTTTCAATTTTGGCGGGAACTTTCCTTTCGAGAGAATCAACTTCATTCTTTAATGATTTATTTTGTTCATTAACATCCTGCATTTCCCTTTTATATTCGTTGACCTCTTTTTGTAGTCTCATATATTTCAACAGGCCAAAATCATTAAAAAGAATAAACATGGTACTTATAAAGAATAAGACAACAACAACTGCAATTTTAATATTTATTTTTTTGAGAAAAGACATTATAAACTAAGCTTTACAATCTGTTCAATTAATTGCTCGAATGAAATTCCAACAGCTTTAGCCATTTTAGGGACGAGGCTTGTAGAAGTCATGCCCGGTAAGGTATTGACTTCCAAACAGTAGATTTCCCATTTTGAATTTACCCTAAAATCTATTCTTCCATAACCTTCACATCCGAGTGCTTTAAATGCCATTAAGGCCTGAAGCTGAAGTTTTTCAAATACATCTTTAGGGATTTCAGCAGGAACAATATACTCACTCATTCCGGAAGTATATTTACATTCATAATCATATAATCCATGCTTTGGTTTGATTTCAAGGGCAGGAAGAGCTGTGCCCTCTATAATACCTACTGTAATTTCGTGACCATCAATGTATTCTTCAATCAGTGCTTTATCGGAGAAATCCAACGCCAGATGAACAGCAGCAGCAACCTCAGATTCATCTTTACAAATAGTTAAACCTACAGTTGAGCCCTGATCGTTCGGTTTGATGACGCAGGGAAAGTTTAAGTCCTTCTTAATCATTTCGAGGACCTGTTCCGGTTCAAAATCGTTTTTGGGGATGGATATCCATTTAGGAGTTTTTATACCATAATGCTGGAAGAGAATTTTCGACATTTTCTTATCCATTGACAGTGAACTAGCCAATACTTTTGAGCCTGTATATTTTTTACCTCTTAATTCAAGCAAGGACTGAATGGTTCCATCTTCACCCCA
>OBLU010000166.1_pt1 | contig 62657 bp, 59 predicted proteins | sample 1518681 | NCBI WGS metagenome assembly OBLU01 (sample SAMEA3539304, study PRJEB22396) | soil metagenome | biome: tundra; feature: field; material: soil | place: USA | collected 2010-05 | depth 0.15 m | reverse complement strand
AAGTGTAAAGGATGTCCTGGCAACTACTGTAAAGCATCTCTTGGCGCTTTACACTGAAGGTGTCCCCTACGAAGGCACGCATACCGAATCTTAATAAGGAGACACACCATGCCCAGAAAACAGAAACCATCCGCAACCCCGCAGATCCGCGTCCCCGAGAATAACCGTTGCCTATTCACCACAATTGACGGCCGCCAGTGCCGCATCTATCGCGCCAAAGGACACAAAACCCTCTGCCTCACCCACGCCCAACAGGAGGAACAAATCCTCGACGCCGCAGCCGTCGCCCAAGAACTCGTCGGCCCGCTCACCAAATTCCAAACTGCCCTCGAAGTCAATCGCACCCTCGGGAACCTTTTTACCCTAGTCGCCCAAAAACGCATCTACCGACACGACGGCACCCTCCTCGGCTTTATCGGCCAAATGCTCCTAAACAGCGTCGGCTCAACCGTAAAGAGCGAAATGCAACGGGTGGAATCTCAACAAGAGCCAATCTGGGCGCCAAATGTCCGTCGCGCCCTGGCGAGACTCATGGCGAATCCACCGGACCTCTCCACCCCAGGAGGCGCCTAAATCCCAACTAGCCGCTGGCCGCGAGCTCCTAGCCACTGTTTCTAGGGCGGTAACACAGAGGTCACATAGTCCGCGGGTACTATTGTTCAGGGCATAGGCCGCCTTAAGAATAAGGACATGGCAATTCTTGATCTGACGGAGATAAAGACACTCGAGAAGCGCGAGTTTCATCTATCCATTCTGGCGGCTGTCTTCGTGATGGTGCAGGCCGGCGGAGTGGCGCTGCTGATGTATCCGATGGTGTTTTTGCATCCGGACGAATCGAACAAGTGGACGACGCGCAGTGCGTTTGTCGGATTCATTGTGTTGACGCTGCTGTTCGTGGCGTATCTGTTCGACCGTCAGCGCACCGTCCGGAAATTGAAGCAGAATCTGGTGGAGGAGATGGAGCGCAACGTGGAGCTGCGCAATCAGGCCAACGTGGATTTGCTGCACGGCCTGGCGGACTTGAGTCACTTTCACGATCAGCTCTCGATGGAATTTCGTCGCGCGATGACGATGCAGAAACCGCTTTCGCTGATTGCCGTGAAAGTGAACTTTGCCGCGAATCTGGGAGGCGAGAAGGAAATCACCGCCGCGCTGGGCGAAGCGGTAAAGGGAATTGCCCGGAATTTGCGTCCGACCGATACGATCTATCTGCTGGCCCCGGACCTGTTCGGCGTGATGATGCCGGAAACAACTTGGGCAAACGCCAAGCTGATTGAACTGCGACTCGAGCAGACGCTGCGCTCGATTGGCGCGCCGAACCGCTTCGGTTTTGAGATTACTACCTGCAACTATCCGGAGCAGGTGCAAAGCGCGCACGAGCTGGAAGATATCGTGTCGTCCTTGTTGCCGCAAAAGGAAGTGTGGGAAGAGGTCGGGACATCGCGTTAAACGTTGCGGATTAGCTGCCGCGCCGTGGGGCCCGTCATTTTCACCCCGCAAACTGATTTTCCCTTCGCAAAAAAGCCTCATTTCACGCTGATTTTCATTCGTTAAATGTGGACCTGTACCTTTCGCACTCGATGGTTCACCTTTTCCCTGTCCACATTCTGTCCCGCTGACCAGTCGAGCGTTCCTCTTCCGCGCACTAACCTGAGCAAGTAATAAACGCACGCCTCATCCAATTGCACTCCTCATCACTTGGAGTTCTGGATGTCCGGCAAACGTTGCTCGGGGGAAAAATGTGGAATCAGCAGCAGACCAAAGTAAACGTGTTTGGCGCGGCAATTATGGTGGCATTGATATTCGTTTGCAGCATCGCAGCATTCGCGGAGCTGACATCCAGTTCCACTTCGGTGCAGTTTCCGAGTGAACCAGTTGGCACAACGAGCGCGCCGATGCCGGTGACGATCACCAACACCACGAACACTAGGGTAGTTATCCAAAGTGCTGCTATGTCGCTGCCGCAATTCTCCTATTCCGGGTCGTCATTTCCCATCACACTGGGCAATGGCCGAAGCTTCACAGGATTTGTGACGTTCACTCCGACTGCGGCGCAAACCTATAGCGGAACGATGACGTTTACACGGAAGGGCGCACTGTCGTTGTCGGTCAGCCTTAGCGGCGCTGGAACGCAGAGAGTAAGCACTACATTGATTGCGTCACCGAGTGCGATGTCGTTTGGCGCGCGAGCTGGCGGCGCCGCTCCGGCAACACAGAGTTTGACGATCGGTGAGAATCCTGCGGGCGCGGTGCGGTTCGCGGTATCGGCGGATCAATCGTGGATCACATTGAGCGCGACATCGGGAACGACATCATCGACAATACAAGTTGGAGCGAATATTGGCGGATTGGCGGCGGGAAATTACAGCGGACATGTAACTGTTTCTGCGTCGGGCACGACGAATTCTCCAGTGACCGTCATCGTGACGCATGCAGTTGCGGCGGCGTAAACGAGTCCATATGTTTTGGTGATGACACCAAAGTTATTGGCATTCTCTGGCGCGGTTGGCTCCGTGCCTGCGTGTCAGAGTCTTACTGTGGACGACACCACGCCGGGCGGCGAAAGAATATGCGCTGCCCGGCAATTTGTTTGGAATGCTGTGCAATTAAATGGCGCGGCCGGCGGCGGCGCCTGAGGCCCAGGCCCATTGGAAATTGAATCCGCCGAGTTGTCCGGTAACGTCCGCAACTTCGCCGATGAAATATAGACCTGGGACTTTGCGGCATTCCATTGTTTTGCCGGAAAGTTCGTCCGTGTCCACTCCGCCGCTTGTTACTTCGGCCTTTTCGTAGCCTTCGGTCCCTGATGGTGTGATTTTCCATTCGTGCGCGCGATGTTCGAGTTCCGCGAGATCTTTATTTGTCCAACTTTGCGGGGCGTTTAGTTCCAGCCAGCGCGTGGCTAGGCGGCTGGGAAGGAGTTTGTGAAATGCGGCGCGGGCGATTGTTATGTTTCGCACATTGGTGTTGCGAATTAATTTGGTTACGTCGGAATCGGGTGCCAGATCTATGTGGATTGTTTCGCCGGGATTCCAGTAGGAGGAAATTTGGAGGATGGCGGGGCCACTGAGTCCGCGGTGGGTGATTAGCATTTTTTCGCGGAAGGATTGTTTTGCGGTGGAGGCGATGACTTCAGCGGAGAGGCCGGTGAGGTCGCAGTAATTGGCTTGATCTTTTGTTGCGAGGACTAGCGGAACGAGGGCGGGCTTTGACTCGATGATTTTTAGGTTGAACTGCCGCGCGAGATCGTAGCCGAAGGATGTGGCGCCTAGTTTTGGGATGGAAAGGCCGCCTGTGGCTACGACGAGTGCTGGGGCGCAGAATTCGGCGGTTTCCGTTGTTACTGCGAAACCGTTTGAGTGCTGAGCATCGTTTGAGGACTCAACACCGCTTGAACATTTCACTTCGCGGACTTTGCTGTTGAGGATGATTTGGACATTTGCTGCGCGGCATTCTTCTTCGAGCAGGGTGACGATTTCCTGGGCGGAGCGGACGCAGAAAAGCTGGCCTAATGTTTTCTCGTGAAATGTGATGCGATGTTTTTTGACGAGCGCGATGAAATCTTCGGGTGTGTAACGGGCTAGCGCGGATTTTGCAAAGTGCGGATTCGCGGAAATGAAGTTTTCCGGCTGACAGTGGATGTTTGTGAAGTTGCAGCGTCCTCCACCGGAGATGAGGATTTTCTTGCCGATGCGGTCGGCGTGTTCGAGGACGGCGACGCGGCGCCCGCGCTTGCCGGCTTCGATTGCGCACATTAATCCTGCGGCGCCTGCGCCTAGGATTATGGCGTCGAAGGTATGGGGCGATGGGTTGGGCAAATCGAGTCTCGATGGAACGCGAGCCGTTATATTAAAGGAATGGCTTGATATTGTGCAGTGGGAGCAGAGAATTAACATACTTAGGCAAACTTACTCGAGGTATACTTCGCCCTCGCACTAGACTGGAACGGATCGGTGCGTATATGCCTGGTGAACTGAAGGGCGTGCTGCAAGCGTTGCGTAAGACATTTAAGGGAAGGTTGTCGCGGATCACGCTTTTCGACTCGAACGTTTGCAAGTGCCGCGCGGAGCCGAAGACGCCGTGAAAGTTAATTCCCGTGGAAGGACAGCCTTTTTCGAGGCAGCTGCGCTTCCTCTACAAAAAACGCAAAGTGATCTTGGTTGAGAACGGCACTTACGTTAATGGAACCGTTCGCGGCGAATTTACGGGCCGGATATTCACGGTGAATGCTAAAGACGCGCTTTGTCCCCGCTGGGCTTGTGCCGGCAACTTTACAGTAGGTGCTCGCAGCTACCCTGTCTTTACCGAAGACGGCAGATTATCGGAATACGAGGAGAACCTCTTCCGTCGCCCAGAGTTCACAGTTTTGGTCGCGGAGGCTGATATGCGAGATGGAGAAAGCTTGCATTTCTCGCGGGGCGACGTCCAATTCTATCTTAAGACGCCAACAGCCGAACACGTGCAGCGTGTGATTGAGCGTGCGATTGACCTAGCTGAGAAAATTGAGGTCGCGGAGGAGCCGCTAGATTTGACACTGCTTCCTGTTCCGTTTCATCCGCTTATCCCTTTGATAAGAAAGTGGGCGATATATGACGATGGCGATCGAAGTGATTTGTTGACCACAGCGTCCAAACCGGCATTAAGTAAAATGATCGAGAAGGTTTCACCATATCTTGCGGCGATAGATTCGTATCTCGATTCATTCGGAAAGCAGCCACCGACAGAGCGACCATGCGCGTTGGGTACGTTGGCTGAATGTGTTTTAGAGGCGGAGCAACAGGTCGCAAAGGGCTGAAGATCTACGCCTGAATTACTCGAAGTAGAGACGATGTCATTGAGTGGAGGCCGGCGGCGCTTGTGCCCAGGATTAACGCGTCGAAGTTGTGGGGCCATGGGCAGGGCATGGGGCGCTCAAAATACTAAAAGTCAAAATCCCCACTTTTGGCTTCGCCAAAAATGGGGCACCCGGCCCAAATGCTGGAACTAGAGCTGCGCTGACGAGAGGCTCGACGATAATGAAAGTGATCGCCAGGTTTTTCCTTCGTGCTGAGCATTGGCAGATTTTTTTGATTGTTGTCGGAATTTTCGTCGGTGGGCAGATCGCAATTGCGTTATGCATTTCACCTCCGCTCCATTCACACGGAATTCTTACGAAAGAAGGCTTTCTGGTTGGGTTCGCGATTGCGCTTGCTATGGCGGGCTTTCTCGCGTGGGCTTGGTCCATGGGATCCTTCTTCAATTCGATTACTAATCCGGAGTTGAGACTGAGAACCTGGTTTTTTCGTTTTGCTGTGATTTACCCACCTGTTTATCTCGTTTTCTTCCTGGGAAGTTTTATCGGCAATGAGTCGCGGTTAGGTGATCTCATTATTCCTTTGCATCTCTTGTGCATGATCTGCCTGTTCTATCTATTGTACTTTGTGTCTAAGAGTCTGGTGTTGGCAGAGACCGACAAGCCAGCGTCATTTTACGATTACGCCGGGCCGTTCTTTCTCCTCTGGATCTTTCCGGTTGGCATTTGGTATGTGCAGCCGCGGGTCAATCGGCTTTATGCCGAGAGAAAGAATTCCGAATAGTGTCGTTCCGCTTGTAAATCGAGCGCATCACGCGTCCAATAGCACGCGGCGAGCAGGTATCGTCGGCAAGTCCTGGTGTAATCCCAAGAGCAATCCTTGAAATTCGGCCATGGTTTCGGCAGAGCGATTTAGTTCCACGAATGCTTGTGCTTCGGATGCTGAGGCTTACGGGAAGAAGCGGCGGTAGAGTTCTACTTTTTGTGCTTCGGCGGCGTTGCCGAGGTAGAGGCGATAGTCGATGCGGCCGGGGCGGAGGAGGGCGTCGTCGAGGGTTTCGATTTTGTTGGTGGTCATTATGAAGAGGACGTTTTCTGGGGCGTGGAAGCCGTCGACTACGTCTAGCAGGCCGGAGAGGGTGACGCCGAGTTTGTCGGAAGCGTCTAGCGATGCGTTAGTGTTTTCCGAGAGGCCAAGAATGTAGCCGAGGTTTTGCAAAGTGAGGCCACGCAGTATAAGTTATTAATCGACCGGGAAACCAAAGCGGTACTTCGTTTTCATTCTTAGTCAAAGGGTTGAAACGTGATGAGAGAGAGCTTTGTGTATGCGGCGCTGGTGCTGGTTTTCTGTGGCGCGATTTACCTTGTGACGCAGGGAATGAACCTGATTAATCAGCCGAGTGACATGAAGGTGGCCGGAGGCGTGGGGCTGATCGTTGTGGTGTTTGTGCTTTTCCCCGCGGCGATGAGATGGATTTTGCACCACAAGACTACACCGCACGGCCGGCCGATTGTAGTGAAGGCTCGACCAATTTCGCAGGACGATGAAACTACTGCGCCAAACGGGAAACCGAAGGAATAGGAGAAACGAGATGCTACGAAAATATAGATTGCTGGCAATTCCATTGCTGATTATTTTGTTTTTTGCGGGATGCGCGACCCGGATTGGGCCGGGCCGAGTAGGGATCAAAGTAGATCTGGCGGGATCGCAACGCGGCGTTGAGCAATTGCCGATTCGCACGGGCTGGGTGTTCTATAGTTTTGTTTCGTCGACGATTGTTGAGTACCCCACATCGGTGCAGACGGCGAAGTGGACGCGCGATCCGAATGAAGGATCGGCGAACAACGAAGAAATGTCCTTCAACACGAAGGACGGGCTGACTGTGTATGGCGACCTTTCGGTTTCCTATCACCTGGACGCCAGCAAAGTGCCGGCGTTCTATGTGAAATTCCGCAACGACGATATCAATCAATTCACGCACGGATTTCTGCGCAACGTGGCGCGCGACGCCATCAACCGGACCGGTTCGCAATATACGGTGCAGGAAGTGATGGGCGAGAAGAAATCCGAACTGGAACAGAATTCGAGAATGGAATTGCAGAAACAAGTGGGCGACATCGGCGTGGTGATCGATCAGTTCGGTTTTATCGGATCGCCGCGGCCGCCACAGTCGGTGATTGATGCGATCAACGCCAAGGTGCAGGCGCAACAGATCGCCGTGCAAAAGCAAAATGAACTGGTGCAGTCACAAGCCGACGCCGCGAAGCTCGTAGCGGCTGCGGAAGGTCAGGCGAAGGCTCAGATTGCGGTTGCCACCGGCGAAGCGGAATCGAATCGTCTGCGCGCGGCGTCGATTAGTCCGAATATTATTGAATGGCAGAAATTGGCGGTTACGGATCGCTGGATTGCGAAGTGGAATGGACAGGTGGCGCAGGTGCAGACGGGCGCCAACGGGCCCGGAATGTTGCTGGATATTACGCCGAAGAAGTGAGGGAGAAACTGGTTCGAGATTGGCGCGCGCGTGGCGATCTTTGGCCAGGAATTAGAGATGCGCTGCGGGCGGCGGTCGCAAACTAGTTTGCCGTAGGCTTTCTGTAGTTATTGTTACCAGCGCCACGCTGAGACATTCCACATTCAATCCATCATGCATCCAGTCATTCAGGTTTCCGGAGTCCGCAAGACTTATGGCCGAACGGTGGCTGTCGACGAAGTGTCGTTCGAGGTGAACGAAGGTGAGATCTTTGGATTAATCGGGCCGAACGGCGCCGGAAAGACGACCACGATGGAGTGCATCGAAGGTCTGCGCAAGCCCGAACGGGGAACTATTTCGGTGCTGGGGCTTGATCCGTTTCGTCATGTGTACAAACTGCAGGAGCGAATTGGGGTGCAGTTGCAGCAGGCGCAGCTGCAGAAGCGGATCAAAGTGTGGGAGGCGGTAGACCTGTGGGCTTCACTTTACAAAAAGAAAGCGATAGACGCGAAACATTTGCTTGAACAGCTTGGCCTGGCGGATAAGCGCGACACGTGGTTCATGAATCTTTCTGGAGGACAGAAGCAGCGTTTGTTTATTGCGCTTGCTCTGATCAATGATCCCGAAGTGGTTTTTCTGGACGAGTTGACCACCGGGCTGGACCCGCAATCGCGACGTGCAATCTGGGATCTGGTGCGATTAATTCGCGAGCGCGGCAAGACGGTATTCTTGACCACACATTTGATGGAAGAAGCGGAACGGTTGTGCGACAGGGTGGCAATCATCGAGCACGGAAGAATTATTGACGTCGACACGCCGGAGAGACTTGTGAACCGGCATTGCCCGGAACGAACGGTTGTTCTGATCACAGAAGATCCGAACGGTGCGGAGCGCTTTCGTGCGATTCCGGGCGTTGAGACGGTGACCTGCAATGATTCGCGATTTACCATTCGCGGCCGGGGCGACGATCTGGTGAGCGCGGTGATTCATTGTCTTTCTGAGAATCGAATTCGCGTGACGGATTTCCGAACGATACTTCCCAACCTTGAGGATGTATTTCTCAAGCTGACTGGTCATTCGATTCGAGAGTAGGGTCGAACATAATGATGCGTGGACTTTGGAAACTGACTTGGATCGAGATCAAAGTATTTCTGCGCGAGCCGATGGGCGCGTTTGGGACCATCGTTTTTCCCGTTTTGATTTTCCTTCTAGTGGGTCGAGTAGTCGGCGGCCGCATGGGGCCATCGTCGCTTGCCGCCAGCGGATTTATTCAAGTAGGGTTGCCGATTATCGTGTCGCTGCTGATCGCCGTCAGCGCGGTGCTGTCGCTGGCCACCATTATCTCGATCTACCGCGAGGGCGGCATTCTGAAAAGATTGCGCGCCACGCCATTGCGGCCGCAGACGATTCTTACCGCGCATGTGATCGTAAAGCTGGTGCTCTCCGCGGCCACACTTCTGCTGATGGTGCTGGCAGGGAAGCGGTATTACCCGGCAGGAATTCATATTTCGCTGATCTCATTTACGATTGCGCTGCTGGTCGGGACTTTGAGCATTTTGTCGATCGGATTTCTGATTGCCAGCATTGTTCCCACGGCGCGCTTTGCGCAGCCGATCGGCGCTGCAATCCTATATCCGATGCTCGGAATTTCGGGGCTCTTCGTGCCTGTTGCACTGATGCCGCCGATGCTTCGCGCGATGGCGCGAGTGCTGCCGACGACCTATGCCGTATCGCTGCTCGAAGGGATATGGAAAGGCGACGCGTGGTCGGCGCACCTGGGAGATGTGGCGGCGCTCGCCGTGGGTTTTGTTATTTGTACGGCGATCTCGGCGAAGATTTTTCGTTGGGAGTAGAAGGACTGCGGAGTGAACGGGCAGGCACCGCGGGTGCAGACGGGGACTAATTGGCCCGCTTTCCGTTATTTCAGAAAATCAACTTTAAAGATTTCGTTGATCGTGGATTTCTTACTGTCTACTTTGGCAGTGGTCGGGATGTAGTAGACCATCATCCGTCGTCCTGGCGAGATTTCGGAGACCTTCAGTTCCTGCGTCGTCCCGTTCGCCATCTTGACCTTACAGCAGGTGTCTTTGAGGGTACCCGTGAACGTCTCCGTCTTGTTTTTGCTCGAATAGGTCAGAGTAATTGTGCGAGTAGCGTCGTCCGTTGCGGTCACGTTGCCAGTCCAAGTGTCGCCCGCGTATCCCGGTGGGAAGTAGCCGTTGCCCGCACTTCCGTGCTGCGCGTTGGCACTACCTGCGACTGCAAGAAGAAGAATTAAGAATAGCCGCGTTTTCGTTCTGTGCATTTGCAGCTTCCATTCTGGACGGACGAAATGCTACCGCTGCATGTGGCGGAGTGTAAAGGACAAAAAGAAGTGGCGCGCCCGGAGGGATTTGAACCCCCAACATCAAGCTTCGAAGGCTTGCACTCTATCCAGTTGAGTTACGGGCGCCCGGCAATCAGTCTACCTAAACTTTCGTCACAATAGAACACTGCGGGAGGAACCTTATGGGGGCGTGGGGCGTATAGATATGCAGAGGCAACGCACATGGGATCACTTTGGCAAGACCTTTGGTATGGCGCGCGGATGCTGCGGAGGAAGAACGCGGGATTTACCGCGATTGCGATATTGACGCTGGCGCTGGGCATTGGCGCGAACACCGCGATCTTCAGCATTGTGGATTGGGTGCTGCTGCGGCCTCTGGCGATTAGTCATCCGGAGCGGATGACGTTTTTGACGATTCAACAAAAAGATCGGAACAGCAACGGATTTTCGTTTCCGGATTTTGACGATGTGCGGAAGCAGACGACGAGAGTTTTTTCGGATGTCGCTGCATTTGATATTGGTCAGGATGGATTGACGGCTGACGGGAAGACGCAGCCGATTTTAATTGGATATGTGTCGGGCAATTTTTTCCAGATGCTGGGAATCAAGCCGCTGATGGGGCGATTTATTTTGTCCACAGAAGGCGCGGTCGCGGGAGCCGATCCGGTTATTGTGCTGAGTTATTCGACGTGGCAGACGAGATTCGGCGGCGATACTTCGGTGGTCGGAAAGAAAGCGGCGGTGAACGGAACTGCCGTGACAATTATTGGCGTGGCGCCGAAGGGATTTCAGGGGCCGAGCGCGGCGCTGGATTTTCAGGCGTTCGTGCCGATCAGTATGGAAACGCGGAACCTGGGAGGAGAAAGACCCGCCGATTTCCTGACGAATCGCGAAGTGCGAAGCATGTTGTTATTTGCGCGATTGAGAGACGGAGTGTCACTGGAGCAGGCGGGATCGGAACTGCGCGTTGTTTCGCAGCGGATTGCACAGGAATATCCAAAGGCGGATGAAGGCGCGGTGTTCCACGTTTGGAAATTAGGGCCGGCTGGACCGAACTCGAATCCGGCGAGCAGTCCGTTTCCGAGACTGGCAGCGCTATTTCTGGGGCTTTCATTTTTGGTGTTGGTGCTGGCGTGCTTGAACGTTGCGAACATGTTGTTGGTGCGGGCGGCGGCGCGCGGACGAGAGATGGCGGTGCGTGCGGCGTTGGGCGCGGCGCGCAGCAGATTGATTCGTCAGTTGCTGGCGGAAAGTTTGCTGCTGGCAGGGCTGGGATGCGTGGCCGGAATCGGAGTTGGATTGCTGGCGAGCAACGCGATGAGTTCGGTGAACATGGGAATTTCCATTCCGTTCGTGCTGGATTTCCATTTTGACTGGCGCGTATTTGCGTTTGCGTTCGGTATGGCGCTGATGACCGGAATTCTGGCGGGAATTGTGCCGGCGCTGCGAGCGTCGCGCACAAATCTGAGCGAAATGTTGCACGAGGGCACGCGATCGGCAACGCGCGAGCGTCAATGGGCGCGGAGCGCGTTGGTGGCGACGCAGGTTGCGGGCTCACTGGCGTTGCTGGTGGTGGCGGGATTATTCACGCGGAGTTTGGGCAGCGTGCACATGTCGGACCTGGGATTTGATCCGCAGCATGTGATGAATTTCACGATGGATCCCCGTGAGATTGGATATAGCGACGCGCAGAGCAGGGAATTTTATGCGCAATTGCTGGCGCGGATGAATGCAATGCCGGGCGTGCAGTTCGCGGCGCTTTCCGCAACGGTTCCGATGGGGGAAGTGGGGCTGGGTGGCGCGATTGAAGTGGAAGGGCATCCTGTGGCGAGCGGACAACCGCGTTCCTCCGCGGATGAAAACTACATTTCTCCAAATTATTTCGATGTGATGAAAATTTCAATGCTGCGTGGGCGCAAGTTCAATGATGGCGACAAGCAGAACTCGCAGCACGTGGCGATCATCAACGAAAAAATGTGGCAACAATACTGGCCGAAGGAAGATCCGATCGGACGGCGATTCACGATACTGGATGGAGGAAAGGACACGCTGGAAATTGTTGGTGTGGTGAAAAACAGCAAAGAGAGCGGATTGGCAGATGCGGTGGAACCGTTTTTCTATGCTCCCATTACTCAGCACGACACCTCATTGGCGACACTGGAAGTTCGCGCGACGGGAGCGGCGGAATCGGTTGCGCAGGAAACGGTGAAGACGGTGCAGGCCATTGCGCCGACGATGCCGGTCTACGCGGTGCAGACGATGTCACAGGCCATGCAGGGCGCGGGCGGACTTTTCTTATTTAAGGCGGGCGCGGTGCTGGCGGCTTCGCTGGGAATTTTGGGATTGGTTTTGGCGACGGTCGGCGTTTACGGCGTTGTTTCGTATACGGCGGCGCAACGAACGCGTGAAATTGGCATCCGCATGGCGCTGGGCGCGCAACCCGGCGAAGTGCTGCTCATGGTTTGCAGACAGGGAATGATTATTATTTGCGCCGGGCTGGTGATTGGATTGGGTGCGGCGCTGGCGATTGGGCGAGTGGTAGGAAGTTTTCTGATGGGAATCAGCGGAACGGATCCCATTACGTATGTTAGCGTGACGGCGATGCTGACGTTGATTGGCGTCACGGCGTGTTATGTGCCCGCGCGAAGGGCTGCGAATTTGGATCCGACTGAGGCGCTAAGGCATGAGTGAGGGGCCTGTCTGGCGCGATTTAGGTTCAGTGAGCATCTAGCGCGATGTGATAAGGCTTAAGAAGGAGATTCGACTCGGGCTGGAGGTTTAGTGGAAGGATAATGATGCTCTTTCAGCCAAGCATCTGCCCTTTCGGTGGCGTCGGCAATCCGAGTTGAAGTCATCGAGAGAAGCTCACTGGTACCAATCTCAGATAGGCAGCCGATTCCAGTCGCGTTGACGTCAGCAATGAGACCCCACATCAGCGAAGTAACGTAGTCCTTCGGAACTCCTTCGCCGCGAATGTAGTGGATTGCGAGATTGCAGGCCTCTTGGTAATTGCCTTGTTTCGCGCTTTTTTTGAACCACTCGACGGCCTTCTCAGTGTCCTTCCGCGTCCCGATTCCCTCTGCCAATCTGACGGCTAATGCATTTTGCGATGCGGCATCACCAACTAGAGCTCCCTTACGAAACCACTCTGTTGCCTTGGTCTGGTCCGCCAATACCCCGCGACCCTATTCATATGCGGAGCCAATCAGAAAATGCGCCTCACCTTCGCCACCTGCAGCGGCTTTCCTGAGCCAATCGACGCCCGCGGCAAAGTCCGTCTTGACGCACCCGCCATCCACGTAGGGTTGTCCCAGCGCAGTCATCGACGGTAAGTGATTCTGCGAAATCGCTTTGTTCAGAGACTTCACGCCTTCATCGCATTGAAAAACCTTCAGATCGACTAAAGCCAGGAGGTGCAAAGCCGGAGCGAAGTCTTTTTCTGCCGCCTTGCGAAACCAGTACGCTGACGACTTGTAAAGGTCAGTGCGCTCTCCGGGCTCGTACGTCACACGTTCGGCGTACAACTGCAGGGTCAAGCCCATCATAATTTGCGCTGAACAGTCACCCAGGCTTGCTTCTATTGCTAAGCCGGAGACTTCGGCGGTAGTCAACGCTCGTGCTGCTGATTTAAGCGCGCTTGGAGAAGCGCTTTGCGCAAAGACCACCGGAGCACAGAGTGCTGAGCACACAACTAGCCACAACAAATTCTGGAATTTCATCCTCGCTCCAATTGTTTTACTCATCGTGGCCCTCTAGGCCATCCAATGTTGGTAGAACCGCTTTAGAGACTAGCAACTTGGATGCCAGAACGAGAGGGCTTACGTTTGTTGGAGTTAAGAGTTGCGGCATTGGCATTGAGGGAGGGAACGTCTGATGGTTCCCTCCAGTGTCGGGAAGATGCGGCAGCAATCTGCCGGGCGCGCCGGCCATGCATTACGTATGCACCGGTTTCAATGGTTGGATGGCGCGGCGGCTACTTGCGCGAACGTGATCACGTGGTTTCCAGGGTCTTTTACTCCGATTTCTTTGGCGCCGTAGAAGGCGGTGCGGAGCGGCATCACTACTGGCACACCATTTAGCGCGGCGATGGTTTCGTCTATGTTGCTGACTTCTACGTAAAGGAAGGTTGGGCCTTTGCGAATGACGTCTTTGCGGTTGGGGTCGTCTTTTTCCACACTGGCAAAGCTTTGGTACATCAGCTCGATATTTCCTTTTTGCAGAATTACGAATCCGATCTTATTTCCTTCGGGGACTTCGATGGTCTTCTCGAAGCCGAGGCGGTCTACCCAGAATTTGACGCAGGGTTCTACTTCGTCGACGAGCAGGACGGCTGTGATTTTATTGACTGACATGTGGTTCTCCTTTTTTTGTTACTTCCGCTGGCCTGTGGAGGCGCTGAAGAGAAGTGTGAGAATTACGAAAGCTGTTGCACGCATCATTTGAAAAACCCTCCCGTTAATGACTAGCCGCCCGAAGCTTTCTTGCTAAATTTCTCTTGCTAATGGTAACTAGTCTCGTTTAGACTAGTTGAGTATAGGGTCCGATGCAATCCTTGTCAAGGGAATTTTATGGCGATAAACGAGCGGCAACAGAAGGCGCGGCAATTCCAAGATTTGGTTTCTGTTGGTCCGGCGATTGAACGGGATTTTGAAATGGTGGGAATTCGCAGCGTGGCCCAGTTGGCGAAACAAGATCCGAAGAAAATGTACGACAAGTTGTGCCGGCTTACCGGCGAGCGACAGGATCCTTGCGTGCTGGACACTTTTTGTGCGGCGGTGGCGCAGGCGGGGAATCCGCGCTTGCCGGCGGAGAAATGTCAGTGGTGGTGTTGGAGCCGAATTAGGAAGGCGCGCGATGCGGCCAAATAAATCTCGGAACTTGACGACGCCGGATCTGGTGCTGCTGAGTTTGCTGTGCGAGCTGCCACGGCACGGCTATGAAGCGAATCTGGAATTGGAGCGCCGGGACGTGAAGGACTGGGCAGGAGTTTCTCGTCCGCAGGTTTACTACTCACTTGAAAAATTGAGCCGTTTGGGGTTGGTCGGCGCGGCGAAAAGCGAGGAGCCAATCGCGGGGCCGGAGCGGCGCGTACTTGCCACGACGAGAAAGGGCCGCGCCGCGCTTGCGGATGCTCTGGAGCGCGCGGACTGGACTGTGCACCGTGACCGCCCGCCGTTTCTGACCTGGATGGCATTGTCGTGGCAAGCGCGTCCCGGCGTATTTCGGAGGCAAGCGATGCGCCGGCAGAAATATCTGGAAGGTGAGTTAGCCCGAGAACAGGCCACGATCAAATCGGTGCGCAAGGAAGTGGGGGAGACGTATCCTGAGGCCATCTGGATGCTGAATTTGGTGATTCAACAATTCAAATTGGAATTGGCGTGGCTGCGGAAGGTTTTGCGAGAAAGCGCAAGCCGGCCTCGGGCGCGGAGGAAATAACGCGGGTGGCCTACTCTAAGAAACACATTCTAAAGGACTTACACTGACACAGCGGAGCCTTCCTTGACTTGGATTGAAACGCGCCTTATCATGCATTTCGCGGTATTTTCAGGGGGTTTTTCAGGTTTCTCGATTTTCCGCCGTTCCGCGTGGGAACCGTCCCGTGATAGCAGGCGATATGTTTCTCGATATCAACGAACTCGCGATACACAAGGTTCGCATCCACAAGAGCTATGCTCCGGATGCGATCGATTTTCACACGACTGAGTTCAAACTCGGCGAGCCGCTGGTGGTGCGCGCGGTTGCGGAATTGCTGGATGGCCAGATCCGGATCAAGGGCACGCTGCAGACGCGGATTGAGCTGGTTTGCGCGCGATGCCTGGATGAGATTTCCGAGGGAATTTCGCGCGATTTCGATCTTTTCTACCGTCCTGCGAAGGAATTGACCGAGGAAGAAGCAGTACGCCTGAAAGATGAAGATACGGAAGTGGGATTTTTTCAAGGCGAAGGAATGTTTTTGTGCGACATTCTTGCAGAACAGATGCTACTGATTCTCCCCATGAAGGTCATCTGCCGCAGTGATTGCCGGGGATTGTGTCCCCATTGCGGCGCCAATATGAACAGCGAAGAATGCCGTTGTGAGGTCCACTCGATGGACCCGCGGCTGGCTCCGCTGGCTCGTCTTAAGCAGGAGTGGTTCAAGAAGCAGTAGTAATCAATAGTAGTAATCCAAGGGTGAAACCCCTAAAATGGCCCTTTTGACGGGCTTATCGAGGAGTTATTATGCCTAATCCGAAACGTCGACATTCGCACGCACGCAAGAACAAGCGCCGCGCACACGATTTTCTGACTCCGCCTTCTTTTGCGAAGTGTCCGAACTGTCAGGAACTGAAAGCGCCGCACCAGGCGTGCAAGAATTGCGGTTTCTACAACGGGCGCGAAGTCATCAACACGAAGACCTAACGAATTTTCCCCGACAGCCAGTTTCGTTCGGCCGGAGCGCCAATGATTACGATTGCTTTGGACGCGATGGGAAGCGATTCTGCTCCGCGGCCTGAAGTTGAAGGCGCGATACTGGCGGCGCGTGAATTTGGAGTGCGCGTATTGCTGGTGGGCCAGTCCGCGGTGTTGAAGGCGGAACTGGGGAGACACGCAAAGCGCGGCGCGGAAATTGAAATCGTGGCCGCGAGCGAAGTGATCACGATGGACGATGCGCCGTTGCAAGCGTATCGGAAGAAAAAAGATAGCTCGATGCATGTGGCGGCGCGGCTGGTGAAATCGGGCGGCGCACAGGCAATGGTCACGGCGGGAAATACGGGCGCGGCGATGGCCACGGCGCGATTTTTGCTGGGCATGCTGCCATCGGTGGATCGTCCCGCACTGGCGGCGCCATTTCCAACGGCGCGTGGGGGAACGAGCGTGTTGTTGGATGTGGGCGCGAACGTGGATTCGCGGCCAGCACATCTGGTGCAGTTCGCGGTGATGGGCGAAAATTATTACCGCGCGATATTTGGCACGCGGCGTCCGCGGGTGGGATTGCTGAGCATCGGCGAAGAAGAAACTAAGGGCAACGAGCTGGTGCGCGAGACGTTTAGCCGATTGAAGAAAACGTCGCTGAATTTTGTTGGGAACGTGGAAGGCAAGGAAATTTTCGCGGGCGATGTGGACGTAATTGTCTGCGACGGGTTTATCGGAAATGTGGCGCTGAAGATTAGCGAAGGCGTCGCGCACCACATCGGGGGAATGTTGAAGAAGGCGCTGAAGAGCACGCTTTCGGCGCAGTTTGGGGCGCTTTTTTCGCGTGGCGCGTTTCAGGAATTTAAGAAGCAAATAGATTACTCGGAATATGGTGGCGCGCCGATGCTGGGCGTGCGGGGCGTAACGGTAATCGGGCACGGCAGGTCGAACGCGAACGCGATAAAAAATGCAATTCGCGTGGCGACTGAGTTGGTTCGCAGCAAGGTAAGCGAGAAAATCGAAGAGGAACTTTCTGTTCCAGCGGTGCGCGCCGCGGTCTGAGGCCGGCGCGGCCGGAACAAAGGCGGCTTCTTAGAAGAAGGCAACGACTGAAATGAGCAAGCTGGTAATGATGTTTCCCGGACAGGCTTCGCAGTACGCCGGGATGGGGAAGGATCTGGCGGAGAAATTTCCGGCGGCGCGAGCCGTGTTTGACGAAGCCGACAAAGTTTTGGGATTTTCAATTTCGCGAATGTGCTTTGAAGGCTCTGAAGAAGAGCTGAAGCTGACGGCGAACGCGCAGCCTGCGATTCTGATGGTGAGCGTGGCGGCGTTTCGCGTGCTGACCGGGAAGGACGGAGGGCTGGGAATCACGCCTGATTTTGTGACCGGGCACAGCCTGGGAGAATATTCGGCGCTGGTGGCGAGCGGGTCGCTTTCCTTTAGTGACGCGGTTCGGCTGGTGCGCCAGCGCGGCAGTTTTATGCAGGATGCGGTGCCGGCAGGTGAAGGCGCAATGGCCGCAATCATGGGACTTTCGCCGGGGCAGGTTGCAGAGATATGCCGCCGCGCGGCGGATGGACAGATCGTCTCTCCGGCGAATTTGAATTCGCCAGAGCAGACAGTGATTTCGGGCCACGCCGCAGCTGTGAAGCGTGCCGTAGAGAAGGCATCGCAAGATGGAGCGAAGCGCGCGGTTATGCTGGCGGTTTCTGCGCCATTTCATTGCGCGATGATGCAGCCGATGCAAGCGCGGATGGAGCCGTTGTTGAAAGCGGCGAAATTTAACGATTTGAAGGTGCCGATGGTCACGAATGTGGATGCGGACATCATCACGGAAGGCAAAGATGCACGCGACGCGTTGGTGCGTCAGCTGACGCTGCCGGTGCGTTGGGAAGAATCGATTCGCGCATTGATTGAGCAGGGCGCGACGTCATTTGTGGAAGTCGGGCCGGGGCGCGTGTTGTGCGGATTGCTGCGTCAGATTGATCGCAGCGTTCACAGCATGAACGTGGAAGACGAGGCGACTTTGCGGAGCGCGCAGACGAAGCTGGCGCAGATTCGCGCGGAACGCGGCGATAATTAGGGCGCGCAGTACTGGTTGAGACAAACAATGTTTAGTCTGAACGATCGCGTGGCACTTGTAACTGGCGCTTCCCAGGGAATTGGGCGAGCTACGGCGTTGGCGCTGGCATCGGCCGGCGCGAAAGTAGCGTGCGCGGCGCGGAACGCCGAAAAACTTGCCAGCGTTGTTGCGGAGATCACTGCTGCGGGCGGGGAATCGCTGGCCGTGCAGATGGATGTTGCTGAAGCGGATCAGATCAAAGCGGGATTTAAGCAGGTTACGGAAAAATTCGCGCGGTTGGATATTCTCGTTAACAATGCGGCGATCACGCGTGACATGCTTGCGTTGCGAATGAAACTGGAAGATTGGGAAGCAGTGTTGCGCACGAATTTGACGGGCGCGTATTTGTGCATTCAGCAGGCGATTGGCGTGATGCTGCGTCAGCGATACGGACGGATTATCAACGTGAGCTCGGTGGTGGCGGAAACGGGAAATGCGGGTCAAGCGAATTACGTTGCCGCAAAGGCCGGGCTGATTGGCTTGACGCGAGCGATTGCGGTGGAAATTGCGTCGCGCAGTATTACTGTGAATGCGGTGGCGCCGGGATTTATTTCGACGCCCATGACAGATCCGCTGGCGCAGCCCGTGAAAGATGCGATGCTGGCGCGGATTCCATTGGGGCGCATGGGAACGGACGCTGAGATTGCCGCGGCGATTGTTTTTCTAGCAAGCGAAGAGGCGGGATACATTACCGGACATGTTTTGGATATCAACGGTGGCTTGCATATGGGCTGACGCGCTTGTGTTCGGCGAGACGCGGTTGACCTGAGTGGGAGCCATACATACAATGAACAGCATTACAAAGAGCCGGGGCAGCAGGAATCCGGTAAATTCCGCGGCGGGAATTGTCCCGTTGCAGGGGGAAAAATGCCGAGCGTAGATGAACGAGTAAAACAAATTATTGTGGAACAGCTCGGAGTGGACGAAGCGGAAGTAACACCAACCGCATCGTTCGTGGACGATTTGGGCGCGGATTCGCTCGACGTCGTAGAGCTTGTGATGGCGTTTGAAGAAGCGTTCGGCATCGAGATTCCGGATGAAGATGCCGAAAAAATCGCAACGGTGAAAGACGCTGTCGCCTACATCGATAAACACAGCAAGAAATAATTCAGGGCGCATCTCTTTTCCGCAGGAGAATCCGTTTTGAGCCGCCGTGTAGTGGTTACCGGTGTCGGACTTGTCTGTGGATGCGGCATTGGAACCGACGAAGCATGGGCTAATATCGCCGGGGGCCGCAGCGGCATCGCTACGATCACACACTTTGACGCCGCGCGATTCGCGTGCCGCATCGCGGGCGAAGTAAAGAATTTCGATCCGCTCAAATGGGTGGAGAAAAAAGAACTTAAGAAAATGGGCCGGTTCATCCAACTGGCTCTGGCGGCGACCGACTTCGCCGTTCGCATGTCCGGCCTGAAGATTTCTCCCGAAGAAAGCGAAGCGGCAGGTGTGTACGTCGCGAGCGGCATTGGCGGGTTTGACGTCATTGAACGCGAGCATCAGAAACTTCTGAGCGGCGGACCTGACCGCATCTCACCATTTTTTATTCCCGCGGCAATTATTAATCTAGCTTCCGGACAAATCTCAATTCGATATGGCGCACGCGGGCCGAACTCCGCGACGGCTACGGCGTGTTCGGCCTCGGCTCATGCGATTGGCGATTCGTTCAAGATAATTCAGCGCGGCGACGCGGATATTATGATTTGCGGTGGCGCTGAAGCGAGTATTACGCCGATGGGAATTGGCGGATTTGCGGCGATGAAGGCGCTTTCGTTGCGCAACGACGAACCCACGCGCGCGAGCCGTCCGTTTGACGCGCGACGCGACGGATTCGTGGTGGGCGAAGGTTCTGGAATTCTGATTCTTGAAACATTAGAGCGCGCGCAGAATCGTGGCGCGAAGATTTTGGCGGAAGTTGTTGGATATGGAATGTCGGGCGACGCGTTCCACATTACGCAGCCCGCGGAAGGTGGGGATGGCGCGTTCCGCGTGATGCGCGCTGCTTTGCGCGACGCGAAGATCGAACCAAAGCAGGTTGGGTACGTCAATTCGCATGGGACGTCCACACAGATTGGCGATGCAATTGAAACGCAGGCGATGAAGAAGGCGTTTGGGGAACACGCGCCGAAGATTCCGATTAGCTCAACGAAATCCATGACGGGGCATTTGCTGGGTGGCGCGGGAGGACTTGAGGCGGGCATCAGCGTGCTGGCGCTGCGGGATCAGATTCTGCCGCCGACGATTAATTACGAAAACCCCGATCCCGCTTGCGATTTGGATTACATTCCGAATCACGCGCGGAAGGGCGCGGTGAAATATGTGCTTTCAAATTCATTTGGATTTGGCGGAACGAATGCGGCGCTGGTTTTCCGGCGCTGGGATGCGGCTTAGTTAGCGGAGCAAGCACTTCGGATCACGCAATTGGAGAAAATTTCTTGAACATTATTGTCTGCATCAAGCAGGTGCCGGCGAAAGATGCTCCGCTTGCCATTTCGGCGGACGGCACGTGGATCCGCGAAGCTGACATCGGCTATGAAATGAATGAGCCGGATAGTTTTGCGCTGGAAGAGGCGCTGCGTTTGAAGGAAAAGCACGGCGGGGAAGTGATTGCGCTGAGCATGGGACCGGCGCGAGTTACGCAGACCATTAAGGAAGCGCTTGCGAAGGGCGCTGACCGCGCGATTCACGTGACGGACGACAAATTTTACTCACTGGATCCCCTGGGCTCGGCGCGCTCGCTTGCGGCGGCAATCAAAAATGAGAAATTCGATCTTATTTTGACGGGATTGCAGAGCGACGATCACGGATTTGGTCAGACGGGAGTTTTGATGGCGGAAATACTTGGGCTGCCGCACGCAACGATAATCATGCAGATTGATGCGGCGGATGGACGACTGAAGCTGAAGCGTGAACTTGAGGCTGGCTGGTTTCAGTGGGTGGAATTGCCGATGGCGGCGGTTCTGAGCATTCAATCGGGAATTAATAAGGTGCGGTATGCGACGCTGAAGGGAATTATGGCCGCGAAGAAAAAAGAGATTGCGGCGGTGTCGCGCGAATCGCTGGGTGTTTCGAGTGAGTTGACTCAGAAGCTGGAGCGGATTTACGTCCCGCAGAAGACGAAGAAGACGGAGTTCATTACCGGCACGGCTAAGGAAGCCGCTGCGAAGTTGGTGGAAAAATTGAAGCACGATGCGCGTGTGATTTAGTTTGCTGTGCGAAGGGATCAAAAGGATTTAGCTAAATGAAAATACTGGCTATCACCGAGCAGCGCGACGCGAAGTGGAACAAGACAAGCTTTGAGACGCTTGCCGCGGCACAGCAAATCGCGAAGGACACTGGAAGCGCGCTGAGTGCTGCGGTAATCGGCAGCGGAATTGCGGCGCTGGCGGATGAGCTTGCGGGCAAGAATGTTGCGGAAGTGCTGCTAATCGAGCACGAATTGCTTGCGGCGTATACGCCGGATGGATTTTCGCTGGCGCTGGCGCAGGTGGTTTCGCAAGGCGGCTTCGATTTGGTTTTACTGCCGCATACCTATCAGGTGCGCGATTTCGCACCGAAATTGGCGGCGTCGCTGGGCAAGGGAATGATCGGCGATTGCATCGCGTACCGAAATGAAAGCGGCCGGTTAATATTTGTTCGGCAAATGTTTCAGGGAAAGACCGCGGCAGACGTGAGTTTTGCCGGCGCAGCGCCATGGTTCGCCACGTTTCAGGCCGGTGCCTTCCGTGCGGATTTGGCCGCAGCGCATCCCGGTGGCAAGGCTCCCATAAGGAAAGTCAGCGTGGATTTGAAGCCGGAGCAAATTCGCACCAAGCCACTGGAATTATTCCGCGAAGCGAAGCAGGCAGTGGATTTGACGCAAGCGCCGATCATCGTCGCCGTGGGGCGGGGAATCAAGGCGCCGGAAAATATCGCGCTAGCGGAAAAACTTGCGAAGGCCATCGGTGGAGAAATCGCGGCGTCGCGTCCAATATGCGATGAAGGCTGGTTGCCCATGGAACGGCAGATCGGGAGCTCGGGGCAAACGGTGGCGCCGAAACTTTATCTGGCATTGGGAATCAGCGGAGCGATTCAGCACGTGGTAGGAATGAAGGGATCGCGCACGATCGTGGCGATCAATAAAGATCAGAACGCGCCGATTTTTGAAGTGGCGGACTATGGAATTGTGGGCGATATTTTTGAATTGATTCCGGCGTTGACCGAAGAGCTTGAGAAATCGAAAGCGGGCTGAGCGCGGCTGAGGTTTGAGATTCGTGCAATTTGAAGATTACAAAATCGTTCTGTATCGCCAGAAGGACAATACCTGGGTTGCCGAGATTCCCGCGATCAAGGGATGTTACGCCGTGATGGGAAGCTTCGGAGAAGCACTGCAGGAGTTGAAGCGAGTCTTCGGAATTATCGAAGAAGAGTACCGCATAAAAGGACTCGCCATGCCGAGTGACACCACGAAAATTATGCACACCATGCGCGGTAAAGGCGCGGGTGCATAGACCAACGATTCTTCCGATTCGCATCGGCCTCCTCAATATTTCAAATGGTTTTTATTTTAGCCTGACCGCTCTACAAAGCGCCGGTCTGCCGATGGAGTTTGCTAGAATAACGGCGTGACGATCGAGCGCGAACGGCTGGATGCCGATGTATTGATTGTGGGAGCGGGTCCAGCAGGACTTGCCTGCGCGCTGCATCTTTCCAATTTAATCCGCAAACATAATGAATCCGGCGCGAAGCCTGAACTTTCCGCCGAAAATATTTACGTGCTGGAGAAAGCGCGCGAGATTGGCGCGCATCAACTTTCCGGCGCAATTATGGATCCGGTGGCAATGCGGGAGTTGGTGCCGGATTTTGAGAAGGCTCCGCCATTCGACACTCCTGTTTCAAGCGACGCGTTTTATTATTTCACCGGCAAGCGCGCGTGGAAATCGCCGATCACTCCGCCTCCGTTTCACAATCACGGGAATTTCATCGTATCGCTGAATAAGCTGGTGAAGTGGCTCGGCGGGCTTGTGGAAAGGGAAGGCGTAAATCTTTTCACGCAATTCGCCGGGGCAAGTGTAATTTATGAAAATGGCGGCGTTGCGGGCGTCATCACGGAAGACAAGGGTGTGGATAAAAATGGGCAGCCGAAGGACAACTATGCGCCCGGCTACGAATTGCGGTCGAAGATTACAGTTTTAGCGGAAGGTCCGCGCGGATCGCTGACCAAACAACTCGTCAGTGAGTACAAACTGGATGGCGTGAATCCGCAGACCTACGGCCTAGGAATTAAAGAATTGTGGGAAGTTCCTGCCGGACGCGTGCAGCCGGGATTCGTGGCGCACACACTGGGATGGCCGCTGCCTTTCGATATTTATGGCGGCGGCTGGGTTTATGGATTGAAGGAGAATCGCGTTTCGTTGGGGATGGTAGTTGGACTGGAGTATCGCAATCCGCTTTTCGATCCACACGAAGCGTTTCAGCGATACAAAACGCATCCCTTCGTAAAACGCATTCTTGAAGGTGGAAAGATGGTGCGCTACGGTGCGAAGACGGTGCCGTATGGCGGATGGTATTCGAGTCCGCGAAGCACGGTTGCGGGTGGAATTATTATTGGCGATTCGGCGAGCCTGCTGAATTCACAACGACTGAAGGGAATTCACACCGCAATCAAAAGCGGAATGCTTGCGGCTGAAACTATTTTCGAGTCGCTGCGAGATGGTGATACGTCCGCGGCGAAACTTTCCGCGTACCAGAAAGACTTGGAAGCAAGCTGGGTACGGAAAGAATTGTGGTCGGTGCGGAATTTCCATCAGGGATACCAGCATGGATTTTTCAGAGGGCTGTTCAATACTGCCGCGCAAATGATTTCGGGCGGGCGCGGATTTGTGGACCCGATGCGGGCGCGCGCCGGCTATGAAGAATATGCGAAGCTAAATCGCGGCGAAGAACTGGTGGATCAGTCCACGCGGTTTAAGGGCGATGGCGCGCTGACGTTTGACCGGCTAACGGACGTCTACCATTCCGGCACGCGGCACGAAGAAGATCAGCCGTGCCATCTGGTCGTGACGGAGCCGGATATTTGCGGCAATCGTTGTGTGCGCGAGTACGGAAATCCGTGCCAGTATTTTTGTCCCGCGGCGGTTTACGAAATAGTTCACGAAAAAGGGGCGGCGCGGCTGAAAATTAACGCGTCGAATTGCGTTCATTGTAAGACGTGCGACATCGCCGATCCCTACCAGATCATCAATTGGGTGCCGCCTGAAGGCGGAGGCGGACCGAATTACGAAGGCATGTGAGCGCTCACAAAGCGCGCTTGATACTCGTTAAAATCTTCTCAGCGTGACACACCGAAAAGCCGGCGAAAGAATCCGCCAATCCGATCGAGAACTCCGGAGTGTGATGTGGTGTTATTCGGATTTGTCGCCGTCGCAGCGGAGTCACTTGCGCGCGTTCCCTTTGGCTGAACCGTTCCTCGGATAATTGTATCTTCGCGCACTCGAACGGAGCGCACCAGAGCGATGGTTTCCAACGCTGGGTCTTCGGGTGGATCTGGATTCGATGCGTTATACACCAGCGGCGGCATAATCACAGTGAAGACTGGTGCATCGAGTGAAGGAGGAGTGCCTGCGGCCGCCCAAAGCTGTTGGGGTAGAGGGCTGGCTATTTGTGACGGTCGAATAATTTCACGAGCACTGTCGTCACGGGCAGCGGTTGCGCCGGGTGTTTGTTGAATCACGTTTGGCCGCCACGAAGCAAGTTTCGCCGAATCTACTTCACAATCGCAGCCGGGAGCAGAGGACGATACCGCATTGATTTGGCCGCCGGAAAGAGTTAGCCCGCCGAATTGAGGCACGAGAAGATTTTCGCCGCTTAATTGTTGCCCAACGCGCACGGCGCCGCTTATCGCGCGAACGCACATCTGTCCGGTTTGCTCCAGACCAACGGTGACATCCCGCTCGCCTCCGCCGATTGCAACGGTCGTCGCCAGCACCAACGGAGTAAAAACCGCAACGGGATCGGATTTCTTTACGTGCACTCGCAGTGTTCCGTAATCGAGCGCGATCGTAAGCGAACCCTGAGCTTTCAATACCTGAAGTTCCGCCGCTCCACAAATTACGATGTCTCCACCGCCCTCCAGAAGGATTCGCGCTTGACCGGAATGCACGACCAGCCGGTTCCCGCTCGTCAAAAGTTCCGACATTTGGCGCGGTGGCATGGGCGTTCCCGGAGTATTCTCGATGACGAAGTCGCGTCCCTCGACGCGCCCGACAAAATCGTGGGAAGTTTGCGCGCGAATTCTCGCGGCGGCAGAAAACGCGAGCGTTAGCACGAGCATCGCCCGGAAGAATTGTGCGGTGAACGCAAATCTTCGCAACTCGCGCGGAGAACGCGTTGGCGTTGGACATTCTAGTAAAAAGATATTCGTCACTATGATTTAGATGCGGCCAACCTGATTCGTGGCTGCGCGCTCGCCGCGGCTGAGCTGCCGGATTCGCTGAAGCAGCACGCAGGTGGTTCGCCTATACTATACGCCGATGCCGGAATCCGAAAAGTCCGCCGGTGGCCAGCCGCCGCCAAACATACACTTCGATGCTCGGCTGCCGAATTATTCGCTGTGGCGGCGAATGCAAGTTCCCATCATCGCCGCGATCGTTTCCGCGGGCGTGCGTCTGATCGGGTGCACGCTGCGATACGAGGTGCTGGGCTGGCAGCACGCTGAGCGAATCTACGCGCAGCGGCGGAGAGTTATTTGGACGTTTTGGCATTGCGGTATTCTCGGCGTACTTTATTGGGGGCGCAATCGCGGCGTTGTGGTTTTACACAGCACAAACTTTGACGGCCAGTGGATCGGACGAATTATTAAAAAATTTGGATTTGGAACGGCGCTGGGAAGCTCCACACGCGGCGGACTTCGCGGATTGGCGGAACTGGAGCAGCGGCTGAGCGAAGGTCACGATGTGGGCTTTACGATTGACGGGCCGCGCGGGCCGCGCTTTGTAGCGAAGCCGGGACCGGCAATTTTGGCGCGAAGCACGGGATGTCCGATTGAAGTGTTTCACGTTGGATACGAACATGCGAAGTCGCTGAACACCTGGGACCGGCTGCAGATACCGCGTCCATTTTCGCGGGTGCTGATGATATTTGCGCCGCCGATTGAAGTGCCGGCTGACGCGGATCGAGAGACGGTAGGGGCGAAGCATACTGAGATGCAACGCGAGCTCGAGCGAGTGCAGTCGGTGGCGGAAAAATGGTTTGCACTTTCGCCCGAAGAGAAAGCGCACGCTCGAGAAAGCTGGAACGCCTGAATGCGGCGCTGTTTCGTCTCGTGTGCAAATAAGAGCGCGGCAAGCTTATGGAAACCCGTTTAGCGATCTACTGATTGCGCAGCTTCGCCGAGCGTCACGTTCAAATCCATTTTCTTTCCACCGCGAAATACTGTGACGCGCACGGCATCTCCGGGCTTCTTGTGATTCAGAATTACGTCGAGGTCTAGTTCGCGTGCGATATCCTTGCCATCAATCGCCACGATTAGATCGCCGCCGATGATGAGCCGCTGAAACCCAAGGCTCCTGATTTGATCTCCTGCTTTCAATCCGCCGCGCGCGGCCGGACCATTTGCGGTGATGCGTTCGATTAGAAGACCTTGCTGACTGGCAGAGAAACTCAACGCTTCCGCAAGATCGGGCCAAAGTTCCAGCACCATGGGAATGCCCAGGGATGCGCGATGCACGCGGCCTTCGGCAATCAAATCTTGTGCGATGTTTTTGGCTGTATTGATCGGAATTGCAAAACCAATTCCCGCAGTCGTGCCCGAAGGCGTATAAATCGCGCTGTTGATGCCGATTACTTCGCCGTGCGTATTCAGCAGCGGGCCTCCGGAATTGCCCTGGTTGATCGCCGCGTCTGTCTGAATCGCTTCGTCAATAATGGTGGTTTCGCCGGTCTTAATGGTGCGGCCGATGGCGCTGACCACGCCGGTGGTCAGCGTACTTGAAAAACCGAATGGATTGCCGATGGCTAGAACTTTTTGGCCGACGAGCAAATTCGCGGAATCGCCCAATGGCAAAGCGACGAGCGCTTTGCCCTTCGGATCAATTTTCACGAGCGCCACGTCGTTTTGTTCATCCGCGCCAACAAATTTCGCAGGATAGTGAACGCGGTCACCGAGAATTACTTCGATGTTCTGCGCGCCCTGCACCACGTGGTAATTGGTGACGACGTAGCCGCGCGGGTCAATCACAAATCCGGAACCGGCTCCCTGCACGGGCACGGGATTTCTGAAGAAGTCGTATTCCACGGCCTGAGTATTAATGTTGGCGACGGCCGGCGACGCCTGACTGTAAATTTTCACCGTAAGCGCTTCGTCTTCGGTGAGATTTGCGGGTCTACTTACCGGCCGCGTGTTCCCGCCTTGAGCGAACACATTTTCTACGCGCTGGATTTCGTGTTCGCCCCAGCGGCTACCCGCCCAATAAGCAGCCATCGCGATTAGCGCGCCGGCTGTAATCAGGCGAACTGTGCTTGCAGCTTTTGGATTTGTGATCATGATTGCGCTCCCTATCTATTTCGCACCGGCTGCGGCCGCCTGAGTTTTCAGACGTGCGACGAGTTCCGTCACTTGTTTTTGCGTGGCGGCCGGCGAGCCGGAATTATCAATTTCATCCGTAGCCATGCGGCGTTTTTCATGCAGAGGCATTTGCGCGGCGATGCGCTGCGTGGCGTCTTCGCGCGTCATCGCGCGGCCCTGCGGATTCGTGAGGCGTTCGATCTGTTGCTCGGGCTTGCACCACACGACGATCAAACGCTGCAAAGATCTGTGATGGCCAGCTTCAATCAGCAGCGCCGCTTCGATTACGGCCACGGCGTTCGGTTCTGTGCGGGCGATTTCCACTAATTGACGTTCCTCTTCGGCGATTACACGTGGATGCAGAATTTCGTTGAGCGTCGAGAGTTTGGACGTATCCGCGAACACTAAGTGAGCGACTTTCGCGCGATCGATGTGGCCGTCTTCAAGAAGAATTTCTGGTCCGAACGCGGCGACAATTTCCTGGTAAGCGGCCTGGCCGGGCTCGGCGAGTTCGCGGGAGATGGCGTCGGCTTCAATTACGCGGCAGCCCAAATCGCGCATCATGCCGGCCACGGTACTTTTGCCGCAGCCAATTCCGCCTGTTAGTCCGACGCGCAGCATTAGAATTTCGCGAGCGAAGCCCCCGCGCGGCTGGTGACAGTTTGGCTCGCAGAAATCTGTAGCGCGACCCGGCGCAGACGGGCGGCCTTCACAGTATTGCTCATGAGCATCGCGATAGTGAGCGGCCCTACGCCGCCGGGCACGGGGGTGATCGCGCCGGCAACTCGCGCGGCATCGGGATGCACATCGCCAACGACGGTAAAACCTTTTTCGCGGAATTTTGCGAGGCGTTCCGGCGTGTTCGCAAATAACAGTTCCGCCTGCTTTGCGTCGGTGACGCGCGTTGTGCCCACGTCAATCACTGTCGCGCCGGGCCCAATCCAATCCGCGCCAATCATTCCGGGGCGGCCCATCGCCGCAACGACAATATCGGCTCTACGAATCACGCCGGGCAGATCGCGCGTTTTGGAATGGCAAACCGTGACGGTTGCATTTGCGTGAAGCAGCAGGAGTGCCATCGGCTTGCCGACAATGTCACTTCGTCCAACTACGACTGCGTTTGCGCCTTCGATCTTGATGCCGCTGCGGCGCAGAATTTCCATCACACCGCTCGGCGTGCAGGCGACGAGGCCGGGCTGTCCGGTCACGAGATGACCCAAACTGATCGGATGGAATCCGTCGACATCTTTGGCGGGGTGCACGGCGTCCAAAACGCGTTTGCTATCCACCTGTGGCGGCAGCGGCAACTGCACCAGAATTCCGTCCACGCCGTTATTCGCGTTCAAGCTTTCGACGAGCGCGAGAAGTTCATCTGTGGTGGCGCTTGCGGCGGACGTGTAATTCCAACTCTTCAATCCGAGCTGTTCGCACGCGGCGATCTTGCTGGCGACGTACATTTTCGACGCAGGATTTTCGCCTGCCAGCACTGTGGCGAGGCCTGGCTGAATTCCGGCCGCGCGCAACACTTCAATTTCGCCGCGCAGCTCAGAATAAATTTCGTCGCGAATTTGATTGCCGTTCAGAATGCGTGCGGCCATGTGTTTTTGCGTGAAAATTGTATCAATTCACGTCAGATTGCATCATATCATACGCAGGAAACACCGATTGCGGGGCCGGTAATGCCGTTTGGTGAAGGAAGCGAACGCAAGCAGCTTGAGCACGCAATGCGCGACGCGGGACGTCTGCCGCCGGGGCAATCGCTGACGCTCAAGTGGCCGGTGTTGCATGCGGGCTCCGTGCCGCGTTTCGATCCAGCGCGCTGGGATTTTGCCGTCAGCGGACTCGTGGAAAAGCCGATGCGGTTCACGTGGGCGGAATTCAACAAATTGCCACAGCGCGAAGTTGTCGCCGATTTTCACTGCGTGACGCGCTGGAGCAGATTCGACAACCGTTGGAAGGGCGTTCCCGTTGCGGATGTTCTCAAGTTAGTCGGTGTGAAGCCCGAAGCGCACTTCGTGCTCGTCAATGCCGAGCAAGACTACACCGCGAATCTTCCTCTCGCTGATTTCGCCGAGCCTAAATCGCTATTCGCGTTTCTCCACGACGGCGAGCCGCTTACCGCCGAGCACGGATATCCCGTGCGGCTAATTGTGCCGCATTTGTACGCGTGGAAAAGTGTGAAATGGGTGCGCGGGTTTGAGTTGTTGTCAGTAGATCAGCCGGGTTTCTGGGAACAGAACGGCTACAACATGTACGGCGATCCGTGGAAAGAGCAGCGCTTCAGCACGGATTAAGTTCTAGCGAGACGCCTAGTAAATATCGTACTGCTCCCAATGGAGCGTCGGGTCCGACTGGATAATCACGCTCTTCTTGCTGATCGATTCCAGTTCCTCGACCAGCGCGCTTTCGCGAGTCTTCAGCGCTTTGGCAATTTCCGGATGCACGCGCAACGTGACGCTCGCGGAGTCCAGATCGCCCGCCATTTTTCTGGCTTCCATTTGAATTTCAAAGCATATCGTGGGGATGGACTTCACCATGCCGGAGCCGGTGCAATACGGGCACGGCTGGCAGAGAACCTTTTCGAGCGCCTGCTTGGTGCGTTTGCGCGTGATGGCGACGAGCCCGAATTCGTTGAACGAAAGGACTTTCGAGGGCGCTTTATCAGCGCGAAGTTCGTCATCAATCGCGTGCATTACCTTGTCGCGGTTGCGGCGCTCTTCCATGTCAATGAAGTCCACGATAATGATGCCGCCGAGATCGCGCAGCCGGATTTGCCGCACGATTTCCTTCACGGCTTCCAGGTTCGTCTTGACGATCGTATCTTCCAAACGTGTTGAACCACGGCCAACGAACTTTCCGGTGTTGACGTCAATCGCCACCAGCGCTTCGGTGTGATTGATGACGATGTATCCGCCTGACTTCAGCCAAACTTTCGGGCGCATGGCCTTGTCGAGTTCCTGTTGGATGCCGAACTCTTCGAAAATCGGCGCTTCTTTGGTGTACAACTTCACGCGGCTAACCAGATCCGGCTGAAAACGGCTGACGAATTCGACGACCTTGCTGAATTCCTCTTCGTTATCAATCCAGATGGAAGTGTAGTCGGAACTTACGTAGTCACGCAGAATGCGCTCGACCAGATTCAAATCGCGGTGGATCAGCGCGGGAGCTTTTTTCTGCTCGGAGCGGGCGCAGATTTCGTGCCACGTCTTGCCTAGAAATTCGATGTCCATGCGGAGATCCGCGTCGCTTACATTTCCCGCCGCCGTGCGCACAATAAATCCGCCGGGGAATGTGCTCTTATATTCACCGACAATGCTTCGCAAGTGCGAGCGGGTTTCCGCCGAACTGATTTTTCGCGAAACGCCGATGTGATTCACCGTCGGCATGTAAACCAGAAAACGTCCGGGCAGCGCGACGTGACTGGTGATGCGTGCGCCTTTTTTGCCGAGCGGCTCCTTCGCAATCTGAACGATGATTTCCTGGCCTGCCTTCAGCATTTCGGAAATCAACTGAGGCCGGCGCTGCGGAGCATGTCCTCCGCCTCCGCTGCTTGGGCGGCCGTGACGTTCCGGTGGACGGCCATGACGCATCGGGCGTCCGCCACGCTGTCCTCCGCCTCCGCCGCTGCGGCGGGCAGGCCGCTGGAATCGCGCGTTGCGGCGCGGGTCTTCAACACGCGCGCTGCGCGGCTCGCGATTAAATTTCTGATCGTTGTGCTGTTGCTCCGTGGAACTCAGCTCGGAGGATTCTCCAGCGGCGTGAATTGCTTCCGGGTCGCCAGCCTCTATATTCGCGTTGTGAGCTTCGTCGTGCGCCAGGTCGGCGGCTTCGTCATGCGTTTCGTGACCGGCGTCGTCGTGGCCGTCGTCATGCAAATTGCCGTTCACTTCGGCGTCTTCCTGTTCGGCCTCGGCATCCGCGGCGTCGGCTTCTGGATCTGTGAAATCTTCGCCGCCAATTGCAAGCGCTGCCCGGTCGTCGACTTCGTCCTGCGCTTCTTCGTGCTTGGCTTCCACCAAACTTTCGGCGAGCGTCCGAGCCTGCTCGTCCGTCAGGTCCGCAGGCGAATCGTGCGTAAGCCCAATTCCGGAGCGCTCGTCTGAAACGGAACTTGCGGAGCGGGGCGCTTCAAAACCGATCCATTCTTCGTTGACGTTTCCCGCGGCTCCGTTTGCGGAGCGGTCATGTGAATCTTTAACCTCTCCTGCGTCGTGCGTTGCTTCCTCATGTACTGGAATTGGCCCATCGTGCAAAGGCAAATCGTGCGCTTTAGCGGCGGGCTCAGCAATCGTTTCAGGCTGGGCGTAAAGTGACGACGGCAACGCCGATTCAGAGTTTTGCGAGTGAGCCGCTGGCTCACCAAAGCCTGAAGCATGCTCCACGCTTGACGTGCTCGACAGGATCGAAGATGACTCCGTTACGCCCGGCGAACCTGAGCTAACCGGCGGACGTTCTCGGTATTTGGCGAGCGATTCGCCGGGCAAAATGATCGGTGGCAACCCTTCAGCAGGCGAAGAAGGCTCGCTCTGATTGTCTCGCGGCACAAATGATCCCTGAGACGAATACGACGCGCGCGGCGCACCGGATGAAGCATATTTTGAAGCAGGCAAATCGCGGCCATGCGGACGATCTCCTCGGCCGCGCCCGCCTCCACGACGGAATCGGCCTCCGCGATTTCCTCCGCGGTCTCCACCGCGATCACGGCCTCCACGGTCACCTCCACCGCCAAATCCCCGGTCGTTTCGCGGGCGGTCATACTGGCCTGATTGGGTACGCGCCGGTGGATATTGGTTCGGTGCGGGAGTTATCGGCGCAGCAGGAGCGTTATATTCCTGCGGGGGAGTCGACTCGGAAGACTCCGGCGCCGCATTGCCGTGTGCGGGATTCTCTGTAGTCGGATCGAAATCAGGAGCGACGCCAATCGTCTGGGAGTACGACGCGCTGGTTGGCTCGCCAGATGCCAGCGGATGCTCAGCCTGCTCGCCATCGCCAACGCCCGCGCCGGAAGATGCCCCGAGCGTCTCTCCTTCGAGCATGCCAATGCCCTGGCCGCCACTGGGTGCAACTGGAGCCGACGCTGTACTCGGCGCGGAGAGCGACGCCGCAGGCGCGAGCGTCTTTACCTCGTCCGCGGGGACGTGGTCATAGTCCTCAAGATTTTCTAGGAAGTCGCTGACGTATAGAAACGCGTCAGTGTCGCGGCCGATATCCACGAAGGCCGACTGCATGCCGGGCAGCACGCGTGTGACACGACCTTTGTAAATGCTTCCTACGAGTGCAAATTCTTTTTCGCGTTCAATGTAAATCTCACAAAGATGTCCATCTTCCAGAATCGCCACCCGCGTCTCGTGCGGGGTCGCTGAAATTACTAATTCTTTCGACATGAAAACTCCTCAGAGCGCATCGGCGCGGTCTGGCGCATTGGGCGCCCGCGCGCACGGCGGCCACAGCATTCCCGGATGCCGGGAAGCTTGAGCTGCGGCTCAATTGATTTTGAAGTGCGCGCGCCACGCGGTGCTGCTCTCGCAAACGGGAGGCGTTCCGGACGTTCGCCGGAAGGTCCTTCCCTGTGAATTTAATTGACGAAGCGCCTGATGCGTACGTTCATCACCAGGCCCAACGACAGAAAAACAAACAACGTAACTGACCCGCCGTAGCTCATGAGCGGTAGCGGAATGCCGGTGACCGGTACCTTTCCGATCATCATGGCCGCGTTCACCAGCAGGTGAAACCCTAATATCGCCGCCACGCCCATCACCAGATACATTCCTGAGCGGTCCATTGCCCGTTGCGCATTGTGGACCAGGCGTAGCAGCAAAGCCGTGTACAAACCCAGCGTTATGAAAACGCCGATGAATCCTGTCTCTTCAGCCAGCGCGGCAAGAATAAAATCCGAATACCGGACAGGAACAAACCCGCCTTGATTCTGACTGCCGCGTCCCAGGCCCTTGCCCCAAAATCCGCCTGCACCTACCGCAATTTCTGACTGCAAAATCTGATAGCCGGATTTCTTCGGATCATCTTCCGGCCTCAGGAACGTTTGTATGCGTTCCTTCTGGTACGGCTTTAATATAAAACCCCATCCCACGGGGATCAGCAAACCAGCCAGCAGCAAGATTACCGCTGCATGCTTCCATTGTATACCCGCGAGGAACGCTCCGACTACTGCTACCGGAACCAGAACCATCGCGGTGCCCAGGTCCGGCTGTTTCAAAATTAATATCAGCGGTATACCCGTCAATATTCCTGCTTTGATTAGATCACTCAGCGCGAGTTGATCGGTTCGCACTTCGCTGTAAAAACGAGCGAGCACGATAATTATAATCAACTTAACCAACTCTGACACCTGAAAAAACGCGCCGAGAACTGGAAGCCACCGTTTCGCTCCCAGCCGGGTTTCGCCAACGGCGAGCACCGCCGCGAGCGCAACCAATCCGACAAGATAGAAAATCGGAGCCTGCTCCAGAATGCGGTGATAATCCACGCGAGAAATCGCCAGCATGCACACCGCGCCCGTCAGCAGCCAACACAGCTGCTTGATGTACACGGCCGTGCCCGGCGTGTGAGTATTGTGCGTCGCCGAATAGATTTCCACCACGCCCATGGCGCAAATAGCGCCAGCGATGGCCAGCAGCCACCAGTCGTATTCGCGAATTCCCGCTCGTTCTTTCATCGTGGTTGGTGCGTTGGCTTGCCGGCCCGGTTGGGATTCTTCGATTGCGGCAATGTTTCCGTCGGTGTGGCCGAAGGCGTTAATGCCGGCAGTGGTTGCGGTGGCATCGGCAGCGTGCCACCGTCCGGCTTTGGCGCTTTGTTGGCGGCGGTCAATTGCGTGCCATTCTTCTTGTTTTTCTTATCGTAGTAAGCCTTCACTACATCGCGCACAATCGGCGCGGCGATTGTGCCGCCGTGTATCATCGTGCTTTGCACTAGCGCGGTCACGACAATTTCCGGATTCCTGCGCGGAGCGAATCCCACGAACCACGCGTTATCTTTATAATCGGCGCGATTCTTTGCTTTGGCCAAGCCTTCGGCGCCGATCACCTGCGCGCTTCCAGATTTTCCGCAGAGTTCGACGCCGGGAATGAACGCCACATGAGCGGTGCCGCCCGGATACTTTGGATTCACCACGTCTTCCATTGCCTGCGTAACTTTTTCAACAGTGTCTTCCGAAATTGCGAGCCGCGTTCCCGGCCCCGGATCGAGGGATTTCAGCAAGTGGGGAACTTTGAAAACTCCGCCCAGCGCGATTCCACCGATAGCGCGAGCAAGCTGCAAGGGTGTTGCCGTTATTGCACCCTGACCTACGGAAACAGAAATTGTTTCGCCCGGATACCACGCCTGATGGAATCTGCGCTGCTTCCAATCTTCGCTGGGCATCAGCCCCGCTTCTTCGCTGGGCAGATCAATGCCGGTGAGTTTGCCCAGGCCAACTTGAGAGCCGTAGTAAGACAAGCGATCAATTCCCAGCCGCATACCCACGTTATAGAAAAAAACGTCGCAGGATTCGGCAATCGCCTGCTCAAGATTTACGGTGCCGTGTCCCTTCTTCTGCCAGCAGTGGAACACGCGTCCATAAAATGTTGCCTGTCCGGGACAAAACGCCGTGAAAGTTTCAGGGATGGCCTTTGATTCGAGCATTGCGGTAGCGGAAATAATTTTAAAAACAGAACCCGGCGCGAGTTGCGCTTGAATCACGCGATTCATCAACGGCAAATCCGGATCGGTATTCAGCCGCTGCCATTCCTGTTTGGAAACTCGCACCGCGAAAGAATTTGGGTCAGGAGCGGGATGGCTGACGAACGCGAGAATTTCGCCGGTCTGCGGATTCATCGCGACCACAGCGCCTTTCATATCTCCCAACGCGGCTTCAGCAGCGGCCTGTACATCGTAGTCAATGGTGAGCGTAATTGGCTTACCCGGAATTGGTTCCGTTTGTTCCAGCCGGCCCGTCTCTTTGCCCACACTATTTACGATCACGCGTCGCAAGCCGTCCGTGCCCATCAACACGTCGTTGTATTGCTTCTCAAGTCCCGCCTTGCCGGACATGTCTCCGGGTCGCAGTTTCCCATCACTCGCATCGATTTCATTTTCGTTTACTTCGCCGACGTACCCGATCGCGCCCGCCAGGAATCCATCCGACGGATAGCGCCGCCGGCTCATCGAGATCATTTCCAGCATCGGCAAATCCACGCGGTGCGATTCGATATAGGCGATATCCGCCTGGCTGGCTTCCGGCTTTATGACGATGGGCTCGTATTTCGCGAGATACTTCGCGGCTTCGATTTGCTGGCGAATGTCTTCGGGAGAAATACCCAGGCCGTCCGCGATCTGCGGAAGCGCCTTATTTACTTGCGACATGTCATCGCGCAAAAGCAGAACGCTGAACGAAGGATAATTATCAACCAGCACGCGCCCGTCGCGGTCCAGCATTCTGCCGCGCGGAGCAATCAGTGGAATGGTGCGGATGCGGTTGCGCTCGGCGAGTTCGGAATAGTGGCCGGAATCGAGTACTTGCAGCTTCCAGAATCCGACCAGTAGAAGCAGAGTCAATCCCACGATGACGTAGGACACTACCGCCAGCCGCCCTTGCGGCAATCGACTATCATTACCCAGACCGAACGACACGCTTACTCAACCTTCTGTGAGGAACAATTCACAGTAGCATTTGCACTATGCTGGTGCAATACGTCCGCACGGACAGGTTTGCGTTTTGCGCAACTCCGCATCTGCGCCAATGCGATATGCTCTTGGCGTGACCAGCAAGGGATCTTCGGCCATGGAGCGCGCCCGCATCGGACTTTGCGTGGACTGCAGGCACGCGCGCCGGATTGAATCCCCCCGCGGTTCGGAGTTCTATTTCTGCGGACTTTCTGCGTCGGATCCAAACTTCCGGAAGTATCCGCGCCTTCCCGTTTTGGAATGTTCCGGCTATTCCCCAAGTCCGAGTGGCACTCGAAGCAATTCGAATTGATTCGAACGATCGAAACAGCGTAGTCGAATGGGCAGCATGCCGAAATTCAGCAGATCGGCGATCAAATTGTTCCAGTGGGAACAATTTGAAAAAGTTGAATTCAGTGTCGAAAAACTATCAACTTGGCAGGCGAAGTTTGTCCAAAAGTGGAAAAAGCAGTGCAGCCAGCGCCGCGTTTACGCCCGCTGCAATGGCTAGATGAGACGTGAAGAATACCTCAGACTCGCCGAGCAGCAATCGCCGAGTGAGCACGTACGTTCCCTGATGAATCAAGAAGAATAGGGCTGTTAAGCCGAACCGGCTGAGTGGATTATCCACGTCAATCCGCGAGCCGAAGGAAGAAGCAAGAAAACCGGTTACCGTTTTCGCGATTCCGTACAAACCAATCGCCGAACTGCCCAAACTATCCTGGAAAAGTCCGATCACCATGCCCAACAATAATCCGGAAGAAGGATTGCGCTGGCTGAATCCAAAATAAAGCGTGATGAGCAGAGGCAGATCCAGTATTCGCAGGCGCGGAAAATATACCGGCATGAAACTTTGCAGAAGCAGCGCCCCTGCAGCCACGAGCACCACGGCCCACGCACGGAACTTGTGGACTTCGATATGCGTCTCGGTATGGGTGTATTCAGCCACGGTTTTATATTTGGTTCAGCGTTTTACTGGCGGAGCCGCCGGCGCGCCCGAAGGAACATTCGGCGCGGTGTTCGTGGTAGCAGGCGCCGGCTTGGTGTTCAGTTCCTGCCGCGTCAAAAGCACCATCACTTCTTCCAACTGATCCAAATGCGCGGCGGGCTTCACACGAATTTGCTTGAAGGGCGAGCCAGCCTTTACTTCCGTGATTGTGCCAACCGGCAAATCTTTGGGGAAAATCTGATCTTGTCCCGACGTTAGGATTTGCTGTCCGACATTCACCGTTTCATCGTTGCTGACGTATTTCATGATCATCAGCGGCTCGCCTGTGCCGCCCACAGGGCCTTGTATGCGCGAACCTGCCAGCAGCGCGCCGACTCCGCTATCGCGATCCGTGATTTCCAGCACATTTGAAACGTGGCCGTAAACTTCCTGAACTTTTCCCACCACTCCGTCAGCGGTGATGACCGCCATATTCCGGCGTATGCCTTCGCGTTCGCCGCGATTGATATAAAAAGTGTGGCTGGAGCTATCGGCGCTGGCGGCAATTACTCGCGCGGCCACCATTGGAACGTCAGTGTGGTCGTTGATGAATCCAAGCATTGCGGCAAGACGTTGCGCTTCCGCGGACTGGCCTTCGAGTTCCGCGTTGCGGACCTTCAGGCGATCCATTTCCGCTTTCAATTCCTGATCTTCACGGTGCGTATGCACCAACGCGATATATCCGTTCCAGGTGCCGCGGACTTTCGCGATCGTCCACGTTCCGGCGCGCTCGAATGGCGTCACCGAACCCACTGCCCACACACGGATTAGCCGCACATGTTGTGTGTCTCGCCGGATTTGCACGGCAAGCAGCAACACTTGCGCGACCAGAACGCCGCCAAGCAGCGCGAGTGAGCGATGACGTCCGGGAACAGCGAGCATCAGCCGCTCACCTTAATCAATGGAAACTAGCCGGAGTAGACGGAAGTCCGAAAGCATTTTGCCCGTGCCGAGAACGACCGACGCAAGCGGGTCATCCGCAACGGAAACCGGCAAACCGGTTTCTTCGCGGATGCGTTTATCGAGGTTCTTGATGAGCGCGCCGCCGCCGGTCAGCACAATCCCGCGGTCGCTGATGTCCGCGCTCAATTCCGGAGGTGTGCGTTCGAGCGCTACGCGGATCGCATTCAGAATTGTGGCTACGCATTCGGAAAGCGCCTCGCGGATTTCGCTGTCATCAATCGTTACGGTTCGCGGCACGCCTTCAATTAAATTTCGTCCCTTCACTTCCATCGTCAGCGGTTTTTCTAGGGGATAGGCGGAGCCAATTTCCATTTTGATTTGCTCGGCCGTGCGCTCGCCGACCAGCAAATTATATTTGCGCTTCAGGTAGTGCATCACGGCTTCGTCCATTTCATTGCCGGCCACTCGCACCGACCGCGAATACACAATGCCGCTCATGGAGATGACTGCAATATCGGTAGTTCCGCCGCCGATATCCACGACCATGTTTCCTGAGGGCTCTTCAATCGGCAGGCCGGCGCCAATTGCCGCCGCCATGGCCTGCTCCACCAGATAAACTTCGCTCGCGTGCGCGCGATAGGCGGAATCCTGCACCGCGCGTTTTTCCACGGGCGTGATTTCGCTCGGAACTCCAATCACAATGCGCGGGTGCACCAGCATGCGCCGGTTGTGCGCTTTCTGAATGAAGTAGGTGAGCATTTTTTCCGTCACCTTGAAGTCGGCGATCACGCCGTCCTTCATCGGCTTGATGGCGACGACGTTGCCCGGCGTGCGCCCGAGCATTTCCTTCGCTTCTTTTCCCACCGCCACCACTTCGCCGGTATTTTTATTGATGGCGACGATGCTCGGCTCATTTACGACGATGCCTTTGCCTTTGGAAAATACCAGCGTGTTCGCTGTTCCCAAATCAATGGCCAGGTCGGACGAAAATAAACTAAACACCGACCGAAAGTTGTATCCGCTCTTCGACATTTTTCCCCTCAGGTTAAGGCCGCATTACCCGTTGTCCGCTGCCGCGGCCCGTCCGGATCATTTGCCGCCGAATTCACAAAAAGTGTTCACAAATAAAATCACAAACGAATTCGCAAAATCTTCTGCCTACGGGATCACGATCTGCACGCTTGTAATTCTCGTGCCGCCTCTGCGATTCTGCCCCGTAATCGTGATCGTGTGGCTGCCTTTCGAAAGCGCTTCCGTAAAATACGTGAAATGTCCGTCCGGCTTGATACCCGCCACGTTATTTCCATTGATAATCAGCGCCGCGCTCGGCTCGGTATGGCCGATAATTTCCACCACGTTGCCGTGCAGCACGGTTTCATCGACCACCAGCATCATGTCCGCGGTCTTGCCCTGCGCGACGAGCGTGAATTTGTATGTATCGCTCGGTTCGCTTTCTTTTTTCGCCGGGCCGACGGCCACCACGTTCCAGAAATAATCGCCAGGATCCAGGCCAGTCACTTCAGTCGACGTGCCGGTCAGGTGTTGTTCCTTTGCCACCGTATTGAACGAAGCATTCGAGCCGACCTTGAGGACGTATTCCACCGCGCCGGGAACAGCTTTCCACTCAAATGGAATCTTAGCTTGCTTGGGCTCGGGTTCGATTAAGGGTTGCATGTTGAGCGGCGCCACTAGATCCGGCGGTGCAAGTACATTTGTTTTCACAATCCCGGAACCCGGCGCAACCGCGGCGCGTTCCCATTTATTCAGCGAAACTGTTTCGGTTGATGTCGTGACGTCCGCGCCGCCAGCCATAAGAGTGATGTCGCCTGCGTTGCTTTTCCCATCGCTATGCACGGCCGCGCGGCTGTTTTCCTTCATCGAAGCGCGGGCGTCGGCGAAAGAAACTCCCGCGGTTGAACGCGGTGAATCCCATGCGGGCGTCGTCAGGTCCACCGCGCCCGAACTGATGTGGACTGCCACGTTGGTGGACTTATCTTTCGCCACGGAATTTTCTTCTACCGTCACAAACGTATCCGCTTTCACTGTGTACGTTGTGCCGTCCGGAAATGAAAGTCGCGCCAGTCCGTCGCCACCGGTTTGAATCAAGTCGCCTTTGTCGAGCGTAATTCCGGGTTCCGCGGCAATCCATGTCACCGAGTTCACTTTTTTTACTTGCACCGCGCCATTCGCGCTTACAAATCGCACCTGTCCCGGCGTCAAAGGCCCCGCGTCGCCTTCGCCTCCCGAGAATTTGCGTTCGATCTGTGCGATCGCTTTGTCCACCCACGCCGGATTCATTAAATAAATCAGGCCAATCACAACTGCGAGCGCCAATGAAACATAGATGATCACCGTCTTGTACGTTACGGCGGTCCAATACACCTCGACGCGATTCACTTTTTGTCGAGGTAATCCGTGTTGTGAGTCTCCGCGCATGCTTCAAGCCGTTAATTTTAGGCCAGTTTGCAATCTAGCACAGCGGCCACGGCGGAGAAAGTAACGCTACGGAATGGATTTCGGCACGCGCAACACCCGGGGCCCACATTCTGTCGTTGACGTTCCGCTTGAGCCTTGCACCTAAGTCTTCATGTATAATCAATGGCTCGCTCGCGGTTCAGGGGATTCGTTGAATGTTTAAGTCAATGGAACGGAATAAGCTCGGCACGCGCATTGTACTCGGCGTTTTCGTAGGAATGATCGGCATTGGAATGCTGTTGTATCTTGTGCCCGGACAAGCCGGTACGGACGCTTCTGGTGTTGACGTAGTTGCGACGGTGGACGGCCAGCCCGTGACGCGCACCCAAGTGCAGCAGCAGTTGCAGCGGATCCAGGCCGGTCAACAGATTCCCGCCGCGCTCGCGCCACTCTACGCGCAGCAGATTATCGATCAGCTTGTATTCGAGAAAGAGCTGGAGGTCGAAGCGCAGCGCCTGGGCGTTTCTGTTTCCGATGCCGAGCTTGCCGATCGCATCAAGCTGTTGCTTCCAACCGCGTACGAAAACGGCCAATTTGTGGGCAGCACGGAGTATGCCGCTCAGATCGGACAACGGTTCCAGATGGGCGTCGAAGAATTTGAAGAGTTGGTGCGCCAGAGCCTGGTGCAGGAAAAAGTTGGCGCGCTGGTTTCCGCCGGCGTCACCGTTTCACCCGATGAGGTTGCCGCCGAATTCCGCCGCAAGAATGAAAAAGTTAGAATTGATTTCGCTGTGATTCATCCCGACGCGCTCGAATCCCAGGTGCAAGTCACCGACGCCGATTTGAATGCGTTCTACGACAAAAATAAAGTGAAATATCTGGTTCCCGAGCAGCGCGTGGTGCGCTATGTGTTGATTGAGCCGGGACAACTCGTTTCTAAAGTGAATATTCCGCAGTCTGAACTCGAGTCCACCTACAACCAGCATCTCAACTCGTTCAAAGTGCCGGAGCGCGTTCAAATCTCGCAGATACTTTTCAAAACGATGGGCAAAACGGACGCCGAAATGGCTGAAATTCGCAAGAGAGCCGCCGATGTCGATGCCCAGGCCAAAAAGGGCGCGAAATTTGAAGATCTCGCCAAGAAATATTCCGAGGATCCGACCAAGGATAAGGGAGGAGACACCGGCTGGATCGTTCACGGACAGGCAATGCCGGAGCTTGAGAAGGTCGCGTTCAGCCTTCCCAAGGGCGAAGTTTCAGATGTAATTCAAACTCAAATTGGAATTTATATTATCAAGGTAACGGACAAGGAGCAGGCGCACACCAAGACGCTTTCCGAAGTGATGCCCATTCTTCAGGGTGCACTTGCAAAACAAAAAGCAGACGCCATGGCCGATGATATCGCGCAGAAGATCGGCGATCAGTTGCGTCAAACGGCGAAGCCTTCGCTGGACGCGATTGCAAAGCAGTTTGATTTGACGCCGGCAGAAACAACGCCTCTTGGCGTTTCTGATTCCGCGCCGGAACTCGGCAACGCGCCGGAAATTAAGGAAACAATTCTTCGTCTTCGCATCGGAGACGTCAGTCAGCCGGTGCGCACCGATCGCGGATACGTTGTTCTTGCCATCAAGAATATTTCACCGGCGCACCAGGGCACCATTGCCGAACTGCACGATAAGATTGTTGCAGACTATCGCCATGAAAAGTCTGTCGAGATGGCAAGACAGCGCGCGTCCGATCTCGCAAAGCGCGCACAATCCGGTGAGGACTTCGCGAAGGCCGCCAAGGCTCTCGGATTGGAAATGAAGACCAGCGACGAAGTGGCGCGCGACGGCTCAATCACCGGTGCGGGGAGCGTGAAACAGTATCCAGCTGCCTTTACCTTGCCGGTCGGCAAGACGGGCGACCCTGTTTTCCTCGGCTCCGACTGGGTTGTGTATCGCGTTGCGGACCATCAGCAGCCGAATCAGGCCGATTTCGATAAGCAGAAGAAGGACATTGAAACGCAGCTTGTGGATGCCAAGCGCCAGCTTGCTTTTGAGAGTTTCAAGAGCGCGCTTGAGGCCCAAATGCGCAAGGAGGGCAAGCTGAATTACAACGCCGACGCGCTGAAACAGCTAACCCGGCCATCTTGATATTCTCATAACATATTGATATTAAAAGGCTTATTGGAGATTTTTCCAGTTGTCCTGAATGTGTCTATGCATTAGAATTACGTCCGGTCCGCAATACTTGTCCCGCAGCCTGCGGATCCGTTTGATTCGTTAGAAACCTTCCTCATGCAGCACTCATCTGAATAGGTGACCACGATGCGATATGAAATCAATTCCGCAAAAGCCACTTCCTCAAGACCGCGTTCATTTCGCGAAGATCGCAGCCCGCGAAAAACTGCTCGCCGGCTGATCGTCGCGTCCAGACGCGTTTCTAAGCCCAGACCGGCTCCGCCGAAGAAGCTTGGCGCCACGCGGCGGCCGAACAGCCAGTCAAATCAATATCGTTGCAGCATTGAAAAGAATCAGACAGGGAAACAGAGCGGACGGATTCGCGCTCATTTCGCCCGGCAGGACTGGGATCTGAATATTTATTTCGTGGCGTCTTCGCTTCCGCGCGCGGTACAGAAACTGGAACAGAGTCTGCGTTTTCTGCAAATGAACGAAGAACGTCTGTGGTTCTGGGGCGTGGATCGAAGCGATGATCCTAATTTTGCGGCTGAGCTGCTTGCTGAAGCAGGATTGAAGTTGGATCAGCGTGCGGAATTTCCGCGGCGCTCTGCACTGATCGCGATTGCTCCGGACCGCAACTTGCTCGCGGATACGCTCGCGCTTGTTCGACAGGAATTTGGGAAATTGAACGACAGGGTCCGCGCCGGAAGCGACTAGCTTTACAAGAAATAAGCTTGCGCTATTCCTCTCGCAGCATTACTTCGCCCATACCAATGCGCTGATCATTTAAGAACACGCGGTATTTGTAGATGCCGGGATTCGTTCCCGGTTTCGGCGGCCCGCTCAACAAGCGCGCTCCCGCGGGCGCCTGAAAAACGTTTGACGAAAATGGGCATCGGTGCGGATCGAATTCCACTTTCAAATTGCCCGCGCCGCAAATCCATTCCACTTGATCGCGTGGACCAATCGCGATTGCTTCCGGAATCATTCCAATTAAAACGAGTTTTTCCGCCATCGTCTATTTGCCTGCATTCCTTCTGAGCGGGAAGTTTGTTGCGAGCCGTAACGTTAGCACAGCCGCGAGTGAATTACACGCTGGCGCGCTTATCGCACCCCGCAGTCCGCGCGCTCAATCTACAGCGCGCTCGAATTCACTCGACTGGAAGCAGCGTTATTTTAACGATTCGACCGCCGCAACAATGTGCCGCGCGGAAATTCCAAATTTATCCACGAGCTCGTCAGGCTTGCCCGAGTGCGGCACTCGATCCACCGCCAGCCGTCGCGCCGCTGTGGGCCACGAGCCCGCGTCCGCCAGCGCGGAAATCGCCGCTTCGCCCAGCCCGCCTTCGTGATAGTGATCTTCCACCGTTACAAGTTTTCCGTGGCCCGCGCGAATTTCCGCGCCAAGCTTTGCGCCGTCCAGCGGCTTCACGCAATAGAGGTCAACGATGCGCACCGTCACGCCTTTCGCTTTCAACTGGTCGTAAGCCTTCAGCGCCTCGTGCACCGTAATGCCCGCCGCAACAATCGTCGCTGCGTCGTTATCACTTTGCCGCAACACTTTGAATCCCGGCACCGGGAATTCTTCATTCAGCGAATACAAAATCATCGTCTTCGGCCGCGAAGTGCGAATGTAGCTGATGCCCGGAGTCCGCGCGGCAATTTCCGTCAGCCGCTCTGCGGAAACAGCATCCGAAGGATAGAAAACCGTCGCGCCTGGGATCGCGCGAAACATCGCCAGATCTTCCAGTCCCATTTGCGAAGGACCATCTTCGCCAATGCTCACTCCGCAATGCGAACCGCAAAGTTTTATCGAACTGCGGCTCACCGCCGCCATGCGCACTTGATCGTACGCGCGCGAAAGGAAGCACGCGAATGTCGCCGCGAACGGCACGTATCCCTGCGCCGCCAATCCGACGGAGAGCGCCACCATATTTTGTTCGGCGATGTAGCCTTCGATCAATTTGTCCGGCTCTACCTTTTCAATCGTTTCAGAAAAAGTGGAATTCTTCACGTCGCCATCCACGGCCACAACGTGCGGATTCACCGCCGCCAGTTTCTTCAGCGCGAATCCATAAGCCTCGCGCGTCGCAACGATGTCTCCGGCTTTGTAATCTGGCGCGGCAGGCGCAGGAAAATTCGGCGGCACAGGAACTGACTTCCGCGCGTACGATTTTCCATCGTCAGGAATAATGGGCGGAATCGTGCCAAGCTCCGCCAGTGCCTTCTCCAATTGCTCCGCCGAAAGCGGTTTGCCATGCCAACCGTCTCTGTCTTCAAGAAAACTTATGCCGTGCCCCTTGTAGGTAAGCGCCATAATCGCGCTTGGCTTGTCCGTCGCCGCCTTAGCGCGATCCAGCGCCGCCATTACCGCTGCCGCGTCGTGCCCGTCCACAATTTCCGCGCGCCATCCTTCGGATTCAAACTTGCGCCGGTAAATTTCCATGTCGTGCATATACATCGTCCGCTGACTCTGTCCCAGGGCGTTCACATCGCCAATCGCCACCAGGTTTGTAATCCCCGCATGCGCTGCAAACGCCGCCGCTTCCCACACATTTCCTTCGGCCATTTCGCCGTCGCCCATCAAAACGTAAACACGCGCCGCCGATCCCGCGCGCTTCGCTCCCAGCGCCAGTCCTGCGCCAACGCTCAGCCCCTGCCCCAGCGATCCCGTCGCCGCATCCACGCCCGGAATCAGCGGCGTCGGATGTCCTTCCAATTCGCTATTCAATTGGCGCAAGGTCATCAATCTCGATACCGGAAACACTCCGGACTCCGCCAACGCGGCATACAAAATTGGCGCCGCATGTCCCTTGGACAAAACAAATCGGTCGCCGCCAATCGCATTGGGATTTGCCGGATCAAATTTCATTGCGTGAAAAAACGTAGCGGCCACAAGCTCCGCCGCCGAAAGGCATGACGTAGGATGTCCCGAACCGGCCGCCGTCGTAGCGCGCAGCGAATGGATGCGCAGCAGCCGCGCCTTCTCCTGAATCATTTTCACTTCGTCACTTTGCAGCGAACTCTTCGGCGTGGCGCTCATTCAGAAATCCTCCGCGGGATCATTTTGAAATACTATTCTACATCGAATCGCAATTTTGCCATCCCATCCCTGTGAAATTCCGCGCCCCTCTGACAGTTCGCAATCAGATCTCCGAAAGCTGTGCATCTCCCGTCAAGACTGTTAGGGGCGGGCCTGCGACCCGCCCGCCTCCAATCACAATTAACCTCTCGCTCTTCATCCGCACTTTTCCTTCTGTCGCAAGTGGTTTTCCCGCGATCAGTCCTAGCGAAAACTCCACTTCCGCGATACAGTCTGCTTCCGGCGTCTGGCTGTCCCCGCATTTTCAAAAAAAAGCACTACGAGCGTTTTAGCTCAGGAGGAAGTAAGTATATGAAACGCAGTCCTTCGCGGAATTCTTTGTTGAACTACCGATACGCATGGCCGGGCCTGATGCTGATGCTAATCATTTCCACCGTTCTCGTCAGCGGCCTGCTAGCACAAGCCGCGCAAAATCAGTCCGGCATGATGCAAGCGCAAACTCCCGCGCGCGTCACGCCGAATTGGGAACTTTCCGAGCGCTGGTCACCCGCCAAAATCGGCAAGCTCCTTTTCGACACGAGCGTTACGCCGCACTGGTTCGAGCTCTCCGACCGTTTCTGGTACAGCTACCAAACCACGGACGGCACGCGCTACTGGATCATGGATCCTGCTAAGAAATCCAAGACGCCGATGTTTGATAACGCCAAAGTAGCGATGCAGTTGACTTTGCTAACAGGTCTTCCGTATGACGCGCAGCATCTCGCGATTCGCAATTTGAAACTCGTCAAGAATGACACGACGCTCACCTTCGACGTCCAGGTTTCCAAGGACGCCGTAATTCCCAACGAGGAAAAGAAAGAAGAAACCAAGACCACCGACGATACCAATCAGGAAGAAAATCAAACGCAGGTACAGGGTGGCCGCGGCCAGGGTGGACGCCGTGGTGGTGGCGCAGCAGGCGCCGCAGCGCCTCCGCCGGAAAACACGCGCACAATTTATTTCGAGCTCGATATCGCCAGCGGCAAAGTCACTCGTCTGGATAAATTTGACGCGCCCGCGATGCGCCCGCGCTGGGCTTCTTCCATTTCGCCCGACGGCAAAACAATTATTTTTGCGCGCGGACACAACCTCTTCATGATGGACCAGGAAAATTACAAGAAAGCTCAAAAAACTCCGGGAGACGCCAGCGTTGTCGAAACGCAGCTCACCACAGACGGCGAAGAGCATTACAGCTACGCGCGGGTCTTGCTCGACGAAGAGCTGCAAATGCTCAAGCGCGATCAGCGCAATGACAAAAACAAAATCGGACCGCGCACTCCTTCCATCGGCATTCAGTGGTCCAAGGACTCCAAGAAATTCAGCACCACTCGCGCTGACGATCGCAAGGTAGGCGATCTGTGGGTCATCCACACGCTCGGCAATCCGCGGCCAACTCTTGAAACCTACCGTTACGCCATGCCCGGCGAAGAAAATGTGCCGCAGTTTGACGTATACGTTTTCGATGTTGCCTCTAAGGCGCGCGTAACCATCGAAGCCGCGGCATTTAAGGATCAAACCGTCCAAGTTGCAACCGATCGCATCACGAATAAAATGCGCGAGCAGCAACAGGAAAATACCGGCGTCGGTGTCGGCGGTGGAGGCGCAATGTTCGGCGGCATCACTCCAGTCTGGCTTGCCGATACTTCCGATAAACTCTATTTCGTCCGCACCAGCCGCGACCTCCATCGCGTAGATGTTTGCGTAGCCGATACCTCCACCGGCAAATCGAAAGCATTAATTCAAGAACGCGCCAATGTTTTCATTGACGTGAAGCCTTTGCGTCAAATCAACAACGGCGCGGAACTTTTCTGGTGGGCTGAACGCGACGGCTGGGGCCACTATTATCTCTACGATGGCGATGGCAAGCTGAAAAACCAAATTACTTCCGGCGAATACATGACCGACGCAATCGTTTCCATTGACGATAAAGCGCGCGTTCTGTATCTCACCGCCACTGGCAAAGAGCCCAACGAGGATCCATATTACGACCATCTCTATCGCGTGAATTTTGACGGCTCCGGCCTAAAACTTCTCACTCCGGGAAATTTCTCCCACACTTCGGCCGCTCCCGACGACGGGAAATATTTTATCGATACTTTTTCCCGCGTAGACTTAGCGCCGAAGACCGTTCTGTTGGATCCTCAAGGTGTCCCCATCGCTGATGTCGAAACTACCGATGTCCGCCGTTTGCTCGAAGCAGGCTACAAATATCCGGAGCCGTTCCACGTGAAAGCCGATGACGGCATCACGGATATTTACGGCGTGATGTGGAAGCCGTTCGATTTCGATCCCAACAAAAAATATCCGCTCGTCGAATACGTCTATCCCGGCCCGCAAACCGAAAGCGTGGACAAGACCTTCACTCCGCGCAGCAGCAATACTGCCCTCGCCAACGTAGGCATTATCGTCATCGAAGTTGGCAACCGCGGCGGCAATCCGAATCGCGATTTGTGGTACGAAACTTTCGGCTACAACAACCTTCGCGATTACGGCTTGGCAGATAAGAAAGCTGCCGCCGAACAGCTCGCCGCGCAACATCCTTACATTGATATCAATCGCGTTGGAATCTGGGGACACAGCGGTGGCGGATTCATGAGCGCCGCGGCCATTCTTGAATACCCGGATTTCTTCAAAGTGGCGTGGTCTGAATCCGGCAATCACGAAAACAACGTTTACAACAAATACTGGAGCGAGAAATATCACGGCGTGAAGGAAGAAGCGCAAAAGGATGGGACGGTAAAATTCCTTTACAACATTGATCGAAACTCAGATCTCGCCAAGAACCTTAAAGGCCACCTAATGCTCACCACCGGCGACATGGATAACAACGTCCACATGGCCAATACCATGCGCCTCGCCGATGCGCTCATCCGTGCCGGAAAACGCTTCGAGATGTTTGTCCTCCCCGGCCAGCGTCACGGTTACACCACCGATGGTGACTACATCAATTGGGCGCGCATCAATTATTTCAGCCGCTGGTTGCTCGGTTCCGCGCAGGATGGCCCTGACGTGGTCGAGCTTCAGCGCGAACGCGCGAATACCGACGATTCAGCAGGCCGCGGCGGCCGCGGTGGAACCGGCACAACTCCACCTCCGCCTCCCGACGAGCAATGCTGCAATAAATAATTCTCGGCGAACCCTCCCCTCTGCGTCTCGCATCTGATACGCGGAGGGGAGGCCGCAGTTGTCCGTTCGCGGATCACATGGCACTAGCCCCTTTTCGGCCTGCCCTCGAGGCACCCAACATGAACAGAATGCCCGCTATTTTCTTCGGTCACGGCAATCCGACGAACGCCGTGCTTCAGAACGATTACACCGAAGCGTGGAAGCAAATCGGATCGCGAATTCCCAAACCGAAATCCATTCTGTGCATTTCCGCGCACTGGTACGTCCCTGAAACCGGTGTGACCATCAGCACTTCGCCGCGCACCATTCACGACTTCGGTGGTTTTCCGCAGGAATTATTTCAGGTCAAATATCCGGCGCCGGGCGATCCCATACTTGCGCGGCGCGTTCAGGCGATGCTTGCGCCGTTACCCGTGCGCCCTTTCTTGCCGCACTCCCATACTTCGGATATAGTCAGCCCTCTATCACCTTCCGCTCAGGGGTAAAATCTTCTATGCCAAGTTTTCTCAGGCGATTGATGCCGCGCGACGATAATTTCTTTGAGATGTTTATCGCGCTCGCCAACAATTGTCATCAAGGCGCGCAGGTGCTTGTGGAAATGTTTGAGAGGGACGACGGCGCCGAAAAATATGCCGAGCGCATCAAGGATTTGGAGCATACGGGCGACAATCTCACTCATACGCTGCTCACCCGCCTGAACCAAACATTTGTCACACCGTTCGATCGCGAAGATATTCAAGCTCTCAGCAGTCGTATTGATGATGTACTGGATCTCATCGACGCTGCCGCTAGCCGCATGGTCACTTACAGAATCGAACGTGTGCGGCCCGGAATTGCCGATCTCGCTCGCATCCTGTATGACACTACTCGCCAAGTCGTCGTAGTCGTCGGTGCGCTCAACAAGCACGATAGCGTGCTTGAGAAATGTATCGAGATCAATCGCCTGGAAAATGAAGCCGACCGGCTCTCCCGCATTCTTATCGCACGCCTATTCGACGAAGAAAAAGATCCCGTTCAAATCATCAAGTGGAAAGAAATTATTGAAGTGATCGAAGCAGCCGTGGACAAATGCGAAGACGTCGCCAACGTAATTGAAACTGTAACTCTGAAAAACGCGTGAAAATCATCAAATATTTTTTGATTCAGCGTGAGCTAGCGCCGGCCGAGCCGCTTGCATGAGCAGCTTCCACCTCGTCATCCTCATTGTGGCTATCGCCTTGGCCTTTGATTTTTCCAACGGCTGGCATGACGCCGCTAATTCCATTGCCACTGTTGTATCCACCCGCGTTCTCACACCCGGCAAAGCCGTGCTGTGGGCAGCATTCTGGAATTTCATCGCCGCATTCATTTTCGGTACCGCCGTCGCCAAAACGATCGGCAAAGGCATGGTTCACCTTGAATCGGTCAACGAACAGGTTCTCATTGCCGGACTTCTCGGCGCGATTGCGTGGAATTTATTCACGCTCATTCTTGGCCTGCCCACCAGTTCGTCGCACGCCCTGATGGGCGGATACGGAGGCGCGGCCGTCGCGCGCGCCGGATTCGGCGCCATCATCCTTTCCGGTTGGACGAAACCCGTTATCTTCATCATCCTCGCGCCCTTCATCGGAATGATCATCGCGATTCTCGTCACCATTGCCACCAGCTGGGCCGTCCGCAAACAATCACCAACAAAAGTGGACCGCTGGTTTCGCCGGCTCCAACTACTTTCCGCGGCGGGCTACAGCTTGGGTCACGGAACCAACGACGCGCAAAAAAGTATGGGCATCATCACCACTGCGCTTGTTGCCGGTGGCTTGTTGAAAACGTATTCCGTCCCGTTCTGGGTGATTATTTCCTGCCATCTGGCGATGGGGTGCGGCACTATGGCCGGTGGCTGGCGCGTGGTGCGAACAATGGGCCAGCGCATCACAAAACTGAATCCGTTCGGAGGATTTGCCGCAGAAACCGCGGGAGCGCTAACTCTGATTGGTACCGCCCATTTCGGAATTCCCGTAAGCACCACTCATACCATCACCGGAGCCATCGTCGGCGTTGGCGCAGCACGCCGCGTCACCGCTGTCCACTGGGGAGTTACACGCCGCATCATGTGGGCCTGGCTGCTCACGATTCCCGGAGCCGCCGCCATCGGTTCCGGAATCTACTATCTTCTCGTACACTGGTAGCGTCGCTTCGCTTCTCGTCACTGTATTCTCGTTGACATTCCTGTCCGAGCGGCATAGTTTCCACTTCACCAGATGGTTCGCGTCCGCCATTGCATCGTAATCGGCCAGATGTTTTCTTTGTGAGTCACGAGCCTCGCGTCTGACGGTTTTCAAATCGCAAGATTAGAAAGGTTCATATGAAAAAAATCGCCCTTTGCCTCGCACCGTGTATGGCTCTGCTGACGGTGTCCGTGGCTGTTGCTCAGGACACCCCCACCCCGCCGCCGGCGATGATCCAAATTTATCGTGAAGAAGTGAAACCGGGAAGAACCGCGGCCCATGCCAAAACGGAAGCCGCCTTCGCGCGGGACTTCAAAGCCGCGAAGGCGTCGCCAAATTACACCGCGTTGGTCTCCGTTACGGGACCCGACGAGGCCTGGTTCATCGCGCGATATGACAGCTATGCCGCCTACGGCAAAGACCAGAAGGACACCGACAGCAACCCCGCTCTCAAGGCCGTGTTGGATCGCGAGTCCGCAGCCGACGGCGAACTTCTTTCTACCGAACGCAGCATCGTCGCCCGGTATCGCGCGGACCTCAGCTACCGACCCGGCGTCAGCGTTCCTCTCACACGTTTTATGACCATCGCGATTGTTCGCGTCCGGCCCGGCCATAATTCGGATTATGAGGATGCTCGGAAAATCATCAAGGCCGCTCATGAGAAACTTGCCCTCAAGTTCAACTATTCCGTGTATCAGGTTCAATCCGGAATGGCTGCGGGGACTTTTTTCGTCTTGACCTACTACAAGACGATGGCGGATCTCGACGCTGTTGCTGATATTCACGGCAAGGCGTACGAAGATGCCATCGGCGATGATGGGCGGAAAAAGCTTAGCGAACTCGCTTCGTCGGGAACAATCGCAACAGACACGATGCTCATGGCCGTCGACGCGAAGATGAGCTACCCGAACAAGGAAACGATCGACGCGGATCCCGCATTCTGGGCGCCAAAGCCCTCCGCCACCATGGGCGGCGCAGCTTCAACGAAGATGCCGCCGCCGCCGAAAGCGCCAGCCAAGCAATAAATTCATTTCGCGAACGCGGCGCACCGCCAAAAACGGTCACGGCGCGTAGCCCATTTGCAAAAACAGGCAGGCTCGCATCCTGCGGTCCTGCCTGTTTTTGGATCGCTTCCAACGTACCGTGCGTTACCTCTTGAAGACCTTTTTGCGTATATCCGGCCAGAATTCCTTTGCCTGGTTCGCCATCACGTCAATCGCGATTTGCGTCGCATAATCACCGGCCCAGCTCGAAAAATTCAAATCCTCCCGTGAGTGGTACGTCAGCGAAATTCCCGCGGCTACCGCATTTCCGCCGAATTCCGAAAAATTAAATTCTGTCCGCCCGGAATCCGCCCGAATCAAGACGATCCGTTTCAGCGCATACAACGACCGGCTGCCCTTGGTTCCGGTGCCCTTGCGGAAATAGCGCGGATCTTCGTGAAGTATTGAAGGAAACACGCCTGTCGTCATGAAGCTTCCAATTACTGTGTCCCCATAGCCCGCCGCAAGCCGCTTTCCGTATGGCAGCCAGCCCTGTCCCCACGCCGGATCATCATTTTTCGCCTGTGCGATTGCCGCCAGCAACGCCGCCAGCGGAATGGAATATGTATCAAACGCATCCTCCGCGCCCAACTTGAATTTTTCCTTCGCGCGTAATGGCGTGATTACCGTCGGATGTTCCACCGTTGCGTAATTTGCCACCACCAGGAAGAGCCGGTCGTTCTTCGGATTATTCGGATCCTCTTTCTTTTCGTCCTTCTTCACGTCTTTTTTTTCGTCTTTCTTGTCCTTATCCTGTCCCGCCGTCTGTTGGGTTTGTCCAGCTTGCGCGGTGCCAGTGGTTTGTTGGGTTTGCGTGGTCTGTTGGGTCTGTGTGGATTGATCGGTGCCGGACGCGCTTGAACTTGTCTGCGTTTGGGCAAACGCCGGCGCGGCGCCAAGCGCTATTATCAGTATCGCCATCCATAATGTCGGTTTCTTCATTCCAGATTTTCCCTTTATCGTCGCGGCCCGCGTCACTTTTTCTTTTGCAACTTGTGGCGAATGTCAGGCCAGAATTCCTTCAACTGATTGGCGAACGCATCAATCGCGATCTGCGTTGCATAGTCGCCGCCAAAATTCGAAAAATCTTGTTCTTGCCTCGTGCGGTAGGTCAATGAAATCCCCGCTGCGGTCGCGTTGCCGAAAAATTCCGAGTAATTGAAATCGGACCGTCCCGAGTCCGTCCGAATCACGAAAAGTCGTGTCAGTGCGTACCACGATCGTTTGCGAAAGCCTCCTGTGCCCGCACGGAAATAGCGGGGGTCCTCTTTCAGTAGCGAAGGATACACTCCGGTCGTCATGAAACTGCCAATCACCGTATCGCCGTAAGTTGCTGCGTAGCGTTTGCCAAACGCGCCCCATCCCTGACCCCACGCCGCGTCATCATTTTTCGCCTGCGAAATTGCCGCTACCACTCCTGCCAACGGTATGGAATAAGTGTCAAACGCATCTTCTGCGCCCGTCTTGAATTTTTGCTTCACCGTCAGCGGCGGAACGTTCGCCGTCGGATGCTCCACCGTCCCATAATTCGGAATCACCAGAAAAATCCGGTCGTTCTTCGGATTAGTTGAATCGTCTGGTTTCTCTTCTTTCTTTTGGTCCTTCTTGTCCTTGTGCTGCCCGGTTTTGTCTTTGTCCTGTTCGGTCTTATCTTTCTCTTGGCTGACCTCCTGCTGGGTCTCTGTGAACTGAGTAGTACCCGCGATCCCCGGGGCTTCCTGCGCCCGGGCCATTGCCGGCGCGGCCGCAAACGTCAACGCGAGCATCATTACGGTTAAAGCAACCATGGATATTCCCGAAATCCGGTTCGTCATGGCCGCAAACTTTCTTTACATCAGAGCCTAAAATCTTAACATGGACGCTAGGTCCGCTCCCGATTAGCGGACGTATATGACATCGCTGTTTCCCACGCTGCAACCGCACCGATCGATCGGCGTAGTCCGCTCTGTATCTTCATTAAGTAGCTTCTCTGATGCACGGAAAGCCCAATTAGGTTGTGAGGGCGATCGGCGGTTGTAAACTGCATTCACCTGCAAAAAATAATCTCGCTCTGTGAAATTCAATCTTTAAATTGGCCCAGTTTTAAGGCTAAATCCGCCACGCAGCCGGAGGATTTTGCCCCATGCCGGCAGACATCAAAAGCTTCAAGACGAATGGCTCATCACTTCTCTCCAAATGGACGGCCGGTAATCGCCCGCTGATTTCTTCGGGGAATCGAAAATCGTCGTGACGGGAACCACCTTCACCTCCGTCACGACGGGTGCCTGGTACGAAGACTCCGTCGAACTCGACAAAAAAAATCGCCGAAGACTTTTGATTTGCTCTTCACGGCAGGCCTGGAAAAAGGGAACCGTAATCTCGGTATCTACGAACTAGATGGCGACACCTGGAAACTTTGTCTCGCGATGCGCGTCCCGAATCGCCCAAAGTCTTTCGCCACAACGCCCGGCGACGGCCTTGCGCTCGAAACCTGCACTCGTGCCTCCGCCGCAACCGAATCCAAGCCGGCGAAATCCGCTTCTGCGAAGGAAAATTCTGCGCAGAAATCCGCTGCCGCCGGCGGCCCGGCAACCGAGCTCGAAGGCGAATGGCAAATGATACCCGCCGTAATCTGATCCGTCCGAGAACTTTTGTAGTGGAAACGGTCGCGTTCCACCAGCCCATATTGGAGGTTGACCGCAAACCTCAGGAATGGAGACAATAGGTCTTTCAGGGAGTATGCTCATATCAATGCAAGTCATAGAGGTGACCCAGCGCCATGATTAAACCCAACATTTCCAAGCCGCGCCTGGCGGAGCTAAATCCGCCCAACCGGCTGATGATGACTCCCGGCCCGTCGTCCTGCGATCCGCGCGTCTACCGCGCGCTTTCCACCCCGCTCGTCGGACACATGGACCCCTGGTTCAACGATTACCTCATCCCGGATATCGCCGACCTGATGCGCTACGTCTTCCAAACCGAAAATAGAATCACATTTCCGATTTCCGCTTCTGGCTCCGGAGGAATCGAAGCCTCAGTTCTGAATCCGCTGGAACAAGGTGACGAAGCCATCGTCTGCGTGAATGGATGGTTTTCGGAACGCATGGCGGTTATCGCGGAGCGCGCCACCGACAAAGTGATTCGCGTGGAAGCGCCGTACGGCCGCACCGTGGACCTTGACGATATTCGCCGCGCAGGCAAAGGCCGCAAAATTAAAATACTCGGCCTCGCGCACGGAGAAACTTCCACAGGAGTCGTCCAAAATCTGGATGGCTACCGCAAAGTTGCCGACGAACTCGGCGCGTTGCTCGTAGTTGACGCCGTTGCCACGCTCGCCGGAGTTCCTCTCGCGATTGATCAACAACGCATAGACATTTGTTTCAGCGGCACGCAAAAAGCGCTGAGCTGTCCGCCGGGAATGGCGCCCATCACCGTCAGTCCCCGCGCGGAAGAAGTGATTAAGGCGCGCAAATCCAAAGTGCAAAGCTGGTACTTCGATTTGACGAACACCATGAGCATGTGGGGGAGCGAGCGCCTCTATCATCACACTCCTCCCATCTCGCTGATGTTCGCGCTGCGCGAAGCTATGCGCATGGTAGCGGAAGAAAGTTTGGAAGCGCGCTGGGAACGTCACCGTCAAAATCAGTACGCGCTCATCGCCGGCGTCGAAGCGATGGGGCTTTCCTGCTTCGTACTCGATATGGCCGACCGGCTGCCCACGGTTACCTCCGTTTGCGTTCCCGAAGGCGTTGACGATGTGAAAGCTCGCAAACAATTGCTTTCGGAATTCGGAATTGAAATCGCCGGAGGCTTCGGTCCGCTGAAGGGCAAAATGTGGCGGCTCGGCCTGATGGGTTTCGCCAGCCAGAGCAAGAATGTTTTGCTTCTGCTCGCCGCGCTCGAAAAGTGCTTGTTGGATCAGGGATTCCGCACGTCGCCTGGCGCGGGCGTTGGCGCCGCAGTTCGCAGTTATGCGCAATCGCACACCGCCGCTTCCAGTGCAAGCACATCGAACGCGGCGCAACCGGTTCCAGTCGGCGCGCGCAAGCAAGAATCGCGAAAAAGTTTTGCCGCGAAATAATTTTGGCTCGAAAGAAATTTTACTGCGGAACAACTCGATGGCTGGCGCTGACCTTTCCTTTCAGGTCTGCGATACAAATTGGATTTCCAAGGCAAGTTAGGCGCACATGAGCCCACAATCAGCAACAGTTCCAAACATCGGCGCGATGAGCGATTTCGTCGGCGCTTTCGACGTTCCTTCAAGACTCACAGACATCGTCTACCACTGTCGCTTCTCTCACATGTGGAGCGGCATCGCCACGCGCCACGCCGATACCATTGACACGAAATTTTTTGTGGATGGCCGCGCCGTTGTCGTTGGACTCGCGCATACCGCGTTCTATGAATTTCGCGAACGCACCAAGCGCGATCTTTCCGACCGCGAAGCAAGTTTCATCGCCGCCGAATATCTCCGCGAACGTTTGGAAGAAGACGACGACCAGCACACTCTATACGATGTTCCCAAATCCGAAGTGCTGCGCCTGATCGAAAAGCGCCAGCTAAAATAACGCGAAACATTTCCCAAATATTTGTTTTGATTGAAGCGCGGCCAAGATATCTATCGCGCCCCAAAGATTTACGCATCGGAAAGTGAACCATCCAGATTCACCACGCCGCCGTCTTCGCCCGGCTCGAAGATTTCGCCGCAGTCGAAGCATTCCCAGTATTCGGAGTCTTCGTCCTTCGCAATCAGCTGTTTGCGCAAGTGTTTGCACCGCGCTGATTCTAGGGCCTCATTCGCACGCGCGCCGGATTGCGGCGTTCCGTCAGCGGATTTTGGATCGGCAGGTTCAGTCATATCTCACCGCAAGACTCCATCGGCAAACAATTATATACTCCCCGTCAGCGCGGAACGAGTCCGCAATCTTATGCCGCTTACCAGCCGAAATGCGTACGCGCCGGGCAGCAACCGGGATCGCTTCAAGTCGGTGCTGTTCTATGCCGTCGTGTTTCTGCTCGGATATTTGGTCTACCTGATTTTCGCGCCGTTTCTCGCGCCACTCGCCTGGGCCGCGATTCTCGTTGTGTTGTTTTATCCGTGGCACGAACGCATGGCGCGGCGCTGGACGAAATCTCGCGCGGCTTTGGTCAGCACGTTCGTTGTTACCTGCGTGCTGATTCTTCCGGGCCTCGCGGTCGCCACTATTTTTGTGCGCGAAGCGGTGCAAGCCGCGGTCGGACTCCAGACTGCGTTTGCCGAAGGCCAGTTGCCGTTGGTGAATCACATATGGAATTGGCTGCTCGCGCATTCGCCCGGCGGAACGGGAAGAGACCTTTCTTCGCTGGTAAATCAGGCCGTCAACGCGATGGGTTCGCGCGCGGCGGAAATGTTAAGCGCTGTGCTGACCCACACCGCGTTATTCGTCTTCGAGCTGTTCGTTACGCTCTTCGCCCTTTTCTTTTTATTTCGCGATGGCGATCAATCAGTGGCGATTTTTCGGGGCATCCTGCCTTTTGAAGACGCTTCACGCGAAAGAATGATCAGCAGCGCGCGAAATTTAATTCGCGCCAGCGTCACCACCAGTCTGGCGATTGCAGCGTTGCAGGGAATTATTTGCGGCACGGCATTCTGGATTACCGGAATCAGCGCGCCGATTTTTTGGGGCGTCGGAATGGCGTTCTGCTCTCTGCTGCCCGTGATCGGCTCCGCCATCATCTGGGCGCCCGCTGCGATCTGGCTATTTTCCACTGGACACTGGGGACAGGCGATCATACTTCTGGCGATTTGCGCGGGACTCACAAGCGTGGTGGATAGTTTGTTGCGGCCGATTCTACTGAGCGGCCATGCGCGATTAAATGCGCTTGTTGTTTTTATCAGCGTAGTTGGCGGCGTCGCCGTTTTTGGCGTAATCGGACTGATTCTCGGTCCAATCGTGGTAGCCACCGCGAAGGGGCTTCTGGACGCTTACGCTCACCCCGACGCGAATGCGGTTGATTAGTTCGTTTAGCCGGTTCGTTTCTCGAGTGGAAAAAAAAGAAAGCTCGCCCAATATGAGCGAGCCTTCTCACCGTTGCGATTCCTTGCGCCCTGCCGAGTCGGCCTTCTACACAACCCGCGCACAGAGTCATTCGCAACGTAAACCGTTATGTTCAACTCTTCTTGTCTATCGTTAAAGGCTCAGCCAGCCGGAACGTGATGCGCGTTTCTGCCGGAAGCCGGATGTCTTTCTTGCCGGTGAAAAGCGCCACCGCTGTTCCCGCTCCCACGCCGATAGGACCGCCGATGAGTGCTCCTTCACCGCCGCCCGCGACCGCTCCAATTATCGCTCCGCCGCCGGCGCCGCCGCCGATCAACGCCCAGTTTCGTTTCCTGTGCTTGCGGCGCACGTCATTGAACGCTGTCGTGCGTACTTCATATTTCCTGCCGTTTACTTCGACCGATTCCAATCCCAGTCGAAGTTCGGCTCTGCCTTTTAGTCTTCCCGAAGGATGCGCATCGATCGCCAGACCTTCAACTCGTGCGCCTTCGGGAATTACAGTTTTTCCGTTAATGACGACCGGATCAACCACAATTGCATCAAAACGGTCACCCGCTCTGCTCTGATTGCTCGAAATGCTCCGGTCTAAACTGACGCGAAGACCAGTGTCATCCGGAACGGCAACCCGAGCTGATCGGTCGTAAGCTTTATGGGCGGCCAAAGCGATTGAACCGGCCAACAGGAGCGCCATCGCGCCGAGAAATAAGTAGCCCCGCTTGGCAAAGAACATAGAAACCTCCCCATCTGTGGGGGCAGTCCCCGTGCCAAAGGGCGCCTTCGTAACTTATTCAAACAAAAAGTCTTGTCGGCGCGCGCTCATTTACAGCTGGAAAAGAGTTACGGTGCAGTGCAAGTTCGAGCGTACTAGAACCACGTGAGTACCAGGACTTGAATCAACTTCGCGCCAAATGGATTGATCCCAAATTGTAAATCACCGCTTATCGTTCGGGCCGCGCGAAGTAGAATTGGCGCAAAGCGGCGAAAGCGATTCCAGATACTGATCGAGAGGAATAAGTGCTAGTTCATTTCTGCGCTGTTCGAGTCCAGCAGGGTCATCCACGGGATCCATTACGGACTTTCCATTCTTGCAGGTAGTCTGCGTACCCCAGTGCTGAGGTTTCCCCTCGTTTGTCAGAACTCTATCGTAGAGATATGCGTAATCCGCTTCTGAGGCTTCTCCTGTGTCCGCCGCCGGCTGCATGACTTTCAATACGCGCTGCTGAAATTCCAAGTGGCTATCCTGATGCTGCACCAGCAACCAGTATTCACCCGCTGATTTCTTCCCGAACAAAGAAATGGCTGGCCAGCCGTATTTCTTGTAAATGCGCTCAAGCTCGGGATAATTTTTGGCGTCGACGTGTGCCATCTTTGAATCGGACACATGCTTCGCTTTCCGAACGGCTTGATCTTCGCGCGCCATTTCTCCGAGTTTCACTTGTAGCGCGAGAATTTCCGGTGAGACGGTTTTCGGTTCGCCCGTGGGCCAATCGGTCGCAACCGCAACGTTATCGGAATCGCTCACGCGCGCAAGTTTAAAAGGATCCAACGGAGCCCCGACGAGTTCCAGCGTCGCATGATCGCGGTCAACAAGAGTCATGGATAAATGATTCTCATCATCGGAATCTTTTGTGGTGAACCGCAGTCGACCTTCAGCGATGTCCGCGGAGCCGATTTGTTCTTCGCCAACGGCCGAAGTGATGTCAGTGAAACTCCCGTGTGGCCCTAACTGAAAATTTTTCGGCATAGCCATCAAACCGCTGTAATGACCGTCAACGAACTGCAGGCTGAGTACGACGAAATTCTTTCCCATATACTTGGAAACCCATTTCCCGGCATATGGCTGCGATGTTCTAGAACAACTTGCAGTCGTGAGCATCGCAGCGAGTGTAATCAGACAAAGCAACGCCGCAACGCCTGGATGGACCTTTCCCCGAAGAAGTGAAGCCCTGAGCGACATGTTGTTACTCCGAGATCGATCGAGAATTGAAATCGCTCTTAACAGTCTGCGTTCAATGCTTTGCGATCCGCCGGCGGCTTCAGTAAACGCCGGTTTTTTGTTTCATACGATCTTTCTCGGTGTCTTTATCGAGGTACGGAATTCCTTTTTCCATCCACTCGGGTTTCGGCGCGCCTTTCAGAAAATAATCGAAATATTGTTGCATGCGAATGGTGAAATCCTTTTGGTCCGGTCGGCGCACGATTCCGTGCGGCTCGCCATTGTACGTGAACATGTAAGTTTCTTTTCCGAGCCGGCGAAGCGCAAGATAAAATTCGATGCCCTGATACCACGGCACGGCGTTGTCGGCATCATTCTGCAAAATCAGAACGGGCGTGGTGATGCGATCGACCATGAAGATCGTGGAATTTTCAATAAACTTCATCGGATATTGCCATGGCGACCCGCCGATCCGGCTTTGCGAACGCTCGTACTGAAATTGCCGCGGAATTCCCGGGCCCCAGCGAATGCCGTCGTACGCGCTGATCATGTCCACCACGGGCGCGCCGGCTTCGACGGCTTTGAAGCGATGCGTTTGCGTAATCATGTATGCGATTTGATAGCCGCCCCAGCTGTGTCCCTCGATGCCGATATTCTTTTCGTCCACAAAACCCTGCGCCACGATGGAATCTATGGCAGGCAAAACGCAATGAAGGGCACTCTGTCCGGGGTTTCCGATGATGTAGACGATATCCGGTTCGAGAATTAAATATCCGTTGCTGACGTAAAAACTCGGCACGATGGTGTGGCTCGGACGCGGTGCAACGTATGCGTGCACGTTCTGCGAAAGTTTTTCGTAGATGTACACGATCATCGGATATTTTTTCTTCGGATCGAAATTCTCGGGTTTGTACAGAGTGCCTTTCAGCGGCACTCCATCGTCGTTAAGGTAATGGATCAGTTCCGCGGTGCCCCAATTCACTTGAGCCTGCTGCGGATTCGCGTTAGTCACTTTTTGCAATTTCGAGAAATTGGAATCTGTGATCAGCAGGTTGGGGAATTCTTGGAATGTGGATTCGGAGAGCACGAGCACGTCAGCGTCTTTAGCTTTCAGCGGCGCCGTAAATGATTTCGCCGCGAAAATTAGTTTTTGTGGAGGGGCGGCAGCGCCAACGTGACCGCGGTAGAAGCCGGTGTCATAAGTTTCTTCATCGGTGGCGCGCAGCAGTAAAGGCTGAGATGGATCGATCCATCGAGCCTCCGGATCGCGGACGTCCGAGCCGATGCGCGAGTACCGGAATTCCAGGTGCCCGGTGCGCCCTGCGCCCGCCGTGAGATTGGTCGCTTCGCCGCTATCAGCCGAAATCTGCCACACATCGTATTTGTCATAGAGCAGGAAATACTTGCCGTCACGCGTCCATCCGGCCGAGCCGTAGGTTGCGGCATCGCCGGGAACGTCGTTATCTTCACGCCAGAATTTTACGGTGAGCTTTCCCGTGAGGTTCGTGACTTTCCCATCCGGAACTGAAACGCTCATCCAATTTTTATCGGCAAAATAAATCAGGTGCTGCCCGTCAGGAGACCATGAGGGATTTTGAGTTTGTTTGCTGATGATCGGTTGGCGCTCGCCGTTCATCGTGTTCACCAGGAAATAGTCGTTGTAGGTCGTGTCGTATTCCTCGACCGGACCGTACTCGCGGCCATCCGCGCCAAGCGCCCACATGCCGTCTTCGGTAGGAGTAACTTCGGGCATCGTGACGTCGCCAAGCTGAAGCACTTGTTTTTCGGCGATGTGATAGACCGCGCGATATGTTCGATTTCTTTCCTGCGTCGCGCGAACTTTCTGCATCGGCTGGATGTGCTCGTCTTTGTAATGCCACAGGTCGGCATTCACTTTGTCATCGGCCAGCACTTCATTTGCAGGATCGATTTCCGGTGGATCGGGCGCAGCGACGCCGAAGAAAATATGTTTTCCGTCGTGGCTGAAAGTGACGGCGCCCTTGTCGCTGATCACAAAATGTTCGTGAAGTCCGCGCGAGGCAGATGAAGCCAGTTCAACGGGCGCGTCCGTGTGGCGATCCCACAGATAAAGTTTTGTTTTTGGCTGCTTTGATTTTGCGTCGTCGCGATCGCTGAGGAATGCAAGTTTCGTTTGCTCGAAATCCCACGTCAGTCGCGTGTATTTTCCCGGCCCGGCAAATAAGGTGCGCGGCGCGGCGTCGGTCCCGACGGTGATCAGGAACAAACCGTTCGTATCTTCCTTGTGCGACGCGACGGCGTAAACAAGCGCCGCCCCGTCCTTAGTCAAAGTGTATGCGAGCGCGTCAGGAAAAGTACGCTCTGCTTGCGTCGTCAAATTCCGCAGGACCAAATCACTTCCGTACTCTTTTCGAGCGCCGCGGCCCGCAGCGCCGCCAGTGGCGGAGGCGGTCGGAGCTGCGACCTCGGCGGGCGCGGCGCCGCGACCAGCGC
>OBLU010000165.1_pt1 | contig 62843 bp, 49 predicted proteins | sample 1518681 | NCBI WGS metagenome assembly OBLU01 (sample SAMEA3539304, study PRJEB22396) | soil metagenome | biome: tundra; feature: field; material: soil | place: USA | collected 2010-05 | depth 0.15 m | reverse complement strand
CTCCGAGCATCGTACGCACGATGTTCCCGTCCCGTTGCCACGCTGACGGTCGCTCGAAAGCGTTTCGAAACGTCCAGCGATAACCTCATGCCGAGCGGCGGCAAGGGGAGCGAAGCCGCGCAGGCCACCCTGGTCTCGGGATTGGCCCAGGCGTCGTAATGGACAGAGGCACCAAATGACCCGGAGGCGGCGGCGACTCCACGCACCGACCCGAGGCTATCGGCAGGAGATGCTTGGCGAGGTGGGAAACACGCGAGCGGGAGCCTGGTGGCACTAGTGTTCCCATTCTGCGATAGTATTGACCTCTACAAAGCCAAAAGAGCGTCAAAAGCGTTCCAGCAAGGCTATACTCCTGGCATGCCCACGACTCCGTACGACCGTCTCGTCAAGCTGGCCGCAGACCAGCATGGTTTCGTCCGCGTGAAGGACGCCAAGGAGGTTGGAATCCGCCCCGACTACCTTCGCAGACTAGCCATGACTGGTCGCGTCGAGCGGAGAGCCCAAGGCCTCTACCGCCTGACGGCGTTGCCCGTTGGGCCGCTTGACGAGTACCACGAGGCTGTCTTTGCCGCAGGCGGTGAGGGAGTCGTCGCTGGCGACGCGGCACTAGCGCTGTGGAACCTGGCCGACGTGAATCCTCGAGAAGTTGAGGTGGTCCTCCCCAATCGGCAGCGAGTTCGGAGGGCTCAGGACCGCCGGTTCCGGCTCCGTCAGTGGCGCCTCGACCCAGACCAAATCGACCACGTCGACGGAATCCCCGTGCTCGCCCCTCGGGCCGCCATCGGGGAAGCGATTGACAACGGGCTCGAAGGGAACCTGGTTGAGCAAGCGATCGCGAACGCTCGGCAACGCCAGCTCATCAGCGAGCTCACTGCTGCAAGACTGCGCGTGCAGCTTGCCGACCGCAATGAGCGCGTGCACGGGAAACGGACCAGCCAGTGAGCACCCCGCAGAAGCTGCCCGGCGACCGCGGTCATCTCGCCAAACTCCTCGACACATGGGCAAGACAAACCGAAGAGCAGGTCACCTCCGGCCGCCTTCGTCGCCTTGTCGGCGTCATGGCGATCATCCAGATGCTCGACGGTCGGAAAGACGAAGCCGGCCAAGAGCGGATCGCGTTCAAGGGCGGCGCCGCCCTGGAGCTCAGGTTCGGGCTTCGGGCACGAGCATCCAAGGACCTCGATGGTGCGTACCGTGGCGAGGTGACCGAGGCCATCGGCCTGATCGAGGGGCGCGTACACGACGGATGGAGCGGATTCACGGGCAGGACTACCGAAGGTGAACCCATTGCGGGTACCGGCCTCGTTCCGCCACCGATCCGATTCCAGGTCAAGCTCCTCTACAAGGGCGTCGACCGAATCGCTTCGAGCGGCTAACGCTCAGGACGCTTCTCGCACACCACAAAGCCTTTGCAGGGTCTAGTGAAGAGATCCTTGCGCCTTCTTCACGCTCGCATCGAAATGCCTGGTAAGCCCAAGACGTGCTCTTGCACGACCCATTCCCGTGAGCAGACGGTCGGTCAAGAGTGACAGAAGTTGCAGCAACGATCGCAGCAACGCTGCTGCAAATCGGTGCACATCAGCGGACGGCGGCGGACACTCGGGGAAATGCCGTGATCAATAGAAAACCAACAAATATAGGGCTTTTCCCAGGTCTGAACTGGTGGGCCGTACAAGACTTGAACTTGTGACCTCTTGCGTGTCATGCAAGCGCGCTACCAGGCTGCGCCAACGGCCCCTCAGGAGGTGACGCTACCATCGTGCGGCGCCCTTCTGAGCGTCGGATGAACCGGGGTGCATCCACTGTGGCGCTGGCCGAGGCTAGATTGCCGCCGTGCAGGCCATCGGCGAGACGGTGCGCCCGACACGCGGCGAGGCGATCACCAAGGCCCTCGGGTTCGTCGCAGTAGTCGGAGCGACGATCTTCGTCGTCTGGCAGCTGCGACCTGGTCTTCTCTTCAATCCGAACATGGACGTAGGCGGCGACAACGCCGGTCATGTCGTGACGCCGTACTTCCTCATCCACGACCTGCTGCCCCAGGGGCGCCTCACAGGGTGGGACCCGCAGTGGTTCGAAGGCTTCCCGCTGTACGTCTTCTACTTTCCTCTGCCCGCCTTGTTCGTCGCCGCGTTCTCGGTCGTGTTCCCCTACGCCGTCGCCTTCAAGCTCGTCACGGTCCTCGGTCCCGTCACACTGCCGGTGGCGGCTTGGGCCTTCGGGCGACTGGCGGACTTCAAGAGGCCGATCCCGGCACTGATGGCCATGGCCACCTTGCCCTTCTTGTTCAACACCTCCTACACGATCGAAGGCGGGAACCTCACCTCGACTCTCGCCGGTGAGTTCTCGTACGCCCTCGCGCTCACGACCGGGCTGCTCTTCCTCGGAGTCTTCGCGTATGCGCTCCGGACGGGCCGCCTCCGTTGGCTCGCGGCGGCCCTGTACGGGGTGACGCTGCTGTGCCACGTCGTTCCCGCACTCGGCTATGCGGCCATCGCGATCCTGCTCGCGGTGAGCCACTGGAACCGGAACACGTGGCGAGTCATTGTTCCTGTTGGCGCGGTCGGGGCTCTGCTCGCAGCGTTCTGGCTCGTCCCGTTCGGCGCTGACCTCGCCTACAGCTCGTCCATGGGCTACACGAGAGTGACCGGTGTTTGGTCGAACATCTTCCCGCGTGACTACTTCTGGATGATCGTTCCCGCTGGGCTGGGCGTCCTGATCGCCATCGTCCGTCGTGACAGGACCACCATCGCGCTAGCGGTCGCAACGGTGGCGGCGGTGGCGGGGTTCCAGTGGCTTCCGGCCGGTTTCGTCTACAACGGCAGGTGGCTGCCCTTCTATTTTCTCTTTACGGCGCTTCTCGCCGCCTACGGCGTCGGGGAAATGTTCCGCCTGGGAGGCCGCTGGCTGGAGCTCGACGTTTGGCAGGCACCGGTCGCGGTCGTCCTCGGCAGCCTCGCCGCCCTGCTCGGCATCTTCATCGCCGGAGGCGTCGCGATGCTCGGAACCAACTGGATCGCCTGGAACTACTCCGGCTTCCAGGGCAAGTCAGGCTGGCCTGTCTATCAGGGCATCGTGCGCATGCTCGACCAGGCAGGCCGGACCTATGGGTGCGCCCGGCTGCAGTACGAGTACATAACCGAGACCAACTACCCCTTCGGTTCCACAGAGGCGACGATGGCACTGCCGTACTGGACCAACGGGTGCATAGACACGCTCGATGGCGTCCTGTTCGAGTCCTCGACAACGACGCCGTTCCACTTCCTCGACCAGGCTGAGTACTCGCTGGCGGGTGAATCCTCGAATCCGGTTTCGTTCCTGAATTACCCCACCTTCAACCTTGCCGACGGGATCCGTCACCTCCAGTTCGAGGATGTGCGGTACTTCCTCGCCGTATCGCCGCAGGTCGAAGCCGCCGCCAAGAGCGTCCCCGGGCTCGTCAAGATCGCGTCCACCCCGGGCTTTCCTGGTCCGATCGACCAGGTGACGGTGGCCCATCCCGTCTGGGACCTCTACCTCATCAAAGGCTCGCAGCTTGTGACTCCGCTAGACCACCTCCCGGTCGTGGAATCCGGTGGCTCCGCCAAGCAGTGGCTCGACACGAATCTGGTCTGGTGGGAGGACGAAACCTACTGGCCGGTCGAGCTCGCGTTCAGCGGGCCAGCGGACTGGCCGAGGGCGCGGGTCGGGTCGGTTCTCCCCGCCTCCCAGGGGGTGCCGGTCAAACCGACAACGGTGACAGGCGCCCACATGACGAACTCGACTGTGAGCTTCAACGTCGGACGGCTCGGTGCCCCGGTGCTCGTGAAGGTGCCATATTTCCCGAACTGGCACGCCACCGGCGCGCTCGGGCCGTACGAGGTCTCTCCAAATCTGATGGCAGTCGTACCGACAGCACATCACGTAACGCTCACCTACGGCACCACGGGAGCCGATCAGCTCGGCAAGCTTGCCTCCCTTGGCGGTGTCGTCGGCCTGGGCATGCTCATGACGCTGCGCCCGCCCGTCATGAGACAGCCGATCGGCTCACCCGAGACGCCATCGTCGCCGACGCGCGACGACGAGCCCGACGGTGGTATTCCGAGTCGCCTGGAGGACGTGAGCGAACCGGTCGCGACCGCCGGCCAAGAGCTCGACCGCCCCCAAGGACCAGGTCCAGAACCAAACCCGGGACCCGAAGCGGACCCGGGAGACGACACGGCCATGGAGTGACCCCAGATTCCCGCTGACAGTGCGTATCCTCCTTTTACGTGCCCAGAGATCCGGCGATCAGCTCGCTAGGGCGCAGCCGGTCCGTTCATCACGCCAACAAGGGCCGCCGATGGCCGAAGCGCGTGACCATCGGCGTGGCGATCGTGCTGGTACTGGCGCTCATGGGCGGTGTCGGGGGTTGGTTCTATGTCAACTCCGTGCTTGGCTCGATCAAGCGGGTCCCGGTTCCGAGCATCACACCGGAGACTTCTGGGGCGCCGATCGACATCCTTCTCGTGGGCTCCGATTCCCGGGCCTTCGTCGATGGTTCCGGGCAGGCCTCCTCCTTCGGGAGCGCGACCACCCAGACCGGACAGCGGTCCGACGTGATCATCGTCGTGCGGCTGGTGCCAAAGATGCGTCAGATCGAGATGCTGTCCATCCCACGGGACACATACGTCCCGATCCCGGGCACCGGCGGCTCGAACCGGGTCAACGCGGCCTTCAACACCGGTCCAAGCCTGCTGGTCCAGACGATTCAGCAGGACTTCGGGATTCCCATCAACCACGTCGTGGTGGCGAACTTCCCGGGCTTCGAGGGCATGGTGAACGCCCTCGGCGGCATCTCCCTCGATTTCCCGTATCCGGTTCGCGATCCGGACTCCGGCCTGAGCGTGACAACGGTGGGATGCCAGACCGTGAACGGGACCTCGGCCTTGGCTCTTGTGCGCAGCCGGCACCTCTACTACTTCAAGGACGGGAGCTGGAAATACGACGGCATGAGCGACTGGAGCAGGATCCAGCGCCAGCAGGCCTTCTTCCATTCAGTGCTCAACAAGGCAAACAGCGAGTTCCCCAACATCTTGGCGATCAACAGTTTCCTGCAGGCGACCGCTAACGACCTGCAAGTGGACTCGGGGTTCGGAAGTCGCGAAATGATCTCTCTCGGCATGCGCTTTCGAGGAGTCGCCTCGGCCAGCCTCGCGTCCGAAGTCCTGCCGACCTACGGCACGACCATCGATGGCAATGACGTGCTGATCACGGCACAGCCTTACGCCCAAAAGATGATCTCGAGCTTCCTCGCGATCGGGTCGTCGACCGGCGCGACCGCGACAAGCCAACCGGGGACTTCGACGACACACTCGGCCAAGACCAGCTCCGCGCCCACCACGACCACCCTGGTATTGACCGTAGCCACCACTACGCCCGAGAGCCAGATTGTCTTCGACAACCCCAAGGACCTGCCCGAACCCTGGAACCCGAAGCCCTGCTGACGGGCGAGGCACGCGCCTAAGGGCGCATCGCACGCGGCGGAGTCCCAGGCACCGAGCCGGTCGCTCTGTCGATGCCCATGACCTTCTCCGCCCTCCATGCCAGGCTGGGCAGGAGCGACGGCGTCCTCAGCAAGGGCACGCCCCTCCGCTCAGCTGCCGTGGCTCCGTTCGAATGTCACCGTCGCCATCGGGAAGTCGAGTTTGAACACACTCCTCGCACCGGCGACGCACCTTCGCCACCCGACTGGCGCCCCCACCAGAGGCGCTCCGCGCCGACCGGACGCGACGCTCATCCGCGGGAAATCGAGCGAAATCGAGTACTTGAACCCCACAGCCTCCTCGACGTCGGGAGACGAGGTTCTCCAGGCAGGGCAAACCCTGAAGCAGCCCGGACGATCTAGGCGTCCAGATCCAGAAGTTGGGCCGTCTGGCACTCAACTGAAAACGGAGGCGCGGTAACGTGCTCCTATGATTCGCCATACTGTCGCGTTTCGTCTTCGACATGCCGCCGGATCGGCTGAAGAGGCGGCGTTTCTGGCCGACGCATTGCACCTAAATGATATTCCGGGTGTTCAGAATTTCGAGCGCCTCAAACAGGTAAGTGACAAAAGCGAGTTCGCATTCGGGTTTTCCATGGAGTTCGCGGACCGCGCGGCCTACGACGTCTACAACAACCACCCGGTCCACACTGCATTTGTAGCCGAGCGCTGGGCACACGAAGTCGAAGCAGCTCAGGAAACGGATTACCAACCGCTGTAGGGGTCTCGTTATGATCGGCGGACCTCGATCGAGAGGACACCCACAGTGAAAATGGTAATAATGACGGGTGGCAACAGCGGGATTGGAGCCGCGTGCGACGGCACGCCTAGCACGAGAGGCTGTTGACGTCGTCTCTTTCGACCTGGGTCCCCACGCCTCCGTAGAAAGACAACGACGACTACTACGAGTCGGTCTCCTAGGTGCCGGGATGGTAACGACGGTCTCATCACTGGGCGCGGGCCCGTGGTGCAGCCCAAGGGAGCCGCATAAGCCCCTGCACGCCTCGATAGTGGCTCCATAGGCCGATCAAGACGCCGATACTGACGTTTGCCGGCGGTAGCGGTGAACTAGCCCCCGATCTTCTCCACCTGGAGGCCGAAGATCTGGCCGACCAGCTTGAGGCCGGGGAGGTCGTGGCCGCTGAGCAGCACCGAGTGGTGCGAAGGCAGCCGCTCCATGAGAGCGTGGCCGTCGGGCACCCGGATCACCGCCCCGTTGAGGCAGTCGGAGCCGGGAAAGCCCGCATATGCGGCCAGCTCGCCTTCCACAACCGACAAGGTGTCGAATGTGGGCCCTAGCTTGGCCAGGGTGAGGTCACCGACGGGAAGACGGGCGTCGATGGCGGTGGCGTTCTCGTCCACGATCGCGAGCGCTCTCGGGCGCAGCTTCCACTCGACGGCGAATCGCCGGGGCAAGACGCCCAGGTAGCCGCAGTGGGCCGCAAGGACGTGGTTGGCAGGGTCGTCGACTTGCGGGAAGGCCGGGATCCGCTCGTGGCGCAGCGCCGCCTGGCCCATCAGGAAGGGGTAAAGGTTGGTCATCATCACCGGGACCCCGAGGGAACGGTGAACAATGAACTTGGTGAGCATGGAGACGGTGTCCGCTTCGCAGCCCCATATCATCTCCCGCTCGGTGTAGAGCAGGTCCCAGGCCAGACATGGCGTGGTATCCGAGGAGGCCGACTCGTTCAGGCAGTTGATCCCGACCGCCAGGACTGCGTGCTCGTTGTCGAGGTCGTCGCGGACCGCCCGGTAGAGCTTGACGGCACTGAGAGTGGCGCGGTCGCTCACACCGGCGAGCGGGACCTCGTCACGCAGGCGCACCCATTCCTTTGCGGCCTCGGAGTCCGGTATGGCCTTGGCTCGCGCCCCCAGCTCCTCGAAACTCCTCTTCACGATGCGAACGCCGAACCTGTCCCGGATGCGCTGCGAGCACTCCTCCTCCCACCAGTAGAAACGCTTGAAGATGCTCGGCTGGGATCCCCCCTCCCCGGGGTGGTCCTGGTAGACCAAGAACTCGCCGTCTCGCAGCTGCCGTCTCGCTGCGAGGGCGCGGCAAGCAGTCTTCGCCGCGCCCAGTGAGTACGGCGCCATCACCGCTACACCCTCCGCCCTCAGGTAGCTGATGATCTCCCAGTCCCACATCGCCATCGTCCCGAACTCTGAAGTAAGCACCAGGACTGGTACGTCGAGCCTGCGGAACTCGGCCACGCGGTGGTACGCCTCCCCCACCATCTGGGGGAAGACCACCGCGTCGGCTTCGGGCAGCGCCGCCCCTAACGGGAGCGGGTCTGCGATCTCGGCTTCGTCGGCGAGCAACTCGCTCAGCCGGCGCGTTTGGCCGACAAAGTCCGGATCGTCGGGCGAAACGAGGTACAGCGGTACGAGGCGTGCTTTCACGATCGCCATCCATTCACCTCCGGTGCCTGATGACGGTCTCGAGGAACTTCCGGCTCCGCTCCGCTTGGTCGATGGTGCCGCATTCCACGCTGAGCGTCAGCTCCCGATCGAGCGGGTCGAGGATGTGGAGGACCCGCTCCCAATCAACCACTCCCTCGCCGCACGCGCAGCCGACAGGAGTACCTGTCACCTTGCCCCGCGCGCTTTCGCTCTGCTCGAACGAAATGTCCTTGGCGTGGACATGGAAGACACGTGCAGCCACGCGCTCGAGGCCCTCGTAAGGATCTTCCGCGCCAGCGATGTAGGCGTTACCCGTGTCCCAGTTCACTTGGATCCATGGCGACTTCACCAGCTCGACAATGCGCAGCAGGCCTTCGGATGTCTTCGTGTAAATGCCGTGCGGCTCGATGCACACGTAGACGCCGTGCCGGGCCGCCACCAGTGCTGCTTTCTCTAGGCTGTAGCGCATGACCTCGTGGGCATGGGCGTCGTCCATCCAGTCGGGCTTCACCATCTCGTCGGTATTGACGAAACCGGCGCCTACCGCGTCGGCCAGGACGATGGCGCGGGTCAGTCTCGGCACCGCCGCCTCGGGCTTCATCAGCGGGCTGTGCCCGCTGATGCTGGACACGCGCACGCCGTGACGGTCACAGATCTCGCGCATCAACAGCGGGTCCTCTTCCATAGAGAACGAGTGGAAATACTGCACCTCGCTCAAGAGCTCCCAGCCCGTATGCACCATCGGCTCGACCCACTCATAGCCGATCTCTGCCGCGATCCTGATGCCCTCTTCGAAACCCTTATCAGCGCTGCGGACAAACTCCATGTTCGCCGCGATCCGATAACTAGCCATTGGTCCTCCTTGGTAATAAGAGGGAGCCCTCCCGGAGGAGGACCTCCCTCTTGGTCCGCCTTTACATCGGCGGCTGGTTGTCGGCATCTATTAGCGGCCGCAAGACCTGGTTGACGTAGCGCCCCAACTGCACAGCTACTCCGTCGGGGTCTCGTTGAGCCAGCTCGGACTCGTCCTCGAGCACAAACCAGCCTTCGTAACCGGTCCGTTGCAACAGTTCCATCACCTGGGCGACAGGGACCACGCCCGTACCGATCAGGGCCCACCGTCCATGGTCATCCATGTCTTTGGCATGCACGTGGTTGACCCGCTCCCGGTATTGCTGCACGACAGCGAGCGGGTCCATACCGCCACGGGCCAAGTGGCCGAGGTCCGGGGTGAAGCCCACGGAGCCCGGTAGACCGTCGACCAGGATCTCGTAGTCCTCGCTGGTCCGAAACAGCGAACCTTCGGGAGAGTTCGGGTGGAACGTGGTGCGGACGCCAGCGTCCTCGGCCCGTGCGGCGAGGTCCCGGACGCAGCTGAAGAGCCGCCGTTGCCGCTCTCTCAAGTCCTTGCGGTCCTTGCCCGGCATCTGGCAGAGCACAAGCAACGCCCCATTGAAACTCTTGGTGAGAGCAATAGCGGCGTCGGCCGACACACGCTCCGAGGGTGTCTCGTGCTCATTCGTCCAATCCTCGACCAAAGTCAGTGCGGCCAGCTCGAGGTTATTGGGCTCGAGCGCACCGCGTAGGCGCTCAGCTGTTGCAAACTCGCCCAACATGATGACCTCGGGCTCTAGGCCGCTGAACCCCGCTTGGCCAACCACCTCGGAAATGTGGTCGATTCTCCCCTGGTACAGCGGCAAGGACATCTGCCAGGCATAAGTCTGGCAGCCGGTACGCATCATTTCTGAACCGTCCTCTCATTTCGGCCAGGTTTGCCGCCTTCTGCAACGCGCTCGAGCGAATGAGGCCGTTCGTCCAGCCACGCGGATGTGAGGTCATTGAAGGCCTCCAACTGTTCCCAATGGTGGGCATGACCGCCGGGAAATATCTCCAGCCGAGAGCCTCGGATCGCACTGTGGACCTGTTCTGCATGGCCCAGGACCGTGAAGCAGTCCTCGCGCCCTGCCGTTACCAATGTGGGCGCGTCGATGTTGGAGAGCCGACTGAGGGTGTCGTGGCCCGTGCATGCCGCGCTCTGTGCTGCAAAGGCATGGTCCGGGACAGGCACCGCGGCGATCACTTGGCGAGCGTCCTGAAGTTCTTGCAGGTGAGCCGAAACGTACGACGAGCTCCAAATCCTCAGCTGGAGCATTTGCGTGAACTCTGCGGGCCCGAGCACCCCGTGCGCCACGCGTAGGTGGTCGAAGACCTCTGACAGGTACCCATCGCAACGAGCCCAGGTCGAGACCAGGACAAGGCGACGGACGAGTGACGGGTGCCGCAAAGCAAGTTCCTGTGCGATCGCCCCACCCATCGAGATCCCGACAACGGCCACCGGCGTATCGGCGACAGCGTCGACCACTTTTGCGCAGTCGTCTGCCATCTGCACGGTCGAGTACGGTCCTGTCGGCTTGCCTGACCTACCAACACCCCGGTTATCCACCAGGATGCAACGAAACCGCTCCGAATAGACCGACACGTGGTCCTGCCAGGCGGAAGCGTCAGCGCCAAGCCCCATCACGAGGAGCAGCGGCCGCCCTTCCCCGACAAGGCGGTAGGAAATCGCGCACCCGTCAGCAAGCACCTCATGCGCCGGCAGAGCCGCTACGTCAATCGTCACCTCCGGACCGGCTTCTCAGGTGATCTCGCCGGGCCCCAGCTCCGGACGAGAGCAAGCGATTCAGCAGCCTTCACGTCCGCAGCATCGCAATAACAAAGATCCACGCACCACCAATTGAGCCGGTCGGCGATCGGGCTGAGAGCTTCCAGCAGAGCGACGAAATCCACCTGCCCCTGTCCGAGAGGCGTATGTACGCTGGTATGTTCGTCGTGCAGAAAGCCGTCGGCGTCGGCCAGGTGCAAATGCCGGATAAAGGGCAATAGGCGAGTAGCGTAGGCGGCCACGCTTTCCATCAGCTCCGGGGAAGTTCCCTGTCTCGCCCCGCACACGCCGCCGGTATAGGCGTGGGACGAATCGAACAATATGCCGAAGTTCGCATGGTCGATCTCCTTCGCCAGGCGCTCGACCTCGCTCGGATGGTTCAGCCAAAAGCCTGGTTCGAACTCCCAGATGAGGGTCACGTCCGATCTGCGGCACCGCTCCGACGCTTCCGACCATGATGCACGCAGCTGATGGAAGCAAAGCTCGTACTCCTCCGGGACCATTTCTTGCGGTGGCATGACCGTGTCGACACGAAGTGCTCTGATCTCCAGGTTCTCGCAGAATTCCCTGGCCTTGTCTATCTCGGCAACATAAGCCTCGGTGGAGACCCTTGCAGGTGGCACGTGATGAAAGTCGGGCGCGTAAGCTGAAATGCCAAGATCGTGCTCGCTTATCTGAACCTTGAGCTCTTTCGTGCCCTTGCCGCCGATGAAATCGTCGTAATGAGGGTGCGGCCGAAAGCCATTGATCTCCACCCCGTCATAACCGACCTTCGCAGCAAAATCACAGACACGTTCGAAAGGCCACGGGTCGTTCTCGTAGGGACCGAAAGCGAAAGCCCAGCTTCCAATAGACACCTGAGGCACTGCTGGCAATGGCCCCGATTGCGGACCGGATCTGGGACTCGAGACTCTCATCACACCCCACTCCTTTTGTACGTAACGACACGCTTGTGACATGGGAGCTCTCACGCCACTGAGAGTTCTTCAGGAAGTTACTGCGGCATAACCAAGGAGTCAGCGCAGACGCTGGAGCTTGCAGCTGCTGACGAGGTGATCAAGGTAACTGAGGTCATGATTGGTATGCGCGAACGAAGGCATGACCGTCGCGGGCAAGAGCGTCCATCGAAGGAGCTACCGGTCGCCAGAGCGACACAGCCCGAGCTATCTCAGCGACGGTAGGCAGGAAGGACTCGATCACGATGCTGCCGTTGTAACCGACAGCATCAAGAGCTCTGAAGACCTCGTCCCACGGCACGTGACCGCTGCCTGGCGTGCCCCGGTCGTTCTCTGCGACCTGCATGTGGAACAGCCTGTCTCCTGCCCAAGTCATTGCCTCGGTAAAGCTCTTCTCCTCGATGTTCATGTGGAAGGTGTCCAGGAGGAGCCCGACGTTCGCCCGGCCGATCCTGTCGCACAGGTCAAGGCCTTGTTCGACGGTGTTCACGAGATCTGTTTCGAACCGGTTCAAGGGTTCCATCGCCAAACGGACCCCTCGTTCCCCAGCGTAGTCAGCCGCCTCGCGCAGACTTTCTACGGCCCAGGTGCGCTGTTGTTCACGTTGCTCTGGGGGTAGCAGCCGGGCTTTGCCTGTGGCGGAGTACATCGGCCCAGCGACGTGGGGCGATCCCACATCCGCTGCGAGGTCAATGCACCCTTTGAGGTAACGCACTCCTTGAGCTCTCTTGTCTGGCTCCTCGTGCGACACATCTCGGTCCGGCCCGAACGCACCGCATACCGATATCTGCAACCCGGTGCCGTTCGCGGCTTCGATGAGCGGCTCAGCGCTGAGTTGCGCCGGATCCTCGACGCACACTTCGAAGACCTCGAAGCCGATTTCGCGTGCGTACTTGAAGAACTGCGTGTCGTTGTCTGTGAAAGGCGAGGCCAGCACGAAGCTGCTAATGCCAATGGGGCGCGACGTCATTGCCGGACCACCGATCGGGCCCAATGGATAGGACCGCGAGCGAGGGCGACGGCCTTGCCGTCGGCTAGCCAAGCGACGACATCTTGCGAGATCCTCTTCAATGGATCTCCTGAGCTGAGCGGCACATCGGGCACTTCCTTCACATGACTCGTTCCTCTCAGCCGACGGCGGCGGGCTGGGCTGCCCGGCGGTAGAGCTCGACCGTGGTTGCCACGCCCTCGGCAAGCGGCGTCACGGGCATCTCGAACCAGGGCTCGGGAAGCCGCGAAGCGAACGGCAGCGCTACGTCGTCGAACGTGACTCGTGCGCCAGGAGCGGCATCCTCGATCGCCGCCACAATCTCCGCCATTGACACATCGGGCCCGCCCATGTTGTACACCTCGGCTCCCGTGGCCGGTCGCCTGGCGGCATCGATGAAAGCCCGAGCCGCATCGGCGCCGTACTGCAGCTGTGTGCTCCCTCCGAAGGGGATGTTGAAGGGCTCGCCTCGCGCCACCGCGGCCATCGCCTGAGTTGGCGCCGCGGTCATACCACTATCGCGCCCACCTCCGTACACGACGAGCGGCCGGAGACCGACGCTGGCCACCTGGCTCTCCTGCCAGTAGAGCCGCGCTGAGCCTTCGTTCGCGATCTTGTAGACCCCGTAGATGGTCGTTGGCGTAAACGTCTCGCCGGCAGCGTCGTACACGGCCGCAGAGCTCGCGTAGGCGATCGGTGCCCTCAGACCGTGGCGCCGGGCCGCCTCGAACAGGTTCGTAGTGCCCGCGACGTTGACCTCGGCACCTCGGGCCGGATCCGCCTTGCAAAACGGCGCCTGGAGCGCTGCGAGGTGAACGACATGAGTAACCGCGTGCTCTGCGAGAACGCGCTCGAGCCCGCCGAGGTCCCTGATGTCGACGTCGACCGCGCGGGCCGGCTTGAGCTCATCGCCGCCGATCAGGCGAAGCCGGTCGTTGGCGGTGCCACGGTCGAGCGCCACGACCTCGGCTCCCTCCTTGACCAGGGTGAGAACAGTCCAGGCCCCGATGCACCCCGAAGCTCCGGTGACGAGCCATGTTTCCTGGGGGCTGCTCATGTTTGTCTCCTTCCAGATCGATATGGGCTACCGCCGGACGCGGGCGTCGCCGCCAGCGGCAAGCCGTTTGACCTCGGCAAGCGTCGCCATGGACGTGTCTCCCGGCGTGGTCATGGCGAGGGCTCCGTGAGCGACGCCGTAGGCGAGTGCTTCGTCAACGCCCATGCCCGACAGGACCCCGTAGACGAACCCCGACGCGAAGGAGTCGCCACCGCCGACGCGATCGAGGATCTCGAGATCCTGGCGCACAGCGCCCCGGTGGAGCTCACCATTCACATAACAGACGCCGCTCCAGTCGTTGCGATTTGCCGATCGCACCGTCCGGAGGCTGGTCGCGATCGCTCCGAGGTTCGGGTAGTCGCCGACGACCTGCTTGAGCATCGACTCGTAGCCGCCCACGTCAAGGTTAGAGAAGGACTCCTCGACGCCCGGGATCTCGAAGCCGAGAGCCGCGCTGAAGTCCTCCTCGTTGCCGAACATGACGTCAACGAGCCCGGCGAGGCGCCGGTTGACCTCGACGGCGCGCTCGCTACCGCCTATCCCCTGCCAAAGCGACGGCCGGTAGTTCAGGTCGTAGGAGACGACGCAACCAGCGGCGCGGGCGGCGCGCATAGCCTCCTCGGCCACCTCAGCAGTCGTCTCCGACAGGCCGGCGAAGATCCCGCCGGTGTGCAGCCAGCGGGCGCCTTCGCCGACGAACAGCCCGTCCCAATCGATCTCGCCGGCATGCAGCTGCGAGGCGGCCGTGTGGCCCCGGTCGGAGCAGCCGACCGCGCCGCGGACGCCAAAGCCCCTCTCGGTGAAGTTGAGACCGTTGCGGACGCCGCGCCCGACCCCGTCGTAGGGGACGAAGCGCAGGTGCGACGTGTCAACGCCGCCTTGGAGGACCAGGTCTTCGACGAGCCGGCCCACGGGGTTGTCGGCGAGCGCCGTCACGACCGTCGTGCGCAGGCCGAAGCACCGGCGGAGACCGCGGGCCACGTTGTACTCGCCACCGCCCTCCCAGACGCGGAACGACCTTGTCGTCGCAATACGGCCATCGCCGGGATCCAACCGCAACATGACCTCGCCGAGGGCGACTAGGTCCCAGCGGCATTCGGTGGCGGGCCGCGGCTTGGGCGGGTCAGCCATGGCGTGCCTCCCTGACGATCGCCATCGCCTCGCTGGCCAACTTCTCGATCTGGTCGTACCGCCCGTCTGCGAGCATGGCGGGCTTGGCCAGCCATGTCCCGCCACACGCGGCCACGGCAGGAAGCTCCAGGTACTCGGCAAGGTTGTCAGGACTGACGCCGCCGGTTGGCACGAAGCGCACCTCGCGGAAGGGCCCGGCGATCGCCTTCAAGAAGTTGACCCCGCCGAGGACGCCGGCCGGGAAGAACTTGACCAGCGAAGCCCCGGCCTTCACGGCCGTGCCGATCTCTGTGGGCGTGCACGCCCCTGGGAGCACAGGGATCCCCTGCGCCCGGCAAACCGCGATGACGTCGAGATCGGTCCCGGGGGAGACAACGAACTGAGCGCCCCGGTCGATCGCGCGTCGTGCGTCCTCAGCGGTGCGGACCGTGCCCGCTCCGATGAGGGCATCAGGGTGCGAACGGCGCAGCAGGGGGATGGCCTCGATGCCTGCCGGCGTACGCAGCGTGATCTCCGCTGAGGGGAGGCCGCCGGCGCACAGCGCTTCGAGCAGGGGCGCGGCCTGCTCGACCGAACCCAGCTCGATGACTGGGACCACTCCCAGCGAAGTGATGCGTTCAACGATGCTTTGCATTTCTCGGCCCTTCGTATCTGGCATGTTCGGCTCGCTCATAGCTGGACATCCACGAGCGGGAAACTCCACCCGCCTTCCGGTCGTCTTTCCGGCGGCGAAACCGTTGCGACCGAAAGGTGCTCGTCGAAGACCACGCGACGCCCCTCTCGGCGCGGCTCACGGTGCTCGTCGATTGCCCGCAGCACGCGCTCAGGGCTGGCCGGGAGCTCCGTCACCCAAACGCCCACGGCGTCGTGGATCGCGGCGATGACTGCCGGGCTCTGCCCGTTGTTCGCCATCTCTCCGATCGCCTTGGCCCCGAACGGGCCGACGGGGTCGGGATCCTCTAGCACGACGTTCTTCAGCTCGGGCAGGTCGGCCATGGCCGGGGCCGCATAGGCCCCGAACTCAGGTCCGCGGTGGACGATGTCGGGGTAGTACGGGTAGGACTCCTCGAGCAGCGCCAAGCCGAGCCCCATGATGGCGCCGCCCTGGATCTGGCCGTCCACCAGGATGGGGTTGATCGCGCGTCCGACGTCGTAGACCTGGATCAGCCGGGTGACGACCACTTCTCCCGTCTCGTCGTCGACCTCCACTTCTGCGACGCAGGCGGCATACGAGATGGCAGCGTGCGGTTCGCACTCACCGGTCACCTTGTCCGGCTCGACGTGCGGGAACATCCACGCGCCCGAGCCGACGATCATCTCGCCGTAGGTCCATGAGGCCGTCGCCGCGACCTCCGCGACGCCGACCTTGCGCGCCGGCGCTCCACGCACCGAAACGTCGCCCTCGGCGATCTCGAGGTCCTCGGGATCGACCTCCAGCATCCGTGATGCCAGCTCGAGCAGCCGCTGGCGCGCGCGGTAGGCGGCAACTGCGATCGCGTTGCCGTCGATGAACGTCCCGCGTGAGGCGAACGTGCCGAAGCTGACCGGCGAGGAGTCGGTGTCGGCGTTGTTCATCGTCACCCACTCGTGTGGGACGCCGATCATGTCGGCTGCGATCTGGGTGTGCACGGTCTTCGACCCCTGGCCGAGGTCGACGGTCCCGGAGAACACGTCGACGTGACCGTCGGGCTTGATCTTGATCCAGGCCTGCGACGGGTCGCCACCCTGGTTCATCCCGGTCGGGTACTCGATTGCGGCGATGCCACGACCTCGGTGGACAGCCATCAGTTGCCGCCCTCCAGTGCCGGCCGCCCGTCGCGCCACGCCAGCAGGTGGGTCTCCGGCCTCCGCTGCTGTTCGACGAGGTGGGCGGGCAGGAGCGCTCCCTCCCGCATGGCGTTGGTCATCGCCCGCTGCTTCGGCGACAGCTCCACGCCCGCTGCTTCGGCGGCGACGAGCAGCGTCGTGACGGTCGACGGGTTACCGTAGACGACTCGCGACGGCGAGGTGTCACCGACGCGGTTGGCGTTCTTCAAGCGGAGCTCCCACGGGTCCATGCCGAGGACCTCGGCTACGCGGGTCATGTGAGTCTCGACGGCAAAGGATGCTGACGTGACGCCGAAGCCGCGCATCGCCGCGGTGGGCACGTGGTTAGTCATCACCACGAACGTGTTGAAGGCGCACGCGGGGATCGAGTAGGCACCGGCCAAGTGGAACGTGTGCTTGGAACAGGCATAGGCGGAGGTGCGCATGTACGCACCTGCGTCGTGCAGAGTCAGCGTCCTGCGTCCCAGGATCCACCCGTCCCGCGTCACGGCGTCGGCGATCTCGACATGCCACGCCGCACGCGTCGATGAGCAGAGCATCTCTTCTTCGCGCGTCCAACGCCACTTCACCGGGCGCCGTGCCTTCAGCGCAAGCACTGCAGTAACGGGCTCTGTCACTGTGTCGATCTTGCCCCCGAAGCCGCCCCCGACGGTGCCTCCGACGAACTTCAGCTGACCGATCGGCATTCTGAGATGCCTGGCGGTGATGTCCATCGAGTAGTAAAGCGCCTGGCTCGTCGAGTGGATCGTCACACGCCCGTTGGGCTCCGCGACCGAGAGCGCCGCAGCCGGCTCGGCCGGCGCCTGCTCGACAGCCCCGGGCCTGTAGGCACCCTCGACGATCACATCGGCCTCGGCGAACGCCGCCGCCACGTCGCCCTTGCGGATCTGACGCTGCGGCTGGTCCGGGTAGTAGAAGTAGACGTTGCCGTCCGGTGTGACGTGCGGCTGGTCGGAGTCCCAGGCTTTGCGCATGTCGAAAAACGCGGGGCGCTCCTCGAACTCGACCTCGATCGCCTGAACGGCAGCGAGCGCCTGCACCTCCGTCTCGGCCGCGACGACAGCGATCAGCTGGCCGACATACCGCACCTCGTGCTCAGCGAGCAGCGGCTCGTCTGGAGCGATCCCCCAGACCTCCTGGTGGCCGACGACGTTGTTCGGGACGTCTGAGTGCGTGATCACTGCGTGCACGCCCGGCATCGTTGCCGAGCGGGCAGTGTCAAGGCGCAAGATGCGGGCGGAGGCTACAGGAGAGCGGAGCGCCTTGGCCCAGAGCATGCCCGGGAGGCTGAAGTCGTCAACGAAGCGCGAAGCTGCCGTGACGTGGGCCACCCCGTCGTAGCGAGGGAGGCTGGCACCGACCGCCTTCATGGCTCCACTCCACGGATCTCGAGCGCCGTCGGAGCCATGGTGCCGAGCCGTTCGCCTCGCGACGCGGCGACCACAGCGTCGAGGATTCTCACGTAGCCGGTACAACGGCAGTAATGACCGCCGAGCGCCTCGACCACCTCCTCGCGCTCGACCGGGCGGCCCTTCCGCCTGATCAGCGCTGTCGCGGCGAGAAGCATGCCGGGCGTGCAGAACCCGCACTGCGCGGCATAGTGCTCGTTGAAGGCCACTTGGACGTCCGAGAGATGGGAGGGATCTCCGAGCGCCTCGACCGTCGTGATCTCGGCGCCCTCCAAGGTCGCGACGACCGTCAGGCACGACCGCCTCGGCTCGCCGTCGATGAGTACCGTGCAGCTCCCGCAACTGCCGTGCTGGCAACCCGCCTTGGCGCCGACCAGCCCGAGCTCCTCCCGCAATACGTACAGCAACGTCGTCAGCGGGCCGGCGACGCTCGTGTGTTGTCTCCCGTTGACCACGAACTTCATCTGGCCTCCTCCAGCTGCTCCAGCGCCCGGGCTACTAGCACGGGCAAGACGCGCCTCCGGTACCACGCCGACGCCAGCGGGTCGTCCTCAGGCCGCACGTCCTCGATCACACTCGCGGCGGCCTCCCGCGGTGCCGCTCCGCCTGACAGGGCGCGCTCGACCGAGGGGCAGGCAACGGCGGCCGCGTGCTCCGCCAGGCCGCCCACTGCGACATGGACGCCGTCGCCCCGGAGCGCCACCGCGACGGTGAGCACGGGATGGGTATGGGAATGCCGGCGCCGCTGCTGGAGGAAGGCGCCAGCGAGCGGCCGCGGGACCTCGAGCGAGAGGACGAGGCGTCCCCATGGGGCCGCTATGAAGTCCTCGATCGGCTCGAGGCGTTCGCCCCCCGCGCCGGCAGAACGTACACGTGCCCCGAGTACGATCAGGGCCGGTTGCAGGTCGCCTCCGACCGTGACGTTGCCGCCGACGGTCGCCTGACCGCGGATCTCGTAGTCTGGGATCCGCGCCGCCGCGGCCAGCGGTTCCGGCGCGACCTCGGCCAACGCCGCCAGTGTGGCGGCTCCGCCGACCTCGAGCGGATCTCTGTCCAAGATGTCGTCGAGACCTGCGGCCTGGAGCATGAGCACACGCTCCGGCCAGATGGCGCCGTGCGTGAGAAGCGGCGTTACGATCGTGCCGCCTCCGATCACGGTGATACCGGCTCCGTCGCCGAAGACGGCGATCGCTTCGGCCTCGGACCGAGCCACCACCACCTCCGGCTCCGGCGCAGCCAAACGCGGGGCAAGCACTGTCAGATCCCTCCTCCTTCCTCAGACCCCGGGCCCACCCGTGTCAACTGAGCACCGTGGTCAGGACCGACCGCGGAACACGTCGACTACCCGCCCGGTCAGGTCCTCAGAGGTGGATTCGACAAACTGCCCTGCCTCAGCGCGAAGCTCTGCGCCGCGCTCATCCGCAAAGCTCTTCTCACGGGCCTCGGGGGATGTCCACTTCTCGACCACCAGGTAAGCGCCGGCATCCCCGCTCAGGAGCGTCGAAGAAAGGAAGCCCTGCTGGGTGGCCAGGAAAGGAAGGACCGCGTCGCGCCGCCAGATGAGGTAGTCACTGCTCCTTCCGGGCTTGAGCGTCACGCGTTCAACAGCGATCATGGCCGGAACGTACTTCGGGGCCGGCGCCGCCGGCCGGCTCGAGACGAGCGTCGGCCCGATAGCCCACTCGTCAGTGGGGACATCGGAAAAAAGCACCTGCACGTTCTCCCGCGGCGGGCCGGCGATCTCCGAGACCGCGTCAACAATGGCGCGCCCGAGGAACTCTTTCATCACGGTCGTGCGGCCACGGAACATCTCGACTCTGACGATCGGAATCGGCTCATCTCCTCTTTGCGTTACCGGGCAGAGGCCCTCGGGACCGAGGACCTCTGCCCGGGAATCTGATCTACTTGGTTACATCGGCGGGTTGGCCACAGGCGTGAGCAGTGGCTGCGCCATGTACTTGGCGACCGCGCTCGGGCTGGAGAAGATCGTCCAGCCCACTGCCTTGTTGATGTTCGCCTTCGTCACAAAGACCGAGTAGGAGTAGTACAGCTTCCCGCCCGAGATCTTGTGGTTTATGTACGCGTCGATCAAGCGCACAGAGTTGATCCCCTCGAGCGCCGGGGAGCACGTGTCGGAGGCTTTTAGCCATCCCGCTGCGATACCCGCCAGCCCGTATGGGGCTCCGTTCTGCGACACCTCGACGACCTGCTTGTCCTTGTGGGCAGCAACAAGCGCCGTGTGAACACCGACCGCCATGTCTTCATTTTCAACAAATACACCCGCTAGGTTGGGGTACTTGGCAATTATGTCCTGCATGGCAGTGTAGGCATCTGGCCGCAGCCAGTGACCCGTCTCGGTGTCCACGTACGTGATACTGCCGTTCGCACACTTGAGAGTCGGCAACCCGGTTGTCAAGTTGCCCTTGCACCCAAGGCCCTCCAGGAAGCCGGTACGGTAGCCCTCCGCATCGCCGCGTCCCAATTGTCCGGTAATGACGGCGATCTGTCCCTTCACGTGGGCCTTCAGATAAGCACCGACCGGATAAGAATATGGGCTCAGATTTACCTGCTCAAACCCGACTACGTCTTTCTGATTGAGGTACTTGTGGGAGTAACCGTACATCAGGAAAATCGGGATGTTTGCTCTAGAGGCGGCCGCTATTGTGGCGTCCTCTGTTGAAAGGCCTACAGAGTAGCCATCGATGGCTACCACACCCTGAGCGATGGCGTTCTTTACGTTGGCCAGCTCAACCGATGGGCTGATGTTCGGGTTAGGATAAGCCTTGACCGTATAGCCAAGTTTGGCTGCCGCCGCCTCGGCTCCCTTGAGGCCGTACTGGTAGTAAAGGTCCGGGCCCGACAGAAGGAACCCAATGGTGCCTTTGCTGCTCGCGGACACTGGGGTTGCGCTCGTCAACGCGAGCGCCACCATTGCGATAATGGTGCCACCGGCGACGACGGTGCGAACCAGTCTTGATTTCATACTCTAATCTCCTCTAGGTCCATGATGGGTGAATCGGTAATCCTCGCTGGGGAACTGTTTCGACCTTCTCATCTCCTTTCTTCTCAACGCTGCACGCGGGTCACCATCACTGCCAGAATGATGATGACCCCGAGAGCCATTTGCTGGTAGTTGCTCGTGAAACCTAAGAACAAGATGGAGTTCTGGACGAGCCCCCACAGGGCGACCCCTTGAAGAGATCGGAATGCGCCCCCTCGTCCGCCGAACAGAGCCGTTCCACCTATCACGGCGCAGGCGATCGACTGCAGCTCGAAGTTCTGCGCCAGGTTGAACGAGGCCTCGTTGATCTGGCCCGATAGCACCATGCCGGTGATCCCGACCATTAGACCCATCAACGTGTACAGGTAGATCTTCGAAAGCTTGACGGGGATACCGGATAGATAGGCAGCTTGCTCGTTGCCGCCGATGGCGTAGGCACGCCGGCCCAAGGGAGCCCAGCGCAAGAAGGCGTAAGTGAACAAAACGACTACCAGGAAAGGCAAAACGACCGAGGGAAGCCCGAAGAACGGAAGGCCTGAGGGCAGGTAACCCCCGAAAGCGCTGTAGAGCCCCTTCATATTGTTCACCGGCGCCCCACCGGTGAGCTGGGTGTCCAGCCCGAACAAGAAGATCGACATTCCCAGGGTGATGATGAAGGGGTGGGCTCGGCCCTGGGCCGCAAGCACACCGTTGACGAAACCCACCAACGTCGCGGCCGCGATGCCGGCGAGCACCGCGAGCCAAAGGGAAGCGTTGTGCTCCAGAAGTAGCCCCGTGATGATGCTGGAAAAAGCGATGTTGTAGCCCACCGACAGGTCCAGGCCGCCAGAGATCAGCAGAATGCACTGACCCATCGTGACGATGCCGAGCGGCGAGGCCTGGCTCAAGATGTTCTCGAAATTGTAGACGCTGAGGAAGCGGGAGGACTTGAACGAGGTGGCGATGATGATCAACACCATGACAGCGATCGGCCAGAGCGAATAGATGTCTACGTTCTTCGACCGCCCCGCGGCGAACCCTCGCCGAGCACCGGGCACGACGTCCGAGAGGACCTGCTCGGTCGCACTGCTGTCGACCAAACCATCGCTAGCGCCGTCTTTCACGCCCTCGCTCTCCGTGCTCATGAGCCCTGCACCGCCACCGACCCCACGGTCAGGTCCAGGATCTGCGCGTAACTGGTGGTGCGAGCGGGTACGTCGGTGACCACCCGCCCGGCCCGGAGGGCAACTATCCGGTCCACGAACTGCAGGAGGTCACGGATGTCGGTGGAGACAACCATCACTGCCTTTCCCCGGCCGGCCAGGTCACGGACTATTCGATGGATCTCGGCCTTGGCGTGGACGTCAACCCCCTGGGTGGGCTCCTCCAGCACAAGCACCTCGGCCTTGGAATTAAGCGCCTTGGCCAGCAACACCTTTTGCTGGTTGCCACCGCTCAGGTTGCGCACAGCGGTGCGCACCGATGACGCCGTGATGCTCAACTCGCCCACGAAATGGTTCGCCACCTCGCGTTCGCGGCGTAGAGAGAGCACTCCCCGCCGCGTGATCGCCTTGAGGCTGACGAGCGTCACGTTCTGTGCAACGGAGAGGACCGGGACGAGCCCATCGCGCGTGGGATCCTCCGGGATCATGAAGACTCCCCGTCTTATCGCCTGCTTAGGGCCCCGAGGGTCGTAAGTTCTGCCCCTCAGCGCTACCCGGCCGGCGGTCGGCCGGTCCAGCCCGAAGAGCAGCTTGGCAATATCATGACCACCCGCGCCGATAAGGCCCGCAACACCGACCACCTCACCTTGGCGCACCACGAAGTCCACGTCGTGGAGCACTCCCGTTCCGATGTGGGAGAATTCGAGGGCGGCTGAGGCTTCTGCTGTTGTAGCAGCGCTCTCCCCGATCGAGGCCTGGGTGATGCGGTGCCCTGCCATCAGGGTCACGACCTGCTCCTGGGAAAGTTCACTGATGGGCTGAGTCGCCACGAGCTGGCCGTCACGAAGCACGGTCACCCGATTGGCAAAGCGAAAGATCTCTTCGAGGTGGTGAGACACGTAGAGGACTCCCATCCCCTCCCGGACCAAGCCTTCGACCAGAGAGAACAGGTGCTCACTACGCTGAGCATCGAGCGCAGCCGTGGGCTCGTCGAGGATAAGCAGCTTGGCCTGACGGTAGAGAGCTTTAGCTATAGCCACTTGTTGGCGCTCGGGAGCAGAGAGGTAAGCGACAGGCATCTTTGGGTCTATGTCGAGCCGTAAACGCGCCAGCAGATCCCTGGTGAGTTCGTTCGCTTTGCGGCGGTCGATCACCAGCCCTCTACGCGCCGGCAGCTGCCCCAGCATCACGTTTTCGGTTACAGACAGCCAGGGCAGGAGCTGGGGTCGCTGATGAACTACGGCGATACCCAGGTCGTACGCGTGCTTCGGGGAGTACGTAGTGACTTCCCGTCCGTCGAAGGTTATGTGACCGCCGTCCGGTGGGTGAACTCCCGAAATACATTTCACCAGCGTCGATTTGCCCGCGCCGTTTTGACCCACCAGAGCGTGCACCTCACCGCGGTCGACCGTGAAGTCGATGTCACGCAGTGCCTGGACTCCGGGGAAATGCTTTGACACGTGCTCGGCGTGCAGAAGCACCGGGGGGGAGGCCGAGAGCGGAGAGCCGGTCATGACGACCGCCATAGCACCAAAACGTCCCTAAGAGGGGCCGCCAAGGCGCCCCACGGAGGCGAGACCGGTTCGCAGGTGCCAGCGTCGAGCTCTCCTCGCCAGCCCCCATCTCTCGACCGATATGCAGCCCTTGCACAGCAGATCAGCCTTCTCACCAGTCGGGCATGGTATGGGCCGGGCGTGGAGATGTCAAGCCATCTGACCAATTGTGGCGCGTCCAACGGGAGCTTGGTAGATTCCTGGCCGTGGCACCAGCCGTGGCACCTGCTTGGGCGCCGCTCGTGCGGCACTCGGTCACGACCGACGCGCGCGAGCACGTCATCCGCCTGATCACCACGGGCGTTTTCAAGCCCGGAGAGAAGCTGCCAGCGGAGCGGCAGCTGATGGAAAGGTTGGGCATCTCCCGACCGGCGCTGCGCGAGAGCATTGCCGCCCTGACTGCGATGGGGATCCTCGAGGCCCGCCAAGGCGCAGGGACCTTCGTGGGCCACCTCGACCCAGCCCGGATCGTCGAGCCGCTCGCCCTGATCGTCAACTTCAACAGCGAAGTCGTGCACGAGCTGTTCGGTGTCCGCAGCATCCTCGAGGCCGGCGCAATCCGGCTCGCCGCTGAGAACATTTCCGAAGAGCAACTCGCCGAGCTCCGCGGGCTCGCCGACGATCTCGGGCGGGCGCAGGGCAGCGTGAAGCGCTTCCTCCAGCTCGACATCCAGTTCCACCGAGCGATCCATCGCGCCTCGCGTAACCAGCTCCTGATCGCCCTGCTCGAAAGCGTTGCGCAGCTGGCTCGCGAGTCGCGCGCGGTGACATCGCGGAACGCCGAGGTGCGCAAGAGGGCCCACCGTCACCACCTCCGCATCCTGTCTGCCTTGGAAAGCCACGACCCGGTGGCTGCACAGCAGGCCATGCTCGAGCATCTCGCCAACATGCAAAGTGTGCTCGACGAAACTACAACAAGCCGCTGAGCACGTCCCGGCCACGGCGAAACGACCGGCCACCGCGAAACGACCAGCCCGGAGAGCGCCCCGCCCACCTGCCTGCCGGGCCGCGCTATGCGAGGGCACTGTCCGCCCCCGGCAGCGAATAGACCCGGCGCGCCGTACGGCCGAGCACGTCCCGTCTCGCCTCGACGGGTAGATCGGCCGCGACCCTCAGCCACGTTTGCATGAAAGTGTGAAAGTCGCTCCAAATGCTCTCGATCGGGAAATTGCTCCCGAACATGCAGCGCTCGGAACCGAACATGCCGACCGTTGTCGTGGTGACGAGCCGGATCAGCTCCTCGTCCACGCGGTGGACGAACGTGCCTATACCCGAGAGCTTGACCATTACGTTCGGCAACGGCGCAAGCAGCTCGAGGCCCGAACGCCACGGTGCGACGTGGCGTTGCCCGGCGCTCTCGAGCATCCCGGCATGGACGAGCACGAAGGTCGTGCCCGGGAAGTCTGAGACCAACCGGGCTGCGTCGGCCATCTGGGGCGGGAACACCTGGAGCTCGAAGAGCCAGCCCAGGTCGGCGAGCAGCCCGATGTTGGACCGGAAGACCGGGTCGTGCATACGTGCAGGGCCCGAGGCGTAGCGGAACCGCTCGTTCTCGTGCCAGTGCAGTTGGAGGCGCGTGCCGCGCAGCAGCGGCGAAATAGCGATCTGTTGCTGGAACACCTCGCCGGCACCCGGGTCGAACAGGTCGGCAGACCCGACGACAGCGTGTGGCCAGCCAGTCGCGTCATGGACACCTTGGACCCAGCGGACCTCGTCCACAACCCGGTCGAGCGCCCAGTTCGGCTGGACGTAGACAGCGGCATCGACGCCCTCTGCGGTCACGTCTCGCACGTACTCGTCGACGAGATAGTCGCGACGTACGGATTCGTACGGCCCGAAGATGCGAGGCACCATCGGCCCCTGGAGCCAGGGCAGATCGGCCATGCGCCAGATGTGGTGGTGACTGTCGACGACGTCTGGCACCCCGAGCTCAGCCGGTCTGAGCGGCTCCGTTGTTTTCATTAGTGCCCCCCGTTCGCCTTCACTTTGTGTCCACTGTTGATCGGGTCGCGGGTACTGAGCGGCGCGGCCCTGCCTCAACCGCAGATAGCCGCCGCACCGCGTCGACGGCCGAGGCGAGATCGCAAACGCCGACGAGGTCGTCCAGGTCGCCGACCACCGCCGCCATGCCCCGCGTGAGCGGCTGGTAATTCGCGTCGCACGCGAGCGGCGACCACCACACAACTCTGTGCGCCAGCCGAGCGAGACGTTCCACGGCCGTCGCCATCGCCCTTGGGTCGCCACGCTCGAGGCCGTCCGAAACAATCAGCACCAAGGCGTCGCGCGCCGCCGCTGTACGTCGCGCGTCTGCGAGGAACTCCTCGAGCGCTCGCCCGATCCGCGTGCCGCCGTTGAGGTCCAGCACGACGTCCGCGAGGCCGTCCAACGCGGCGTCGACGTCGCGCTTGGCCAACTGTCGCGTGACACGCGTGAGACGCGTGCCGAACGTATACACCTCGCAGCGCGGCACGGTGCGTACGAGCGCGTGCGCAAAGCGCAGCGCGTCGCCCGAGCTCTGGCGCAGCGAGCCCGAGACGTCGACGAGCAATAGCACCCGGCGCGGCCGCCGCAGCCGGTCGCGCCACTGCAGTCGTACCAAGTCCCCACCGCTTCGGCCTGCGGCGCGCAAGACCCGTCGCAGATCGAGCCGCTCACCATGCCGCGCCGGACGGTGCCGGCGGGCACGTTCGGTCGGCAGCTCTTCGCTGAGCGCGGCCTCCGCCTCGGCCAGCAGTCGCCTCTTTGCAATCGATGTGGCCGGGAAGGCGCAGCTGCTGCGCACCTCGTCAACGCTGGCCTCATGCCCAGCACCCTTGCGCCGGCCGACAGCGTCACCCTCGGCGCTGGCGGCAACGCGTCCGCGCCGCGACGCCGACAGACGTGGCGGCGGGCGCCCGACGGGGGGCGCCAGCGGGACGAGCCCGTCGCCGAACCACGCCGCGAAGACTCTGTCGAAGGCTTCCACCTCTTCGAGAGCACGCACGAGAGTTACGCGCGCCACCCAGTAGAGCTCGCTCGGCGAGGACGGCCGCAGAAGCACAACAGCTTGGAGGAAGTCAACCTGCTTTTGGACACCGGAGACCACACCCGCTCGCGCGAGAGCCGTGACGAACCCTTGCAAGTGTTCGACGGCGAGATGGTCTGCCTGGCGGGCCGCGGTCGTCACAACCCGCTCCCGGGGGCGATCCTCAGCACCTGGATCTCGGCGACTGCCATCTCCACATCGTCCTGGTCCTTCAAGAGGAGACCGAGCGAGCGCCGCAACGCGTCGGGCCATAGGTGACCCTGCTGGACGAGCGCGGAGACGCCCCGCGCCCAGTCGATCGTCTCGGCGGTCCCGGGGCGTTTCACAAGCCTCAGCGAGCGGACTGCCAGTACTGCCTCCACCAGAGCCCTGGCTGCGGCCTCGTCGACTCCGGGGGCGTGGGCACGGATGATCTCACGCTCACGCTCCGGCTCCGGGAAGGCGATCCAGTGGTACATGCAGCGACGCTTAAACGCGTCGTGGAGCTCGCGGGTCCGGTTTGAAGTGACTATCACGAGCGGTGGCTTGTCGGCCCGCACTGTGCCGCGCTCGGGGATCGTTATCTGGAACGCGTCCAGGAACTCGAGCAAGAACGCCTCGAACTCGCTGTCGGATCGGTCGACTTCGTCGATGAGGAGCACCGCCCGGTCACCTGACCTGACAGCTCGCAACAACGGGCGTTCGAGCAGGAACTCATCCGCGTACAGGTCCCCGACCTGGTCGCCCGCCCGAACGTGCAGCAGCTGGCGGGGGTAGTCCCACTCGTAAAGCGCCTGCGCCGCGTCGAGGCCCTCGTAACACTGGAGCCGGACTAGTTCGCGCCCGAGCAACCCCGCCAGCGATCGCGCCAGCTCCGTCTTGCCGACGCCCGGCTCGCCTTCTACGAGGAGGGGCCGCCCGAGCACCAGCGCCAAGTACACCGCAGTGAGGATCCCGTCGTCGGCGAAGTACCTCTGGCGCAGCAACCCTTCTCGCAGCTGCTCCAGGCTCGGGACGTCATCGGCGATTGGACTGGCTATTTGATCACCGCCCCAAGATGCCATCGAGGCTGCCAGCCACACCACGCTCGGCTTGAACAAATGTCACTTAATACTCCTTCTGCACTTCTGCGCCCTTATGTGCATATCTACGAGTAAACAAAAGGCCACTTCTTCATTTGGTAGTTGAAGGTTTGCCAGGCACACACAACTTGTTCAGCCTCCGGGGCCACCTCGAGAAGTGGCGACCTAAGCACGTCGGTCAAGGTGCCGCCTCCTGCTGGGCAGCCCGAACCGTCGCGGGCAGGTTCGCGATCTCCACCTGGCAGCCACTCGAGGCCGCCTCGGTCACCGCCTCGGCCACCTGAGCGGCGCGCAACCCGTCCAGGAACGTGGCTCCGTAGGGCTCCACCGCCGTGCCGTTAGCTACGGCGTCGATGAAATGGGCGAGCATGTTGGCATGCCCGTGCTCCCACCCGAGCACGTGGCCCGACGGCCACCAGGGCCCCGCCAGCGGATGATCCGCCTCGCACGCGATCACCTCGGCGAAACCGGCGGTCCTGCCCGCGTCCCCCCGGTAAACCCGCAGAACGTTGGGATCCTCCAGGTTCCAGGCAAGACTGCCCCTGGAGCCGTTCAGTTCCCAGGCCAGGTGGTTGCGTCGACCCGGGGAAACAAGTGAGGCATCGATGGTGGCAACGAGCCCGCTCTCCATCCGGGCGACAATGGCGACCGCGTCGTCTTGGTCGACAGGGCAGCCCTGGTATAAGCGTGCCGAGGTGGTCACCGGGTTCGATATGACTGCCTGCACCGAGGTGATCTCCCCACAGAGGAAGCGGGCCTGGTCCACGGCGTGGCAGCCGATGATCCCGAGCACACCGGTAGAGCTGGGCAGCGGCGCCGACGGGTCCGTGCGCCACTGTTGGGAGTAACGAAAGCGCGCCTGGTACAGCTCACCCAGCTCTCCGGCGTGGACCAGCTCCCAGGCCAGGCGCACCGCAGGGAAGAACCTGTAGTTGAAGCAAACCAGGTGCTTCACCCCTGCTCGTGTGGCCGCCTCGTAAAGGCGTAGGGCGTCGGCGGCGTTGGAGGCCAGCGGCTTCTCGCAGACGACGTGCTTGCCCCGACCGATAGCGGCCAGGGTTGGCTCCACGTGCGCGGCGTCCGTGGCGACGTTGTCAAACACGACCACCCGCTCGTCCTCCACTAGGTCGTGCCAGTCCGTCGTGTAGGAGGCGTACCCGTAACGGGTAGCCGCCTCGGCCACACCGGCTTGGGAGCGGCCAGCGATCGAGACAAGCTCCGGGCGAACATGAGAGGGCCAGAAGATGTAAGGGATGGTGTGCAGGGCGTTCGAATGCGCCTTGCCCATGAACCCGTAACCGAGCAGGCCAAAGCCAAGGGCTCGGCGCTCGTCTCGGGGAGCAGGAATGGTCGGCATCGGCCAGGTCCCTCAGTCGCTCGGCCCGCTGGGGAGCAAAGAACGCAGGTAGTCCAGGCTCCGGGTGACGATCTCCTCCTCCGGCAGCGACGCCCACTGCTCACCGATGAGGTCGACCTCCAGGCTCAAGGACCCGTCGAAACCGCCCTCCTGTAGCGCTTTGACAACGCCGGGCAAGTCGATGACCCCCTCGCCGGCTGGGCAGGCTGGCCACCAGGTGAAGTTCTCGGAGGGGCTGCCACCCTTGCGGCGTGTGGCAATGTCCTTGGTGTGGGTCGAGATGGTATAGGGAGCAAGCCGCGCTGCTGCTTCCACCGGGTCTTCGAACAGGCGAAGGCAGTTGCCAGTGTCGAAGTTGACGCGGAGGTTCTCTGACCCGACCACCTCGATGATCCGCAGCAGCTCTTGCGAGGTGAAGTCGATGTGGTTCTCCAAGGCAAGCACCACGCCCTGGTCCTGCGCAGCCCGAGCGGCCTCGGCGAGCATGGGGATGACCCTCCCGATCAGCTCCTCCCGGGGCGCCTTGGCGTAGTTCATGCTTGCCGCGGTGATACGCATACGGTTCGAGCCGAGCTTCAAGGTCTGAGGGATGTGTCTCTTCAGGCTCTCCAGCTCTTCCGGCCTGGTACCACCCCATAGTCCCTCGGGGTGACCCCAGCCAAGCACCCGGTCGACGCCTGCGTCGTCGAGGCGAGCCTTGACCTCAGCGCACAGGCCGTCATCCAAGGCATCGAAAAAACAAGCCTCTAGGGCGATCTCGTCGACGTTTTGGCTTAGGGCAAAATCTAAGAACTCGCCTTCCATCCGCCAGCGGGTGCCCGGGTCAGTCTGTAGGCCCGGGTAGATCTCGCCGAAGTAGCGATGGAAGCAGTAGCTGTCGATCCCAATCTTCATGACAACCTCTTTTCCTCTTGGCCCTGGACTGTCAGATCCGGCCCGGGGCGCGCCGTTACCTACCTCGCTTGTCGCCCACCCTCGGTGGCGCCGATGAACCTCGGAGTCCCAGTGCGATATGAGAAAGCTCGCCGACGATCTCCGGGGTCATCTCCAGGTCAAAGACCTCTTCCATCACGCATGTCCAACCATGCACGAAGTAGCGCCAGCCATCCTCTATGACCAGACTCCGGCTCATTGCCTGGCGCTCTGCCTGGTGGAGGAACCCGAGCTCCCCCCGGTAATTGAGCTCCCAGACCAGGGCGCCCTCGGGGAAGACCCCTTTGTCGGTGATCGGGCTTCCCGGGCTGTCCTTGCCCATGCCCGTACCGTTGACGACCAGCGAGCCCGGAGGCACAGACTCGAGCAGGCGGTCGTTCTCTACCGGGTCGGCGTTGTGGACGTAATCCACCTTGACCCTCGATCCCAGCAGACCGTGGACAGCGCGCATGGACTCGAGCCGAGCCGGGCTGCGGTTGACCACCACGACCCGCTGTGGTCGGTCTTCCGGCGGGCGGCCGGTCATAAGGTGCAAGCTGATGGCGAGGTTGGAACCGCCGGCGCCAAACAGGAGCACCTCTGCGTCGCTGGAGGCCCAGTAGCCCTCCTCTACAAACTCGTCGAGGGAGCGGCCCGAGGAGATGGGGTCTTTGGCATGAGCCCGGAAAAGGCCGCCGCGCTTCGACAAAGAAGAGACCTCTCCACAGAGCTCGGCGTAAGGGTCGACGAAGTCGAACATGTCCCTGCAGGCCGTGAAGAGGTCGATCTTGTGGGTGGTGACCAAGCCACCGAGCTCCAGCGGGTCTGAGCGGATGGCTTCCACCACCTCGCGGTAGCGCTCGGGCGGGGCGTGCAACGACAGGTCATGGCCGGAGATGTCGACATCCCCCAAGCCGAGGTGCTCGGCCCAGGCGGGGAACACTCGCCTGATGGCAGACTCGCCGGTAGTGACGCCAATGAACGTGAAGCGCCTAGTCCCGGCGTTGAGGGAGTTCTCCACCACCTCGTGGCCGACCGGGATGCTCGTCGCGACATCGGCACGCCCGAGAATCGGTTCCATGGCTCACACCTCCTTCGCACACAGCTCGGGCAAGAGCTGCGACGCGTTGGCGCTGATCTGCTCCCAGGCGCGCGCCTGGCGCAGCGCCTTAGGCAGGAGCTCCCCGCCCAGCCCGACAGCGAGGGCGCTCATAGGGGGTACCTCGGGGCTCGCCCTGAGAGCACGGCGAGCAGGTCGTCGAGCGCCCTGGCTCCCATCGCCGCGGTTGCCTCCGCTGTATGGGGCCCCATGTGCGGCGTCACCAGCACATCGTCACGCTGCAGGAGCGGATGGTCAGGAGGCGGGGGCTCCTCGACGAGTACGTCGAGGGCCGCAGCCCGAAGGGGGCCCTCCTCCAGCGCCCACAAGAGGCCGGCCTCGTCGATCAGGCCTCCTCGTGCGGTGTTGACAAGGGCGGCGCCAGGCTTCAGGCGCTCCAGCAGCGACCGGCCCACCATCCCTCTGGTCTGGTCGGTGAGCGGAGCATGTAGGGAGACGAAGTCCGACTCGGCAACGAGGGCGTCGAGGTCGATCAGAGTGGCCGCATCGGTCTTGGACACGTTCGGGTCGTAGGCAAGCACCCGCAAGCCCAGCGCGGCCGCCTTTCCGGCAACCAGCGAGCCGATCCGACCCAGGCCGACCAGGCCGAGAGTCCTACCGGCAAGCTCGACACCGCTCAACGCCGGCCACTCACCAGCCCGGGCTCGATCGCGTCCTGCCACCAGCGGGCGGGCCAGCGCGAAGAGAAGGGCAATGGTCAGCTCGGCCACCGCGTTGGCGTTCGCGCCCGGCGTGGTAGTTACGGTCACCGCGTACCGAGCCGCCGCTTCCAGGTCGACCCGGTCTGCGCCCACGCCGTAGCGGGCCACCACCCGCAGGCGAGGCGCACCCGCAAATACCTCTGCGCTCACCTGGTCGAGGCCGCAGAGCAGACCGTCGGCGTCACAGACGGCCTCCGCCAGCTCGGCTGCGGCGAGCGGGCCGGGACGGTAGCGGACCACGCCTACCTCTCGCTCGAGCCGGCGCCGCAAGCCCGGGTCGTGCATGCCGAACGACCGGGGCGTCACGACCACCACGCAGTCGGACAGCGCTCGCGGCTGGAAACCAGCGAGGCGCGCTGGCACGCCGGGCACTGCAGGACCGTCAGCGGACGCAACGGTCACCGCAGCTCAGCTCCTTCCGGCGTCCGCAGCACCCGCTGGGGGAAGCCGGTCTTCTCGATGGTCCCGTAGTCGTGACCGGCCTGGCCCGGGTAGACCGCAAAGAAGACGAAGGGCTCTTCGCCGGTGTTCACGGTACGGTGGGCCCAGTTGGGGGGCACGTAGGCGACAGTGCCCGGGCCCATTGGGGTCGCCGCCTTGCCGCCCTCCTCTGTCATCAAGAGCAGATAACCGTGACCGCGGAGCCCCAGGTAGACCTCGCCAGTGTCCCGCACCGAGTGGTAATGGCCCTTGGTCATGAAGTACTCGTCGCCAACGGTCCCCGGGTGGAGAACGGTGGTACAGCAGATCAGCTGTCCCACCTCTTCGGGGATGTCGTACTGGAGGACCTCGTAGACGAGCGGGTCGCCACCCTTGACGAGATGCTCCAGGGCCGTTGCGTCGGCGTAGGCGCCCTGCATGTCGGAAATATGACGCTCGGTGCGTGAGGTGTGCGGTTCAAGGGCCCCAGAGCGGAAGTCGAGCATCAGGGCGAACGGATCTAAGGGCTTCGAGTTCACAGTTCGACCACCACTTTCAGTCACGGTTCGATCACCACCTTCAGTGCCCGGCCCGAGGCGGCGAGCTCAAAGGCGTCCTCCGCCGAGGCCAGGTCAAATCGCGCGTCAACAAGGGAACCCGCGTCCACCTGACCGTCGACGATCAGGTCGAGCGCGGCATGGCACTCTTCGTTGGTGCTCGCCGTAGTCCCCGTGACAACGAGCTCTTTGTAGTGGATGAGGTTGCTGTCGAGCTCGACCCTGGAGCGTTCCCGGGGAAGCCCGGCGAAGAAGTTGACGCGCCCTCCCGGACCAGCGAGCTCCAACGCCTGGCGTTGGGCAACGGGCGCCGGGGCGGCTACCACCACCGCGTCGGCGCCCCGGGTCGCGCCGGCGCCCTCGAGCGCTGCCTGCAGCTCATCGAAGCTGGCGTCGTGGGCCGACGTCGCACCCCAGGCGAGGGCCCGTTGGCGCCGGTCGACGTTCGGCTCGCAGACCACCACGGCGCGAGCACCGGCCAGGCGCGCCAACGCGATGTGAAACAGGCCGATGGGGCCCGCGCCGTAGACCACCACGACGTCTCCCTCGCCGATGTGGCAGGCCCGTGAGCCGCGCAGCGCGCACGCGAGGGGCTCCGCCAGCGCCACCGCGCCGGGGTCCACGCCAGGGCCAAACCGGAGCAGGTTGCCCTGGTCCACCAAATCGCGCTGTAGCAGAAGGTACTCGGCGAAGCCCCCGTCCTCGGTGATGCCGATGGCCCGTGGCTCGTCGCAGAGATTGACCTGGCCCCGGCGGCAGGCACGACAGTGGCCACAACCGTAGTTGGGCGCAACAAAAACGCTGTCACCAATACCGGCGGCCACCCCATCGCCTACCTCGACCACGGTCCCGGCGATCTCGTGACCGGGAATGCGCCCGGACCCTTCAGCGTAGGAGCGGTGGTCCCCTGCGGCGATTCGCAAGTCAGTCCCACAGATCGAGCACGCGTCCACATGGAGTAGGGCTTCGCCCTTTCCCGCGTGTGGTCGGGGCCGCTCCTCCAGCACCAGCGAGCCCCGCCCTCGGTAGACGAGGGCCCTCATCAGTCCGCCCCTCCCTTAGCCACCAGCACCGGGCGCCCTTCCAGCCAGGAGGTGTTGGAAGCACGCACCGCGGCCACCGCGGCGCGGCCGTCCCCAGCACCAACGGCAGGAGCACGGCCGCTCAATGCCGCCCGCACGAACGCGGCCAGCTCCTCGCGGTAGCCCGGCTCGAAGCGTTGGGGCCAGGAGGCGAAGGTCGGGGTCTCCCCAGTACCACGGGAGCGGATCTCGAGCAGGGGCATGGCGCGGTTCTCCCCTACGACCAGCAGACCCTCGGTCCCTAGCACCTCGGCTCGGGCGTCGTAGCCGTAGTCAGCAGGGCAGGTGCCGTCGATGGTTCCGATGGCGCCGCTGGCAAAGCGGAGGGAGACCACCACGTTGTCGTAGAAGTCGGGAGCAGTGACACCCCGCTCGCGGCCTTTGAAGTTCGCCGTCTCGGCGTAGACCCGCTCGATCTCCGACCCGACCAGCCAGCGCACGCAGTCGAAGTCGTGGCTGTTCACCTCGGCGAGCATCCCGTTGGAGCGGCGCAGGTCATGCGCCCACGCCGGCGGCAGCCCCGGACCGCGGGTAAGGGACTTGACCACCATTGGCGTGCCGATATCACCAGCTTCGATCCTGTGCTTCGCCTCCAGGAACTCCGGCTGGAAGCGCCGCACGAAACCGACCTGGAACACAACACCGGCCTTCTCCGCGGCAGCGGCCATGAAGTCGCACTCTTCTAAGGTCAGCGCCATGGGCTTCTCGCAGAAGATGTGCTTGCCCGCGCCTGCGGCGAGCACAGCAAGCTCGGCATGAGCGAAGGTGGGAGCGGTGATCACAACCCCGTCGAAAGCTGGCCCGGAGAGCGCCTGCTCTAGGTCGGTGAAGACCGGGACTCCCAGCTCAGCGCCCGCCTTGTTGCCCACCTCGGGGTCGGCGTCCACGATGCAGGCGAGCTCGACCGAAGGAATCGACCCGGTGGCGTTGCGTGCGTGCACCATCCCCACACGCCCGGCACCGAGCACGGCAAGGTGGAACCGGCTCTTCATGCCTGTACCTCCTCGTGCGACGGAACGAGCAGGTCGATGACGGCCCGGTAGTCGCGTTTGCGCTTGTCGTAAAGGGACTGCAGAGAGGGGTCGGGCCCGGTGCGACCTGCCTCAGCGGTGGCGGCCAGGGCCGTCGCAGCCAGGTCGTCGACAGCCCCGACAGCCGCCGCAGCCACCATGGCGGCGCCCCAGCAGCTGAAACTCTCCCGGCCCAGGCGCACGTAGGGCAGGCCCAGAGCGGAGGCCTTGATCAGGTTCCAGAGGGCATTCTCGCCGCCGCCGCCGATCACCCTCACGTCACGGGGTACGACGTCTGGGAAGAGCTCGAGGGCCCTCTCCAAGAAGCCCACGTACTCGAAAGCGACGCTTTCAAGCACGGCGCGGGTGAGGTCACCGCGGGTTTGGGAAAGGTCGAGGCCGACCCAGGCTCCTCGTGCCTGAGGCGCGGAGGGCAGGATACGGCCTCCCAGGTGCGGCACAAAAAGCAGCCGTCCCCCCGCGCACGCCGACGCCTCTTCAACGAGCAGCTCCAGCGGGGGGTCGCCCAGTACCTGGGGAAGCCAGCGGAGCAGGTCGCCACCGGCGAGGTAAGCGAGCGAGATCCACTGCCCGGGGACCGCGCCCCGCATCTGCACCAGCGTCCGGGAGAAATCTGGCCTGAACGCAGTGGTAGACATCGCCAGCACCGAGGCAGTGCCCGCGGTGTCCAGCAACTGGCCCGCTTCGACCATCCCGGCACCGAGCGCCCCCGCCGCGGTGTCACCGAGCCCTGCCGCCACAGGGGTGCCCGGCAGGAGCCCGCAGTCCCGGGCCGCCGACACGCTGAGACAGCCCACACGTTCAGTCGGCGTGACAATACGGGGCAGCCTTGCCAGCTCTACGCCGGTCCCCAAGGCGAGCTCGGAAGACCAGGTTGCCCTGGCAACGTCGGCCAGCCCGCTGAAATGAAGATGGGTCGTGTCGACGTAGGCCTCGCTGGCATCCAGGTCACAGAGCCTGCCGGCCACGAATGCGCTCGGGACGACGAACTTGGCCACCGCCCGGTACGCCTCGGTACGCCACCGGCGCCACCATGCGATCTTGGCGGCGTGGGCCACCATCGGCGGGCAGCCGGTCAGCTCCACGAGCCGGTCGCCCAGCCGGTCGGCGATCTCTACCACCTCTGGGCGGCAGCGCGAATCGAGCCAGGAGTCGTAAGGGGTTACCGCCCGGCCGTCGACGCCGATACCGAGGATGCCCGCCATTTGACCGGCCACTGCCACGCCGGCGACATCGCCGGGGTGGCCCGAGCTGGCAGCACAGGACGCAATCGCAGCCGTCGCCGCCCGGTAAAAGTCCTCCGGTTCTTGCTCGACCTCGTCGGCGGCGCGCCGGTGCAGGGGCAGGTGAACGGCGGCCTCACTCAAACAGGCACCGCTGAGCTCAAACAGGGCCGCCTTGGCGCTCTGGGTGCCCACGTCAACCCCTACGAAGAGAGGCTCGCTCATCGGACGAAACCGTCCTGGGTAACCGAGACCTGCTCGAAACGCGACGCATTTCCCGCGGGACTGGACAGATCCACCTCGAACGCACTGCGGTCGCCGCGGTGGAAGGCAATGAAGTACTCGAGGGGCCGACGCCCGGTGGTGTAGCTGGTGCTGCGGAGCACCAGAAGCGGGCCACCACGTTCGACCTTGAGCAGGCGCGCCTCTCGCACGCTGGCGGTCGCCGCCTCCACCCGGCGCAGGCTTGAGATGATGGGCAGGCCGAAGTCCTCACGCAGGACCTGGTAGAGCGAGGCGGAACCGTTCAAGTCGCGCTGGGCCAGCCCCGGCACCATCGACGCTGGGAGATAGGTCATCGTGAGCACATGGGGCTCGCCGTCGAGCCGACGTACCCGCTCCAGCTCCACGACCAGCTCGCCCGGCGTGAGGTTGAGCCTCTTACCCACGCTGTCTGTGACGGGCGCCTCACGGAGCACAAGCACCCTGCTCTGTACCTTTTGCCCACGCAAAGCGGCGTCGTCTGCGAGGCCACCAAGCCCACTGATCAAGCCCTCGGCGGTCTTCGGGGCGGAGACGAAGGTGCCCCGGCCCCGTTGGCGGTGGACCAGGCCCTCGTAGCAGAGCTCGGTGAGTGCTTGGCGGACCACGCCGCGGCTCACGCCGAGCCGCTCACAGAGCTCGAACTCGTCGGGGAGGCGGGTCCCCGGCGCCAGCTCACCGGAGAAGATGCGGCTGGAGAGCCACTGCTTGAACTGGTAATAGAGCGGGATGGGTGTGGAGTGGTCGAGCACAACCTCCAACATGTCCATATGTATTGACATACTGATTTGATCCTGCCACGCTCGAAGTCGAGATGCAACGACACCGATTGTCCAGATCTATCCCCGCTCAAGTTCCTGCCCCAGGCAATGGCGGACGGGGTGACCGGCGGCGGTCAGGCGGATAGCACTGGTGAGCGTCGTACGCACCGTCCAAGGCGACATCGACCCCTCCCAGCTGGGGCCCACCGACTCCCACGAGCACCTCTTCTTTGTGACCCCGCTGCAGCCCGGTGAGGAGTTCGCCGACGTTGACCGGGCCATCGAAGAAGCTCAGACCCTGGTGGACGCTGGCGCCAGGACCATGATCGACTGGACCCCGCTCGACCTGGGCCGCGACCCCCAGGGCCTGCTGCGGGTATCTGAGGCGACTGGGCTACAGGTGGTCGCTGCCACTGGGGTGCACCGTGACGCCCACTACTCAGCGGACCACCCCTTGCGCGCCGAGACGGCCGATGCCCTCGCCCGCCGCTTTGTTGCCGACATCGAAGGGCCCGGCGTGCGCTCGGGGGTGATCAAGATCGGTGCCAGCTACCACCGGCTCCAGACCTTCGAGGAGAAGGCCTTCGCCGCCGCCGTTGACGCCCACCAACGCACCGGGGTCCCCATTTGCGTCCACACCGAGCACGGCACAATGGGTCTCGGCATCGTGGAGCATCTCGGCCGGCTGGGGGTGGTGCCCGGCTCAGTGATCCTCGCCCACCTGGACCGCAACCCCGACCCCGTGGAGCATGGCGAGACCGGGGCGAGCGGTGCCTGGCTCCAGCTGGACGGCCCCGGCCGGGCCAAGTACTGGCCCGACTCGACCGTCCTCCAGCTGATCTCTGACCTCGCCGATCGCGGGCTCTCAAAGCAGCTGCTGCTGGGCGGGGACACCGGGCGCAGCTCCATGATGCGCGCCTACGGGGGCGGCCCCGGCCTCGATTACGTCTTCGCCCGTTTCAAGCCCAGGCTCGAACGCGAGCTGGGAACAGAGCTTTCCCAGCTCATCTTCGTGGAGAACCCTGCTAGAGCCTTCGCCTTTGACCCACGCCCTCGAGCTCACGCGGGGCCCGGGGACGTCCCTATCTCGCGCTTTCGCCAATAGGGGTGCCGCCAAGAATGCCGTCACCAGTTCCAATTGACGGCGATGCCGACGTGTCGTGCATCAATGGCGGGCGTCCGCGATAACTCGCGCGTCTTCACGCCCCGTGGGTCATGCCGATCGATCAGTCCAGGCCAAGTGGCCCTGAGCCCTCAGTCGAGGTCGGCCTCGGCGGCGGCGTTCGACACGGCAACGAGCCGATCGAGAGCGCTTCGGGCATTCCCGTCCTCGATGGCCGCGCTGGCTATCTCGAAGCCGTCGGCAAGATCGTCTGCAAGGCCCGCGACAACAAGGCCCGCGGCAGCGTTCAAGCACACCAGATCGCGCCTCGGACCGCGCTCACCGTCCAGCAGTCGCAGCCCCAATTGCGCGTTCTGGGCCGCGTCCCCGCCAGCCAGATCGCCGAGCGAGGCGAGCTTCAGCCCGAGCGAGGCCGGCTCGATCTCCAGTCGGCGGTGACGGCAGGTCCCGTCCTGTTCGCGCACCGACTCGATCAAAGTTGATGGCGCCGTGGTCGACAGCTCGTCGAGACCGTCGTGACCGAAGACCACCATCGCGTGCACGGAGCCGAATGTTTCGAGCACTTCAAGCATCTTGTCAGCCATCGCGGGGTCAGAGACGCCGACGAGCTGGCGCGTCGCCCCGGCAGGATTCACCAGCGGGCCGACGAAGTTGAAGGTCGTCGTGACACCGAGCTCACGGCGCACCGCCGCCGCGGAGCGCATCGTCGGGTGAAAGCGCGGCGCAAAGCAGAAGCCGATCCCAGCCTCGTCGATGCACCGTCGCACCCCGCCGGGGCCGAGGTCGATGACCACGCCGAGGGCTTCGAGCACGTCGGCCGAGCCTGCAAGCGACGAAGCCGCACGCCCACCGTGCTTGCAGACGACAGCACCTGCACCCGCGACCACGAAAGCGCTGAGCGTGGAGACATTGATCGTGCCGCTACGGTCCCCTCCCGTGCCGCAGGTGTCCACGACCTCGACTCCGACCTCGAAGCTCTCGCCGTGAGCCCGCATCGCTCGCACAAGGCCGGTCATCTCCTCGACCGTCTCGCCCTTGGTTCGCAGGCCAGCGACGAAAGCGGCGATCTGGGCCGCGGTCGCGTTGCCTTCGAGCACGTCGTCGAGAGCTGCGGAAGCCTCGTCCGCGGTGAGATCCTGCCGGCTCAGAACTCTTCCGAGGATCGCCGGCCATCCGCCCATGCTCTCCAGAGTGGCCGTCGCGGCCCCGATCCGCCGAAAGGTCGCCTCAGGCGGCGCGGTCAGCTCTTCGGTGAGGTCGGGGTCCACCCAGGGAGGCTACCGTGACGCTTTCGCAGCTCCGTCTTCTGTAACCGAGACGCGTCAGGCGGACTTGCGGTGCTGGCGGACTATCCGACGACGCTCGCGCTCGGTGAGCCCACCCCACACGCCTTCACGCTCGCGTGCGGCAAGTGAGTACTCGAGACACGCCTGGCGGACCGAACACGACGCGCAGACCGCCTTCGCCTCTTCCGAGCCGTCATCCGACACGGGGTAGAAGATGTCTGCGTCAACTCCTCGGCATGCGGCTCGTTGGCGCCAACTGGCTTTCATCCCGGTTCACTTTCGTCGTCTGTCGACCTTCGGCGGCGACCTGCCGCGACAAGATCGAATTGCAGGAGACCGGTCGGCGTCGGCGGCGTTCTTGTCGTTCGCCAGGGGGTCGATCGACCGAAATCTCGATTATGAATGATCGTAACGAAACTGTCAACAACTCGCATTTGCCCGGTCACCCAACTGTGCCCGGTAGCTGTGCCAGTTGTTCTTCCAATCTTCGGCCGTCAAGGCCCTCGCCTTGACAGGCAAATCGGCCTCCAAGCGAAGAATCCCTTGCTCGGCCTCGATCTGGCCTGCTCTTGAACCCTACGGGGACGCCGCTGAGCTAGGCGGACGAGACCCGAGGCGGCCTGGTCTTGTCGTCGGTTTGTGGCAGGCTGTCGAGACGGTGCCGTGATGAAACGACCAGCGACCATGTTCGACCGTGACGTCGCTCTATCCAAGCTGGCAGACAAGAACTTCGACGTCGTCGTCGTGGGCGGAGGGATCACCGGCGCCGGCGTCGCGCTCGACGCGGCCTCGAGGGGGCTGCGAACAGCGCTCGTGGAGCAAGGCGACTTCGCGTCCGGCACCTCCTCCAAGTCCTCCAAGATGGTGCACGGCGGCTTGCGCTACCTCCAACAGCACGATTTCGGCCTCGTCCGTCAGAGCCTCAGCGAGCGCCGTCTCCTGCTGCAGAATGCACCTCATCTCGTAGAACCCCTCACGCTCCTCATTCCCCTTTTCGGCAAGGGGGGAACGGTCGACCGGGCCACGGCAAGGGCGTACTCGACGGCGCTGTGGATGTACGACCTCGCCGGTGGCTGGCGCATTGGCAAGCGCCACCATCGCATCACCGCTCAGGAGCTCGCCTCCCACTTCCCCACCCTGCGCACCGACCGTCTCGTCGCCGGGTTCGTCTACTACGACGCCTGGGCCGACGACGCCCGGCTGACTCTTGCCGTTTTGCGCACCGCCGTGCTCGAGCACGCGGCCGTAGCCGTGAATTACGCCCCGGTCGTGGGCCTCATCCACGATGCGACTTCCCACCTGACCGGTGTACGGGTCGCGCCCGTCGCCGAACCTCGCTCTGGCACCCGGCTGACGGAATCGTCAGGAACCGACGCATCCGCCGATGTGATCGAGGTCCGGGCGAAAGTCGTCGTGAACGCGACTGGCGTGTGGGCCGATGGGCTGCACCGCCTCGACGACGCTTCCAGCCCGACCTCGATTCGCCCCGCCAAGGGCATCCATCTCACGGTCCCGCGCGTCAAGTTGCCCTGCGACCTCGCGACGGTGCTGCCTGTGCAGGAAGACCACCGCTCGATCACCGTCATACCGTGGAACGAGCACACCTATCTCGGGACCACCGACACCGACTACAGCGGCCCGTTGGACGACCCTCGCGTCGAGCCGAGGGACATCACCTATGTGCTCAACGCCGTGAACGCGGCCGTCTCGTCGCCGCTCAGGCCGGAGGATGTGACCGCGAGCTGGGCGGGCCTACGACCCCTGCTCGCCACCACGGGTGCTCGCGGGCGTGCCCCGAGCTCGCGCACCGCCGACCTCTCCAGACGTCACAAGGTCGAGCGATCGGCGTCCGGGCTCATCACCGTCACCGGGGGCAAGCTGACGACCTATCGCAAGATGGCGGCTGACACTGTCGACGCCGTCCAGCGTGAGCTCGGATCGACCGGCGTGGCGTCCCGCACGAAGAGACTGCGCCTTCGCGGATCGGAACCCGTCAACGCCCTCCAAGCCCGCCAGCTCGCCGACAAGCTCGGTCTCGACGCGCACGTCCTGGACCACCTCCAGCGTCGTTATGGAGGAGAGACGATGGCCGTGCTCGGCCTGAGCATCGACCGACCGGAGCTTCGTGCGCGCCTCGTCGACGGCCTTGCGCACCTCGAGGCGGAAGTTGTGTACGCGGCTCGGTTCGAAATGGCCACCTGTGTCGATGACGTCCTGTCACGACGTACCCGTGCCCTCCTGCTCGACGCCCGGTCCGCAGCCGCGGCGGCGGTCCGAACCGCTGAGCTGCTCGCAGACGAGCTCGGCTGGGACTCTGCTCGGGCGCGCGAAGAGTGCGCGGCGTTCGCCGGCATCGGCCAGCACGACCTTGCCGCGGCCGTGTCCCTTGCCGGCCAAGGCTTGCCGAGCGCGGGGGCCTGAGCGCTCGTGCAGCACCGAAGGGCGACGCCGGCCCCGATCGAGGTCGATGTCGGGGCCGGCGAGCTTCGAGAGCGGCTCGGCGGCCACCAGGTCGCGCTCGACGACCGATTTCTCGAGCGCCTCTCCGGCGCGTGCGCCGTCGTCGACGTTGCTCCCGAGTCGCTCGCCGAGTCCGGGCGAGACTGGTGGCCCATCTCACTCAGATGGGCGCTCTCTGGTGCCGTGCCCGCCCGGCCCGGGGTGATCGCGCGGCCGGCCGGCACCGCCGAAGTCGCCGCCGTGCTCGGTTGCTGCAACGAAGCCGGCATCCCCGTCACCGCCGCCGGTGGGCGAAGCGGCGTCTGCGGCGGTGCCGTCCCGATCTTCGGCGGTGTCAGTCTCGATTGCTGCGGTCTTGAAGGCGTGCAGGAGGCCCACGCTGCGACATCGCTCGTGGATGTCCGGGCCGGTAGCTTCGGGGACGATCTCGAGCAGGAGCTTCGCTCGGTTCATGGGATCACGATCGGCCACTGGCCCCAGTCCGTCGCTCTGGCGACCATCGGAGGATCGATCGCGTGTCGCGGCGCGGGCCAGTACTCCACCCGTTACGGCAAGATCGAGGACATGGTCGCCGGTCTCGAGGTGGTTCTTGCCGACGGGACCGTAGTGCACACCGGCCAGCTGGCGGGACGAGGGGCCGGCCCACGCTCGGCCATGGGCCCGGACTTGACGAGCGTGTTCGTCGGCAGCGAGGGGACGCTCGGCGTCATCACCTCCGCCCGGCTCCGGGCGCACCCGGTCGCCCCCGAAGAACGACGCGCGGCGTGGGCGTTCGCGAGCTTCGCCGACGGCCTCGAGGCGCTTCGCCGAACCCTTCAGCGCGGGGCGACCCCTGCGGTGCTGCGCATGTATGACGCGACCGAGTCGAAGCGAAGCTTCGACGGTCTCGACACCAACGTCCTCATCGCCCTCGACGAAGGTGACGGGTTCATCGTCGAGGGCGCTATGGCGGTTCTCTCAGAAGAGTGCAGGACCGCCGAACCTCTCGACGTCGGCCTCGTCGAGCACTGGTTCAACCACCGCAACGACGTGTCGGTGCTCGAGCTGGTCGTTCGGGCCGGGATCGTCGTCGACACGATCGAGATCGCCGCGCCCTGGGATGCGCTCCCGGCCATCTATGAGGGCGCGTTGACGGCACTTCAGGACACGCCCGGGACCATCGCCGCCTCAGCCCACCAGTCGCACGCGTACCTCGACGGCGCCTGCCTCTACTTCACGTTCGCAGGCCGGGGTCCTGACCCAGGTGACGACGCCTGGGCGGAAGCCTTCTATCGGCGTTGCTGGCAGGCAGTCCTCGGCGCCACTTTGGTGAACGGTGGCTCGATCAGCCACCACCACGGGATCGGGCTCGTGCGCGGCCCGTACCTGCCAGATGCCCTCGGTGCCGGTTTCGAAGTGCTGAAGAAGCTCAAGGCGGCGCTCGATCCCCGGGGCATCTTGAACCCTGGAAAGCTTGGCCTCCCCTCGCCGTTCGGCGCCTCGCCATGGCCGGCCGGCTGAACGCCAGCCGCTCAAGGGGGCAAGTTGAACGCGAGTGCCCAAAGTGGCAGTACCATCGCTCAGCGTGAGGTGTTATCCATGACGACCGATGACCTTGTGAGGGAGGCCACCGTGAACCCGTCGCTCGACGATGCCCTTGAGCTGGCGGCGTCGCTCCAGGCAAATCTGAACGCCGTGGTCCTCGGCACGCCGGGCGCCGTCGTCGCGGCGACGACTGCAGTGCTGGCAGCGGGACACCTTCTCATCGAGGATGTGCCGGGTGTGGGCAAGACGATGCTGGCCAAGGCGGTCGCGGTCTCCATCGGCACTCGCCTCTCCCGGATCCAAGGCCACCCGGACCTGCTCCCGTCCGACATCACCGGTGTCTCGATCTACTCGGCCTCGTCTGAGACCTGGGAGTTCCGGCCGGGCCCCGTCTTTGCCCACGTGGTGCTCTTCGACGAGCTGAACCGGACCCCACCGAGAAGCCAGGCAGCGCTGCTCGAAGCCATGGAGGAGCGGCAAGTCACAGTCGACGGTGAGTCGTGGCCCTTGCCCGAGCCTCATCTCGTGGTGGCGACCCAGAACCCGATCGACCAGTCGGGCACGTTTCCTTTGGTCGAGAGCCAGATGGACCGCTTCCTTCTCGCCACACGCCTCGGTTACCCGGACGAGACAACCGAGACGAGGCTCGCTCTCTCTCACGGGGCACAGCCATTGCTCTCCTCGCTCCTGCCTGTGTGCACGCCAAGCGGCCTGGCAGCCGCCCAGGCCGCCGTCGCGGCGGTTCCGGTGGCGACCTCGGTCGCTAGGTATGCAGTAGCCGTCGTGCGGGCGAGCCGCGCCGACCCCTTCATCCGCCTCGGTGCGAGCCCACGTGCGGCGATCGGCCTCCTCGCTGCTGCACGTGCACACGCCGTGATCGCCGGCCGGGACTTCGTGCTTCCCGACGACGTGAAGGCGGTGTCTGTCAGCGTGCTCGCCCACCGCTTGGTCACCGACGCCGCTCCAGTCGGAGCCTTCGAAGCCGGGATCGCGGCCGTGGAGGCGATCCTCGAGCGGGTTCCTGCGCCGAGGCCCTGATGAAAGGGCGCTCGCGCCGGCGTGCTCCGGCGGACGACCGAGCGCGCAACGCGGTGGCCCCGAGACACCGTGTCCGTCACCTGGCACTGCCCGAGCGCGCCTTCGGACCGGTCGCAGGCTCGGTGCTCTTGTTGCTGGTGTGGGCCGGCGTGGCGCACGCGAGCGGTTCCGGCTGGGTGCAAACCGTGGGCGCGGTGGTCGCCGGTCTCCTCCTTCTCGGCTTGGTCGCCCCGGCGTTTGCGACTCCAGGGCTCACGCTCATCTGTGAAAGCTCCCCCACTGACGCGATCGCCGGCTCCGCTGTGGAGCTCGACGTCGTCGGGAATCGATCGATGCGATGCACCCCGCGATCGGTCGGAGGGACGCCCCTGTTGCTCTCAGGGAAGATTCCTGCTCGCCTTGTCGTCGTGCCTCCCCGCCGAGGCGTCGTCTCGACGGTCACGGTCCGCGTCGCCACTGCCGCGCCCTTGGGTCTGCTCTGGTGGTCGCGCGATCAAGTCCTCGAGCTCACCCGCCCGCTGTATGTGGCGCCGCAACCTCGCGAGCGGGGTTCGGAGCTGCGCCAGATGCTCACACCGGAGGAGGGTCAGGGTCCGCCGCGCCCGACGCTGACCGGAGACTTGCGGGGCGTTCGCCCCTACCAGCACGGCGACGGGCGGCGACGCGTGCACTGGCATGCGAGCGCCCACACCGGTGACCTCATGATCCGCGAGTCCGAGAACCGCCAGGACGACCCGATTTGGATGGTCGTCGACCTGCCCCGAGATCTCGACGCCGCCGACCGGCGCGCCGAGGACGCGATGGGAGAGATCGTGGTGCAGCTGAACGCCGGTCGCCGTATCGTGCTCGAGACCACCGAGGACACCGGCAGGGTTATCGCCCCGGTAGCCGACCGCCTTTCAGCCGGGCGGCGCCTCGCCCGCTCAGTGGCCTCTCCGGATGCGCGATAGGCAGGTCGGCGTGCGGAAAGGCTCAGACTTGAGGAGCCCAGCGGGCCGCCAGGGCGCGACGGGACTTCAAGGCACCGCTGACCGCCCGAGCGCGGCGCGGCGTCCGAGCGCGGCGCGGCGTCCGAGCGCGGCAGGACGCTCGCACATCGGCTTTGTCGAGATGGTCCGGCGCGCGAACGCTCCTCTCCCGCCAGAGCATTCCGTCACATTCCGGATCGCGACCGCAGTCGCTGTCCTGACCGGCGTCCTCGCCTGCGCCGCGGTCGGCGAGATATCAGTCATGAGCGCCGTCCTCGCGTCTGCAGGAGCCGTGGCCGGCATGGCGTTCTCCTACGTGACTCGTATGAGACCGTGGCAGTGGGTGAAGATCCTGCTCGCCCTCGCGGTGCTCGCCATCTTCGCCTCCTTCGTCCTCCAGATGATCAGCGCTGCCCACGTCGGGCAGCTGAGCTCGATCGAGGTCCCACTCACCGGCCTGTTTGTCTGGGTGCAGGTCATCCACTCCTTCGACGTACCGGCAAGACGGGACCTGCTCTTCTCACTCGCCGCTGCCGGCGCCCTCCTCACTCTCGGAGCGGCCCAAGCGGTCTCGGTCGGCTTCCTCGCCTACGTCGCAATCTGGCTCGGAGCCTGCCTCGTCGCGCTCGGGTGCTCGTGGCGTTCGATGACGGGAGGTGTCGGTCCCCTCGCGCTGGGCTCCCTGGCCGCCACGGGCCTGGTGATCGTGCTGGCCGGTGCAGGCTTCCTGGTCTTCCTGCCGGCACCTCGAGCCGCTCAGGCGATCACTCTGCCGTCCTCGCTCATCTCATACCTTCCCCTCCGAGATCCCAGTGGCGTCACCGGGACCGGGGCCCAGTCGACCGAGCCTGCCCAGGCCGGCCAGGCGAGCGGGAGAACCGGGGTCGGCGGCTATCTCGGCTTCGCGAGCGAGCTCGACATTGCCACCCGCGGCACGCTCGGCAACGAAGTAATCATGCGGGTGCGAGCAGACCGGCCCGGCTACTTCCTCGGGATGACCTACGACACATGGGACGGCCAGAACTGGAAACGCTCCCCGCCGACGGGCAGGATCGTGCAGCTGACGGCCGGGTCGCCCTTCGAAGTGGGCTCCGCCTTGAGCTCGTTCGCCCAGCTGCAGGTTCAAGCCGGTGGCAGGACGGTCCCGAGCCTTTCCGACGAGGGCCTTGAGTTCGGGCCAGTCAACGTCCAGACGTTCTATGTGGCACAACCCATCGCGAACCTGCTGTTCGCGACCCCCGATCCGACCGAGGTCTACTTCCCCGAGCACTCACTGGTGGTCGGTGCCGACGGCTCGATGCGATCCACGATCGCGATGACCCCGGGCACCGTCTACACGGTCATCTCCACCGACACCGAGCTGGCGCCGGGCGTCCTCGCGAAGATCCAAGATCCCCGGTCCTCTCCGCTCTCGGCCTCCCCGGAACCAGATCTCGAGCTCCCACCGGGGCGCTACGAGCGGGTAGCTGCGCTCGCCCGCCAGATCGTGAGCGCCGCACGTGCGACGACGACCTACGCGAAGGTGACCGCACTCGAGGCTTGGATGGGTGGCCATTTGCGGTACTCGACCGACATCCCGCCGCTGCTCCCCGGCCAAGACGCCGTCAACCAGTTCCTGTTCGGCTCTCGGGTGGGCTACTGCGAGCAGATCTCGACGGCGCTAGCTGTCATGCTTCGCACGCTCGGGGTACCGACCCGCGAGGCGATCGGGTACGTGCCGGGGCCTTTCGACCCCCTGAGCGACCTCTACGAGATCCAAGCCAAGGACGCGCACTCCTGGGTGCAAGTGTGGTTCCCGGGAGTCGGTTGGCAGAGCTTCGACCCGACCGCGCAAGTTCCTCTGGCACCGCCGGACCCCGGTGCTGTGCTGCTCTCCGACCTCGGGCATGCGATCGGCAACCTGCCATGGGCGCCCATCGGCGGCACCCTGTGCGCAGTCGCGGCCGGCGCGTTCGGCGCTCTCGAGGTGCGCCGTCGGCGAAGGCGCCCAACAGGCTGGGTAGGCAAGATCACAGCTGAGCTCGAACGCCGGGGCGCGGCAGCAGGGTTGAGGAGGCGGCCGACCGAGACTCTCGGCGAGTACGCCTCGCGGCTCGGCAACTCTGGCTTGTGGCGGGCGGGTCCAACCGCGACGGCCTCGCTCCCGGCCGCAACCGCGCTTGTCGAGCGCGCCGCTTACGGCTTCCACGAACCGGACGCCGCAACACGCGCCTTCGTCGAGGAGGTTGTCAGCGGGCTGCACCCGGCGCGCGGCTCCCGCCGGAGAGGCTCCAGCCGCCGGCTCACGACGGCGTGAGCGCCACGTCACAACGGTCCTGAGCGGAGTTGGTACTGCTACCTGCCCTCGTCCTCCTGGGCCGAGTCCTGGCCCACCGCCTCGAGCCGCGGCAAGAGCGAGCCGACCCGCTCCCGGGCTCCACGGATCCGGCGATCGAGCTCCTCGACGATCTCGACCGCTCTCCGCAAGCGCATCTCGAGGAGGTCAACGTCAATGACGCCGCCCTCGAGCTCGGCGATGATCGCGTCAAGCTCGTCGGACGCATCGGCGTAGCCGAGATCGCCGACCGGCACGGGGTTGGTGACAGGGTCGGGTGCGCTCATAGGGTTCCTCCGTCGTTCGCCGTTTCGCCGTTGGCAGCCGCGGTTTGGACCGGCGGTCTGATCTCGTCGACGACCGAGCCAGCACTTCCATCCGCGAAGGTCGTGATAAGCCTCTCGCCCAGCCGCAAGGAGGCCAACGATCGCACGACCCTCCCGCGCTCGTCGCGGGTGAGCGACCAACCCCGTTCCAGCTGGTGACGGGGGTTGAGCAGCTGCAGCAGCTCCCGGCGATGGGCGATCTGCTGGGCTTGCACGGCGAGGTGTTGGGACGACGGGCCGGCCAACCTCTGGGCGCGGTTGACCAACCGTCCCTGGCTCCGCTCGATCGCCACCAGCGCGGCGTTGCCGATGCGCGTCTCGGTGGTTCGCAGGTTCTGCGACGAGCGGTCGAGGCCTTGACGAGCCACCCGGCGGGTCGAGGCACAGGAGGTGACGAGCTCCCGTACCGCTTCGTTGAGCCGAGCCTCGACGCGCTGCGCGAGACGTCGAGCGCGCCGGTCCACGCCTTCGAGGTAAGCGGCGACCACGGCCACGACCGCCTCGCCGCACTGCGTCGGAGTCACAAGCGCCTGGTGCGCGACCTCGTCGGCGACCGAGCGGTCACCGGTATGGCCGATACCGGTCCAGACGGGGAACGGCGCCCCCGCGATCGCCCGGGCGACCGGTTCGGAGTCGAAAGCCGCGAGATCGCCTCTTGCCCCGCCTCCGCGGACTAGGACCACGAGCTGAGGCTCGAACGCGCCGAGCCTGGTCAAGGCGCCGACGATCTGTGCGGGCGCCTCGGGTCCCTGAACGATCGACGGCTCGAAACGGACGTCGAACAAGTACCCGGATCGTTCCAACTGACCCGTGAAATCCCGGTAGGCCTCCGAGCCGGGACTCGTGACGAGCCCGATCCGCAGCGGGACCAGAGGCAACGGCAGGCGGCGGTTCGCCTCGAGGAGACCCTCGGACGCGAGCGTGCCCAGCAATCGTCTCCGGGCCGCCGCGATCCCGCCGATCAAAGCCTCGACGTCGAGGGCTGTCATGGAAAAACGCAGCTTGCTTCCGCCTTCCCAGACTGTGACAGTGCCGCGCACCCGCACCACGAGCCCAGGGGTGAGCTCGACTCCGACGGCCTCCAGCTCGTACTGGACGACAGGCCAGTCCCGAGCCCAACACGCGACCTCGAGGGTGGCGTTCACGTTGCGAGGCAGGCCACCGCGAGCTACGGCCAGGCCGTCGGAGCCCGGCCGGTCCAGCCCGTCGAGACGGTCTGCAAGCTCCAGGTAGTGATGGCCACGAGATGTGGTCACCTTGCGGATCTCCCCTGTCACCCAGACCTCACCTGGAAACGTCTCTCGGAGCGCACCTTTCACACGGCTGTAGAAGTCGCTGATCGAGAGCGCGGCGTCGGAGGCAGATCCCGGCTCCACGAGCGGCTCGGAGGCGACGACCGAGAGGGTCGGTGGCTGTCCCGGGGCGGCAAGCGGCCTTTCGGTCGGCCGCGTCGCCGGTGCCGCGAGACCGGGCGAAGGGCTCACCGGATCTCGCGCCTGATCTCCACTCCCGGTGAAATCGAAGCGAAGCTCCTCGACGTCAGACATTTTCACGTCCTGCCCCCGCTTGGCTCGGGTGCCGGTCATCGCCTCAGGCTACTGCTGGGGCATTACACAGCCGCCGGATCCTCGTCCGCGTGGATCAGCCCGAGGACCCGAACTGAATCGCCACATGAAGTTCCTGCACCTTCTTCCAGCGGTCGCCGCCGGCCAGCAGCCAGTCTGTGAACGAGGTGCCGTCGACCGCGAGGGCGTCCAAGCGTCCCGCCGGACCGAACACGACGACGGCGGTTCGTGCCGGCGGCGATGGCAAGGTGCGCCAGCTCACGTCCGGTTCGCCCAGGACCGCGAGGATGACACGGTGGGCCGAGCCCGAGATCATGACGAACAGCCCCAGGTCGCCCGCCGGGCCGAAGGAGACCACGTGCTGCGGCCCGGCCAGCGACAACGCCGGCGAGACCCGCCACTTCAACTCGTTGCCGCTCGTGCACGCCGCAACGACCTTGGTGCTGCGCCGGACAGTGACTCCAACGAGCGCGCACAGGCCACGAGTTGTCGTCTGCAGGCCCAGCACTTCGGCACTCGAGTTGCCCAACGACTGCGGAAGTCTGGGCCCGACGAGACGCCAAGCGCTCCGGCGTGAGGCGAAGATGCCGACGATGCCGTCTCGACTACAGCCTGCCCCGATGAGCCCTTGCCCGGCCGCGTAGCCGACGGCCAGGAGCGAGACGAGGCCGCAGGAGCGGCCGGCCGTCGAGGTCGCCAGCCCGTCTTCGGTGGCAATCTGCCGCCAGCTCGCCAGTCCGCCGGGGCTCGCGAGCACCCGGGTGACCCGGCCATCGCTCACGAGGGCCATCGCCTCGCCTCCGGCGGCGATCGCCAAGGCGTCGGGCTCATCAGCGAGCGCGCCAATCGGGCCCGCGGGCAGCCACGAGCGCGCGTCAGAGGTGACGATGAGCGGCGAGTAGTCGAGATGGTTGGTGGGTCGGATGCCGATGGCGAGCGACCTGCCGCTGTGTGTGGCGACGACCAGGCCCCCGTTCGTGGCGACCGCGAGCGCTGAAGCTCGGTCGGACCAGAGCGCGGCGCCGGGCGGCCTGAACAAGAGCTGCCAGAACGTGTTCAGAGGCTGGTCGAGGTGCCCCATCGCGACCGTCGCCCAGGAGCCCGCCGAGGTCTCGATCGAGGTCGCCAACGAGGCACGGATCACCGGAGTGCTCGGCCGCGCGCCCGAGCCGGCGACGGGTGTCGCCCCGCAGCCCGAGACGGCTGACACGCCGAGCGCCGCGAGTGCGAGCACCTTGGCGAGAAAACGCCATGACGGGCCAGATCGCGCTCGCGGGCAATGAGGTCCAGCGGTCATCAAGATCCGAGCACGGCTCGGAGCTCGTTGGCGAGCAGCACCGCAAAGGAGGACCTCGAGGCCTCGGTGCCAGGGCCCGGGTTGCTGTCGAGGATGTAGCGCATGTGTCCCATCGGGTCGATCACAAAGGCAAAATCGCTATGAGCGATCATCGCGCCACCAGGGGCAAAGGCAACCTGGACGCCGAACGAGCTCCAGACCCGGCTCAGCTCGGAACTCGAACCAGTGAGAAAGTGCCAGTTCGAGAGCTGCTGCAGACCCTCCTGACGATCGAAAGCGACCAGATACGCGCCCGCACGGTAGACCGGGTTGGCCACGATGGCCACGAGCGCGACCCGGCGAGCGGTCGATCCGAGCAGGCCGTCGGCCTGGCGGAACTCCTGGGCGATGAGCGGGCAGTCCGAGACGCACACGGGATCGAGGAACGTCACGGCGACCGCCTTGCCACGGAGGCTCTGCAACGACACCGTCGCTCCGTTCTGATCGACGAGGCGGAAGCCCGGCGCCGGGGTGTTGACGACACCCGGCGGGCCGTCGACGGCTTCGGCGATGATCGGGTCGGCGTTTGGGTTCACAGAGGCCGCGGCCATCGGGACGACCCCGATGAGGGTGATCCCGATCGCGGCCAGGGCAGCGATGGAGCGGAAGGCATACGCCGGCCGGCTGGCGAGCCGCGCCCAGAACGACGAGTCGTCGCCGACCGCGGTGGTGATCGGAACAGGCGCGCCGACCACGGCAGGGACGCGTGTCATCGCCAGATACCCGGCAACAACGACAAGAGACATCGGGATCATGCTGTTCGGGTCGGTTCCGACACCACCGAAAAAACCGAAGTCTTCGATGAGCACCCAGTCTGCGATGCACAGGACGATTCCGGCACAGACGGCGACGCGCGTCACCGAGGCTCGCCTGCCCAAATAGCCGATCCCGATGGCAGCGAGACAGATCACGAGGAACAGGTTCACGGCCCAACCGTGCGCGGCGTCAAAGGCGGCGAAGCCGGCCAGCCACGAGGAGATGAAAGCGGGCTGGGGCGTCGCCGACATCTCCTGCACCATCCCGGTGAGCGTTCCCGGGACCGCGCTGTGGCCCACCCGCCCCTGCCAGAAACCCCGGCCCGGCCAGGCCTGAAGGACTGCCATGCCGACGAAGAAGAGACCCATGACCGAAAGGATCGCCCGGCCGAGTCGCGGGCTCGACCACATTCTCTCCGGCAGCGCGATGAGCAGCCCGGCCAAGCTGTAGAAGACAACCGCCCCAGGGGCCCCGAAGGCCCACGTGAGCGCCGGAGCAAAGACCCCGCCGAAGCTCTCGCCGAAGATCCAGACGATGATTCCCCAGAACCCAGCCGCGAGGCCGGCGAGCCGCGACCAGTAACCCCGGGGCGCGACGATCAACCAGATGCCGAGACCGACCTGGATCCACACGGCTGAGGCCGGCGCGGTGATCGGGTGGTTGCTCCAGATCGTCGCCCCCGCGTTCACGAGGTGCTGCACCCACACAGGCGACGTCGCCGCGGTCGGCCCGATCACCTGGCTCGTCATGCCAAGCGGCATCGAGGGCTGAGCCTGGAGCAGACCATCGAAGATCCAGATGAGGCCGAAGGCGATCCGGAGCAATCGCCGGCCGGCTGCCTCCGGGTGGGGCCGGGCTCCGGCGGACAGCTCTCCTGCTCTCGCTCGCCGCAATTGGACGGCGCGCAACAGGTTCCAGGCCGACGCGAGCAAGGCGAGGATGACGACGGCGATGAGTGCTTGGTGCCCGAGCAGGGAGCGAAAGGCCGAGACGATCGTGGGATTGTTCGTCGAAAGCCCGGAGCTCATCCCTGGCATTGCAGTTGACACACTCCTGTCATTGGCGAGCCGGCCCCGCCGCCCGGCCCGTTGCCGGCGGCTTCGCATTGTTGTAGGTAGTGCTTCCGGACGATTCCTGCGCCACTCAACCTAGGCCGTGGCCGCGAGCGGACCCTCCCTGACCGGGCCCACCGACTCCGACCAAGTTCGCGTGTCAAGTTCGTATCACCGGCGGCGCGCCAAAGGAGGTCAGGGAGAACTCGACAGCGCGCGAATGGTCCGCGCCGAATGCGCCCCGCTGTCAGGATGCACCGGTCAGCCCATCAGCCCTAGCGCCCCGGAGATGACGTCGAGGGCCTGGATCTCGACCGCAGCGGACTCCTGGACGGGCTTGGACGTGTCCTCGGTGAGGACGACAACGACGAAGGTTTGACCGCGACTGTCGCGAGCCAGGTAGCCGAGCGACAGCACGCCCGGCTCTGAGCCTCCCTTGAACCACACCCTGGGCCAGGTGCTGGCGCCAAGGGCGATCCCTCCGTTGTTGGTCGATAGCACTGTGCCTATCGGGCTCAGTGCGGGCTCGGCCTGGAGCTTGGCCAGTCCGGTGAAGGCGCGGCACAGGTCAGCTGCCGAGGCGAACCACTCGATCGAGTTGATGTCCCGCGGCATGCTGGCCGACTGCTCTGCGCTGGCCGGCACTTTGTCGACCGTCGTGGCAAGGTATGAGGCCCGCTGCGAGGCGTTGAGCGACAGGTAATGGTTCGCCATCGTCGGGAAATCGTGGTACTTCAGGGCGAACATCTCGTTCACCGTGAGGAACGGGACGTCGAGCGAGGCGTGAGAGGACCAGGCTCGCACCTGATCCTCGACGGCGACCCGCCCGACGAGCTTCAGCAACATGTCGGCGGCGGTGTTGTCACTCACCGAGATCATCTTGATCGCGACCTGCTCAACGGCGAGCTCGGTCCCGTCGGGCGAGTTCTGGAGGGTTCCGCTCCCACCGACCTTGACTGCCGCGGTGATCGTGACCTTCTGGCTCCAGCTGATCCGGTGATCGTGCACCGCATTGGCGATGGCACCGAGGATGAACAGCTTGAACATCGACCCCAGGGGCCGCGGGGTTCCTGCCAACACCGAGTGCAACGGGCTGCAGGTCCCGTCGGAGCCCACTTTGGCGGCCAAGAAGCTCACTTCGGGAGCAATTGTGGTCAACTGCTTGTCGACCTCCGACCACGAATGGGGCACGCTGCTTGCAGCGGGCTTGAAGAAGAGGCCGGCAATGAGCCCGGCGCCGTCGACGCCAAGCTGGACTGAGTACCGGCTGGCCCCGATCTGGACGAGTGCCACGAGCGAGCTCGTTTCGACTTTCGACAGGCCGAGCAATATCGTCGCCGACCCGGGCGGACCCAGTGACTCCAGGGCCTGATTCAGCGCGGCCGGGCTCACCTGGGCGAGGAGCGCGGCATCGAAGTGGGCCGAGATCTCCTTGGTGCTGAGCGGGAGCCGAGGCCCGATGCCGAGCAGCCAGTCCAGTTGCTTGCCGACTGGGGTGCTCGGCACCTTGACCGCCGGAGCGCCGGCGGCGGTCGCGGCGCTCAGCGTCGTCACCCTTGCCACAGCACCGACACGAGCCGGGGCCACAGAGAGCACGGTCACAGCGACGGCGGTGACAAGGAACGAGGCTGCCGCCACCGCACCCGCTCGTGCAGCCGTCGCGCGGCGCATCGCCCTCACGCCCGGGCCGCCGCTACCGGCCGTCTTGTCCCGGACACCTCTGCGGACCTCCTGCGAGGTCTTGGATCTCATCTCAGCTCCCTTGGTTGGATGTTGATGGCCTGGGATCTCTGGGCTCGTCGTGCGCCCGGTCGCAGTCACGGAACCTCCGACATGAGCACGAAGAAGCCGGCGATCCGGGCATCTGGATCGAGCGCGACGCGGCCCTTGCGCTTGCCCTTCTCGTAGGTGACGGGGATGTCGACGACGGTGTAGCCGGATCGGGAGATAACCGAGGGATCCCCGGCCTTCAACACCTGGCCCAGCTCCCCGGTGAGACTCGAGCGCACCGAGTCGAGCAGAGTGACGGGACAGGCCTCGGTCATGCGCTGGTCGAAGTCGGCCCGCAGGGCTTCGAACTCTCCGTCAAGGAATTGGCGCAGCGCTCGCGCGGCCAGTCTTGGCGCATCAGCCAGCACCTCGCCTTCCATTCCCACCGCCTCTCCTGTACGGGATCCGAACCGCTGGAACGCCGCTTGCCGGCTGACCTGCAGGGCGTAGCCGATGGCCGCCCATGAATCTCCTTGCGAGCGAGCCTGGCGCACCAGGGCAACGACGACGTCGTCCAGCACCGCCCCGAGGCTGGTGGCCGCGGCGAGGGCTGCGATCGCGGAGCCTTCCTCTGGTGTGGCCCGTTGCTGCAAGCGATCGACGAGCAGCTCTGCATTGGTCCGCAGCATCAGGCGAAGGACATCCCGCTCGACGTCAGCGCCGGAGGCGTCGAGCGACTCGGTCACGATGTCAAGATACCTTTACACGACACCGGATGTCAAGAAACATTTACGCTGTTGGCTGGTTATCGCCAGGAAGCCGAAAGGGCGTCACGCTCAGCGTCGGCCTTGTTGGCGGAGGTTTGGTTGCCCGGACCATCATCGGCTCGTTCCGGCCCGCCCGAACAGGTCGTGAGGGGCAGCACTCGGAGGACAACCAGACAAAACGCGCGAAGACCTGACTCAGCTCCTCTCCAGTACCTGCGCCAACCACTCGAGCGTCAGCTGGTACCGCTCGCGCGAGCGCCCGCCGTGGCTGCCCGTGTTCTCGGTGGCCTCGTGGGCGATGCCCGCCTCGCGCAGACGGTGGCTCAGCAGCCGGTGGCCCCATTGCAGGTGGTAGTCGTCGTTGCAACCCACGTCCAGCAAGATGCCGGTCAGTTTGCGGAGACTGTCCAGACGGTCACGCCAATTGACGACTGGATCGAAGCTCAGCCAGCGGTCCCAGACCTCCTGGATCAGCTCGCCGCTCGGAAAGGCGACGGGCAGGTCGACGTAGAACGGCGGGTTGTCCAGGTTGGGCGAGTAACACGACGAGTACGCGTAGACGATCTGGGACAGATCGTTGCCTTCGACAGGGCCGGCTGGCGCCTCCGGCCAGATGCTGTCCAGGTAGTCATAGAGAAATGTCTTGTGCGTCATGTCCAAAAACGAGTCGCCCGAAAGCATCGCCATGGCCCCGAACGTGCCCGGATTGCGGGAGGCGAGGTTCCATGCCCCGCAACCTCCCGACGAGAAGCCGAAGACGCCACGGCTCGCTGAGTCCTGGAGCGTCCGGTAGTTGGCATCGACGTACGCGACGACATCGTGCAGCACGTACTGCTCGAAGTTGCCACTGACCGGCGAATCCACCCATTGACTGCAGCCGTATCGCGTCCAGCCGTCGGGGATGACGACGATCATGGGCGCTACAGACATGCGACCGAACACGGGATCGAGGACGTCCTCGATCGGAGGTGCCCATCGCCGCCCGTCGGTGGGGGGGTGCACCAGTTGTTCAGCGTTCTCGCCAAAGGCGTGGAGCAGATACGCCGTGGGATACCGGCGGTCGGAGTCTTCGTAGCCCTGCGGTAGGTACAAGAACAAGTCTCGCTCGCTCGGATCCTGCAACAGGTTGCCCTGAAGGTGGGCACTTTCGATGCGCGAGTGAACAATCATCTTCGCCTCCTGGGCGGCTCATCGCTGTGACTGTGCGGCGCTGTCGGTGGAATCGATCCTTGGTGCGGCCGGGCCGATCTCAGGCTTCGTGGAACGCTACCCGGAACAGGCAACGAGAGCGCGCTGCGAAGGTTGGCTGGGAGAGCCGGACAACCTGCCGGCGGTCTCAGAGACCGCATCTTCGAGCATGGAGCCAGCCCCGGAGCTCGTGTCCTTGATGGAGCGGATGTTCAGAAACTGGGACGCGTTGGATGCCAACGGCATGGTCGACGCCTTCTCTCGGCACGCGGGCTCGTTGGCGATCGGCACCGACCCCGACGAGTGGTGGGAGGGCTTCGAAGCCATATCGGCGATGTGGCGAGTGCAATTCCAAGAGATTCAGTCGGTTGGGAAGCTTCGTTGGCGGCGAGATCCTGGTATCGCAGGCGGTCCAAGAGGGCCTTGGTGGCGCCTTCCCCCTCGACCGAGCGCGATCGCTCTCCCTAAAGGGACTGGCCGGTCACCACGCCGCGTTCCCGATGCTCTGGCAGTAGGAGTCGCCTGGACGAGCAGGCGGTTGGCTCCCCAGATGGTCAGTCGGATCGGTGATAGCGAAGCGCGGAACGTAGCTTTGTGCTCAAGGCCGCTAGAGCCGGCGAGTGGGAAGTCCGGCTAGCAGGCAATTCGCTTACACAAGCCGAGCAGCGCGACTCAGGCACAGAACGAGGGCGTCGACCGGCGCGACCCCACCCACACCAGCAACGAGGTGTCCGGGACGGTGGACGTCTGGCGTCGGGCAGAATCGCCCGGTCGAGAAGTGAGTCACCGATCGCCGGCCCACGAGCCCATGTGTGAAAGAAATAGGGCCCGCCCGAGCCGGTCAAGATGTCACCACGGACTCGAGGCATGCCCAGCGCGGCGGGTGCGAAGGGCGCGAAGGGCGCGAAGGCACCTTCAGCTGATGGTTGGAATTGCTGACACATCCATGGATGATGGTCGTCTTCGCCGTTGGAGCGTTCGCTGTCGCGTTGGGCACTGACGCCGAGGCCACCCCACCTGTAAGGAGTGCGGCGACTCCGACGCCAGCCAACACCCCCAGAAGCCGACGCACCATCGGTGTCATCAGGCCCTTGCCCGTTTGGGCTTGAAGTAGTCGTCTCGTCGTCCCCGGTGTCGTGTTGTGGTGCCTCCAACTGGTCACAGTGCTAGTCATGGCGTCCTCCATTTCTTCAGTTCTGGATCCGGTCGGTCCGTTGCCGACATCGCCAGCTTGAAGGAGCCCTCTTCCCAAAACGTTCCCGCGGCGGCACCTGTAGAGGGCGGTGTTGTTGCTAACCGCTCCCGGGACTTCAACCAGTGGACCGGCGAGGTGTCCTTCGCCTAAGGGCGACACGGATGATCGCCGAGCCGTCACTCGTATAGTGATGGCTGGACCAGTTGATCCCAGGCAGGTCCACGCCCGGCCGGACACGTCGTCACAAGTGGTGCTACAGCCGTTTTCGGCAGAGTGGCAGCCTCATGGGTAGCCAGGCGCAGGGGGCAGACTAAGGGGGAGGAATGACCCAGAGCCACTCCTCAGCATCAGGAACGCGTCGGGAGATGCCGCACTTGTTACGCGTCGGGCTCGTCGGGTGTGGTTACCAGGGGAACGCGCTCGCCACCGCGGTGGGCCGCCTGACCACGCTCCGCCTCGTAGCCTGCGCCGACCCCGACCAGGATGCGGCCGCCAGGGTCGCGGCGCTGGCGCATGAGGTGACGGTCTTTTCGTCGGTCGAGGCGCTGCTCGATGAGGCTTCGGTGGACGCTGTCCTTGTTGCTACGCCGCACGACGTGTTGTGCCCGATCTCGCTGACGGCGATCCGGGCTGGCAAGCACGTGCTGGCAGAAAAGCCCATCGGCCTGAACGAGCAGGAGGCAGCGGCGATAGAAGAAGAGGCCGCGCGCCAAGGCGTGCGGTACATGGCCGGCTATTCCTGCCGGTTCTCGCTGGGGCGCCACGTCCACGATCTGCTTGCTGCGGGCACCGTCGGCGACATCCAGGCCGTCACAGGCGTGTTCGGTTGCGGGCCGCTGAACAATGGCTGGATTGCTTCCAACGAGACTGGAGGCGGGCCCTTGCTCTATCTCGGGTCTCACCTGGTCGACTTGGTCCTCTGGTTAATCGACGACAGACCAGTGGAGGTCTCCGGCAGCATCCGGCGGCGCCCTGACACCAATGTCGACGACACCTCACCGTTCCAGATCCGCTTCTCCCGCGGGGCGGTGGCGCAGTGCCTGGTGACCCAGGCGGCCTCGACGTTCTTCTTCATCGTCGATATCCATGGGCGTGCGGGGCGCGTCACTCTGCGCGGCTGGGGCTTCCTGCAATACGAGATCGAGGTCTCGAGCACGGTGAACCCGCCCTTTGCTCAGCCCACCATTATCCGGCCGCGGATTGAGGGCGACCACATCTCGATGATGCTGGTGCCCGAGCTGGAGGAGTTCGCACAAGCCATCTATGAGGAACGGGAGCCGTCCATCACCGCGACCGATGGACGGCGTGTTCTGCGGGTGCTCGACGGGGTCGTCGCGTCGGATCGCCATGGCGCTCCCGTGAGCATCGGTTGAACCGTGTCGCTGAAGCCGGTGGCGCCGACGGGCTCCGCGTGACCGTGCTGCGGGCCAACCTGCTCGGCCCGTTCTCGATAACCCTCGGGGATGCCAGCGCGGGCCCCTGGGCCCGGCCTAGCGCCAAGCGCCTCTGCGAGCTGCTGCTCGTCAGCAGCGGACGGCGCGTCGGCAGGGAGGTGGCGTGCGAGACGCTGTTCCCCAATCTCGGTCCCGAGCGGGCTGCCAATGCCTTGTCCAAGGCGCTGACGATGGCGAGGTCGGCACTTGCCGTGCTCGGCGCGCCTGCTCATGACCTGATACGCGCCGATCGCGGTCATGTCTGGATCGACCCGGAGCGAGGCCTTGAAGTCGACCTGGACCTCGTCGATGAGCTGTTGCGCCTCGGACTCGACACCGAGCCCGGCGCAGTGCGCGACGACGCGCTGGCCCGGGCGCTTGGCTTTCCGGGCATGCTCTTAGAGGACGAGCCGTACGAGGACTGGGCACTACGTCCGCGGGAACGCTTGGAATGGGTACGCCAGGAGGCACGCCTCGCTCTGGCACGAGACCGCTCGAAGGGCTTCGGCCGCTCGAAGCCGGAAGCCGTGGTCGCGTCCTGGGAGTCGTGCCTGTCCGCCGACCCGACCTGCGAGGAGGCCGCGTCGGCGCTGATACAGATCTATGCCGCCCAGCAGCGCTGGTCTCTCGTGGCCGACACCCACGAACGCTGCCGGCGCGCTCTGGACGAACTCGGCCTCGCGGTGTCGCCGGCAATGGAGGAGATCCACGCCGGGGCGGTTCGTGAGACGTCGCCCTCGCCCGATCGGGGTGCCGCGACCCCCTCGCCCCGCAGCACTGCGGTGCTCTCGCGTGAGGAGCGCAAGCTGGTGAGCATGCTCTTCGCCGAGCTGGCGAGCCCGCCCGGGACGACAAGGCCCGACCCCGAGGATCTTCGGGAGGTGATCGGCGGCGCCTTGGTCGAGGCGATCTCCCAGGTCGAGTCGCTCGGTGGGACGGTGACCTCGGTGTCGGGCAGCGGCCTGGCGGCGATCTTCGGCGCCCCCGACGCGCACGAGGACGATCCGGAACGGGCCGTGCGGGCCAGTTACCGTATCGTCTCGGCAATCAGAAGCTCCGCGGAGAAACTGACCGTTCGCATCGGCGTCGAGTCCGGGCCGGCGGTGGTCGGGCCGATCGGCGTCGGGGGGCGGGTGGAATACGGGGCGGTCGGCGAGGTGGTTGCCGTTGCCGCAGCGTTGCAGTCGGTGGCCCGGGCTGGCTCGGTGCTGGTCGGCCCTGCGACCCGCGCCGCCACGGGCGAACGTTTCGAGTGGGGGCCGAGCGACGAGCTGGCGAGACCTGGCGGAGCCAAGCCATTGGCCGCCTATTACCTGGAGCGGCCAAAAGCCCACGTTCTCGGACACCTCGGAGGGCGACACCTTGCAGGCCAGGCAGCGCTCGTGGGCCGGGACGCCGAACTCGCGGTGCTTTCCGACGCGCTTCGAGATGCGATCTCGGGCAAGGGGGGGATCGTTGTTGTGGTGAGCGAGCCGGGCCTCGGCAAGACGCGCCTCGTCTCGGAGTGCCGGAAGCGTTTCATGGCCTGGGTAGGGGCGGGATCGGGCCGTCTGCCGCTCTGGCTCGAGGGCCGCGGCGCCTCTTACGCCTCGTCGACTCCCTACGGGCTCTACCAGCAGTTGCTGTCGGACTGGATCGGGGTGGCACCAGAGGAGGGAGAGGAGGTGCGCCGCCCCGCACTCGACCGGGCGATGAGAGCGGTCTTCGCCGGTGAGGACGTCCCAGTCGGCCTGCTCGCCCGGATGATGGGTCTCGGCGCCGGCGACGAGACGGCCCGTCTTTCGCGCCTTAGCCCCGAGGAACTACAGCGGGCGACCTTCGGTGCTCTGCGTGCGCTGATCTCGCGTCTGGCTGCCTACGGTCCTACTGTGCTCGTGCTGGAAGACCTCCACTGGGCCGACCCCACCTCGATCCGGCTCACCGAGGAGGTCGCCGGACTCGTGCGCGACGGACCGCTCCTCGTGCTGCTCACCCATCGGCCCGAGCCCGACCCCGGCGTGGTGGCGCTCGAGGATGCGTTTTCGCACAATGAGGCTCTCACTCTCCGCCGGGTCGAGCTCGGTCCCCTTTCCGAGGGCGACGAGAGGCAGCTCGCGCGCTCGTTTCTCGGCGACCAAGCCCCAGAGGAGGTCGTCGAGGCAGTACGCAAGGCCGTGGAGGGAAACCCTCTCTTTCTCGAGGAACGGTTGTCGTCCCTCGTCGAGACAGGCGCGGTGTTCCGCGACGAACTCGTGTGGCGACTCGACCCGAACGTACGCGCCGAGGTCCCCGAGGCGCTGGAGCGGCTGATCCGCTCCCGGGTGGACCGGCTCGGAGCACTGGCTCACGATGCCGTTGTCGCCGCATCCGTGCTGGGAGTGGAGTTCGGTCTCTCAGCCTTAAGGGCAGTGACTGATCTCAACGGCCAGCTCGAGGACGTGGTCGCAGAGCTGTGCGCAGCCGGCCTGCTCGCCGAGGTGCCTAGACAGGCCGAGCGCGTGTACCGGTTCCGACATGCCTTGATGCAGGAGGCGACCTACAAAGGGCTGTTGCGGGCGCAGCGACGCCAGCTGCACGCGCGAGTGGCGTGGAGTGTCGAGGAATCCTCGTCAGACCGCCTGGAGGAGGTGGCAGCCCTGCTCGCCTACCACTACGCCGCCGCCGGGGAGCGCCACCGTGCCGTGCACTACTTCGAGGTGGCCGGCGACCACGCCGCCTCGGCCTTCGCCAACGAGGAGGCGATCTCCTCGTTCCGCTCCGCCTTGGAGATAGCGGACGAGGATCTTTCGGGCGCCGATTGGACCTCGAAGGCATCGGTGGAGCTGCGGTACAAGTTCGCTGAGGTGCTCTGGCGCACCGGTCGTCACAACGAGTCTCGGGAGACGCTCGGCGAAGGGCTGCGTCTCGTGAAGCCTGAAGACGCGCTTCTTGCCGCCCTCCTTCAGGTACGCCTTGGGAGGGTCGAGATCAACGCCCACCACTACGGTGCCGCAGTCGCCGCCTTCGATGCCGCCGAAGCGTTGCTTGTCGAGGACCCCGCAGGCCAGGAACAGGAGTGGGTGGATCTCTGGCTTGAGCTCCAGTTGGACGGCCGGGCGCCCCTTTACTACTGGCGCAATGAGCCGGCGCTGGGCATGGCGGTCCTCGAGGCCGCCCGTGGGGTCGTCGAGACCCGGGGAAGCGTGGCCCAGAAGAGAAAATTCTATGACTCGCTCACGATGCTGCAATGCCGCGAGGCCCGCTACCGGATCGACGACGAGATCCTTGCCAACGCGCGAGCGGCGTTGGCCGCGGCTGAGCAGGTTTGCGGCGAGAACGACCTCGGCTGGGCGTACTTCATGATGGGCTTCACCCTGCTCTGGCGCGGCGAGCTCGACGAGGCCCGGGAAAGGTTGGAGATGTCGCTCGCAACCGGGGAGCGGACGGGTGACGTCGTTCTGCTGACGCGGGCGCAGTGCTACTTGAACGTGGCCGCCCTTCGACGGCACGACGCGGACGCAGTGCGGCGTCTGGCCCCCGAAGCTATGGCAGCCGGCGTGGCGGCTGACCACCCGGAATACATTGCCGCGGCCAAAGCCTGCCTCGCCTGGCTGGCGTGGCAGGAGGAGCGCTTCGAGGACGTGTTGGCGCTCGGCGAGGAAGCGCTGGAGCTGTGGGGGACCAGTATCGTTTCTTACGCCTGGTAC
>OBLU010000164.1_pt1 | contig 63028 bp, 54 predicted proteins | sample 1518681 | NCBI WGS metagenome assembly OBLU01 (sample SAMEA3539304, study PRJEB22396) | soil metagenome | biome: tundra; feature: field; material: soil | place: USA | collected 2010-05 | depth 0.15 m | reverse complement strand
GATCACAATCCTGAAATTGCGTGATGAGGAAAATTCATAAGATAGTCAAAATAGGCCGTCCGCCGTTCATCGGACCATTTTCGTGCAGATGAACCCGGTCCGCGATCACTTATGAGGCGAAACTGTCCGGGGAGCCTTGAGCAGGTTTGTGGGCTCGCAATTGCCCGCTTTATTGCGCCGGCGTCGCCGCCTCTGCCTTCGCGCGCCCGGCAGGAACTTCGAGTGCTCCCGTCAGGGTCGTCACCTTTTCCACGTGGTGGCTGCGGCACCATGACTCAAGGCCGCTCGCAATCCGCTCCACGGCGCGCGGGTCGGCATAGCTTGCCGTGCCCACCTGCACCGCAGTCGCACCAGCCAGCATAAACTCCACGGCATCTTCCGGGGTGACAATGCCGCCCATCCCGATGATAGGAATGTCGACGGCGCACGCCGCCTCATACACCATGCGCAGCGCAATCGGTTTGATTGCCGGCCCTGACAGCCCTCCCGTGATATTGCTCAGTCGCGGTTTCCGCGTCTCCGCATCGATGGACATGGCGAGAAAGGTGTTCACAAGACTCAGCGCATCGGCGCCTGCCTCAGCGGCGACTTTCGACATCAACGCAATGGAGGTCACATTGGGCGAGAGCTTCACAATCAGCGGCCGTTTCGCCACCGCCTTGGCCAACTTGACTAGGTACTCCAGCGAGCCCGCATCGGAGCCGAAAGACATTCCTCCCATATGCACATTCGGGCAGGAGACATTCAGTTCGTAGGCGGCAATGCCCTCAGCCTGATTGAGCCGATTGATCACCGCGAGGTATTCTCCCACGGTGAAGCCGAAGACATTCACGATGCACTGGCACTTGGGATAGCGCGCCAGCGGAGGCAGTTTGCGGGCAACAAACTCTTCAACTCCTATATTCTGCAGCCCGATTGCGTTCAGCATTCCGGCGGCCGTCTGCAGGATGCGCGGCGGCTGGTGCCCCGCCATCGGTTCCTGCGAGATGCCCTTGGTCACGAACCCGCCGATTCGCTCCAGCGAAACAATTTCCTCAAATTCAATGCCATAGCCAAAGGTGCCGCTGGCGGCGACGATCGGGTTCAGCAACTCCAAACCCGCCAGCCGTACTTTCATGTCGGGTTTCACGAGCGAAAATCTTCCTTACTCATTGAATTAATGATACTCGGCGCGAAGCAGCAGCGTTTCGCGAGAACCAAAACCGATAGCGAGAATCAAAATCAGAAGATGGCCACTAAAAACAAAGACGGCCCATACAGGGCCGCCTCTCAGTCGAAACGAAAAAGATCTACACCGTAACCGCCTCCGTCGCGTTCACTTTCACCGGCGTCAGCCAGCCGAAGCGATCCGGCTTCAGGCCGTTCGCGATCGCGAAGAACTCGTCGGCAATCTTCTGCGTGATTTCGCCCGGCTTGCCGTCGCCAACTACAATGCGGTCAATCGACCGGATCGGCGCAACCTCGGCGGCGGTGCCGGTAAAGAACACCTCGTCGGCGATGTAGAGCATTTCGCGCGGAACCGCCTGCTCGATCACCGTCAAGCCCAGGTGACGAGCGATCGTCAGCACGCTGTCGCGCGTGATGCCGGACAGGGCTGAGTTGGCCAATGGCGGCGTATACAGCACGCCGTTGCGCACCACAAAGACGTTCTCGCCGGATCCTTCGCTGACCAGCCCGTTCACGTCGAGCGCAATGCCCTCGGCGTAGCCGTTGATATCGGCTTCCATGCGGATCAACTGTGAATTCATGTAGTTAGCCCCGGCCTTCGCGAGAGCCGGCATGGTGTTGGGAGCGAGGCGGTTCCAGCTCGAAACGCAAACGTCCGCACCGCCGGTGCCGGCAACATATTTGCCCCAGGGGAAGTTGGCCATGTAGATCTCAATCGGCGAACCCTTGGGGTTGACGCCAATCTCGCCATACCCGCGCAGCGCAATGGGCCGGATGTAGCACGGCGCAATGCCATTGGCTTCGATCAGGTCGACCACGCCCGCGCAAAGCTCGTCGAGGGCAAACGGCAGTTCCATGCGGTAGATCTTCGCCGAGTCAAGAAGGCGCTGCATGTGCTCCGGAAGCCGGAACACCGCGGACCCTTGCGGTTGCGCATAGCAGCGGATGCCTTCGAACACGCTGGAGCCATAGTGGATCACGTGGCTCATCACGTGGATGGTGGCCTGCTCCCAGGGAATCAGGTTGCCGTTGTGCCAGATTTTTGAGGTACTTTGGATGGGCATCGGGGTTAAAGTGCTCCTTGATCGCGTCCTGAGCGACTATCCCTCAGCCTACCGCGATTTGGTATCCGCTGTCACGGGGCCGATTCTGATCGCAAGCGCGAGGTTCCCGCGAAAGTAACCCTGCCGGGCTACGGACCCTCGTGTGCTAAGGTCCAACCGTGACGACGGACATCGCAAAGAAGGGCACAAGCTCTTCGGGGAGCGGGACGAAGCGGCCTCGCCTCTTGCCCGGACTGGCAGTGGCAGATGGCTTCACGCGCCACCCCTTTGACGTCGAGAACGGCGTGCGCACCAGCGGGCTGATTGCCGGCCGGCATCTCAAGAGCGGTCACCTGCACAACCGTCACGCGACCGCATACTATGGCGTGGCGCCCTCGGTTTTTCAAGCCCTCGTCCAGCGATGGCGAAACAGCCATCCTGCCGCAGAGTTAGAGGAATTCACCCTGATCGATATAGGCGCCGGCATGGGCCGGGCGGTGCTGCTGGCGGCCGAGATGCCGTTTTGCGCGGTCGTAGGCGTTGAACTGCATCCAACCCTTGCGCGGATTGCACGGCGCAATCTTGCGATCTGGCGGCAAGCGGGCCGGGCGCGTACCGCGACGCGCATCGTGTGCGGCGATGCAGCGCAATTCAAGTTTCCGACCGGGGCTTGTCTCACATTTCTCTTCAATCCCTTCGGTGCGACCGTGATGCGGAAGCTGCTTCGACACATGGCATTGAGCTTTGCCGACCGCCCAGCGCAGCTGGATGTGCTCTATGTGAACAACGAGCAGGAAAGCGTCCTCGAGGCGCAGCCAGGGTTCAAGCGGCTGTTTCTCGGCCAGATCAAGCGTTCTCGCAAGGACGCCATTGCCGATCACGCGATTATGGCCAACCAGCCCGACGGAGAATACGCGTCAGCCAATCATGAGGACTGCTCGATCTGGCGCTGGGTCGGTCTATCCGTCGACTCCTCCAAATGAGCCGGCAGGGAACTGCGAGCCAAGCGCCGCGAACCGAGATACCAAACACATTTCGCGCGGAAGTTGTTGACGGCGAGGCCCTTCAGAGAGAAAGCTGTTCCGTGGGCAAATGCGCACAGCCATCTGCCATGACAAACGGGCCCGCATCGAGGCCGTAATTTGCGCCTCGCCAGAAGGGAAGTACGACCGTGAAAGAGCCGCATCTGATCCTGGGTATTGGTGAACTGCTTTGGGACATCCTGCCGCAAACGCCTCAACGGTCGGCGGGGATCCCCATCGACGAGTCCGGGACGATCGGCTTGCTGGGCGGCGCGCCCGCCAATTTCACCGTCATGGCCGGGCGGCTGGGCAATCATGCGGCGATTCTCAGCCGGATTGGCCGGGATGACCTGGGCCGCAAGGCAGTCGAACTGCTCGATCCGTTTCCCGCCGACACCAGTCATCTCCAGGTCGACCCGATCCATGAGACCGGCCGCGTCACTGTGGCTCTTAAAGACGGCCAGCCGGAATACATCATCCACCAGCCCGCAGCGTGGGATTCGATGGAGCTGTCAGACGAGTGGGTACAATTGGCCGCCAGGGCAGATGCCATCTGTTTCGGCTCATTGGCGCAACGGAGCGTCGAATCCCGGCAGACCATTCAGACGCTGGCTGCCCAGACCTCGGCCAGTTGCGTGCGCGTCTTCGATGTGAATCTGCGCCCACCCTTCTACTCGAGCGAAGTGGTACAGGAATCGCTCGAGCTCGCCTCCGTGGTCAAAATGAACGATGCTGAGGTGCCACAGGTGCTCACCCTCCTCGGATTGCCCATTGAGGGCGAGCCAACCGTGTCCATCCTCCGGCAAAGCGCGGAACGCCTGCTGACCGAATTTCCGACGCTGCAGATGGTAGCGGTCACGCGCGGTCCCCACGGCAGTTTGCTGGTTACGCGGGACGAATGGAATGAGCACCCCGGAATCCGCACTCAGGTCGCCGACACCATCGGCGCGGGCGATGCGTTCACCGCCGCCATGACGCACTACATGCTGCGCGGCGCGGGCCTTGAGACGCTGAACGAAGCCGGCAACCGCTGGGGCGCGTGGGTGGCCTCCCAATCCGGCGCCATGCCGCTGCTCCCCGACTCCGAGCGCGTCGCCATCGCGGCTGCAATCGGGGAATAGCGCTGCCACAATCCCTCATCACCGACAATGCATACTCTTTTTAGCCCGATTGTATCGACAAATTCTGAGCCAATCCGATAGTCTCTCACCAGTTTCGCTATCATTTCGGCGGCTTCGCGCCGGGCTTGATTCAGGGGTCGTCGGATGGCAAAGCCACGCAAATTCGCGAGCAATTTGACCGCGCCGCCTGAGGCGGACCCCGGGCAGCGTGTCACCAAACATCGAAGAGTCTACGACCATCTTCTGGCCGACATTCAGTCAGGCCAACTCAAGCCGGGCGATCGCCTGCCCAGCGAAGCGGAACTAGGCCGGCTCTTTGAAGCGTCGCGTATCACGGTGGCCAAGGCTGTTTTGGACTTGCAGCGCATAGGCCTGGTCACACGCCGTCCAGGGGCCGGCACGCACGTGCAAGGCCGGCATCCCGTCCCAGGACACACCTTCGGCCTCCTGATTCCCGAGCTCGGATTGACTGAAATCTTCGAGCCCATCTGCCGTGGCATGATGCGCACGTCTTTTGCGCGGCCCGACGCGCTGTTGTGGGGCAATGCATCCACCTCAACGCGCGAAGCCGCCAAAGAGGCCGAGCAGATGGTGCATTCCTTCATCGCACAGAAGGTCGCCGGGGTCTTTTTTGCGCCTCTTGAATTGAACGGCGAAAAAGACTCCATCAACCGCCGTATCGCGCGGGCCCTGGAGCGGGCGCAAATCCCCGTCGTGCTGCTGGACCGCTGCTACATGCCCTATCCCGAGCGCTCCGCCCATGACCTGGTCGGCGTGGACAATCGCCGCGCGGGCTATATGGCGGCGGCGCATCTGCTTGGGCTGGGCACCCGGCAACTGGCCTTCATCGGTGAAGAACATTCCGCCAACACGGTGGACGCGCGCATCACCGGATTCCATGAGGCTCTGCGCAGGTTTGGGGTGATACCAGACCGGAATCCCGTTTGGCGCGGCAGCCCAGAAGACGAGACCTTTGTGCGCGCCATGATCGAGACTGCCCATCCGGAGGGCGTTGTGTGCGCCAGCGACCTCACTGCAGCGCGACTGATGCAGACGCTGCTGAGCTTCGGCGTACGCATTCCCGAAGAGGTTCGCATCGTGGGCATGGACGACGTGAAGTACGCCAGCCTGCTGCCGGTGCCCCTCACCACCATTCATCAGGATTGCGCAGGCATCGGGGCCGTCGCCATGGCCACGATGCTGGAGCGGCTCGAGCACCCGGAGCTGCCGATTCGCGATGTTCTGGTCCCCGTTCGGCTCGTCGTGCGTCGCTCCTGCGGCGCGCATCTTGAACGCTCCAGCCGCGAGCTGTGAGGCAAAGCGGTGCGCCTGTTTTGGCGCGCGTGTTTTAAAGTAGTGAAACCGTGATCATCAACCTTGCCAGGCGCGCGCACGATCATAACTGGGAACTGGATCCCATTACGCGCTCCCTTCTGGACACTGACTTCTACAAGCTGCTCATGCTCCAGTTCATCTGGAAGCATTTCCCCAACACCCGCGCCACGTTTACCTTGCTCAACCGCACCTCGACCGTGCCGCTGGGCGAGATCGTGAATGTCGACGAGCTGCGCGAGCAGTTGGAAGCCACCCGGAAACTGCGCTTCCACAAGTCTGAGCTGATCTGGCTGGCGGGCAATTCCTTTTATGGCCGTCGCGGCATCTTTGAGCCTGCATTTCTTGAGTGGCTCGAGAAGGACTTTCGCCTCTCGGATTTTGAACTTGCCGTGGAAGGCCGTCAGATTTCGCTGCGTTTTGAAGGCCTGTGGACGCAAAGTACCCTTTGGGAGATCTATGCACTTTCGGCCATCGATGAGCTCAAGACGCGCGCCAACCTGAAGCGCCTCTCCGAATTCGAACTCGACATTCTCTACGCGCGCGCCAAGACCCGCCTTTGGGAGAAGATGGAGCGCCTTTGCGGCATTCCCGACCTCAACGTGAGCGACTTCGGCACCCGCCGACGCCACAGTTTTCTCTGGCAGGAGTACGTCGTCAAGGCCATGAGCGACGTGCTCGGCCCCGGCTTTGTCGGCAGCTCCAATACCTATCTTGCCTACGCCCACGATCTCGAGGCCATCGGCACCAACGCACACGAATTGCCCATGGCCATGGCCGCGCTCGCCGATTCCGAAGAAGAGGTGAAATCGGCGCAGTATCGCATGCTTGAGCTGTGGCAGCAGACCTACCAGGGCGAATTGCTCATCATGCTGCCCGACACGTTTGGGACCACTCAGTTCCTGCGCGATGCGCCCAGCTGGGCCACTCGCTGGACAGGCCAGCGCATCGACAGCAAGGATCCGTTCATCGCGGGCGACGAATACATCCAGTGGCTCAAGCAGCGTGGTTGCGATCCGCGCACCAAGCGCATGATCGCATCGGACGGGTTGGACGTTGACCTCATCCTCGGCCTGCATGCCTACTTCGGCGGCACGCTGCGCAACGGAGCCACGCCCGCGGACTTCCGGCGCGCCAGCGATTTCAACGACAAGAGCAAATGGCTTCCCGAGCGCCGCATCCGCATCAGCGCCGGGTGGGGCACCTATCTCACCAACGATTTTCGCAACTGCAATCCTCTGGGCGACGACAGCTTTGATCCTGTGAGCCTGGTTTGCAAGCTCAGCGAAGTCGACGGTCGTCCGGCCGTCAAACTGTCCGACAACTACTCGAAAGCCATGGGGCCGCCGGACGAGATCGAGCGCTATCGCAAGATCTTCGGCGTAGCAGGGGTCGCGGACGTGCCCGTTACGGTATAGCCCGTAGAGAAGTCCGCAAATTCATGTGGGCGTTTGGCCGGCCAAAACCATCGCGCAAAAAACAACCCCGGCATAAAGCCGGGGCGGTTGTGGAATGGAAGTCGGAGCTCGCTTAGGCTTTCGCCACGCGCTCCACTTCCTTCAGACGCGCAGCCTTGCCGCGCAGTCCGCGAATATAGAACAGCTTGGCGCGACGCACCTTGTAGCTGCGGATCTTCTCGATCTTGTCGACGACCTTGGAATTGAACGGGAAAATGCGCTCCACGCCCTGGCCAAAACTCATCTTGCGCACCGTAAAGGTGCCCTGCGGTCCATTGTTGATGGAGATGACGAGGCCTTCAAACGCCTGCAAGCGCTCTTTATCGCCTTCCTTGATCTTCACATGGACGCGAATCTGGTCGCCAGGCACGAACGCCGGCAAATCGGTGCGCTTCAGCTTGTCGGCCAGGCGCTGCATTACGGGATGAATAGACATGGTAGTTTCCTGCTGATGAACTCAGAGTCTTAAGTTTATCAGAGAACGTCATTTCGTGCCTAATCTGCCCTTCACGTTCAAGTTGCGCTATATTCCGCTTATGGACGAGAAACGCGAATTGTTACGGCATGCGCTGGCAACGGTGGCTTATCGGGCGGCACGGGCGCTCAACGGAGCGCCGGAGGAGTTTGGCGGCTTTGATGGCGCTGGCAAACACCCTGTGCCGATTCTGGCCCACATGGGCGACGTTCTGGATTGGTCGCTCAGCATAGCCAAGGGCCGCGAGCACTGGCAAACCTCGCCGCCGCTGGCCTGGGCGGACGAGCAGCAAAGGTTTTTCTCGTCGTTAAAGGCTCTTGATGAATTCATGGCGTCCGCAGAGCCGCTCCAGGCACCGATAGAAAAGCTGTTTCAAGGACCGGTGGCTGACGTACTCACTCATGTTGGACAGCTCGCCATGCTGCGCCGTCTCGCAGGCAGCCCCACCCGCGGCGAGAACTTCTATGTTGCTTCCATCGCGATTGGCCAAGTGCAAGCGGACCAGCCGGTTCCCGCGCAAAAGTTCTGAGGCGCTATCCCGCTCGGTGGTTGGATCGCTCTCAGCGAATGAAAGGAATGTACGCTACCGTCTCTGACTTATATCGTGCGTACTCTTCGCCGAATCGGGCCGCAAGCAATCCTTCCTCCGCGCGCACCCGAATCTCGGTTCCAATCAGGAAGAAAATCACCCCGGCCACCAGCAGCGGCCACCAAGTCTTCGCAAACCCCGTCGCCAACAACATCCCCAGCATCGACGCGTATATTGGATGCCGCAGCCAGCGATAGGGCCCCGTCTTGATCAAATCATGGTCTTCGCTCAGTGCCGCTTCAAATCGCCACTGCTTGTCCAGATGCCGTGCAGCCATCCACACCAGCGCCACCGACGGCGGCCCAAGAATCATTGAAGCGATGAGCGACGCAGGGGACTTCTCAAAACCCACTGGCCGCACAAACGCCCAGATACACGCAAAGCTCAGCATCACCAGCAAAATTCCCCAGCGCGACGAGGGCGCCCGCACCGCCTTCTTCTGTCCCGACGCCCGCTTCTGCGGCCGCACAAAAGCGAGTGACCACAAGATCCAGCAGAGTCCGAGTTCAACGTAAGCGGCAATGGCCAGCATGACCGGGCCCTCTCATTCGTCTCGTGCGCGAATCAAGTTCAGCAACCGCCGGTCTTCTTCGCTCAGCGCAGCCCCTTCCAGCAGATCGGGGCGATTGGCCAGCGTCTTGCGCAACTGCTGTTCGCGTCGCCAGCGTCGTATCTGCAGGTGGTCTCCGTTCAGCAGCACCTCCGGTGCAGACAACCCGCCGAACTCCGCGGGCCGCGTGTAGTGCGGGTAATCCAACAAGCCTCCCGAGCCGTGCTGCGAGCGCGGAACTCCGTCGGGACCGCTCACGATCTCCGCATCGGCCACGCCAAAACTTTCAAACTCACCTGAAGCTTCATTGCCCAGCACGCCCGGCACCAGCCGCATCACCGCATCCACTACTACTGCCGCAGCCAGTTCGCCTCCGCTCAGCACATAGTCGCCGATCGAGAGCTCCATATCGCAATAGAGCTGATTGATACGCTCGTCCACTCCCTCATAGCGACCACAAATAAGTACCACGCGGTCCAGTGTCGTCAGTTCCCGTGCAATCACTTGCGTAAACGGCCGCCCCTGCGCTGAAAGCAGAATCACCCGCGTCGAACTCGTTGCGAGAGCGGAACTATCTGAATCGCCCGCCACACCGGGTGCCCCATCCTTTCCGCTTGTTTCTGCGGAAAGGGTGGGAGACGAGGCAGTCTTGTTAGTCGAACCTCGGGAAGCCTTCGTCCCAATCCCCAGCGACTCCAGCGCCTCGGCCAGCGGTCCCGGCTTGAGTACCATGCCTTCGCCTCCGCCGAACGGACGATCGTCGACGGTGCGATGCCGGTCATGCGTGAAGGTGCGCAGATCGTGCACGCCCACCATCACCCGCCCCTCGGCCTGCGCGCGACGCACAATGCCGTGCTCAAAAATTCCCGCAAAGAATCCTGGAAAGATGGTGATGATTTCAAACCGCATAGGGATCACTCTTCATCATTATGCAGGGTTGATCACCGAAGGGTTCTCCGCAAATGTGCTTTAATGTTGCCCATCCATCATGGCTGACATTGAATCGCTCTTAAACCGCTGGCAAACCGCTGGTGTCCTCGACGAGGAGATGGCCGGCCGCATCCGTGCTTACGAGTCGGAGCGGGACAGCCAATCCGTGCAACGTTCCACCCGGCTGGGCTGGCAGGGAACCGTCGCACTCATTCTCGGCGCCATCCTGTTGGCCTGTGGCGTGGTGCTGTTTGTCTCCGCCCACTGGGATGAGATCGGTCCCGGCAGTCGCTACGCCCTCGTGATGGCCATGGTCGCCGTCTTTCACATCGGCGGGGCGGCGACGCAAGACAGATACCGCGGCCTCTCTACCGCGCTGCACGCCGTCGGCACCATCTCCACCGGCGCGGCCATCGCGCTTGTCGGACAGATCTTCAATATCCAGGAGCACTGGCCGGCCGCCATTCTGCTCTGGGCCATCGCCGCCCTTGCGGGTTGGGCACTTCTGCAAGACGAAGCCCAGCAGACCTTGACCTTTCTCCTGTTTCCGGCATGGATTGTTTCGGAGTTTTCATTCGCAGCCGAAGGTCACATCGGACAAGACGTCTACCTCGGCCGATTCCTGATTGTCTGGGCCGTTCTCTATCTCACCCTCTTTCTCGGCTCCAAACACAAAATCGTTCAAGGCGTCCTCTTCGCCGCCGCAGCCCTTTCCGCTCTGGTCGCAATCCTTCTCATGGTTGAAAGCTGGCGCTCCTGGTCCGGCAACCAAACCTTCTTGCCGCTCCATACCCGGGTCTGGGGCTGGGTCGATATCGCCGCGCTCCCACTTCTCTTCTCGCTTTTCCGGTTGCGCAAAAGCCTGCTTCCGGTGACCGTGGCAATTGCCTTGTCCCTCGCGCTTCCCTGGTGCAGCCGCACCTGGAAGGAGTACTACAACTACGGCACTGCCCACGGCTCCTACAACCGCACCGAGCCCATCGTTGCGGCCCATACGCTGGTCGCGGCATTCTGCATCTTCATCATCTGGTGGGGCGTGCGCCAGGCTAGCAAGGCTCTCGTCAACCTGGGCATCGTCGGCTTCGCCATCACCGTCATCTGGTTCTACTTCAGCGACATCTTCGACAAGGTTGGCCGTTCGCTCGGCCTCATCGGAATGGGTGTTCTCTTCCTCGCAGGCGGCTGGGCTCTTGAGAAGATGCGCCGCGGCCTCTTGACACGCATGGACTCAACCGCGCCATTCCTCGAGGGGGCCAAATGAAATTGGCGGGAATCAACATGTCTGCGAAATCCATTGCCCTTCTCCTCATTCAGTTGGCGCTGGTTTCTTCGATCGCTGTCAAATATTTGTACCAGCGCTCAACCTGCCCTCGTGTCTGGACCCGCACCATCGCATTCGATCCCGAACTGGTGATGCGCGGTCGCTACCTCAGCACGCAGCTCATGGTCGACGGCTGCCAAAGCACGCTGCCTTCGGCAAAACAGGCCACTTTCCCGCGCAATATTAACGGCGTTCCCGAAGGGTCGAAGTACGCGATTGCGGCCCCGCAGGCGGTTCATTTTCCGGCAAAGCTAGCCGTCCAAAACAACAAGCTCGTGGCAATAGGCCTTCCGGAAAGCGACGAGAATCCAACCGGCCAGTGGGTCGCCGCCTGGCCGAAAGCCTCGTGCGATAACCTGCGCCTCGATGAGACGGTCAACTTCTATATTCCCGAACACGCGCAAAGCCCGCTGCCATTGAAGAGTGGTGATGAGCTTTGGATCGAAGTCACCGTCCCGCCCAAGGGGCCGCCCCGCCCTCTCCAGCTTGCCCTCAAGCAGAATGGTGCCTGGAAGCCGCTCGCGTTTCAGTAGAGCGAGCCGGGCCGTTCAGCCCAGAGCCCTGCAGAAATGGATCGCGATCAGGTAACTCCCCCGGCATTACCAATTCTCAATAAAGTTCGATAATTTCTGCGGATTACGCTGTAGCATCGCACCATAACTCTCGCCATTGTGCGAGTTTTGACGAGTTATATGACTTATTAACTGAGTTACAAGGCGATCCAACTTAGGTAACATTAAAATATCACTTTAGTGCCATAAATCACTTCAGCTTTTCATCGACGACCCCATCCTCTATTTAAGCCAAAAACAGACTTGGCAATTAGATCGGGGCGCACAGAGACATGGCGCGCACCGAGAAGGTGGAGTGTGTGACTAGACTTTCAGGGCTCAATAGACTTAAGGTTCTCTCTTTATCGGCCAATAGATTCAACGGATTCGATTCAACCTCATTCAACCGAGCTTTCAGGCTCAATAACACGCGCATCGCCCTGCTCGCAGTAGTGATCTGCTGCTTGCCGTTCGCGTTGCTCGCGCAAAGCACGCCGTCGCTAGTCCTCAGTACGAACAGCTTGGCCTTCGGCAATGTGGCGGTAGGACAGACTGCCTCCAGGACCGTGACCTTGACCTCGACCGGCACCGCTCCAGTCACCATCTCCGCCATTTCCGTGGCCGGTTCACTATTTACAGAATCTGGGGTCGCCGCTCCCTTAACGCTGAATTCGGGCCAGACCGCGACATTGACGATGACGTTCACATCCCCCCACGTCAGCACGTTCACCGGCGTCCTGACGATCACCAGCAACTCATCCACCAACCCAACGGCGGTGGTGAATATGAGCGCGTCGGGTGTGGCGGGCGCGCCAACGCTTGGCCTCAGCACGACGACCATCAACTTTGGCAACGTGACGGTTGGGCAAACTGCTTCGCAGCCAGTGGTCTTGACCTCTACGGGCACCGCTCCAGTCACTATTTCAGGCATCTCCATTGCCGGATCACTCTTCACCGCATCCGGAGTTACCGCTCCCTTGACGCTGAATCCCGGCCAGAGTGCGACGTTGACGATGACATTCACATCTCCCCACGTCAGCTCCTATACCGGCGTACTGACAATCACCAGCAACTCCTCCACAAACCCAACGGCCGTGGTGAATATGAGCGCCTCAGGCGTGGCGGCAGCAGGAACATTAAGTGCACTCTCCTGCGGCACTGCCTCCTATACAGGAGCCGGAACCGATGCCTGCACGGTAACGCTGAATGCCCCGGCGGGCAGCAGTGGCCTGAGTGTCGGCCTTTCCAGCAGCAGCCCGTCGGTCGTAGTGCCGTCTTCGGTGATGGTGCCGGCCAACGCCACCAGTGCCGCATTCACGGCCACTGTTTCGTCGGTCAGTTCCGCCCAGGCAGTCACTTTGACAGCCGCCGCAGGCAGCGTCTCCAAAACTTTCTCGGTGCAGCTGAATGCCGCCACGCCCACACTCGGCCTCAGCACCACCAGCATCAGCTATGGCAACGTGACGGTAGGGCAGACAGTTTCTCAGCCAGTAGTATTGACCTCCACGGGCACGGCTCCACTCACCATCTCGAGCATCTCTGTGGCCGGCTCATTGTTTACCGCATCTGGGCTAACGGCGCCTGTAACCATAAATCCCGGTCAGTCTGTCACCTTAACCATGAAGTTTTACTCTGATCACGTCAGCTCATTCACCGGCATACTGACAATCACCAGCAACTCCTCCACCAACCCAACGGCCGTGGTCAATATGAGCGGCTCTGGCGTGGCCGCACCGGGAGCGTTGAGTGCTCTCTCCTGCGCCACCGGAACCTTGACGGGAGCCGGAACCGATGCCTGCACGGTAACGCTGAACGCCCCTGCGGGCAGCAGCGGCCTGAGCGTCGGCCTTTCCAGCAGCAGCACGTCGGTCGTAGTGCCGTCTTCGGTGACGGTGCCGGCTAACGCCACCAGCGCCGCATTCACGGCGACTGTCTCGTCGGTCAGTTCCGCTCAGGCAGTCACGCTAACAGCCGCCGCGGGCACAGTCTCCAAAACGTTTGCCTTGCAGTTGAATACCGGTACTTCAACTCTCAGCGTCAACGCAACCAGCGTAGGCTTCGGCAATGTTGTGCTGAACTCGCCCGCAACACAGTCAATCACCTTCACATCCACGGTGACGGCCTCTGTGACTATCAACTCCGGCACGATCACGGGCACTGGTTTTACCATGTCCGGTATCACCTTCCCGCTTACTCTCAATCCAGGTCAGACGGCTACTCTGAATATCCAGTTTGATCCAACCACAACCGGAGCGGTGACAGGGCAGGTCAAGATTGTCATCAACTCCTCCACTAACCCAACCTCGGTGATCAGCCTCAGCGGCACCGGGCAACCTCACGAAGTGAGCCTAAGTTGGCAGGCACCCATTTGCCCCAAGGACCCGGCCGTCGGATATCACGTCTATCGTGCACCTGGCGGGGGCACCGGGTATCAGCTTTTAAGTTCCCTTGCCCAGGCTCAGCTCACATACGTCGATACCACCGCAGCCAGCGGTCAGGCCTATGATTACGTTGTCAAGGCGTTCGATGCGTCCGGAGTTGAAAGCGCTCCGTCCAACAAGACCAGCGTGACCATTCCGTAACCTCGGTCAGGTGGCGTGTTACAGAGTCTCTGCGGGGCCGGCGGTGCGCAAACCGGCGCACGGCATGCCGGCCTCGCAGACCTTTCCAACTCCCTGGCTTTCGTGCCCGATTTTTCTACTTGGAATCTAGGCGTCGTCCGATGCATTCAGATCGGCCAGCCCATCCGGCAGAGCCATCTCCACGCGCCTGCCGTCGACATCCACCCGCCGCAGGTAGCTCTTCGCAAAGGGGACAAGTACCTCGCCGGCCGCGCCGCGCACCACAAGCAGCGCCACCGGCCCCGCGGTCCGGTCCACATCTTCAATCCTGCCCACTACCACCGGCTCAGAGCCAGACCTGCCGATCCCGCTCACGTCCACGAGCGTGCAGCCGATCAGGTCGCCTATGTAGACCTCGTCTTCGGCGAGTTTCGCCCGCTCCGCAAGCGGAATCGCCACCACCAGCCCCGCCAGTTCCTCGGCCGCCGAGATCGAATCGACTCCGGCAAAATGCAGCACGATACCGCCCTTGTGCAGCCAATGTCCAACAAGTTCCACCTTACGCGGAACTGGATTCGCCATGGCATGCGCAGATTTGGGGCCGCCCGCACCGGGGGCGCCGCGCAGCAGCCAAAGCTGCCGTCGTTGAGCAAATTTCTCAGGAAAATCAGTCAGGATGTCGGCGAAGACCTCGCCCTTGCGTCCCTGCGGGCGGCGAATAAGAGCCAGCCACACCCATTCCTCAGCCGTTTCGGGTGGGGTCATTGCTGCCTCCGGCGACGAGCCGGTAGCCGGGATCCGGCCATTCTAGGGCCTGCTAACGCTACTGGGGTGGTGACGACGGGAGCCAATTTTTGCGAGTTCAAGGAGCGAGGAGTGACGCAAACCGGGTGTCTGCTAGCGACGAGCGACGACGAAATCGGGAAAATTGTCCCCGTCCCTTCGGGTTGCGGAGAAAATCGGGCCACACTTCATTCTCGCCCTCGACGGTGGACCCGCCACAGCCTTCGGGCTTGGCTTCGTCTCCACCCCACGGACGAAGACCTGTCCGCGGGGGCCCCGGCTCTGGCCCGATTTTCCCTCGCAACGCCATCCACCACAGTAGCGTTACCAGGCCCTAGACTTCGTCGTCCTCTTCCAGGATGTCGAGCGTGTAGCGGTGATGCAGCTTCATGCTGACCGCGCCCAGAATGGTGCGTACCGAGCGGGCGGTACGTCCTTGCTTGCCGATGACCTTGCCTACGTCCTGCGGCGCAACCCGGAGCCTCAGGATCGTATTTTCGTCCCGGTTTACAGTCTGTACCTCTACGGATTCCGGTTCATCCACCAAGGCCCGCGCAATCTCGCGGACCAATTCATCTACTGCCACCACATCGACTGGGGTCATGCACTTGCCTCTGACCGTATGCGTCCAAAAAGAAACGTCTTGGAGCGATGCGCGAATAGTAGCACACGCACCCGCCGCCGTCAGTATCGGTATGTCAAGTACGCATCAACGACCCACAATCCCGGACCTTGGATCCCTGACTAGGCGACCACCGGCTCCGCAACTGCAGCCGGATTCTTCTCGACCAGCTTGGCGACCCTGGGCGAAAGTTGCGCGCCCACACCGCGCCAGTGGGCGATGCGTTCGTGCTTCAGGTTGACTGTGGCCGGATTGGTGCGCGGGTTGTAGGTGCCGACCACTTCAATCGAACGGCCATTGCGGGCGCGGTCCTTCTCAATGACCACGATGCGGTAGTAGGGCTGCTTGCGGGCGCCAACGCGCGCCAAACGAATCATCACCACGGCGATACGGTTCCTTTCAAAATCCAGTGCTCTGTTGCGGTCTTTGGGAGTCATCCCGGCCGGTGCAAACCCTGGGTCCCCACGGGATCGGTCTTCGTCCGTGGGCGGTAAGCGCCAGCCAAATAAAGGGCCAGGCGATTGCGCCCAGCCTCGCAAGACTCAACATCTAAGTATCGCCGAAACCGGGCCGCGGAGCAAGTATTGCGCCGACAATAGGTTTCCTCTCAGGCCGCCCTATCATCTAAATCCGTTTGGCCGCATCCGGCCGCGGCAAGGCATACTCAATACCGTAAGCGAGAATTCTCACCATTGCGGAGCGGCGCACGCCATGTGGCCATTCAACGGGAAAAAGGTGCTGAAGCCGGAAAATCTGCCCCTCGGCGAAGACTGGCGGGTCGCAGAAGGGAACCACGACGGCAATCCCATGTTCGTCCGCACCAATGCCGCGTATCGCGGTTTCAAAGGCGTTGAGGGCTATCGCACCAGGTTGGGATCGCCGTGCCCCTGCTTGACCCGGAACCGTCGGGGCTTCCTTCCACCATTGAAAATGCTGAGTTGAGCGCGATTGAAGATAATCTCTGCGGACTGCTGCAGACGGCCAACGAGTCCATCTTTGTCGCCGCCATCACCACCAGCGGCATGCGCGAGTTTGTCTTCTACACACGCGATCCCGATCGGGTGAAGCAGAAAGTCGAGCAGGCGCGCAGCGGCATACAGAACTACCAGATCCAGCTTCTGATCCAGCCCGACAGTGAATGGAATATTTATGCGCGCCTGATCTGACGGCGCCATCCTGCGGTCCTCTGAACCGTCACGCTTCGATTTCCAGCCGGCGTTCACTGGATAGATACAAGTCCTCCCGCGTCAGCGGAAGACGGCTGTTTCCACGGTCCGGCCGGCTTAGCAGCACCTGGTACACGCCGATGTCGCCCCGGCGGAACGCCGCGGCGGACCCTGCCATGTACAAGAACCAGATCCGGTACGTCACCTTCGACACGTGTTTCAACAGCGTGTCGGCATTGCGGCTCAGCCCCTCTACCCACCGCCGCAGGGTAAGTTCATAGTGCTCTCGCAGATTTTCCACATCGCGCACCTCAAAGCCCTGCGACTCGGCGGCTTTCACCGCTTCGGAGAGAGTGACAAGACGCCCGTCCGGAAACACATATCGGTCGATGAACGAGCTGCCCCGTGCCGGCGAAAGAGCGGAGCGCGCGATGCCGTGGTTAAGAAACAGGCCACCCGGCCGCAAAAGCCGGTGCGCAATTCCGAAGTAGCGCGGAAGATTCTTCAGCCCCACGTGTTCAAACATGCCGACACTGGCAATCTTGTCGAATGTCTTGTCCGTGGTTTCCAGATCGCGATAGTCGCGTAGATGCACCTTGCAACTGCGTTCCAGCCGCGCATCCTCAATCCGCCGTCTCGCCATCTGGGCCTGCTCCCGGCTCAGTGTGATTCCCTCCGCATGTACTTGGCGTTCGCAGGCCGCATAAAGGGGCAGGCTTCCCCAACCGCAGCCAATGTCAAGAAACCGCTCGCCGGGTTGCAGCCGCAGTTTGCGGCAGATATGTTCAAGTTTCTGTTCCTGGGCTTCGTCGAGCGAGTCATCCGCGGCGCGAAAGTAGGCGCAGGAGTACGCCAGCGAACTGCCGAGCCACGACTCGAAAAACCCGACAGGCTGGTCATAGTGGTACGCAATCGAGGCCCGGTCGCGGCAGCGGGAGTTCACCGTGCCGAACCTGAGCCATTGCCCAATTCCGAAGAAGCTGCGCGCCAGTTTTTCCGCGATTCGCTGGCGCAGGCTCAGGGGACGATGCAGCAGGTGTTCCACGATCGAGAAGACTGAAAAGATATCTCCCTCAACGTCCAGATCGCCATGAATGAAGGCTTCGCCCAGCGCAATTTCATTGGGCTCGGCAATTAACGGTGCCAGGGCGCTTGGATTCTTCGCGACAAGCGTACAAGCAGGTATTGCGTCCGTCCGCGAAGACCACCGACTACCGTCCCATAGCCGGATCGCAAATGCCGGCCCTTTGTACCCGTCAAAAGCCGTGTTGAAAGCTGCATTCTTTCGTGTCTGAATGGAATCGGCCATTGCTCTGACGTCCTTTCCCTCTGGAAGGCGGCGCACACCCGCCCAGATAGGTGATTAGGAACTACAGCGGCTGAGTTTTTCCGGTGGCGGGTCAGTTTGGAGAGGAGATGCAGGCTTCATCGAAAAGTACGGGCTTAAGTCCGTGCACAATGCCTGCAGAATCAATCGGGCTTTTGCCCCTGAGGCCTGGTTCTCACAAACTAAACCACTACCGCGATTTTCCCTGAACGAATACTACCGTTACAACTTACTATTCCCCGGTGCTCACTTGCCCCTGGTCGCGAGCTTTTTTCGCGCCGAAACGGTGCATCTGGAAATGCACTTTGAAGATTCGATGACGCCCGTCTCGTCGGGTTGTCCGGAGACGAATGTTTCAGTGAGGTTGGCGATCAGTTCCGCAGCGCCGGAAACAGGAACTTCAGCATCGGTCTTACGCGTCCGGCCCAGCTTGATTCATCGTGGGTTCCCCCCGCCACGCGCTCAAAGTGCATCGTCTCACCCTGCCGCCAGCCGTTCGCGGCCAGCCGCCGGGCCAGGTGTTCGGTGTCGCGCAGGGTGCGAGTGCCCTCCCGGTCACCTACGTCCAGCCAAAGCCGCGGCCGCTCCCAAATCTCCTGTGCGCGCTCGTTCAGATAACCCAGGATGCTCTTGTGATTCCACCAGACGCTGGGCGAAAGCGCGGCCAGCTTGCCGAACTTCTCCGGGTGGCGCAGCCCCAGGTACAAGGTAACCAGCCCGCCCAGGGATGACCCGCCGATTCCGGTTCCTTCACGGTCTTCCCGCACGCGGTAGTGCGCTGCAACCCAGGGCATCAATTCCCGTGTTACCATCAGCCCGTAGGCCTCCGCCTCGCCGCCGCCCATCTGCACGCTGCGCTCGTGGGTATACTCGGCCAGCCGCCGGTCGCCGGTGTTGTAGATACCCACAATGACCAGCGGTTCTGCTTCGCCGGCCTCGATGGCCGCATCCGCATGTTCGCGCACCTGCCATGTGCGCCCTTTGATGAATGAGGTTTGCCCATCGAAAAGATTTTGCCCGTCGTGCAGGTAGAGCACTGGGTAACTGCGCTCCGGCTCCCGCTCATAACCCGGTGGCGTATAGACAATCAGGTCGCGCTTTTCAGGCAGATAGTTGCTAGCCAGGTCGTGATGCACGCGTAGCCGCGGATGCCTGCCGGCATTGCCGTCCGACGTTGACTCCTGTGCCTCTGCGCTCGCTTCTGACTCCAGATTCAATCCCCGTGGCCCTTATCCTGTTGCGGTTCGTGTGCAGCCGCGAATACCCCGCAAAACGCACCAACCCGTGGCTGTTACAGTATCAAGAAAACCGCGCTTCTCCAAAGGTTGGAAGGGAACTGAACAGGGTGAGAAGGGGACTTGACTGGGTACTCACCCTCGGGGTCAGACATCAATGAACCGTGAATACCACAAATGGCATTCCAGCCGCCTCGGCCGCGATATGGAACTGCTCGTCTTCGGCCACGCCGGCCTGCCCGTCCTCGTCTTCCCCACCTCCGGCGGACGCTTCTACGAGTTTGAAGACCGCGGGCTGATCGGCGCCCTTTCCGGCAAAATCGACGGCGGCCATCTGCAGATCTACTGCGTCGACTCGGTCGACATGGAGAGCTGGTATAACCGCAACGTGCCCCCGCGTTGGCGCATCGCCCGCCACGTTCAATACGAGGATTACCTCATTCACGAGGTCGTGCCCCTGGTCCGCCTCAAAAACCAGAACCCCCACTTCGTTTCCCTCGGTTGCAGCTTCGGCGGCTACCACGCGGTGAACATCGCCCTGCGCCATCCCGACATCTTTACCGGAATGCTCTCGATGTCCGGCGCTTTCGATCTCTCCAACTTCCTCCAGGGCTACTACGACCAGGACTGCTACTTCAATTTGCCCACGCACTACCTGCCCAACCTGGGCGACCCCTGGTTCTTCGATCACTATCGGCGAAACAGCTACGTGCTCGCCACTGGCTGGGACGACCAGTGCCTCGGCCAGAACCAGAACCTCGACCGCATCATGAGCAACAGGGGCATCCCTCACAAACTCTATATATGGGATACTTACAACGCCCACGACTGGCCCACCTGGGAGCGCATGGTCCGCGAATACCTGTGAGGAGCAGGGAACAGTGGACAGTGAACAGGGAACGGGGACGTCGTTACTCCGACGGCTTGCTTACTCTGCTAACTCCGCTAGCTCTGCTAACTCGCTCACTCCGCTAACCTCGCGAACTCCGCTACACTACCCCCATGAGCGAACTTAACCCCTACGCCAAATTCCTCGACGGACGTCCGCTTGAAGTCATTCTCTCCTCGACGGGCCACGAAATCGCCAACCTCTTGCAAATCATGGGACCTGACAAGTCCGTCGCCGCACCTGCCCCGGGCAAGTGGAGTCCCAACGAGATCGTCTGCCATCTCGCCGACTGCGAACTTGCCTTTGGCTTTCGTCTGCGGCAGACGCTTGCCGAGGATAACCACGTCATTCAGCCTTTTGATCAGGAGAAATGGGCCGCGGCCTATCCGCGAATCCCGGTAGCGCAGGCTCTCGCCACGTTCGGAGCCCTGCGTAACTGGAACCTGCTCCTCATCGAGCGCGCTTTGCCCAGTGCCGCCGGCAAGCCCGTTACGCACCCCGAGCGCGGCGCCATGACCTTCCGCACCATCGTAGAAACCATGGCCGGGCATGATCTCAACCATCTCGCCCAGCTCAAGAAACTCGCGTAGCTTGTTTCGCCCTCCGCACCGTTCTTCATAGCGATGCCGTGTGACGATCACCGAATACCGATCAGCAGACCTCCGCTCATCCCTATGGATTGCTGGTGGCCTCCTGCAAAGCTGTAGTCGTAAGCGGGTTCAAGGAACCAGCCAAAGCGGTGTCTCCCGTTCGGCCAATACATAAAGTCTCCGGCCACCTCACCGGCGATAGAGTTGGTCACTTGTCGATTCTGCGTGAGGTGGACCCATTCGGGACCGACGCCGAGCATGAACTCTGCCTTCTTCGAAATGGTCCACGGTTTCTTAAAGAGCAGGTCGGTGTCCCATTCCGTTGCAGAACGAGAGTAGAAGGGTGACACGCCTGCCTCAAGCTCCAGCCAGTTCTCTATAGGTGTCACTTCCGCGGCAAGATTCGGCGCGAATGTCGCCGCGCCTCCACTGAGATTCCAGCTTGTTGCGGCGCCCAGCTCAACGATCGCGACGGGGTCTTTATCCTGCAGGGCCTCTTGCGGATGGCCGGAGGACACATTCGAGGAAGGCTGGCCCTGAGCAGGCAGACAAAATAAAAGAAAAAGGCACGTTCCAGCGAGCCGGAAAACGTTCGGACGCATTGACGTTTTTAGAGCGGGCCGTGCGTTCCAGCACTCCTTGTAGACACCCATAAATAGAAAATACTTCAAACGGTAGAGAAGATTGTGACGTTGCTTCAGCGAAATCTCGAGCCTGCTACCGAAACCCTACAGAACACCGACCAATTGATCTCACCCTTCCGCCCGTCCGGTCATTCCAAACTGAATCACCCGCGCGGTCGCGTCCTCGTCTTCGCACGAAGAAATCATCAGGTCATACAGGTGCTGGTTGCACCAGCTCTTGCCGAAATATTGCTGCAGGTATTTGGCGCGCTCTCCATCCACGGTGCGGATGCGTTCTTCGATGTTCGTGCCCTTCGGCAGGCGCTTGCGAAGGCGCAGAATCCGCTCCTTCAGCGGCGCATACACAAATGCGTGATAAACGTCCGCCTTGTGCTGCAACACGCACTGGGAGCCGCGGCCGACGATCACGCAGTTGCCCTCCGTCCATGCCTGCTCGAGGATCTTCTGCGTAATCTTCACCATTTGCTCTGCGTCAAAGAACGTGCCGTCGCGCAGTTCCAACCCTGCGGCTAAAGCGGCGCTCCGCATCGCCTGCTGGTTAATGCGGCGAAGCCACGAGTCCACGTGCTCGTCATAGTGCTGCACAACGTCCTTGTCCACGTGTGCGGAATAGGCAATCGCATCGATGATGTCCCGGTCTAAAAGCCTCCAACCAAGCCACTTTGCAATGGTTTGTGCAATCCGTCCGCCGCCGCTTCCAAACTCCCTGTTGATCGTCAAAACCCGGTATGCCACGCGCCCTCCCCGCTTGCTGACGATGCCACTTTACTCCAGCATGGAGTCCTTTGCAGTGGCGCGCGACACAGCAGCGAAACCCTCGGATCGCGCCATCTGTGGCTGCAAGTGTCATTTCCGTTACCTGGAAATGCTCCGGCAAATCCAGCGCCTACCGTAAACTAATCACAGAATTGGCGCGCAATGCGCCTTTGCGCGTCACCCGCACATTGCAGGGAGGTTGCGGAATGAAGAAGATCGGCGTCTTGTTCGGCATGGAAAACAGCTTTCCCGGAGCGCTCGTCGAGCACATTAATGCCCGCAACATCGACGGCATTCAGGCCGAGTTTGTCGAGACCGGCGCCGTACATCTCGACAAGACTCCGCGCTACTCCGTCATCGTCGACCGCATCTCGCACGACATCCCGTTCTACCGCGCCTATCTGAAGCACGCCGCTCTCAACGGAACCATCATCATCAACAATCCCTTCTGGTGGTCGGCCGACGACAAATTCTTCAACTACTCGCTGGCTGAAAAGCTGGGCGTGGCCGTGCCCCCCACCGTCATCCTGCCCCACAAGCAGCATCCTGAGGGCACCACCGACCGCTCCATGCGCAATCTCGAATACCCGCTCGACTGGGATGCCGTCTTCGCTTATGTCGGCGAGCACGGCTTCATGAAACCGGTCGACGGCGGAGGCTGGCGCGACGTCCATCACATCCACAATCGCGAGGAGTTTTTCCATGCCTATGACCAGTCACGCGACCTGTGCATGATGTATCAGAAGGCCGTCGATTTCAAAGAGTATTTCCGCTGCTACGTTGTGGGCCAGAAGAAGGTCCACATCATGCCCTACGACCCCCGCCGTCCCCACGCCGAGCGCTATCTGCAGCACCCGCCGGCCTACCCGCGCAGCCTTCTTCGCCGCGTGCAGCACGACGCTCTCGCGCTCTGCCGCGCCCTCGGCTACGACCTCAACACAGTTGAATTCGCCGTCGAAAACGGAATCCCCTACGCCATCGACTTCATGAATCCCGCGCCCGACGCCGACCTCCACTCCGTCGGCCAGGCCAACTTCGATTGGATCGTCAAAGAAGTCGCAGACCTGGGCATCGCCAAGGCAAAACTCGCGCCTAACGTGCTCGAACTCCGCTGGTCCGCCTTCCTCGGCGCCGACCCCGCCCCCTGGAAAGCCCCCAAATCCGCAAAGAAAAAACCGGCCGCAAAAAAGAAGGCGAGGGCGAGACAGAAGAGTATGGACCAAGACGGATCGGGAAAGTAACCTGCGCCGCAGCGGCGTTCGGTAGTACTCTTTCCGCATGCAATCGAGTTCCCCAGGCCGAGTCGCGCGGATTGTCACCTGGTCGGTATTTTTTTCGTCGGTCTGCTGTTCCTTGGCCGAGCGCTGTTCGGTGCGCTTTCAACGGAAAGCCTGCTGCGCGAGAGCATTGCCGTGGACGGCCGGATTGTCGGGCTGGAGCAGCTGCATAGAGTCAATCGAAGCGGACTAACGTATGCGCCCGTGTTCAGGTTTACCCTCGAAAGTGGGCAACCCTTCACCGTGGAATCTCGAGTACATTCGAATCCTCCGGAATTCAAAGTGGGCGAGGCGGTGAAGGTTTACTACAAACGAGACCATCCCGAGTGGGCCGTGATCAACTCCCTGGGACAGCTTTGGATGGGGGATGTGGCCCTGGCGTTTGTTGCCGCGGTGTTTATTGGGATGAGCACCCTGCTTTCCCGCAAGAGTCGGCAGGTTGTGGTCGTGTCTGAAAACGGGTCTGCGACGACCCTGGGGCGAAGCTGAACGGCGGAACGGCCAGATCGGCTCTCGGTGACCCCTGATTCCTGATCGCCAGCTCCACCGCAGGTGGTTACGCTATCTTCCGGAAGGTCAGATTGTAGCGATACGGCCCGGTCAGCGGATGACTGCCCGGCTTCAGCGGCTGCACGCCGTGGAAGCGCATGCGCGAAGGGCCACCCCACACAATCACATCGCCATGTTCCAGCAAAATCCGTTTCGGCTTCTCGGTGCGCTCGAAACCACCCAGCAGAAAAATGCACTCGAGCCCCAGCGAGATGGAGACGATGGGCTGGTTCAAATCGAATTCGTGCCGGTCCTGATGTAGCCCGAGCTTGGTGCCTGCCTGGTAGCGATTGATGTGGCACATGTCCGGTTGAAACTGCGGAAAACCCGCACGAACCGCGCAGCGAAGAGAGAAATCGTAGAGCAGCCGTGGAATCGGCGGCCACATCCGTGCTCTGTTCGGCTTATCTGTGCTCGCCGGGTCCCATCGGCGCGCGAAGGCGCGCTCCGTGCCGCAGTCCGTCACCATCACCGACATCGGCAGCCCGCTCGGAGTGGTGGCATGGTGCAGCGGCGCGGCCGCAATTATGGTCTCCACGGCAGCGAAGAACGCTTCATCCTCAGGCAGCGCGAGGCCGCGCATCAACACCGCTCCGCGGAAGAGCTCCTCATGTGTAGGTTCAGCGGCAAGTTGGGAAAAGAGGTTCATCGCCTACCAAGGCATCTTACCGCAAGAGGAGAATAAAAAGCGAACAAAATTAACGGCTGTTATCTATTGTGTATCGTTCTATTTGAAGGATTTATTGGCGAAGATAAGACGAAGGCAGACCGGGCGGTCTTTTTCTCGCACAGGGCTCAAAGTGCGCATCATTATTGCGTCGATTGGGCCCGGTTGCACGGTTGGCGAATTGCGGCGAAGAGGAGACGGGGTGTGCGTCGGAGGCAATGACCGATTCGTCGGGTCGTCGTTCACTTCGCTTCTCCCATGGCAGTTCCCGACCTGCTTCAATTGTGCGCCAACGCGAGAATTAGCACGCAAATCCGGGCTGGGTTTTTTCGCAGCGGAATGAATGGGTTGCAGGCAAGGTTGGCGGCGAGGGGTTGACGCGCGTCCCTGGAGGCTCATCTTGCCTTGCGCCAGGGATCAAGTGCGTATTGGATCCCTGACCCCTGTTCACTGATCACTGATCCCTGAACCCTCATCCCCGTCGTCTACAATGGCGCAAAGCTTTTTCAGGAGCCGTCATGCGTCCATCCTTCTCGCTCGGCATTGAAGAGGAGTACCAGACCATCGATCCGGTCACGCGCGACCTCCGTTCTCATATCGAGACCGAGATGCTCGCCGTGGGCAAGCTGCGTCTCCAGGAACGCGTCAAGGCCGAAATGCACACCTCCGTCGTCGAGGTCGGCACCCGCGTCTGCACCAACATCGACGAGGCGCGCGAAGACATCTACGAACTCCGCCGAGAAATGATCAAACTGGCCAAGGAGCACAACCTCGTGCTCGTCGCCGGCGCCACGCACCCCTTCGCCGACTGGCGCACTCAGGAGATCTATCCCGACCCGCGCTATCACCAGGTGGTCAAAGATCTGCAACTCGTTGCCCGCGCCAACCTCATCTTCGGCCTGCACGTCCACGTGGGCATCGAAGACCGCGAAGCCGCGATCCGCATCATGAATTCGATGCGCTACTTCCTGCCCCACATCATGGCGCTCGCCACGAACTCGCCGTTCTGGCTTGGGCTCAACACAGGCTACAAAGGCTATCGCGCAAAAGTGTTCGAGAATTTTCCTCGCACCGGCATTCCCGACGCGTTTTCGAGTTACTCCGAATTTGAAAACTACGTCAGTCTCCTTGTCCGCACCAACTGCATCGACAACGCCAAAAAAATCTGGTGGGACATTCGCCCTCACCCCTTCTTCAACACCGTCGAGGTGCGCGCCTGCGACATCCCTCTCCGCGCCGAAGAAACCGTCGCCATCGCCGCACTGATTCAGGCCACCGCGGCCTATCTCTACAAGTTGCACGCCGCCAACCAGGACTTCCGCCAATACGCGCGCCCGCTGCTTATGGAGAACAAATTCCGCGCTGTCCGTTATGGCCTCGACGGCAATCTGATTGACTTCGGCAAGCAGCAGGAGGTCCCGCTCCGCGACCTGATCGAGGAGTATCTCGCTCTTATCGACCCCGTCGTCGACGAGTTAGGCAGCCGCGAAGCCATCGACGGCGTTCGCAAGATCCTCCACACCGGCACCGGCGCCGACCGCCAGCTCAAAGTCTTTGAGGATTCCAAAGGCGACCTCAAAGCCGTGGTTGACTACATGGCCAGGGAAACTGCCGCAGGACTGGAGTAGCGCAAGGAGCAAAATGCTGATTGAGGAAATCGTTCAGTTTGCAGCAGACGACATCTAGGAGGGGATAAAAGATGAGGATCAATAGTAATCGTCGGAGGTTTAAAAATTGGCGTCGAGGCAGGGAAAGCAGTGCTAAAAGCTATGCTAAAGCAATATTTTGGATTACCCTAGTGCGGCTAACCCCTGCGACAGGGAGTGCCCAATGCCTTGCCAAGATGATCAAATGAGGCCCGCGAATTCCGCACAGAAGGTTATTGCCATGCACGAAAACACTCCGTCACTCCTCGCGAGCGTCCAGCAGCATGCTGCGGCATGGTTCGCCTCGCTCGGCTCCCGTCAAGTCCGTGCCACTTTGACTGCCGATCAGCTCCGCCAGCGCCTTGGCGGTCCCCTCCCCATCGACGGCACAGATCCTGAAGCCATCACCGATCTTCTCGCCGCCGCAGGGATGCACGGCACCGTTGCTTCTGCCGGACCACGTTATTTCGGCTTCGTCGTAGGCGGCAGTCTTCCCGCCGCACTCGCCGCCGACTGGCTCGTCTCCGCATGGGATCAAAACAGTGGCATCTATGTGTTGTCTCCGCTGGTCTCGGTCATCGAGCAGATCGCAGGCTCATGGTTGCGAGATCTCGCTGGACTGCCCGAGACCATGAGCTATGGCTTTGTCACCGGCTGCCAAATGGCCAACTTCACCAGCCTCGCTGCCGCGCGTCATCGCGTTCTTGCGCGCGCAGGCTGGGACGTCGAGGCCAACGGCCTTTTCGGCGCACCGCCCATCCAAGTCGCCATGAGCGAAGAGGCGCACTACACCATCTCCATGGCCTTGCGTCTGCTCGGTCTCGGTGCCAATCGAGTTCACAAGATCTCGACAGATAGTCAGGGCCGAATGCGTCCAGATGAACTGGCCTCTGTTCTCCGCGCTCATCAGGGACCCTGCATCGTTTGCGCGCAGGCAGGCAACGTCAACACCGGCGCAGTTGATCCGCTCCGCCAAATTGCCGCACTGGCAAAGGAGCGCGGCGCGTGGCTGCACGTCGATGGCGCGTTCGGCCTATGGGCTGCGGCTTCGCCTCACCGGGCTTCTCTCGTCAGCGGGATTGAGCTTGCCGATTCCATCGCCACTGATGCGCACAAATGGCTCAACGTTCCCTACGATTGCGGCGTCGTCTTCTGCACGGACGAGGCAGCGCACCGCAGCGCCATGTCCCTCGCTGCCGCCTACATTGTCGCCACGGGAAGCGAGCGGGATCCTCATGAATTCGTGCCGGAAGAGTCGCGCCGCGCCCGTGCCGTGCCTGTCTATGCGGCGGTGCGATCGCTTGGCCGCAACGGCCTTGCCGAAATGGTTGAGCGCAACTGCCGTCAGGCCACCCGCTTCGCCGATGCCCTTCGCGCCGCTGGCCATCAGGTCCTGAACGATGTTGTGCTCAATCAGGTCCTGGTTTCCTTCGGCACCGCCGAGCAAACCAAACGCACCATCGCCGCGATTCAGGAAGACGGAACCTGCTGGTGCGGAGGCACCGTCTGGAAAGGCAAGACAGCGATGCGAATCAGCGTCAGTAACTGGTCGACAACCGACAGTGACGTCGATCAAAGCATCGAATCAATCCTGCGAGCCGCCAGGAAATTCAATGCTTAGGCGAACGACCTGGCGGGTGGCCCACCCTACATATCTCCACAAATGACTTCCCCGTTTGGTCGCACGATCCCATCCTAGCGGAGCTAGGATGGGGCACCCTCAAACGGAGTTTGCCAGCACCTAACTCTGCGTAGCGATCGCCGACACCGCGCGCTCCCGCCACTTCCCCCGCGTGAAGTCCGGAAACTCCACCGGTGCGCTTCCGCCGCTCACCGAAGCCACACTCAGCGGCGCGACCGCTGACCAGGAGGCGCAATCATACACATCCGAGTCCGGCGCCAGTCCCCCCCGCACGCATTCAAGCAGGCGATACAGCATGATGAAATCCATGCCCCCATGACCGCCGACCTTCTGCGCGATCTCGCCTTCTCTCGCCCATAACGGATGCTGATATTGCTTGTAGGCGTCGATGGTTCCAAACTCTTCGTCCTTGTTCATACCGTCGAAATAAATGCGCGGCGGATAGTCCTGGAAAAGCCCCTTGGTTCCTGCGATCAGGTTGATGCGGTCATACGGGTGTGGCGTTGATACCGCATGCTTGACCGTGATCGTGAGCCCCTTCGCCGTCTTGATCAGAGAAGTGTTCATGTCGCCCGTCAGGTAGCGTTCGGCCCATCGCGGATCGTCCGGCTTCAGGTGATCCTTTCGGTATTGATCCAATCCCCGTTGCGGCGAGCTCATCGAGACAATGTAGTCAAAGCGGTCGCCGCGCTGTACGCCCATATAGTTCGCCACCGGCCCCAGCCCATGAGTCGGATAAAGGTTCCCGTTGCGCTGCGTGTGCTCGGTGCGCCGCCACAATCCCTCGCCCGCATTTGAAAACAGCTCCGCGCGCAGATCGTGAATGTACGCGCCTTCGCCGTAGAGCACATCGCCGAACTCGCCACCATGAATCATCCGCAGAATCAGCGTTTCGTTATAGCCGTAGCAGCAGTTCTCAAGCATCATGCAGTGCTTGCGCGTCTCTTCCGAGGTGCGGACGATCCGCCAGCAATCTTCCATCGTGGTCACGCCGGGCACCTCGATGGCCACGTCCTTGCCGTGCTTCATCGCCGCCAGCGCCATCGGCGCATGCCAGCTCCAGGGCGTCGCCACCAGCACCAGGTCAATGTCATTGCTTGTGACCAACGTCTCGTAGTGATGCGGTCCCTTCGTATAGAGCTCCGGCTTCTTTTGCCCCGCCGCGACTACCAGTCCGGCAGCATGGTCCGCCTTTTCCTGCACCACGTCGCAGATCGCAGCGACCTGCGCATCCGCAGCCAGCAGATTTCCGAGCAGCGAAGTCCCGCGCCCGCCCACACCGATCATCGCAATCCGCGGATTACGTTTTTCAAACGGAACCTCCATCATGGTCTTGTGAACAGGTGTTTCTTCTCCATCTGCCAGCTTCAAAACGCCAAGGCTCACCGCGCTCGCCGCACCCAGTTGCACAAACCGGCGCCGCGTCCACGATCCCAATCCGGAATCCTGCAGTTCATCGCTCATTTGTTCTCCCTGTTATGTTCGTGAACATCATATAGAACCGTATGCGACCGCGGCTTCACTCGTCGACTTCACGCAGCAGGTTGTACCACTCGTAAAACTCTTCGTCGAATGAGTAAAACCGCTGAAATTTCAGCGTGGGTTCCAGCGCGTCTTTTGGGATCACTTTGAGGGTCCGAATCGAGCTTCCATCCGCGTTCTGATACACGGCTTCGCTGCGTCCCCGGATCGCGTCATACCGCAGTCTTTTGGTCCCGGCAAGATTGCGCTGCTCAATCGCGTTGGGCAGCATAGCGATCGATGCCGTGAACACATACGCCGCCCAGCCGATTGCAAAGAGCACAACACCCAACCATCCAACCAGCTCTCCCACACTCCGCCCGGCGATTCCGATGTGCCCGCCCAGCACGCCCAGCAATCCGAGAATGCTGAAGGCCAGAAATGCCGCCGAAAATCGGCGGATCGCCCCACGCATCCGGTAGAGCCGAACCGGGCCCGTATCTCTTTCTGTCGATGCCATTCATAATGAGTGTGCCAGTTTCCCCCGGCTCTCTTGTACTGAAATCTGCTCACATCGCTGCGCCCATCACCTATGCGCTAACCCCTCCCGCTCCAACCGCCTCCTGTCTTGCCATTTCATTCCCTTGAAATTTCCGGTACCCTCAAAGGAGACGCCCCGCAGATTTGCGGGGTTTTTTGAGGGGAGCACCCAACCCGACGCATGACCGAAACCGCCGCGCACCTGCTTTCCCTGGCCTATCCCGCCGAGTTCGTCCCCGGAGCCCGCTCCGCCGTCACCACCTGCCTTCGCATTGACCCCGCGGAGAAGGTGACCCTCATCACCGATCGTGCCACCGAGCCCATCGCGGCTGCCCTTGCCGCCCAGCTTGCCGAGCGCGGCTGTCCGTGGAGCGCCTTCCTCCTTGAAGACCTCGCCCCGCGCCCCCTCATCGACATGCCTGACCCGGTGCTCGCCGATATGGAAACCTCGCAAGTCTCCATCTTCGCCGTCCAGGTGCAGCCCAACGAACTTCACTCCCGCATGCAGATGACCGACATCGTCAACCGACGCCACATGCGCCATGCTCACATGGTCAACATCACCGCTGAAATCATGTGCCAGGGCATGCGCGCCGACTTTGACCTCGTCGATCGGCTCAGTCAAAAAGTATTAGATCGTGTCCGCCGTGCAACCCGCATCCGCGCCACCACAGCCGCCGGAACCGACATCACCGCCGAGATGAATCCCGGCTACAAATGGTTTAAGACTTCTGGCATCATCTCTCCTGAAAAGTGGGGCAACCTTCCAGGTGGCGAGTGCTTCACGTCGCCTGGCGAAGTGAACGGTACGTTCGTAGTCGATGGCGTGGTTGGCGACTGGCTCTGCGCACGCTACGGCCTTCTTGCTTCAACGCCACTGACAATCGAAATCGCCGCCAACCGCATCGTCAGTTGTTCCAGTACAAACAAGCAGCTCCAATCCGACTTCTGGACCTACACCCACACCGACGAAAACTCAGACCGCGTCGGCGAATTCGCTATCGGCACCAACCTCGGCATCGAGCGCGTGATCGGCAACATCCTCCAGGACGAAAAATTTCCCGGCATCCACATCGCCTTCGGCAATCCCTACGGTGAACACACCGGCGCTCCCTGGCGTTCAGGGACCCACATCGATGTCGTCGGCCTTGGCTTCAACATCTGGCTCGAATCCGACACCGACTCCGGACCCGTCTCCGAACAGATCATGCGCGAAGGCCGCTTCCTCATCGCCGCTTAGTTCGGTCTTCGTTTTCAGGCATCCGTTTTCAGGATTCGGATTTGGGGAATCCAGATACAACGTTCACCATCGAATGCTTATGACATTGCAGCCAGCTCGGCGGGAAGGGAAGCACTTCCAGAATCCAGTTCCCACCAGAGTTGGCGGCCTCTCCACCATCTTCAAAGTGGGCCCGCGTTTCTTCTTCGGAGCTGCAGCGCGATCGCCGCAACATCCGCTGGGTCCTTTTCGCACCGATCCGCAGGTCTACGCAACAAGTCCCGCCTCCGGCTTGCGCATTACGTGGATGGGTCACTCCATCTCTGTGGTTGAAATCGACGGCATCCGCATCCTCATCGACCCGGTATGGGATCAACGCGCAGCCCCCGCGCAGTGGACGGGCCCCAAACGCTTCTTCCCGCCCCCCCTCGCGCTCGAAGATTTGCCACCCATCGACGCCATTCTCATCTCGCACGACCACTACGATCATCTCGGCGCCGGAACCATTCGCCGGCTCGCGCACATGGAAAGCTTTCGCGATACGCGCTGGATCACGTCCCTTGGCGTCGAGCACATTCTGCACGACCTCGGCGTCAACCTGGCTCGCTGCACAACCCTCAACTGGACTGAATCCCTTTCCGTTGGCGCCGTGACCATCACGGCACTGCCTGCCCGCCACTTCTCCGGCCGCAGCCTCTTCAACCGATTCGAGACCCTTTGGGCATCGTTCGCTTTCATCGGCCCTGCGCACCGCCTCTATTACGGCGCCGACTCGGGAGAATGGGATGGCTTTCGCGAGATTGGAGCGGAGTTTGGGCCATTCGATCTGACCATGCTTGAAATCGGAGCTTCCGATCCTCTATGGGCCGACATCCACATGGGCCCTGAAGGCGCAGTCCGCAGTTTTCGTGCTCTGGGCAATCACGGGTTGCTTATGCCCATTCACTGGGGACTCTTCGACCTCGCGCTCCACCCATGGCAGCAGCCAATCGAGAGTGTCTCCGCGGTCAAAGACCTCAGGCTCTGGTCACCCACGCCCGGCCTGCCCTCTGAAGTTGTCCCAGGCCAGGAAATCCGCTCCGACTGGTGGCGCTGAAAGCTATTCGTCGTACATCGAAGTAATTCTTCCGCTGGTGCTTGTTTTCACATCGAACGCAAAGCATCGATCGGGTCAGCGGAAGCCGCGCGGCCAGCGGGGAGCGCCGATGCCAGCAGGGACATGAGCATCATGGTCAAAACACCTGCGATGTAAATCGTCGGGTCGGTCGCGCTGACGAAGAGGAAAGAACCAACCAAGCGCGACAGCGCCAGCGATCCGGCCACGCCCAATCCACAGCCAAGCAGAGCCATCCTCGCGCCCGAGAGCAGCACGAGCCGCGCAATGCCGCCGCGTTGTGCGCCCAGCGCCATGCGAATGGCAATCTCCTGCGTGCGCAGCGAGACGGAGAAAGCGACCACCGCATAAATTCCCGTCATGGCCAGCAGAAGGGCGCCCAGCGCGAAGCTTGTAATGAGCACGGTGTTGAAACGGCGTGGCGCCTCAATGTCTGCGACCACATCGTTCATCGGCTGCATATGCCGCAGCGCAAGTTGCGGATCGATCTCGGCTACGGTCGAGCGCAGGGTCTCCATCATCGCTTCGGCAGGCAGGGCCGAGCGAACGGCGATGTATCCACCCTCGGGGAAGGCGAGTGTTCCAGAAACATTGGGGCCTTCGAGGGTCGCGGGTTGCTGCGCCGGAACATACCACTGCTCGCCGCTGGGTTGATCTGGGGAGCCGCCCTTCGTGTCGGCAACCACGCCCACCACGGTTGCCCAGGGCCGGTCCTTGTGCGGATTGCCTCCGTGCATTCTCTTGCCGATGGCGCGCTGTCCCGGCCAGCACTCTTTGGCCATCGACTCGCTCACAATCACTACGGGCAGAGTGTTGGCGCGGTCGTCAGCAGTGAAGGTGCGGCCATCGAGCAGCCGCATGCCCATCGCCTTGAAGTAATCGCCATCGGTGTCCGCGAACGCTGCAAATTTCAGTTTCCAGCCTTCCACGGGCTGGCCCTCAATGGTGTAAGCCGCCATCCCTGTCCGCCCCGTCGCCGGCAGACTGTCGGCAATCCCGGCCGCAACAACTCCCGGTTTGCCGCGAAGACGCTCGATCACATTCCGATTGAACGCCTCGGCAGAATCCTCGGTGGGGTATTGAACGAGGGGAAGCTGATAGCCGGCCACCACAACGTGATCGGGGCGAAACCCGGGATCGACCGCACGCATCTTCTCAAAGCTGCGCAGGAATGCGCCGGAGAGATTCAGCAGCACCAGCGCGATGGCGATCTCCGAAACAACCAGCGCAGAGCGCAGCCAGGTATGCCTCACCGCGCCTGTGCCCGTTCCGACGCCCTCTTTCAAGCTTAGAATCAGGTTGGTTCGCAACGCTGCGAAAGCGGGCGCAAGGCTGCAAAAAGCTCCCGTTACGAGGCCCAGCAGCAAAGCAAACCCAGCGACCGTCGGGTCAACGGAGATGGAGTCGATCCGCGGCATCGATTCAGGCAGAAGATGCAACGCAGCGCGGATGGCGACTGCGGCAAACGCGAGGCCCACCAGCCCGCCGGCCAGACTGAGCAGCAGCCCTTCCAAAACCGATTCGCGGACGATAACGCTTGGTCGGGCGCCCAGAGCCAGCCGAACCGCGTACTCGCGGCGCCGGCGAATGGCCCTCACCAGCAGAAGGCCCGCAACATTAACGCAGGCAAGCAGCAGCACGATGGAGACAGCCAAAAACAGAATCCGCAACAACGGCCTCGCATCGGCCACGGCGTGCTCATGCAGCGTAGCAACGTCGCCACGGATGTGAATCGCCGCCATGCCCGCTGCGGGAAAACTACGCATGATCTGCTGGGCGACTCGATTCGTGTCCTCCGCACCCTGCCGCACCGTGACGCCGTCTTTGAGGCGGCCGACGATTTGATAGATCCACACGCCCGCATTCTGGACCGAGAGTTCCTCGTCGGTGAGGCTCATCGGGATCCAGACCTCGGTGCGGTCCAGCCGCCCGCTCTGCAGCGGAAACTCGAAGCTGCGCGGCATCACGCCGATAATCGAGTACGTTTTGCGGTTCAGGGTGATCGAGGTCCCGAGGATGTGCGGATCGCGGTGAAAGCGGTTCAGCCAGAGCGCGTACCCGATCACGGCGACCGACTGATGCGCGTCCTGTTCCTGCCTAGTAAAAACGCGGCCCAGGATGGGTTGAACGCCGAGCGTGGGGAAAACGCCCGCAGTGAATCGCGCTGCATCCACCGTCTCCGGCGTAGCGCCTCCCGAGAGCTCGCAGCTTATGCCGTTATAGCCGCCCAGCGATGAAAATGCGGAGGTTTCCGTCGCATAAGCGGCGATCTCCCGCGCCGTGACTCCGATGCCCGTGCTCGCGCCGACATGATCTCCCAACACCACCAGGCGGTCAGGATCGCTGAAAGGGAGTGGGCGCAGCAGCACGCCTTCTACCAGCGAGAAGATCGCCGTGGTGGCCCCAATACCGAGCGCAAGAATGGCGATGACGGTGAGCGAAAAGCCTGGATTCTTGATGAGCTGCCGTAGCGGGTACCGGAGTTCCTGAAGGAAGGTCTGCATGGTCCATTCCTCAAAGCGCAATCGACTGACAGCATCATCGCACGACCCGCGATCCGCCCGTAAACCGAATCAGTGAGTGTCCTTCTTCTTGTACCCGCTGTCATCCTGAGCGAGTCCGCCGCGGCGGGACCTGCGGTTGCTTTTGTTTTTCAACGTGGTCTGCGCCGCCCGCCCTACAGCTTCTTCATCGATTCCTGAATGAACCCCGCGTATTCCGCTGCCCGTTCTGGTTCCATGTGCCCGCTGATCTCGATGGCTTTGGCGTAGGCCGCGCGAGCTTCATCTTTCTTGCCCAGCGCAGCCATCACGTCCCCGAGTGCCCATTGCGCATACAGATTGTTTGGCGCAATGGACACGGCTTTTTCGGCGAGCGCCAGCGCTTCCTGCGCCTGCTTCTTTTGCAATTTGCCCCATGCCTGCACCGCGCGGCTCACCCCGCCCGCGTCTTCCATCGGGATATCGCCCCGGTACACCAGGATGCCGTGATCGATCTCCTCATCCGGTTTCATTGACTGAAACCGCCGATAGGGGTTCAGATCCTTGCTCGGCCACGTTCCCCCGGCAACCTCCGAAGCGCTCAGCAGCACGCTCCCATGAATCACCGGTGGCACCGCGTCGATTGTGGGCGACCCGAAAATGACTGCCATCGAATTCGGCAACACATGGCACTTGACCCCATACATCTCTGACGAAACGACTCCTCCCACAAACGAAGAGAACCAGCATTCCTCTCCCGGATGCCGTTCCTCCCACGCCTTTACCTGGTAAAGCTCCTGCCCCCAGTCCACGTTCGAGTCGCTGAGATAAAGATGGGTATCCTGCGGTCCGCCCCACGCCTCGTTGGCATAGGCAATCGGGTTGGGAAAGGCGCTCAAGGATGAGGCGATATGCGCAGCTAGAAGCACGGCGCAAATCCACGCCCAGCCTCGCGACTTACTCGCCCGCGCCGCCAGCGCTGCCCCCGCCAGAATCACCGCAACAACGTAGACCGGCAAAATATGCCGCACGCCGATGTTCAGCCCGTTCACCATGGCGACCGCCAGAAAAACCCCGCCGCCCACCAGGAGGTAAACCACCGCGCGCCCGCGATCCCGCTGAATCGTGTCTCCGCCCCGGATGCTCAGGTTCATCTTGCCTGTCACCAGCGCAAAAAACGTGCCAGCAAGGGCCACCAGCAGCCCAAGCGTGGACTTGATCAGCATCACAGCCGGGAAATACCACAGCACTCCGTGCGGATACCAATTGCCCAGCAGGAATGTGTTGAAGTCCTTGGCCATGCTCCGAATGTCCACCAGCCCCATCAGGTACGATTCCGGCAAGAGGTGCAGGCGGGCTGCCCACCCGATCAGTCCCCGGTCAAAAGGCTTCAATCCTGCTGAATACTGTGACAGCGTCGGAATGAGTTGCAGGCCCGCAGGCCGCGCTGCATACCGGAAGCCGTAAAAGCTCCACAGCACCGCCAGGCTCAGCCCCGCGATCAGCGCACACGCTCCGCCAAGCCGGAGCGCGAGTTGCTTGCGCGTGCCTTTGGGCGCAACGGCTACTTCCCATGCCGCCAGCAGCGGCAAGACCGGGCCCACCAGGATGCCCGAGTGTTTGGTCGCGAGCAGCAGTCCCGCAGCCAGCCCGGCGACAACCAGTGTCGTCCAGTTCGGCTGCTTCACATAGCGGTAGAACGTATAGATCGCCGCGAGAAAAAACAACGCGCAGCCAAGATCCGTGGTCACCAGTCCGGAGTGAGCCAGCAGGTTCGGTTCGAACACCGCAAACGTCAGCGCGATCAGAGCCGCGGTGACGCCGAACCAGGCGCGTGTGGCGAAGAAGATCAGCAGCGAGAGCGCCAATGCCAGCGCAATCGTCGCCAGCCTCATGCGAAACACAAGCCGCTGGCTGGCGCCGTCGTTATGCTGCAGCCAAAGCTGGCCATCGACGTAGGCCTCGCCTTTGAAGAAAATCCCCATCAGCGGCGGCGTCCACAGCTTTTGCCCGAGCACCGGCAGCGTTGCCAGCAGCTTCACCAGCGGTGGATGTTCCGGATTCAGTCCGTAATCGCCGGCTGTCCACATGCGGTAGCCGGCGTACATATGGTCTTCTTCGTCGAAAGTCAGCGACTCCCGGTGCACGACAACGATGATTTGCGCCGCTTGCAATATCAGGAGCCCGAACACCGCAACTGTCACCCATAGCTTGGGTATGGACATGGAAATCGACCTCGCATGATGGAATAGGGGGTTTACCGGGGAGTCACGAGCATACCACTATCTATTTGTCGGCAAAAGAGATTCTCGAGACCCGAAAGAGCGGTCGATTTTCATATTGACAACAGATCGCTAGAGCCTTACTGTAATTCGTACTTTCAAGCCGAATTCGAATACATCGTTCGGATTTTAAAGTTCACCTGCGATGCCAACGACCCTCAATCCATCCCCGCGCACCTACCACGTCCACCGCGCGCGGCAACGGCGTCGCATACTTGAAGCGGCTGAAGAGTTGTTCGACCAACACGGCATCGACCAGGTCACGATGGCCGAAATCATCGCCGCGAGCGGGCTGCGCGCATCCACCATCTATCAATACTTTTCGAGCAAGGATGATATCGTCTGGGCGATCCTTGAGGAAGTGATTGCGGATCTGGCCGAGCGTGCGAAGGCTGCAACCTCGGGCGCGAAAACTGCACTGGACAAAATCACCGCGCTGCTGGACCTGATGGCCGACGATCTTACCCGCAATCGGGCCAAAGTACGCTTCCTCGCCCAATTCGATGCAATGTATGCCCGGCACTGGCCCGCTGAGCGCCTGCTTACGCTCGAAGCGCAGATCAGTCCTGAAGGATTTCAGCAATTCGCAACGCTGATCCGCGAAGGCATCGCCGACGGCTCACTCCGTGCCGATCTTGATCCTGAACTTACGCTGCATGCCGTGGTCAATGCCGTCGCGGGCGCGCAGCGGCGGCTGGCCTCGCTCGGTAGCCGCATCGAGTTGGAATACGGCCAACCGATCGACCGCCTGTTCCGCGAAACCACCCGCGTCATCCTGCTCGGCTTGCGTGCAACTTGAAATCCCATCGCACAGGCCTTCCTGCGCGACCACGATCTGTAGCACAACGAAAGAGGCTCTCCTTGAAATCGATCGTCCGCCGACTCATCGCGATCTCCGCCGCTCTCGCGGCATTTGCGACCATCCCCATGACCGCAGCCCCAAGCCACACACCCAGGCAAGTGCTGGCGGCAGACGACGGCTGGAGATTTATGCTCGGCGACCCGAGCGGTGCCGAGGTGCCTGCATTCGCAGACGGATCGTGGCGCACCGTCAATCTCCCGCATGACTGGAGCATTGAAAGCGCGCCAGCTAAGGACAATCCATCCGCTTCCGGAGGCGGCTTCTTTACCGCCGGCGTTGGCTGGTATCGCAAGACCCTCACTGCGCCCGCGGAGTGGAAAGGGAAGCGAATCAGCGTCGAGTTCGACGGCGTCTATAAGAACGCCACCGTCTACCTCAATGGCCACAAGCTGGGCACGCATCCCTACGGATACACCAGCTTCTCTTTTGACCTCACGCCGGACCTCGACTTCTCGGCGCCCAACGTCCTCGCCGTTCGTGTTGACAATTCCGAGCAACCGAACAGCCGGTGGTACAGCGGTTCCGGCATCTATCAGCATCTGCGCGTGGTCGTCACGGAACCCACGCATGTCGCGAACTGGGGAGTCTTCGTCACCACGCCCGAAGCCACAGAGAGCGCCGCAACCGTTTCACTGCGCACGCACGTGGTCAACGACTCATCCGAACAGGACGAAGTCACGCTGCGCACTACGCTCATGGACCGCGCCGGCAAGCAGGCAGGGAGCACGCAGTCAACCGTTAACCTCGCGCCCGGCAGCGAGACTGAAACCAGCCAGACAATCGCCGTCGCCAATCCTGCACTGTGGTCGCCGGAATCTCCCGCCCTGTACCATGCCGTCACGCAAGTGCTCAAGAACGGCACCGTCGTCGATGAAGTAGTAACCCCCTTCGGCATCCGCACGCTTTCCTGGTCGGTGGATAAGGGATTTCTGCTGAACGGCAAGAGTATCAAGTTCGCCGGCGGCAGCGTGCACCACGACAACGGACCGCTCGGCGCCGCGGCATTCGATCGCGCGGAGGAGCGCAAAGTCGAATTGCTCAAGGCCGCCGGCTTCAACGCCGTGCGCACGGCCCACAATCCGCCGTCACCCGCCTTTCTCGATGCATGCGATCGATTGGGCCTCTTCGTTCTGGATGAGCCGTTCGACGTCTGGACCAGGAGCAAGGTTAAATTCGATTACGCCCGTGACTTCAACGATTGGTGGCAGCGCGACGTCGATTCGATGGTCTTGCGCGATCGCAATCACCCATCGGTCGTTGTCTGGGGCATTGGGAATGAGATCCCCGAAGCGTGGACGAAAGACGGCGCGCCGATCGCGCAGAAGCTCGCTGCGCGCATTCGTTCCCTTGACTCCACGCGGCCGGTGACCGAGGCCTTTCCCGGTGCGACTTACACTCCCAGCACGGATGCCGTCTTTGCTGTGCTCGATATCGGCGGGTACAACTACAACCTTGCTCAGAATCGGGCCAAGGACCACGAGCGGGTCCCGGGCCGCATCATGATGACAACGGAGTCCATGCCGGCTGCAGCCTTTGAGCAGTGGGACGTGACCCATCAGTATCCCTACGCTCTCGGCGAATTCGTCTGGACAGCGATGGACTACCTTGGCGAATCGGGCATCGGCTCCTGGACCTACGCAACTGCGCAAGAGGCTGCAATGGCTGATCAGGTTGCCAAAATGATGCAGCAGGCGATGCCCAACATGGGAGCCGACGGGAAAAATCCATTCGAGGGAATGGCCGATACAAATGCGAAACCGAATCCCATTATGAAGCTCCTTTTCCCCGGCTATCCATGGCATGCTGCCGACTCGGGCGACCTCGACCTGACCGGCTTCCGCAAGCCGCAATCGTACTATCGCGACATCCTGTGGAACGGCGGCGATCGCGTCTACGCCACTGTGCGCCTGCCCGAGCCAGAAGGAAAAATGATCGTCGCCATGGGATGGGCCGTGTATCCAACCCTTCCGAGTTGGAGCTGGCCCGGACAGGAAGGCAAGGAGATGCAGGTGGAAGTGTACTCCGGCACAGAAAAGGTGCGGCTCTTTCTCAATGGCAAATTGATTGGCGAAAAGCCCACCGGCCGTGAGCAGCAATTCAAGGCGGTGTTTACGGTCCCCTATGCGTCGGGCACGTTGAAAGCAGTCGGGGTTCGCGGCGATCACCCTGTTGCCGAGAGCGTTCTTACCACCGCCGGCAAACTCGCGCGCGTGCGCCTGACCGCAGACCGCACCGCACTCCAGGCTGACGGCCAGGACCTGTCGTTCATCACCTTGGAAGCTGTCGATCGCAAGGGCCAAATCGATCCGAACGCTAACCAGGAAGTGCAGTTCGCAATCAAAGGGCCCGCTGTGATTGCCGCGGTAGGCAACGGAGACGGCCAGGACACCGCGGCCTATCAGGGCAACCAGTGCAAGCTGTTTCACGGCCGCGCTTTAGTCGTCGTGCGCACATCAAAGCAGGAGGGCGTGATCCATCTCACAGCCACGACTCCCGGCCTCAGCAAAGGAGTTGTCGATATCCACGCAACAGCAGCCACTCCGCGCCCCGAACTGCGTTGAAAGATCTCACACGCACGCGCTGTCATCCTGAGCGAAGCGCAGCGGAGACGAAGGATCCGCGGTTGCCCTTTTTCATGCACTTTCCAAATCGGCACTGGGACGAGAGAAAGGTGGCGCAAGCGCATTTCAAGCGGAACTATCTGCCGGACTCGACCGTAATTCACTTCAAGGACGGCCAAGATGACAAAAGATCTGAGAATTGCGTTTCGTAAATTGATGAAGTCTCCGGGATTCACGGTGACGGCAATTCTAACGCTGGCGCTGGGGATCGGGGCGAACGCGGTGGTGTTCAGCGTCCTGAACGCAGTGGTGCTGCGGCCAGTGAATGTACCACATGCGCAGAATCTCTACACGGTGCAGCGCTTTCAGTTTCCGTCGCAGTCTTATCCGGATTTCATCGATCTGCGGGATCGGAATCGGACCTTCGAGGGCTTGGCAACCTACAGCATCGTTGGCCCGGTCGGAGTGGATAGTGGCGGAAGTCCGTCGATTGCGTGGCCGTACCTGGCGAGTGGAGACTACTTCGACACCTTAGAAATTCAGCCGTATCTTGGACGCTTCTATCACGCCTCGGATGAGAAGGGAACTAACAGCGCTCCGTATATGGTGTTGAGCTACGCATACTGGCGCGGGCATTTCCATGAGGATGCCGGCGTGGTGGGGCGGACGGTGCAGATCAACAAGCATCAGCTCACCATCATTGGCGTGGCGCCGCCTGGATTTCGGGGTACCGAACTTTTCTTTGCACCGGCTTTCTGGATTCCGATGGTTGAGCAGCCCACCATCGAGGGGTACGACGAACTCGTGCAGCGTGGCAATCACTCTATTTTCGCGGTGGGGCGCTTGAAGCCGGGGGTGACGCCGGCAAAGGCGACTGCGGATCTGAATACGATTGGAGCGGTGCTGTCCAAAACCTATCCGACTGACGACGACGGCCTCAAGTTCACGCTGGCTCGTCCGGGGCTGATTGGGGATATGCTTGGGGGCCCGGCTCGCGCCTTCATGGCGGGCCTGATGCTGCTGGCCGGGCTTATTCTGCTGGCCGCGTGCGCCAACCTGGGAAGCCTGTTTGCAGCGCGGGCGGCGGATCGTGCCAAGGAGACGGCGCTGCGCCTGGCGTTGGGCTCGCGGCGCGGATTGATCCTGCGGCAGTTGCTCACCGAGGCTGTGCTGGTTTCGCTGGCAGGGGGAGCGCTTGGGCTCGCGGGAGGTGTCGTGATCCTGCGCTTGCTCAGCGCGTGGCAGCCCATTCCGGATACTCCAATTAACATCCCCGTGAATCCCGATGCAGCCACGTACGTCGTAGCACTGTTGCTTGCACTGGCGAGCGGCCTGCTTTTCGGGATGGTGCCGGTGCGCCAGGTGTTGCGGGCCGATCCATGGCAGGTGATTCGCACCGGTGGGGCCAGTGTCGGAGGTCTGCGGCGGTTCACGATACGCGACATTCTGCTGGCTGTGCAGATTGCAATCTGTGCGGTGCTCGTCACGTCTTCGCTTGTGGCTGTGCGCGGGCTGGTGCGATCCATGAACGGCAATTTTGGCTTTGTCCCGCAGAACGTGATGATCGCGGGCACCGAGCTGCATATGGCGGGCTACGCAAACGAGCAGATGCCGCAGATGCAGCGGCGCATGCTCGACGCAGCAGCGGCAATTCCCGGCGTAACCAATGTGGGTTATATCGACCACCTGATGCTGGGTCTGGGCGGCGGCGACTCCTATGTCTTCACCGACAGCACCACCGACTACCGGCCGACCAACCTGGCCGCAGACGCGATGAACTACCATATTTCGCCGGGATACATGGGAGCCGCGGGCACAAGACTGCTGGCGGGCCGCGACCTATCGATGCAGGACGATAGCAAGGCGCCCAAGGTAGCCCTGGTAAATCGGCAGTTTGCAATCAAAGTTTTCGGATCGGTGGATAAGGCGGTCGGCGGGCATTTCAAGTTTTATGGTGGAGAGCGCGCGGAAGTGGTGGGCGTGGTGGAAGACGGGAAATACCGCACCATGACGGAGGACCAGCAGCCGGCCATGTTCTTTTCGTTTCTGCAGCAGCAGTCCAGCGGCACTTGGCTGCTGGTGAGGTCGCAGCGCGATCCGCAAGAGATTTCGAAGGCGCTCGCAACGACGCTCCGCGGACTTGACACCGGCCTGCCGGTTACCGTGAAGACGTTGAACCAGGAAATGAGTTCAGCGTTGTTTGCAGCACGGGTAGCGACAGTCGCGCTGGGCGTCCTGGGATTGCTGGGTGCGATGCTGGCGGTAACGGGAATCTTCGGAATGGCCTCCTATACCGTGAGCAAACGGCTGCGTGAGCTTGGCATTCGCATGGCATTGGGGGCGCGGCGCAAAGAAGTGCTGCGCGCGGCATTGGGGCGGGCGTTCGTGCTGCTGTCGGTAGGCTCTTTGGCGGGAATTGTGCTGGGCGTTCTGGCGACTAAGGTGCTTTCTTACATCGTGTACCAGGCGGCACCGAAAGATCCGGTGGTGTTGGGTGGAGTGGCTGTGACCATGCTGTTGCTCGGACTGATGGCAGCGTGGATTCCAGCCCAAAGAGCGCTTGCAGTCAATCCGACGATCCTGATGCGCGAGGAGTGAAGGGGTATCAGGATTTAGGGAAGAGAAGGGATTGGTTCGGATAAAAGCCCATCCGGCCGGGAATCTTCAACCGTTGGCGGGTCGCCAAATCCAGTTGCGATGCCGCCCCGCCGCCCCTTGTTGCCCTCCAAGAGACCAGAAGTATCTACCCAACTCCGACCGACTCAGTGCCCATAGTGATGATGCAGTCCCGGAATACTATTTGCAAAATAGCTATCCAGTAGCATATATTTCTGTTCATGGCAAAAGACCCGGAACGCCGCGATCTCTTTTCTGGTGCGTTAGACCTGATGATCCTGCATTCGCTTCGGCTGAAGCCGATGCACGGGTATGCGTTGGCCAAGCACATCAAGCAAGTCTCGGATGACCTGCTGCAGATCGAGGAGGGCTCACTTTATCCGGCACTCCAGCGACTGCTGAAAGAGGGGCTCCTGGAATCGGAAGCCGGAATTTCGGCAAAGGGGCGTCCGACGCGCATCTATCGACTGACGAACTCGGGCGTTCTTCACCTGGAAAGGGAAGTGATGAGCTTCGAAAAGATGTTCACCGGCATCACGCGCGTACTTGCTGTTGCCAAGGTCTAGAAAGGCTTCCCCATGTCCTGGATATCGCAGCTCTTGTCGCGCCGTCGCCGTTACGACGACCTCTCCATCTCCATCGACGAACACATCGCGGAAAGGGCCGACGAGCTCATGGAGGACGGCGCGTCCCGGGCGGAGGCAGAGCAACGTGCGCGCCGCGAATTCGGCAACCTCGGCCTCATTGAACAGCGCAGCCGCGAAGTCTGGCTGTGGCCCACCGCCGAAAGCCTTTTGGCCGACGTCCGATTTGCCCTGCGCCAATTGATCAAATCGCCCGGCTTTACCGCGACCGCTGTAGTTACGCTCGCGCTCGGTATTGCCGTCAACGCCACCATGTTCAGCCTGGTCAGTGCGTTCCTGCTGCCTCATCTTCCGGGCCGCGACTCGAAGAGCCTGGTCGTCGTCTCCTCGGTCAATCCAGACGCCGCTTTTCAGGCGGATACCAATGCGGTCTCTGCGCCCAACTATCTGGCGTGGGGAAACGACCCGCGCCTCTTCTCCGCGATGACCGCGGCGGACGCATATCGCAGTGGCAGCTTGTCGGGATCAGGTCAACAACCGGATGCGATCTCCTATGCCGCCGTCTCCCCAAACTATTTCTCTGTCTTCGGCGCTTCTCCACAACTGGGCCGTGCATTCCTTGCCGGCGAAGATCGGCAAGGGCACGATCATGTCCTCATCCTGAGTCACGGCCTATGGGAGCGTCGCTTCGGTGCGGATCCTTCGATCGTGGGACGGACAGTGCGCCTCAACCGGGAGGACTACGTCGTGGCTGGTGTCATGCCCGCCGATTTCCGTCTTCTTGGATTTGCGCCCCAACTCTGGGCGCCGTTGACGCTCACGGCGGCCGACCGTGCCCCCAACGCCCGCAAAAACCGCTCCCTCTATTTGTTCGCAAGACTCGTGCCCGGCATCACGCTCAAGCAGGTGCGCGCGCAGATCGACATTCGGGCGCAACAGGCTCAGCAGGAATTTCCGGGTATCGAGAGCCGCTGGGGCGCTTCTGTAAGGACACTGCCCGATTTTCTGCTTCGCAACTTCGGCATCGGCACGGCTCTCGCTGTGATCATGACCGTGGTTGGTTTTGTGCTGCTGATTGCCTGTGCCAACGTTTCTGGTCTGCTGCTGACGCGCGCAGTCGGACGCCAAAAGGAACTCGCCATTCGCATGTCGCTCGGTGCGACCCGCGTCCGCGTGGTGCGCCAACTGGTGACGGAGGGGCTGGTGATCGCGCTCCTCGCCGGCGGCCTCGGTTTGTTCCTCACCTACGTTGGAATTCACCTCGTTCGCGCCGGATTGAACTTTAACGAAGCCATCAGCGCTGTTCCTGTCAGTCTCGACACCAACGTGCTCATCTTTGCTGCCGTTGTCTCGCTTCTTTCCGCAGTCCTGTCGAGCGTGGCGCCCGCCATCAAGGCTTCTTTCGCGGCGATCAACACCGACCTGAAGAGCGATACCCGCGGCGCTACTTCAAGCCGCGCGCACAATCGGCTGCGAGTTGTGCTGGTCGGCGGAGAAATCGCTCTTGCTCTATTCCTCCTTATCGGGACATGCCTGCTGATCCGCGGAGTCTATCTTCTCGATCATCAAAAGCTGGGATTCAACCACGACCACCTTTTGACCGCGGGCATAGGGCTCGATCAGGCGCGGTATGCCGATTCCTTAAAGCAGCAGCAGTTCGTTCGCAGCCTTATCGCGCAACTGCAGCAGATTCCCGGCGTCAGAGAGGTGGCTGTTGCCTCCGACCTGCCAGCTTCCGGTCTTAGCAGTGTTGTGATTCATATCAAGGGCCAGACCGAGTCGCGCGCGAACGAGCAGCACTCGGCTGCCGATGCGGTCGTTACGCCGGACTATTTCGAGGCCGTCGGCGTCCCGCTCATGAGCGGCCGCGCCTTCAATGATATGGACGATGCCGCTTCTCCCCGCGTGGTGCTCGTCAACCAGGAGTTTGTCCGTAAGTATTCACAAGGCCGCGATCCTGTTGGCAGGCAGATTCAGCTCGACACTCCCCACGGTCCTTCCGCATGGAGCGAGATCGTGGGCGTCGTCGGCGACGTCAAAACTTACTCGGAAGATCCGAAATATGAGCCTGAAGTGTACGAGCTTTACGGTCAGCGGCCGGTGGCGTCCTTTTCCGTGATGCTTCGCTCCACCGTGGACCCGGGGAGTCTTACGCCTGACTTGCGGCACGCCGTGACGCAGCTCGACTCTGAGCTTCCATTGCTCCGGGTGATGAGCATGGATGACGTGATCGAAATCCAAAGGAATGGCAATCCGCTTTTTTCCAAGCTGCTTGCCACGTTTGCGATCCTGGCGCTTCTGCTTGCCGCCATCGGAATCTATGGGCTCATCGCGTATTCAGTGGGCCAGCGAACTCATGAAATCGGTATTCGTCTCGCTCTGGGCGCAAAGGCTTCCGACATCTCGCGCATGATCCTGCGCGACGGCTTCAAAGTCGCGGCCGTCGGGTCGGCCATTGGGTTTGTGATGGCATTGCCATTGCCCAGGGTCTTCGACTCGATCCTCGGGGGCCTCCTACCCTTCGGCGCGCCCGCAATCTATCCGATCGTCCTCGCCGCCATGCTGGTGGTGGTGTGTTGCGCAACCATCGGTCCGGCACTGCGTGCTGCGCGTGTTGATCCCACGGCGGCACTGCGCAACGAATAGCCTGCGTTCCCGAATGGTGTACCCTCTTCTCGACCATCCAGAACAGCACGCGCCCGGTTGCTCCGCGATGGTATCCCACGCTTCCGCGAGCCGCTCAGCTCCTTACCGGATGCCGCTCCTGGCTTGACGCCGCGGCTTGCTTCTTACCGATCTGAAATTCGCCTTCTTTATTCTCTCCTTGACAATCTAGGAGAACAAGCCTAGTGTCTCTCCTAGATTGCCAAGGAGAGTCAATGGCGCGGGATGTTCAAAACGGACAAATTGACCTGCTGCAAGGAACGCTGGACCTGCTGATTCTGAAAGCAGTGTCGCTTGGACCATTACATGGTTACGGAGTGCTCTTGCGCATCCAGCAGATCTCAGGCGAAGAACTCGTGATCCAGCAAGGCTCGCTCTATCCGGCACTCTACCGTCTGGAACACCAGGGAGCGATCGCCAGCGAGTGGGGCGAGAGCGAGAACAACCGGAAAGCAAAGTTCTACAAGCTGACGCGTGCGGGCCGCATGCGGCTGGGCGAAGAAACCGCCAAATGGAATCGCATGGCCGGCATCATCGGCACCATTCTGAGTACCACTCCGGAGGAAGCATGAATCCCCGCCTCTTCATCTCCCGCGCCATCGCACAGACTCGTTCGTTTACCCGGGCGATTTTTCACCGTAAGCGGCTTGAAGCGGAGATGGAGTCGGAGCTGGCGAATCACCTCGAGGATCTGACTGCTGACCTGGTTCGTGCTGGCCACGCACCCGCCGATGCCGCGCGCCAGGCGCGCATTGCTCTTGGTCCCGCGCTGGTTCACAGGGAAGGCATGCGCGCATCGCTCGGCCTCCGCCTGTGGGACGAGCTCTGGTCCGATGTGCGCTTTGCCGGCCGCCTGCTCCGCGCGCGTCCGGGATTCACCGCGATTGCTGCGCTGTCTCTCGCCCTGGCCATCGGCGCCAATACGACCATCTTTTCCGTCGCCAAGGGAGTGCTCTATGACCGGCTCAGCGTTCCTCACTCAGAACAGTTGAGAATGCTGTGCTGGACCGATCACGGTCGTGGCGTTGTGCATTCCATGTGGGGCGACTTCGACTCAACGCCGGATGGAGGTTCGATGAGTTCGTCCCTCTCCTATCCGGTCTACCGGGAGTTGCGCGCGCACAATACAGTCATGCAGGACCTCTTCGCGTTCCAAGAAGACCGCATGAACGCGACCATCCGCGGCACTGCGCGACAGGTGCAGGCGGAAATGGTTTCGGGCAACTACTATGGCCAACTGGGCGTGCGACCTCAGCTTGGCCGCCCCATCCAGCCCTCCGACGACGCTCAATACGGCGCGGGAACGGTTGCCGTGATCAGCGAAGGGCTGTGGGAGCGCGAGTTTGCCCGCTCGCCCTCCGTGCTCGGCCAGACCATCACTCTCAATCAGACGGCGATGACGATTGTGGGCGTTAACCCTCGCGGATTTACAGGCGCCGATGACGTAGAGGTTTCACCCGACGTGTTTGTGCCGCTGAGCATGCAGCCTGTGCTCGATCCAAAAGGCAAGAAATCGCTTCTCGAAGATCCGGATACCTGGTGGCTAAAAGTCATGGGCCGCGCATTGCCCGGCGTGAAGGATTCGCAGGCCCAAGCCGTGCTTTCATCGCAACTGGATGCAGCGGTACGCGGCACGATGACAGTAAAATCGGGCGAAGCCATCCCCAGCTTGTTGGTTCTGAACGGCAGCCGCGGTGATCACTTCATCGACAGCATGTTCCAGATGCCGGTGTACGTGCTGATGGCGTTGACCGGCTTCGTGCTCTTGCTGGCCTGCGCCAACATCGCAAACCTGATGCTGGCCCGTGGAGCGCAGCGACAGCGGGAGATGAGTGTGAGGCTCGCCCTCGGCGCGGGCCGCGGTCGCATCCTTCGCCAGTTACTCACAGAGAGCCTGCTGCTGGCCGCGATGGGCGGATTGAGCGGCTTGATCCTGGGCTACATGAGCCGCAACGCGATTCCAGCATTACTTACCAATGCCTGGGAGGCCAGCGAGTTCGACATCCATTTTGATTGGATCGTGTTTGGCTTTACGGCCGCCGTCACCATCGTGACCGGCTTGCTCTTTGGACTCGCGCCTGCATGGTCAGCGGCTCGCGCTGAGGTCAGCAGCACCTTGAAAGAATCCGCGCAGACGTTGACGCGGCGCCGCAAGGGGCGTGGCGGCAAAGCCATCGTCGGGTTTCAAATTGCGCTCTCCACGCTGCTTGTGGTCAGTGCCGGCCTCTTCCTGCGCACACTCTTCGCGCTCAACTCGGTCGATGTGGGCTTCCGAACCGATCACCTGATCCTGTTCTCGGTCAATCCACCGGCCCGACGCTACACCCCTGGCAAAGACGTGCAATTGCACATGCGCCTCCAAGATAGCTTCGCATCCGTTCCGGGCGTGCAGGCGGTGACGGCTGCCTCCGCGGCTTATATCGGTAATGGTGTCTCCAACGATGTTTTCCTGCTGCCTGGCGAAACTTTCGATGCAAAGAAAAAGCAGGCAGAGGACTTCAATCTGGTGGGCAACAGCTTCTTCGCAACCATGGGCATACCGATGATTGCCGGGCGCGCCTTCGGCCCCGAGGATACGGCCACATCTCCCAAAGTGGCCGTCATCAACCAGAGCCTCGCGCGAAAAAGGTTCTCGAATGTGAATCCCATCGGAAAATTATTCAAGGCCGGAGACGGTAAAAGCGATTGGGTGCGCATTGTGGGCATCTGCGCCGACACCCGTTACATGAACCTGCGCGACCTTCCTCCGCCGCAGTTCTTTCTGCCGTTTGTGCAGCAGGAGCAGGTTGGCGGCATGACCTATGAAATTCGCACTGCCATGGAACCGGCAACGTTGGTGCCGGTACTGCGCCGCACCGTGCAACAGGCTGATCGCGATCTCCCCATGATCGACATCCGCACCCAGCAGGAGCAGATCGATGCCAGCACGCAGGTTGAGCGCATCTTCGCCGCACTGACTGCGGGCTTCGGCATCCTCGCGCTGGCCCTGGCATGCGTGGGCATCTACGGCGTCATGGCCTATTCGGTCGCGCAACGCACCAACGAGATTGGCATTCGTCTCGCGCTCGGTGCGCAACCTGCCCAGGTGCGCGGCATGATTCTGCGCGAGAGCACCTGGATCGCCGTCATCGGCGTTGTTGCGGGCGCAGCCGTGGCGCTCGCCCTCCTGCGGTTGGTCAGGTCAATGCTCTTCGGTATTCAGCCTTGGGATCCCGCCACGCTGGCATGCGGAAGTCTGATTCTTCTCGCCGTCGCGCTGGGAGCCAGTTGGATTCCCGCCCGTCGTGCCGCCGGCGTGCACCCCATGGAAGCCCTGCGGCATGAATAAGGTGAGCCATCTCCGCTCCGTGCCGAGCGACCAAAAATCCGAGTGCCCCATCCTTCGCGCATTTGCAAAGGGTGGGATGCCACGACCCTTTCAGTCTTTGTGGTAATTTCCCGCGATCGCCCAGTCTCGGGCGACTACGCCCGGCCGGCCAGCCCCGCTGCAAACAGGCGATCATCCACTCGGCCCAGCCGGCGACCGGCGCCATTGCGCAGCAGCGGCACGTGAGGAATGTTCGCCAGGTAATCGTTGATCGGCCACAGATCATCTTCGGCCGTCATCCAGCCCATGCGATCAAACCGCGCCATTTGCACCGGGCGGGAGTAGTTGCGAAGAGTCTTCTCGCGGGAATCGTTGAAGTAGTGCTCGAAATACGACATCGCCAGTTCACGCAGCGTACGGTATACCGGCTCACGAAATCTCAGCCCACTGTAATTCGATTTGGCGATCGCGCCCCAATGACCACGCTGCCTGAAAAGAGCAATCACGTGGTCATCGTCGCGCACGGCCTCAAAATCAAGTAGCAAGGGCGGGAAGCCCTGCACCCGTAGTGCCGCCGCGGCCAGCAGGGCACCCTCCAGGCAATGAGCCACGTTATCGCGCAGCACGCGCCGGGGAGAACGAATCGTGTCGCCGTCCGGCTCTTTGTTGTATGCGATCTTGGTATCAAGAAAGTACTGAATTTTCTCGGGTGTCGTCAGCGCCTTTAGAACCCGTGTCTCGCCTGCATCAAAACCGTATTTCGACATGGAATCAGTGAACCTTCCGACGTGCAAAAGGACTTGCCCTGCGGTGAGCAGCATGTACCCTAAGTTCCGCTTAGTTTATCCGATGAGAATCCAGATCGGCATCGCGCCTGCCGGAATCTCAGCAACAATGGGGCTGTCATCTCATCGGGAATTTCCCACAAAGCCCGACGCGCTCCCAAGCCCCTTCAGCAAATCCGCACTTGTGGTCGTCGGCGCCCAGTGTCGCTCGATGAATTGAATCACCAACTCAGTGCCTTCGGCGTGCGACACAAATGGCCGCGAGGCCGGGTTGTACATGGCATCCGTCAGATCCCGGACCAGGATGCAGCGGATCCCCCACTTCACCATCTGGCGAATTCCGAAGCTGCGGTTCAGGATGCACATGTTCGCGTGGACTCCCATCATAAGGATCGTGTCGATGTGATGTTCTTGGATAACGTTATAAATCTCGGATCCGTTATCCGAAACCACGTCACCCGGTGCGATGGTCAGTGTCGAGATCTCCCGGGTCCAAGCCTGGTGCTCCTTGTCGCCCGGGGTGTCACAGCCCCCGTCGCTGTCGTCAGTCGGCAGCGGGCCATCCTGGATGTTCAATTCCGGTGGAGGCGTCGCATGAGGCGCGTTTTGAGCCAGGAGTCGGGCCGACGAATTCTGATAAAAATTCATCGTGTCCGATGGGGCGTGAATGATGAGCACACCGGCCTTCCGTGCCTGCTCCAGGACCGGCTCCATTTTGAGGGCGATCTCTCCAACACGGCGCGTGGCACCCTTGCACCAATGCTGGTCCCACATGTCAGTGATCACGATGGCCGTCCTTGACGGTTGGATCACTCCATCAAAATATGCATCCGTTTCGGCGCCCTCATGATGAAACGGTTGCACCCGCGTGCGCATTCTGACCGATATGATCCCATCGGTTCCAAGAAGGCTGGCCGGAGTCAGACCGACCGCGAGCAGTGTCGTAGCCATTATGAGAACATGGTGCGTCATTTGGTCTTTCAGTATCTGTGCCCCTATAGCCATTGTCAAAGATTCATCCAGTCGTTGCCGCTGGCCACGCCCGCGACGCGCCTGCCAGTTAGGGCCGCTCCCTGCGATACACTTGCAATCGCGCTCGCACAAAGCATCGTTTCAGCCGCTCTGGATCGCGCCCGACGGCCAGCACTTTTGAAGGAGCTCAAATGTACCGAAGAGACTTTCTCGCATCCGCAACCGCACTGGCCGCAACATCTCTGTACGAGGGCTTCGGACAATCACAGGTTGCGGAAGGAGGGTTCCCGTCTTCCGAAATCGGCGATCTTACCTTCATCGAAACACTACCGGTTCCTCAATATCACCACGCTCCCAGCAGTGCCTACGAGGCATTTAACGATATGAAATTCGGGATTCGAATCCACTGGGGTATCTACAGCATTTGGCACCGCGGGGCAGAATCATGGCCGTTTCTCCAGATGTCCTTTGAGGATCGTGCCCGATACAACGACCTTTACAAAACCTGGAATCCTCATCTCTTCGACGCGAATGAATGGATGCGCATCTTCAAAGATGGCGGAATGAAGATGTTCGCGTTTACAACCAAGCATCATGAAGGATTCTCGATGTTCGATACCAGAACGCGGGTCCACCGTCGCGCAGACTGGTCCGCCCAGGGCGGCCCGCGCATCGAGTCCTGCGATCTTGCCTACTCGATTATGGAAACGCCCTTTCGCAGAGATATCGTAAGGGAACTCTCCGACGCCGCACACAAGAGCGGCATCAAGATCGATTTCTATTTCTCCCATCCAGACTGGTACGACGCCGACTTCCGTCCTTACGTTGAGCATCCCCTGCAAGTGCCGTCATCTGCGAAGCTCATGCTCCCCAAAGACCTGAAACGAACGGCAAAAGACTACGGCGCACATCCGGTCATCGTGCCCGACCCGACCGATGCCGAGGTCACGCGCATGATGGCGAGGCACCGTGCCCAGTTGGTCGAATTGCTCAGCAATTATGGGACCATCGACATGATGTGTCTGGACATGTACCTTGGCCCGCGGGTTTGGCCCGAACTCCGCGAGACCATCCTGAAATTGCGGGAGATACAGCCGAATGTCATGCTGCGCGATAGAGGGATTGGAAACTACGGCGACTACTACACGCCCGAGCGTGCGATTCCCCAATCGCTCCGGGTTTCAACGAAGCCCTGGTTCTGTATCAATCCTCTCGGGACAGATTTTTCCTACGATCCCGTTGCTTCCAACTACAAGGGCACTGAGTGGATCATTCACAATCTGGTCGACACAACCGCCAAAGGCGGCGGTTTGATGATAGGGGTCGGCCCCAGCTCGCTGGGCCAGTTTCATCCCGAAGCAGTCAGGCAGATCGAGGACGCAGGCAAATGGCTCCAGATCAATGGCGAAGCGATCTATGCGACCCGGCCGCGGCAGGAATCAAGCTGGTCTGAAGGCGACTCGATCCGTTATACGCGATCAAAAGACCAACGATTTGTGTACGCCATTTTCACCGCGTGGCCAGGGCCGGAAGCCACTCTGCAATCGGTAAGGCCCAAGCCGGGCACTCGCATTGAACTGCTCGGCTCCGACCGCACGATTGCCTGGAGCTTTGACTCGGCAAAGGGAACCATCATCACGTTTCCAGAAGCGCTGCAGCAGAACAACAACAGGCCCTGCAAACACGCTTGGAGCCTGAAGATTGAAACCGCGCACGAATAACACGAGTCGGTGGGTTACATCCTGGGCGAAGAGATTCGCTGAAAGGGGCCTGTTAGTGCACGGCTGCGGTCTCCTTCGCTTCCTCCGGGCTCGGTCGCCGCATCAAGAAGGGAAGCGGTATCAGGAACAAGATCAGGAAGCCAAGAACCCAGAAGGAACTCGCGAAGCTCAGCACATTCGATTGCAGGTTCACCTGTGCGGAAAGCTGCGCAAGTGCGCGATGCGTCGCTTCAGCCTGACTCGAACCCATCGCAATAAAGTTCTGCGTCATGCCCTGGAGTTGCCGCTCGAAGAATGGGTTGGCGTGGTTGGTGTGAGCCGTAAGAGCACTGCGGTGTACCTGGTCTTGTCGCGCGATGAAGTTATTCAGCAGCGAGATTCCGATTCCGCCTCCCAGGTTGCGAACGAAATTGCTGATGCCGGACACCTGGTTGAATTTGTTGCGCGGCACGCCCACGTAGTTCAGCGTACTGATTGGAATGAAGATGAGCGGGATGCCGATTACTTGAATGACCCGGTAGCTCACCATCGTTGAAAAGCTCACGCCGTAATAAACGTTGCTTGCGTGAAAGAGTCCGAAAGCGGTCAGAGCAAAACCGGACGCGATGATGACTCGCGGGTCGAACTTCATGGCCAGAATTCCAGCCACAGGCATCATAAGAGCTAGTACGATCGCGCCGGGCGAGAGTGCCATGCCCGCCTGTTGTGCGGTGTAGCCTAGATCATTCTGGAGAAACTGAGGTAACAGGATCGTGCTGCCGTTCAGCACCATGCCGAGGACAAAGCTGAAGGTCGCGGCAGTGGCGAAGTTCCGCTTGCTGAGCAACCGCAGGTCCATGATGGGGTTTTCGTGCGTGAGTTCCCGAATCACCAGCAGCACCAGTGCAACGATGGCAATGATCAGGCTGACGAGGATCGCATCCGATGCGAACCAGTCGCTTTCCTGGCCCTTGTCAAGCACGAATTGCAGAAAGCCCACGCCGACTACGATGAGGGCGATCCCGGCATAGTCTACGCGGAAATTCGACTTCGCCAGGTTGCGGAGATACGCGGGGTCGAACACAATCCGCTGCGTCAGAATCAGGGAAAGAATCCCGATGGGCACGTTGATCAGGAAGATCCAGTGCCAGCTGTAATTGTCGGTAATCCATCCGCCCAACGTTGGTCCGATTGCCGGCGCGACGAGGATGGCCACACCGTACATTGCAAATCCCATCGCGCGCTGCTTGGCTGAGAAGGTGTCTGCCAGAATGGCTTGTTCTGTCGGCTGCAGGCCCCCGCCGCCGGCCCCCTGCAGAATGCGGAAAAAGATCAGCATCGGCAGGCTCGGAGCCAGCGCGTAGAGGAAAGAGCTGATCGTGAAGATGGTGACGCACGTCATGTAGAAGCGCTTGCGGCCAACCAGGTTCGAGAGCCACCCGCTCATCGGCAACACCACCGCGCTTGAGACCAGGTAGCTGGTAATCACCCACGTACTCTCTTCAGGACTAGCGCCGAGAGTGCCCGCGATATGAGGCAACGCCACATTCGCGATCGATGAGTCAAGCACCTCCATGAATGTGGCCAAAGTCACCGTCATGGCAACCACCCAGGGATTGATAAGCGGTGGTCCGGCAGTGCCCGGACTGGGATTCGTGATTTCGTTTTCGCGAGTCATCGATCAGTCCAGGCGCACAGTGGGTTCGACCGACATCCCCGGACGCAATTTGTCGAGATCTTTCTGGCCGGTATTAAAGCGAATTCGGACAGGGAGACGCTGAACAACCTTTACGTAGTTACCGGTAGCGTTCTCGGGAGGCAGAACACTGGTGCGTGAACCGGTGACCGCCGGCATGCTTTCCACGGTTCCGTCAAACGTGCCGCGCAACGCGTCCACGCGGATGCGAACGTGTTCGCCGGGGTGCATCCGCGCCAACTGGGTTTCCTTGAAATTGGCCGTGACCCACAGATCGTCCGTCTGCACAATCATGAAGAGTTGCTGGCCTCGCGAGATGCGGGCGCCCACTTCGGCACTGCGCTGTGTGACCACTCCAGCGACCGGTGCTTCGATGCGGCAGTAGCTGAGGTTCAGGCGGCCCTGTTCAACTGCCGCCTGTGTGGCTTCTTCGTTGGCCTTCTGGCTCTTGATGTCGGCTTCGCGGATGGCCAACTGCAATGGGGCACTGTTGCGGGTCTGTTCAAGTCTGCTGCGCTGTTCAGCCAGTTGTGCCGCACGCTGCTCAACAGTCTTCTCTGCGGAGGCCACGGCGGCTTGATTCACAAGCACGGTCTGAGCCTGTGCCGAGGCGGTAGATTTGGCATGTTCAAAGTCGACCCGCGCCACCAATTGCTGGTCGAAGAGAGACTGGTTGCGCGCAAAGTCAGCCTGATCCCGATCGTTCACTGCCTGAGACTCGCTCAGCTTTGCCTTGGCACTTTCCAGATCGTGCTGCGCCGCAGAGAGGGCAGCCTCGGATACAGAAACCTCTGCTATCCGCGAGGCCAAATCGCCGCGATTGCTGATTACCGTCATCGGGAGGTTGGGATGCGATGCGCCGAGCTGTGCAATGGCCTGGTCGTGCTGTGCTTGCGCCTGTTTGAGCGCTACGTGGTCATCACTGGGGTCAAGTTCAACCAGCAGCGCTCCGCCTGCAACCCGCTGATTGTCGTCAACGTAGACCGCCTTGATTGTGCCTTCTATGCGCGCCGAGATGGGGTTAAGGTGTCCGTCGACCTGCGCGTCATCCGTGTCTTCAAAGCCGCGCGAGTAGAGATACCAGGCGATCGCCGCGCTCAGCAGCACGAACAAAATGATCCCGACCAGGTAAGGGTTCACACGGCGGCGGGGCACAATCGGCGTCGGAGCGTCGGCTTCGTGCCGGCTTTCGGAAGATTGCGGGGCGGAAGCCTCGGTTTCTGTCTCCATGTCCAGGATCATTGCGATCTCCCGTATTTTCCATTTACATACATACGTGTATGTATTAATATCAATTCAGCGATAGAATTTGTCAAGAGGAAATCTCTCATGGCCGTCATGACTCGAATTGGAAAATCGAAGCACCAGGTGCGAACCGAGGAGACGCAGGCCAAGATCCTGGATGCGGCCGAAGCTGTCTTTTCAGAGCAGGGTTTCGAAAAGACGCAGCTTGAAGAGGTAGCCGCGCGTGCAGGCTTCACCCGGGGCGCAATCTATGCTCATTACGCCAGTAAGGAGGACCTCTTTCTTGCTCTTATGGAACAGCGCGTCCTCACCAAGTTAAATCACATCCGTCATGTCATCGAAGCCGAACCTGCGATCAGCAAGCGTCCGGAAATTTTCCGGGATTGGATCGCCGCCCAGGCAGGGGATCATGTTTGGGGCACGTTGATGCTGGAGTTTAAGCTTTACGCACTGCGCCGGCCTGAATCGCGGGAGAAACTGTTGCACATGTACGATCTGATGGCCAAATCTTCAGGGACCGACTTTATTGAACTGCTGTTTGGCCCCAATCTGGATAAGGCTACGCGGGCGGCGGCGGAGCGCCGTCTTGTGCTTCTGGGAGCCATTTTAGGTGCGGTCAATCTCGAAAGCCACTTCCGACCAAAGCTGCTGCCCAAACAGCATCTGCAGGCGGTCCTCGACGAGCTGTACAAGTCTCTGATCCACATCTGAAGGATTCATGCGCCAAATTCGGGCTTGTCCTTGAAATATCAGCCGGAACGGAAATCGGCCTTAGAATCGTGGGATGAGTTACGAAAACATCTGCTTTGCAACCGAAGAAAGCATCGCCCTGGTCACCTTGAACCGGCCGCAACGACGGAATGCCCTTTCGCTTGTGCTCATGCACGAGATGATCGACTGCCTGAATGAGATCGGGAGCCGGCGTGATCTGCGCGCCGTAATTCTGGCGGCAAATGGCAATGTCTTTTCCTCGGGTCACGACCTTACGGAGATGGTCGGCCGCGACAGAGGCGACTACCAGGGCCTGTTCGAACTCTGCACAGACTTGATGGAAAAGCTGCAATCGATTCCGCAGCCGGTGATCGCCGAGGTGCAAGGCATTGCCACAGCCGCCGGGTGCCAACTGGTTGCCTCCTGCGACCTGGCTATTGCCTCTGAGGATGCTGCATTTGCCACGCCCGGAGTGAGGATCGGGTTGTTCTGCACCACGCCGATGGTCGCTTTGAGCCGCGTGGTCGGGCGCAAACGCGCTCTTGAAATGCTGCTCACGGGCGAGCTCATCGATGCGAACACGGCTGCGGATTGGGGTCTTGTGAATCGAGTGGTTGGCGCAAGCCAGTTACGAACGGAGACGCTGAAACTCGCTCGCCGCATCGCCGAGGCGAGTGGTCCGGTCGTGGCTTTGGGTAAGCAGGCGTACTATACGCAAATTGATCTCGATCAGGAGAGGGCCTACCGCTACGCCCAGGGAGTGATGACTTCGAATGCACTCGCCCTTGATGCGCAGGAAGGCATCACAGCTTTCCTTGAGAAACGAGCTCCTCGCTGGACAGGACGATGAGCGATTTGATATTCACATCTCGGCAGTCGGTTTTGCGGGTTTCGGAGAGCGGCCCATGGAAAGGTGTTTCGCATGCGCAAGAGGATAGCTTCCGCTCCCGCACAGGCCATTTCTGGCGAACGGGCCGCGAGCTTTGTCAGGTCCGGCATGTGGCTCGATTACGGCGCGGGGCTCGGCCAGCCCGACGTGTTCGATAAGGCGCTCGCCGCCCGGGGAGAGTCGCTCGAAAACGTAAAGATCCGCTCCTGCCTCTCGATGAGGCCGCGCGCAGTGGCGGAAGGCGATCCGCGAGGCAATCACTTTTTCCTCTTCAGCTGGCACTTCTCCGGCTACGACCGCAAGAGACACGATGCCGGGCGCTGCAACTACATGCCCCTCAACCTGGGCGAGGTGCCGGACTACTACCGCCGCTTTCTCGTCCCTGTGGACATCGCAATCCTCAAGACCTGTCCGATGGACGAGAAGGGCTACTTCAACTTCAGCGCGGCCAATCTATGGCACCGCGCGGTCGTTGAAAGCGCAAGGCTGGTTATCGTCGAGGTGAGCAAGAGCCTGCCGTATGTCTACGGAGAAGACAACGGCGTTCATGTCAGCGAAGTCGATTACATCATTGAAGGCGACGACCAACCTCCGCCGGAACTGCCGAATCCACAGCCCACCGAGATTGACCGGGCCGTAGCGCGCAGGATTGCCGCCGAGGTTGAGGATGGCTCGTGTTTGCAGATCGGCATCGGCGGCATGCCGAACGCGGTGTGTACGTTACTGCTTGAAAGCGGCGTCCGCGATCTTGGCGTTCACACTGAAATGCTGACCGATGGGATTGCGGAACTTTATAAGACAGGGCTCATCTCGGGCTCCAAAAAGAAGCTTGACCCCGGCAAGATTGTCTACACATTTGCACTTGGGTCGAGCTGCATGTACGCAACGGCCGACCGTAATGCAGACTTCTGCTGCAACCCGGTGGACTACACAAACTCTCCGCACATCATCATGCAGAATGACCGCGTAGTCTCAATCAACAACACGACCCAGATCGACCTGCAAGGCCAGGCCGCTTCAGAATCGGACGGTCACCGCCATATAAGCGGCACGGGCGGGCAATTGCAATTCGTGCGCGGAGCCTATGCGTCGAAGGGAGGCAAATCATTCATCTGCATGGCTTCGACCTACGAAAAGCGAGGGGAGCGCCGCAGTCGGATTGTCCTCAACCTGACGCCCGGCAACATTGTCACCACTCCGCGCTCCGATGTGATGTATCTCGTCACCGAATATGGCATGATCAATTTGAAAGGAAGGTCAGTCGCGGAGCGTGCCATCTCGATTATATCCATCGCCCATCCTGACTTTCGCGAGTGTCTCGAGCGTGAGGCCTACGAGCACCGCCTGATTCCGCACGGAGTCTCATTTTGACATCGGATCATTGAGCGAAGGACTCCGGGCGCTGCTATCCTGCATCCATGAAGCAGAGAATCATCACGATTTTCGTTGCGCTTCTTCTTCCCCTCGCCGGATGCCATTCCAGCCCGCAGACCACATCGGGGCTGGATAATCCCGGACCCGGAAGCGCGACAGTGCCTGCCGGCGAGCGAATTGCCGCGTCGAAGTCCGGCTTCGACTTCTATCTCCTCAACCTGTCCTGGTCGCCGGAGTATTGCCAATCACATCCCTCTGCCACCGAGTGCGCCGCGCACGCCGCTTTCGTACTCCACGGCTTGTGGCCCGAGAACGCCGACGGATCCTATCCCGAAAACTGCTCAAACGCCGCAGGGCCCGCTGACCCGTCCCAATACAAGGACATCTACCCCGACCCGGGTCTTCTCGAACACGAGTGGCAGACGCACGGCACCTGCTCCGGTCTGGGTCCCGACGCATTCTTCCAAGCCGCGCGCTCAGCCTTTCGCGCCGTGATCATCCCGCCCACCCTCAGCAATCTCACTTCTCAAACATCGCTTCCGCCCGATCAAATCATCGACCTCTTCACTGCCAGCAACCCTTCGATCCCACGCTCAAGTTTCGCCATAAGTTGCGGCCACAACTATCTCACCGCCGTCGAGGCTTGTCTCGACAAGAGCCTTCACCCCCTCCCGTGCACCGGCATCCGTTCTTGCCGAGCCAATACCGTTCGTATCCCGCCACCATAATCCCTCGTCCAGCTCAGGATTTCTTTTTTCTGGCTTGCAGATTAATTCCCACCTTTGGCGCAGAATCGGAATTGAAGTACGAATCCGGAAAACGGAAGGCGAGCCCGCAGTACCAGCTCGAAGCGCCGGCAGTTATCAAAGCGACATCCCGATTTGCAGCCGGCTGGCCCACCGGCACATCCACCCGGCTCCTTCGCACTACGTGTCTCTCACGCTCTACCGCGCGCAACAGCCCCAAAAACATGAATTTCAGGGCCGTAAAACTGTACGACTGTACAAACCTGCTTAACCGCCGTAGTTTCAGCTACCTGGCTGGCACGACTTTACAGCAATGCAGAAAACTGGCACATAAAAGCGCACCAAAAACGACCAAAATGTGCCAAATTCTGCCAAAAAGAGCCACTCGAGCACACTGAACACGCCAGGTTTTTTGTAACCACCCGCGGCCCCTGTCATCCAACAAAACGTGATGACGACTTCTACTGTTTCTCAATCGCTTCGTACGCTTGGCAATTCTGACCTTCACCTCACCCCCATCGGCTTTGGCGCATGGGCCATCGGCGGCGGCAACTGGGAATTCGCATGGGGTCCCAAGGACGACAACGAATCCATCGCCGCCATCAGCCGCGCCCTCGACCTCGGCATCAACTGGATCGATACCGCGGCCATTTACGGCTTGGGCCACTCGGAAGAAATTGTCGGCCGCGTGTTGAAAACCACCAGCCACAAGCCGCTGGTCTTTACCAAGTGCTCCATGCGCTGGCATCCTGACCCGACCATTTATCGCTCGCTGAAGGCCGACTCATTGAGGGAGGAGTTGGAGGGTTCGCTGCGCCGACTTGGCGTCGACGTCATCGACCTCTACCAGATCCATTGGCCTAATCCCGAATCGGAGCTTGAAGAAGGTTGGGAAACCCTGGCAAAGTTTCGCAAGGAGGGAAAGGTTCGCTGGATCGGCGTCTCCAACTTTACGGTGGAACAGATGAAGCGCATTCAGAAAATTGCGCCCGTCACCAGCCTGCAGCCGCCTTATTCCATGTTGCGCCGTGCGGTTGAGAAAGAGGTTTTGCCTTTTGCGCAGGCCAACGGCATCGGGGTCATTAATTACTCGCCCATGGTTTCCGGATTGCTTACCGGCAAGATGACGGCCGAGCGTGTGGCCGCGCTTCCCGCGGATGACTGGCGCAGGCGTTCGCCGGAGTTCAACGAACCGAGGCTGAGCCGCAATTTGAAGCTGGTCGAACTACTGCGCGAAATCGGCAACAGTCATGGCGTAACTCCCGGAGTCGTCGCCGTGGCCTGGACTCTTCATCATCCGGCTATCACCGCTGCGATCGTTGGCGGACGTAGCGCACAACAAGTGGAAGGCTTGGTCCCGGCCCTCGAATTCAGGCTCGGCGAAGAGGAGTTCGCGCGCATCAACGCATTCCTCGATAACAATCAGGCCTGAATTTGCGGAATTGCTGCCAAACGAAAACCCCGGCCGAGGCCGGGGTTTTCTGATCTGAGGAATTGAGCCCGCCTACATGGCGGCAACAAAATCGGGAAGAACCATTGCTGCGTTCTCTTGGAGAAGTTGAGTCATCCGCGCAGCCATACCGGTATACATTGAGGCGGCCCGGAAAGCATTGACACGGACTCCCTCGCCGGCCTGGCTGAATGCGTATTGGCCCAGGGCCATCAGAACGCAAACTCGAATCTGCATCGCATCGCTACGCAAGGTCTCAACCAGTTCCCGGTCGACCGCGCTGCAATTCCGTGAGGCAAAGTCAGCCATTTCCAGCATGACGCGGGCGTTCTGGTAAATCGCCCAGAGACCATGTGGGCCTTCCATCCGCTTCCACGCATCCTCGGGAGATGCGTTCAGCCCTTCCTTCCACAGGAAGTGATCGCTCAGTTCGCGGGCACTCCAGTCGGGGCGAAGACGTGCCAGCAGCGAATCCCAGGACTGGGTATTCCGCCGGCGAACGCCTACCCTCCAACGGCCAAGGTAGAAAGCTACAGCTGCGATCAAGGCAATTTGAAGCAATGTAAAGATCATCAGTCGCCCTCAGGCCTGATGCAATCTGCCTTTGGTTACTCTTAGGCAAATCCCGGCCAGTTCTTACTGTTCCTATTACTTGTAGCAGAAAACGACACACTTGTGAAACGGAATACGCCTTTTGTTCACAACTTTTCTCATTGGCTGGCACCCAAAAAGCCAGTGCACTTACGTAACTTAAAGTAACCAGTCGATTTGGTCAATGATACTTTCCGGGGACCGAATGATCCTTCCGAGGTGCGTTGTGGCCTGTCGATTGAATGATTTAGGAGGTAGCCTGTCCCGTTCAACGCTTCCGGGTTCCGCGCGATTCCAGAATGGACTCCGCCAAGGCCGCTCGGTCAGCACGAGCCACGCCGGCCACTGCAAGCAGCATATTCTGCATTTGCGGGGTGAATGCCCGGCGCTCAGCCTCCTTTTGGGCAAAGCTGAACACCCAGTAAAGCAAGGAGCAAAGAAAGCCCGCGATTGCAATCCGATTGAGTAGTACGTACTGGTCCAACGTCGTCTGGTGGCTCTGCAGCATCGTCACGGCAACGCTGACCAGCGAGTAAATGCCGAGGCCGGTGGCCAACTGTAATTCTCTATCTTGCCAGCCAATCGAAAGAAACTGGCTGCACCCGGCGAGGAGGAGGAAAAACAGCACCCTTAGGATGGAAACTGTCTGTTGCAAATGCAATATGACATGCCATACCGGTGTAACACCGCGCACTGCAGGAATAACAACGAATGGCCAAACGATCGCTGCTACGACCAGAATCGCTATCCCAATCACGAACGGGGTAAAGCGCGGCAGGGAGGCTCGAATCGGGCGCAGTACCGACCACGTCAGTTCGACAAGAACCCCGAACTGCAGGACCGAATCGATGATGGTTTCTGCCAGATACGTTGAAAGATAGAACGGCGTGACCGTGGACGAATGGAGCAGATGTGCACTTAATCCTGCGGTATTAATCAGTAGGTCCCATACGCAATAAACGCAAAACAGCGGCAACAACCGCCATACACGTCTATATACAAGCAGGCCCACGACGGCTGCTTCGGTGACGATCCCCGCAAGCCAGATGGTATTGTCCAAGCCCATCATCAGCATCCTGTCTGAACGAGGTGATGCGATGATTCGAGTGTAGCAGCATCCTTGCTACCACAACTGGAAAAACCCCTCGCTAGGCGATCTTGCTAGGCGCACCGGGCAATGGTCCCATCGGGATGGCAGCAGCGATCTTGCTGGGCGCACCGGGCAACGGTCCCATCGGGATGGCAGCGATCTTGCTAGGCGCACCGG